>Ga0209794_1000701_pt1 | contig 39805 bp, 37 predicted proteins | sample EBPBio232013_DNA_FD_185869 | JGI IMG/M metagenome (GOLD analysis project Ga0209794, IMG submission 185869) | Wastewater treatment Type I Accumulibacter community from EBPR Bioreactor in Madison, WI, USA - Reactor 1_5/23/2013_ DNA (SPAdes)... | ecosystem: Engineered > Bioreactor > EBPR >... | reverse complement strand
CCCCCTTCGCCCCCGAGAAGGCCGCCTACGCCGGCACCGAAAACCCGGTCGGTAAGCGCTTCCGCGGCATCGTCCGCTGGGCCACCCCGGTGGTCCGCGACGGCCGGATCAGCGGCTACGTGACCCTGGCCCTCGATCACGACCACATCCGCCAGTTCACCGACCGGCTGATGCCGACCGCCGAGCGCTACACGCCGATCATCGACGCGATCAAGGGCAACTACGCCTTCATCTGGGATCACAAGAGCCGCTCCATTTCCCATCCGCGCGACTACATGATCGTCGGCTACGACCCGGAAACCGGTCACCCGGTCACGCCGTGGCTGGACAGCGAGCTGTATGCAGCCTGGCAGGCCAGCGGCAAGCCTTCGCACGAATTCCTGGCCGAAGTGCCGCCATTCCAGGATCAGCGTCTGACCCGCAAACCAGCCGGCGAACAGGTCAAGGCCGGCACCCTGGGCCTCGACTGCCGCTACCTCAATTTCTCGCCGCAGTGCGATGGCTGGAACGCACTCACCGAACACGGCGGCTCCGGTTCCTTCGTCATCTTCTTCTCCGGCTTGTGGAAACTGACCACGGCCGCCGCCATTCCCTACTACACCGGCCAATACGGGAAGACGCCGCAGGGCTTCGGCTTCGTCACCATCGGCGCCAATGTTGACGACTTTCACAAGGCGGCGACCGAAACGGCCGAAAAAATCAACACCCTGGTCGGCGAAAAGGACCGCGAATTCAAGACCCTGCGCAGCGACCTGCTGGCCGGCATCGAAGACAACCTGACCACCACCGCCATTGGCCTGTGGGGATCGACGCTCGCCATGGTAGTGATCGTCATCTTCATCGCCATCTGGATGGCCAACCTGCTCACCGGCCGCATCACCTCGATGATCGACGGCATTCGTGCCTTCCGCGACGGCGACCTGAGGCGCCGCCTGGATGATGGTGCACGCGACGAGATGGGCGAGTTGGCACGCTCGTTCAATGCCATGGCCGATTCGGTCGAGGAGTCGTTCAAGCGACTGGAAGAGGCCCGGGCCAAGGCCGAGGAAGCCAGCCGGGCCAAGTCGGCCTTCCTGGCCACCGTCTCGCACGAACTGCGCACCCCGCTCAACGGCATCCTCGGCTTTGCCGATCTGCTACGTAACGACCTGGCCACGCCCGAGCACCTTGAATACGCGAACATCATTCACCAGAGCGGCGAGCACCTGCTCACCCTGGTCAGCGAAATCCTCGACCTGGCGAAGATCGAAGCCGGCGAGATGCAGTTCCAGCCGGTCGACCTGCCCCTGGGCGATTTCCTCGAAAGCAGTCTGGCGGTGCATCGCAGCAGCGCCGAAGCCAAGGGTCTGGCGATTTCGCTGGCGCTGCCAGCCGACCTACCCGAGACGCTGCATGCCGATCCCACCCGTCTACGTCAGATCATCAACAACCTGCTCAGCAATGCCGTCAAATTCACCCAGCACGGCAGCGTCGTGCTCGGTGCTCGCGACGCCGGGGAGCAGGTGGCCATCTACGTCCGCGACAGCGGACCGGGCATCGCCGCCGAAGACCAGGAAGTGATCTTCGAGAAATTCAAGCAACTGGGTAATTTCCTCACCCGGGAACACGGCGGCACCGGTCTCGGACTGTCCGTCGTGCGCCAGCTGGTCAACAATATGGGAGGCCGTGTCGAGCTCGAATCGGAGCCGGGCAAGGGCGCAACCTTCACTGTCTACATGCCGAAGAAAGATAACAATGTCTGAACCCCTCGCCCTGATCGTCGACGATCACCCGACCAACCGCCTGATCGCCATGACGCTGTTGCGCAAGATGGGCTGGCAGACGCACGAAGCCGACAACGGCAGCCGCGCCCTGGAACTGGCAGAACAGCATCCGTTCAGCCTGATCCTGCTCGACATCAGCATGCCCGGCCTGAGCGGTGAGGAAACCTGTGTCCAACTGCGACAACAGCAGGCCGGTCACCAGCTCAGGATCATTGCCTACACCGCGCACGCCTTTCCGGAGGACCGCGCCCGCTTCCTCGCAGCCGGCTTCGACGACATCCTGGTCAAGCCGATCAATCGCGAGCAATTGCAGGCGCTGGCCCAACCCGTCTGAGGGCGCTGTAAACTCGTCCGATATGCTAGCCCCTAAGCGGGTATAATCCCCAGCCATGTCTGAAATCAATACGTTAGCTGAGGACACGCTCAGCCCCCCGCCTGCAGAAGCAGCCCCCGACATCACCTTTGCCGAACTCGGCCTCGCCCCCGAGCTGCTGCGCGCCGTCACCGAGATGGGCTACAGCAAGCCGACACCGATCCAGGCCAAGGCCATCCCGCTGGTCATCAGCGGCAAGGACATCATGGGCGGCGCCCAGACCGGCACCGGCAAGACCGCCGCGTTCACCCTGCCGATCCTGCAGCGCATCCTGCCCTTCGCCAGCAGCAGCCCGTCGCCGGCCAAGCACCCGGTGCGCGCGCTGATCCTGGCACCGACCCGCGAACTGGCGATGCAGGTGTTCGAATCGGTCAAGGACTACAGCAAGCACACGCCAATCCGCGCCCTGTGCGCCTTCGGCGGCGTCGACATCAAGCCGCAGATTGCCGAGCTGAAGAAGGGCGTCGAAATCCTCGTCGCCACGCCGGGACGCCTGCTCGACCACGTCGAATCGAAGAGCGTCAGCTTCAACTCGGTGCAGGCGCTGGTCCTCGACGAAGCCGACCGCATGCTCGACATGGGCTTCATCCCCGACGTCACCCGCATCCTCAACATGCTGCCGCAGCAGCGGCAAAGCCTGCTCTTTTCGGCCACCTTCTCGGAAGAAATCAAGAAGCTCGCCGACACCATGCTCAAGCAGCCGGTGCTGGTCGAAGTCGCCCGCCGCAACCAGGTGTCCGAAACCATCACCCACCGCGTTCATCCGGTCTCCGAATACGGCAAACGCGGCCTGCTGACCAAGCTGCTGAAATCCGGCGAAATCCGCCAGTGCATCGTCTTCATGCGCACCAAGCAGGGCTGCTCGCGGCTGACCCGCGAGTTGCAGCGCGCTGGCATCCACGCCGATGCCATCCACGGTGACAAGAGCCAGCTCGACCGGATCAAGGCACTCGAAGCCTTCAAGGCCGGCCAGACGCACGCACTGATCGCCACCGATGTCGCCGCCCGCGGCCTCGACGTCGACGACCTGCCCTATGTGATCAACTACGAACTGCCGCACACGCCGGAAGACTACGTGCACCGCATCGGCCGTACCGGCCGCGCCGGCAAGATGGGCAACGCCATTTCGCTGGTCAGCGCGCACGAAGTCGGCTACCTGGTCGATATCGAAAAGCTGATCAAGCGGCCCATCGAACAGGTTGAAGTGGCCGGCTTCGAACCCGAACCGGAATACGAATACCCGCCGGGCAACAAGAAGAAGCGCCCGCCGCCGCCCGCCAAGGCGCCGCTTGCCAGCCGCCCGGAGCGCAGCGACCGTGGGGAACGCCGCGAGCGCCCCGAACGGCCAAGACGCAACCCGATGATTGCGGCCGACGGGTTCGACTTCAGCAAACCCTACGAGGCCGCCCAACGGCCACTGGGCGAAAACGCCGAGGCACCGCGTGCCACGACCCAGGCCAGCCCGCACAAACCCAAGCGGGTGGTGGCAGCGCTACTTGGCGGAATCGGCCGCAAGCCCTGACGACAGCACCGGGCGACGCCGCCCGGATGCCTTGCCTTTCCGATTTATTTACTGGCTTTGGACGGCGCGCCTTCGCACAGGCGGATGACCGCCAGCGACAGATTGTCACCGCCCCCGCCGGCCCGCTGCCGGGCCAGGTTGATGATTTTCTCGCAGGCCAGGCGGGCCGAATTTCCGCTGAGCAAGGCGCCCAGTTCGGCGTCGTCGAAATAGGCCCAGATTCCGTCCGAGCACAGCATGAAGCTGTCACCGGCACATAGCTCGGTGGCTTCTCCGAAATCGAAGCGCGGTTCGTCCTGGCCCCCGAGCGAGGTCATCAGCAGATTACGGTTGGGATGAGTTTCAGCCTGTTCCGGCGTGATCTTACCGATCGCCAGCAAGTGCTCGACGAAGGAGTGGTCGACCGTGCGCTCCAGCAAGCGGCCGTCACGAAAGCGGTAGAGCCTGCTGTCGCCGCAGTACCCCCAGGTCACCCGACCAGGCTGCAGGAGCAGCATCACCGCCGTGCTGTGCGGGTCCTTTTCGTTCATGAAACGGGACGCCTTGATCATCGTGTGCGCTTCGCGCATGCTGTTTTCCAGCAGCCAGCGCGCGCTTTCCTCGGCCGGCGAGAAATGTTCAAGGTTGTTTTTCGAGGTGTGAATCACCTGCTCTGCCGCCAAGGCCCCGCCCGTGTGTCCGCCCATGCCGTCGGCAACCACCGCCAGCGCCACGCCCCGGGCACGCGGATGCGGAATGATGGCGACCCGATCCTGCTGCTCCTTGCGATCGCCCTGGTGCTGGGCTGCACATGCATCAACGGCAATCGGCATCACGCTTCCTCAGGCGAGCGGTAAAACGACCTCATCATACCGAAAGTGCAGCGGCATAACGTTCCAGCACAACGTCCACAAACTCGGGCAGAGCCTCGTCGCTCAGCCCCAGTTCAGGCAGCACCTGGCTCCTGACCGCATCCCACTCGGGATTCGGCACCCGCTGATCGCGGGCGTGGATTTCGATGGCCAGCTGGAGAATGGCGACCATGCTGCGCGCATCGTGATCGCCCAGATCGAGCATCGAATGCTGGTAACGGATGGCATCACAGATGAAGCCAGGCAGACACCAGTGGCGGGCCACCAGGTAGCCGACCACGGCATGATCGGTATTGAACTTGCGGTCCTCTTCCTGCCAGTTGGCCCAATGCCCCGGCGTACCGAGCCGCAACTCGCTGCAGTAACTGGGAAAGCGCTGTAACAGCAGGGGCACCCCACAGGCATGGAAGATCCCAGCCAGGTAAGCCTGATCGGGGAACAGGTTGCAGACAGCGACACGCTCCTCGGCGATCAGCATGGCCAGTTCGCCGACCGCCTGCGAACGCACCCAGAAAGCCTCATAAACACGTTTATCGGACGTCATGCCGACATTGCGCAGGGCAATCGCCTGGGCCAGATTGTAGGTCTGGGCAACCCCCACAGCATGCAGGATCTGCTCAAGCGAGTCGAACGGCTGATGCTTGCGGTAGGCGGCATTGCCAACCACCTTGAACAGCATTGCGGTCAGTCCCGGATCCTGGTTGATGGTCCTGGCCAGCAAGCGCACGTCCAGTTCCTGGCGTGCCATCAGCTTGCGCAACTCGTTCAGCACCCGGGGCTGGGCCGGAATGCGGATACCTCCTTCGAGCACCCGCTTGATCCGGACGACGTCCTGCTCGCCCAGATCGGCGCTGATTTCCTTTACTGTCGGTTGCTTGCCCATCAAGTTGCCTCATCCATCAATTCTATCCAGTGCCTTACCGGCAGCGCCGAACCCGCCTGCAAGTGCGTCAGGCAACCAATGTTCGCCGTAGCGACGCAATCCGGTGCCAACGCATTGAGCGCGTTCAATTTCCTTTCGCGCAACTGGCCGGAAATCTCGGCCTGCAGCACGGAATACGTCCCCGCCGATCCGCAGCACAGATGCGCATCGACGACTGGCTGCAAACGGAAGCCGGCTCGGGTGAGCAGTCCTTCGACGACGCCACGTATTTTCAAACCATGCTGAAGTGTACATGGAGAATGGAAAGCCAGCTTGCCGCGCTCAGCCGGCACCAGCAGTTTGTCGAGCGCGGCGGCTTCAGCGGCGACCACTTCCGACGGGTCGCGGCACAGCGCGCTGACCCGCGCCGCCTTTGCCGCGTAGTCCGCGTCGTCGGCCAGCAGGTGGCCGTAGTCGCGCACCTGGACGCCGCAACCGGAGGCGGTGACGACGATGGCCTCGACCCCGGCTTCAACATGCGGCCACCAGGCGTCGATGTTGCGCCGGATATCGGCCCGGGCTGCCGCCTGGTCGTTGAGGTGATGGCGCACGGCGCCGCAGCAGCCGGCCTTTCTTTCTTCAAATAATTCGATGCCGAGGCGGTCGAGCACGCGCGCCGTCGCCGCGTTGATGTTCGGCGCCAGCGAAGGCTGGACGCAGCCGGCCAGCGCCAGCATGCGCCGGGAATGCTTGCCTTTCGCTGGCCAAGCGCCGGCCTCGGCCGCTGCCGGCGGCAGCTTGTCGGCGAGCGCCGACGGCAGCAGCGGCTTGAGCACGCGACCGAGCGCCACCGCCGGCCCGAACAGCGCCGGCTCGGGCAGCACGGTTTTCAGCAAGGCGCGCGGCAGCGCCTCGTTCAACGGGCGCTTCAGCTTGTCCTCGACGAGCTGGCGGCCGATGTCGAGCAAATGACCGTACTCGACGCCGGACGGGCAGGTCGATTCGCAGGAACGGCAGGTCAGGCAGCGGTCAAGGTGGAGCCGGGTCTTGGCGGTGACCGGCTGGCCTTCGAGCACCTGCTTGATCAGGTAGATGCGACCGCGCGGCCCGTCGAGCTCGTCGCCGAGCAACTGGTAGGTCGGGCAGGTGGCGGTGCAGAAACCGCAATGCACGCACTTGCGCAGGATCTCGCCGGCCACCCGGCCGGCGTGCGTGTCGCGGTATTCGTCGGCGATCCGGCAGTCCATCAGAACTCCGCGTAAAGCCGGCCGGGGTTGAGGATGCCGGCCGGGTCGAAGACCTTCTTCAGCCGCCGGTGCAGCGCGAGCAGCGCCGGTGGCAGCGGCGTGAACGGATCGATCCGGCAGCGCAGCGATTCCGGCGCCCGGTACAGCGTCGCGTGGCCACCGGCCGCGACAGCCGCCGCGCGGATCGCCGCTGCATCCACCTCGCCGGCGTACCAGCGCAACGCACCGCCCCACTCGATTGCGCGCTGGCCGTCGACCGCCAGGGCCGGCGCGGTGGATGGCAGGGCGACGCGCCACAGCACCGGTGCCGCGTAGGCGGCGTGGCGCTGTTCGCGGATGTCTTCCCAGATACGCCCGGCATCCGCCAAGGCCTTGCCGCCCAGCTTGCGCGCCGCCGCGTCGACCGCCGCCGCCGCGCCGGACAGGCGCAGCCACAGCCGCCCCTCGTACCAGAACGCGGCCGACACCGGCAGCGGTTGCGCGCCCCAGTCGTTCAAGCGGCGCACCGCCTCGTCGGCGGCGCAGGCGAATTCCAGCGTCGTCTCGGCAACCGGCTTCGGCAGCACCTTCAGCGTCGCCTCGGCGATCGCGCCGAGCGTGCCCAGGCTGCCGGCGATCAGCCGCGAGACGTCGTAGCCGGCGACGTTCTTCATCACCTGGCCGCCAAAATTCAACACCTGGCCGCGACCATCGACCAGCTTGACGCCGAGCACGAAGTCGCGCACCGCCCCCGCCTGCATCCGGCGCGGGCCGGACAGGCCGGCGGCAATGCAGCCGCCGAGCGTCGCCCCGGCAAAACGCGGCGGCTCGCAGGCCAGCATCTGGCCATGTTCGGCCAGCGCGGCCTCGATCTCGGTCAGCGGCGTGCCGCATTTCGCGGTGACGTAAAGCTCGGTCGGCTCGTAATCGACGATGCCGCGATGGCCGGACAGGTCGAGCACTTCGCCGGCCAGCAGGCCGCCGTAGAAATCCTTGCTGCCGGCGCCGCGCAGGCGCAGCGGCGTGTGCCCGGCGTGGGCGGCGCGGATGGCGGCGACGATTTCGTCCAGCGTCATCAGAAACGCTCCAGGTCGGGGAATTTCAGTTCGCCGCGATGCACGTGCATGCGCCCGTATTCGGCGCAGCGGTGCAGGCTGGGGATCGCCTTCTCCGGGTTGAGCAGGCGCTTGTCGTCGAACGCCGCCTTGACCGCGTGGAAGGTTTCCAGCTCAGGCGTCGCGTACTGCACGCACATCTGGTTGATTTTCTCGATGCCGACGCCGTGCTCGCCGGTGATCGAACCGCCGAGTGCCACCGACAGTTCCAGGATTTCGGCGCCGAAGGCCTCGGCCTTCTCCCAGTCGCCGGGCTTGGACATGTCGTACATGATCAGCGGATGCAGATTGCCGTCACCGGCATGGAAGACGTTGGCGCAGCGCAGGCCGTACTTCGTTTCCATGGCGGCGATGGCTGCCAGCATCTCGGCCAGGCGTTTGCGCGGAATGGTGCCGTCCATGCAGTAGTAGTCCGGCGTGATCCGGCCGACCGCCGGAAACGCCGCCTTGCGCCCGGCCCAGAAACGCAGGCGCTCGGCCTCCGACTGCGAGACGCGCAGGTCGCGGGCGCCGCAACCGGTCAGCACGGCGCGTACGCGGGCGATTTCCTCAGCGACCTCCTCCGGCGTTCCGTCCGATTCGCAGAGCAGGATGGCGGCGGCGTCGAGGTCGTAGCCAGCCTTGACGAAGGGCTCGACCGCCGCCGTTGCCGGCTTGTCCATCATCTCCAGCCCGGCCGGTATGATGCCGGCGGCGATGATCGCGGCGACCGCGTCGCCGGCCTGGGCGACGTCGTCGAACGAGGCCATCACCACCTGGGCAAGTTCCGGCTTGGGCACCAGCTTCACGGTCACTTCGGTGACCACGCCGAGCAGGCCCTCGGAGCCGATGCACAGGGCCAACAGGTCGTAGCCGGGGGCATCCGGCGCGCCCGAGCCGATCTCGAAAATCTCGCCCTCGATGCTGACCATCCGGATGCGCAGCACGTTGTGCACGGTCAGGCCGTACTTCAGGCAATGCACGCCGCCCGAGTTCTCGGCGACGTTGCCGCCGAGCGTGCAGGCGATCTGCGACGAGGGATCGGGCGCGTAGTAGAGGCCGAACGGCGCCGCCGCTTCCGACACCGCCAGGTTGCGCACGCCGGGCTGGACGACGGCGGTACGGCTGTCGCGGTCGACCTTGAGGATGCGGTTGAAACGCGCCAGCGACAGCACGACGCCCTCGGCATGCGGCATCGCGCCGCCGGACAGGCCGGTGCCGGCGCCGCGGGCGACCACCGGCACGCCGAGCTGGTGGCAGGTGCGCAGCACATCAACCACCTGACCTTCGTTCTCCGGCAGACAGACCGCCAGCGGCATTTCACGGTAGGCGGTGAGGCCGTCGCATTCGTAGGGGCGCAGGTCCTCGTCCTCGACCAGCAGGCAATGGGGCGGCAGCACATTGCGCAGACGGCGGTGCAGGGTGGCGGGGTCGCAGCGGGACGAGGCGTCGACGTTCATGGGTCGGATTTTAATGCGCAAAAGGGTAAAGACCTATCGGGAAAACCCATGCCCTGATTGCCTCCGCCTCAGGCGATCAGGATGGCGCGGAAGTCGTTGACGTTGGTCCGCGTCGGCCCGGTCAGCAGCAGGTCGTCGAGCGCCGCGAAATAGCTCCAGGCGTCATGAGCCGCCAGCGCGGCCTGGCCGTCCAAGCCGAGCGCGCGCGCCCGCGCCGGCGTATCGGGAGCGACGAAGGCGCCGGCGTTGTCCTCGGTACCGTCGATGCCGTCGCTGTCGGCGGCCAGCGCGTGGATGCCGGGCGCGCCGCCGAGCGCCAGCGCCAGCCCGAGCAGGAACTCGCTGTTGCGCCCGCCACGACCGCCGGCGCCGCGCACCGTCACCGTCGTTTCGCCGCCGGAAAGCAGGACGCAGGGCGATACCGCCGGAAAACCGTGACGGGCGCAGGCGAGCGCAATGCCGGCGTGCACTCGGCCGACTTCGCGCGCCTCGCCTTCCAGCGCGTCGCCGAGGATCAGTGGCGTGACGCCGCAACGGCGGGCTTCGGCCGCCGCCGCTTCGAGCATCTGGCGCGGCGAGGCGAGTAACCGGTAAGTCGCGCTGGCCAGCCGCGGATCGCCGGGCTTCGGCGTCTCGGCGGCGCCGCTGGCCAGCCAGGCACGCAGCGGCGCGGCGAGCGGAATCGCGTAGGTGTCGAGGACGCGCAGGGCGTCCGCCGCCGTCGTCGGGTCGCCGACCGTCGGCCCGGAAGCGATCACCGCCGGGTCGTCGCCGGGTACGTCGGAAATCGCCAGGGTCAACACCGGCGCCGGCCAGGCGGCGAGGGCCAGGCGGCCGCCCTTGATCGCCGAGAGGTGCTTGCGCACGCAGTTGATCTCACCGATCGCCGCCCCCGAGCGCAGCAACGCCCCGGTCAGTGCGCGCTTCTCGGCCAGCGTGGTGGCGTCAGCAGGCGCCGCCAGCAAGGCCGAGCCGCCGCCGGAAATCAGCGCCAGCACGCGGTCGTTGGCGCTCAGCCCGGAAACCAGGGCGAGGATGCGCGCCGCGGCTGCCTCGCCGGCGGCATCCGGCACCGGGTGCGCCGCTTCGACGATCTCGATGCGCGAACAGGGCACGCCGTGCCCGTAGCGGGTGACGACCAGCCCGGACAGCGGACCGGGCCAGTGGTCCTCGACCGCCCTGGCCATCGCCGCCGATGCCTTGCCGGCGCCGACGATGATCAAGCGGCCGCCCGGCCCCGGCGGGTCGATCCCGGCCAGCGCCGGCGGCACGCAGCGCGCCGGATCGGCCGCCGCCAGCCCGACGTCGAACAGGCGGCGCAGGAAGGCGCGCGGGTCGTCGCGCCAGCCGCTCATCGTGGCAGCCAGCCGAGGCCGGCCTCGGTCGTCGTCAACGGCTTGTATTCGCAGCCGACCCAGCCGGCGTAAGCAAGCCGGTCGAGCAGCGCGAACAGGAAGGGATAATTGATCTCGCCGCTGCCCGGCTCGTGGCGCCCCGGGTTGTCGGCGATCTGGACGTGGCCGATACGCTCGATGTTGGCCTCGATGCAGCGCGCCAGGTCGCCCTGGATGATCTGCGCGTGGTAGAGGTCGAGCTGCAGGCGGACGTTGGGCCGGTCGATCGCATCGAGCAGCGCGACGGCACGGCGCACGTCGTCGAGCCAGTAACCGGGCATGTCGATGCGGCTGTTGATCGGTTCGATCAGCACCGTCCCGCCGATCCCGGCGAAACGGTCGGCGGCATGGCGCAGGTTGGCGATATAGGTGGCGGTCAGTTCGGCCTCGTCGGCGCCGGCCGGGCGCAGGCCGGCCATGCAGTGCACCTGTCGGCAGTCGAGCGCCTGCGCATAGGCCAGCGCCGTCTCGACGCCGGCAGCGAATTCCCCCTCGCGCCCGGGCAGGCAGGCGATACCGCGCTCGCCGGCATCCCAGTCGCCCGGCGGCAGGTTGAACAGCACCTGTTGCAACCCGGCATTACGCAACCAGTCAGCAATCTCCGGCGCTGGCCAGGCGTAGGGAAAAAGGTACTCGACGCCGGCGAAACCGGCCGCCGCAGCGCGCGCGAAGCGCTCCGGGAAAGGGACGTCGGCGAACAGGAAACTGAGGTTGGCGGCGAACTTTGGCATGGCGGCGACGGTCTGTGCGGGGCTGGAAAGTATAATTCGCCGTTCACCAAGGAGAAGGCAGACGTGGAAAACAACGAACAAAACGAACGCAAAGGCGATGAACGCAAAGGCAATCGCCTGTCGAAGATCGTCACCCGCACCGGCGACGCCGGCACCACCGGGCTCGGCGACGGCAGCCGGACGACCAAGGACAGCCTGCGCATCGCCGCCATCGGCGAGGTCGACGAACTCAACTCCAGCCTCGGCGTGCTGCTCTGCGAAGAACTGCCGGACACCGTGCGCGCCGCCCTGCTCGACATCCAGCACGACCTGTTCGACCTCGGTGGCGAACTCTGCCTGCCCGGCATGGCGATCATGAAGGACGCCCAGGTCGAGCGACTGGAAGCGCTGGCAGAACAATTCAACAGCGAACTGCCGATGCTCAAGGAATTCATCCTGCCCGGCGGCACCCGACCGGCGGCGCTCGCCCACCTCAGCCGCACCGTCTGCCGCCGCGCCGAGCGGGCGATGGTCGCCCTGCACCACGCCGAAACGCTGTCCGATGCCGCCCGCCGCTACATCAACCGGCTATCCGACCTGCTGTTCGTCTTCGGGCGCAGCCTCAACCGCGCCGGAGGCCGCGGCGACGTGCTCTGGCAGAAGGGCAAGAACGCCGCCTGAGACAAACACCGGGTCAACGCAAAACTTTACGCAAGCTGCGAGCATATTCTCCGTAGAATTCCCGGAAAACAAGGACAACGCGGGGGACAAATGCTCGACTGGAAGTCACCGGAAGCTCGACGCCTGCTCGAACACCTCTTGTCGGTCAGTGATCGGCGCGCCGTCACCGATCCGCTGGAGGAGGTCTTCGCCATCGAAAGCGCCAATGTCGCCTGGCCCCGCATCCGCGACTGCCTGCTCGACACCCTGCGCAGCGGCGACGAAAGCCATTGCCTGAACATGATCCGGCAGCTGGCAGCGACCGACACACCGCTGATGCTTTTCTCGCACCAGTTCGATGTGCTGCGCAATCTGGTACTCGCCCGGACATTGGATGAAGGCGTCATCGACACCGCCCGACAGGCCATGCGCCTGTTCGATGCGATGGAGGAGAATTTTGCCGCTGCCTATCTGGCAGTATTCCTGAACCGCCTCGGCACCAGGAATCACCTTCGCCTGAGCCACATCCGGGCGCTCAGCGACAAGAATCTGCTGGTCTATTTCGAGGCCCATCTCGAATGGATGGCGCAACTGGTCGAAGCGGTCAATCTGCGCCAATCGTCAGCCATGCCCGAGCTCGATCCCACCCAGTGCCGTTTCGGGAGCTGGCTGGAAGACGAAGGCCCCCGCCTGATCCGTGACCGCAGCCACATTGCACAGATCCGCAAGCTGCACGCAGCGATGCATCACGTGGTCAGCGAAGTCAGCTGCATCATGAACCACCCGCGGGCCAGCGGCCCGGTCTATGCGCTGCTCAAGAAAGCAGAAAGCTACTCGCTGGAACTCGGTCACGAAATTTCCTTGCTCAACAGCATCGTCATCATGAGCGTATATAGCAAGGATGCCCTGACCGGTTTCCTCAGCCGACGCTTCCTCGACCGGGTTCTGCTCAACCAGATGGAAATCGCCAAGGCAACCGAGTCGCCCTTTTCCATCATCATGTTCGATCTTGACCACTTCAAGCAGCTCAACGATCACTACGGCCACCAGACTGGCGACCTTGCGCTGGAACACGTCGCCGACATCGTTCGTGAAACCCTGCGCCAATCCGACCTGATCTTCCGCTATGGCGGCGAGGAGTTCATGCTGGTTTCCCCCTCGACCACGCTGACACAGGCCCAGGCAATTGCTGAAAAGCTGAGACAAAGGATCGCCAGCTGCCTACTGCCTCTCGATCCGCCAATCGCGCTGACAGCCAGTTTTGGCGTCAGCGAGATCGCCCCCGGCAGCTACGAGGTAGTCGACAAGCATCTGGTCCACGACATCATTGCCGCCTGCGATGGCAGGCTCTACGCTGCCAAGAACAGCGGGCGCAACCGGGTGCTCTAGCCAGGACTTGCCTCGACCTGCGCCATGGCAGGATAATTGGCGACCATACCGGGGCAGCAAACGTGTACCGCGTCGTCACCAAATATCGCAATGGCAGCACCCGACCCGTTGTCGAGCGGGGGCCCTGGCACGCATCCAGGAAATCTGCCGAAGAATGGGCTGAGACCTTGCGTGCCCATGGCTACACGGCCCATGTCGAGTCACAGAACGGCCTGATCGACGCCGGCCTGACCGGCTCTGGCGGCGGCAATGACAACGCTGACCTCATGAATGCGCTGGCCAGCATGGCCTGACTTATCCCGAAAAAGCGGAATAATCTCTCCCAAAATCCCGAAACAGCCAAGACTTGAACAGTCGGCGCGACTGCTTTGGGGTGGCAGCCCGGATTTTGTCCAGGCCCCGGGATGAAAATAAAATCCCTTAAAATACAAAAGGATATGGCGGGTCCGGTGAGATTCGAACTCACGATGGGTTTCCCCACGCCGGTTTTCAAGACCGGTGCATTCAACCGCTCTGCCACAGACCCGTTCGCGGCCGGCATCATAGCACAGCGTTTCTCCGGCCAACGCATTTGAAACTTGCCCCCGTCTCCGCTAGTCTTAGCCCTCGTCACAACCTGAAACGGAGTATTCCGACCATGACCACCAACTTCGAAATCGCCCGCCAGGGTGCCGGTACTTACGCGCCGCAGCAAAACCGCGTGCTGCGCAATACCTACATGCTGCTCGGCCTGTCGATGGTGCCGACCGTGCTCGGCGCACTGGCCGGGATCCAGATGGGCTTCTCCTTCTTCGCCGGCAGCCCGCTGATCTCCTTCGTGCTGTTCATGGCCATCGCCTTCGGCTTCATGTGGGGGATCGAGAAGAACAAGGACTCCGGCCTCGGCGTCGCCCTGCTGCTCGGCTTCACCTTCTTCATGGGCCTGATGCTGTCGCGCATCCTGCAGTTCGCGCTCGGCTTCTCCAACGGTGGCTCGATGATTGCGCTGGCGGCCGGCGGTACCGGTGCCATCTTCTTCGTGTTGTCGTCGATCGCCGCAACCAGCAAGCGCGATTTCACCGGCATGGGCAAGTTCCTGTTCGCCGGTGTCATTCTGGTTCTGCTGGCCATCGTCGCCAACATTTTCTTCCAGATCCCGGCGCTGTCGCTGGCGATCTCGGCGGCGGTCGTCGGCATCTTCTCGGCCTACATCCTGTACGACATCAGCCGCATCGTGCAGGGTGGCGAGACCAACTACGTTTCCGCCACATTGGCCGTTTATCTCAATGTGTATAACGTCTTCGTCGGCCTGCTGCAGCTGATCATGGCACTGACCGGCGAACGCGACTGAGTTCTACCCACTACGCGGGATGAGGGCGGCTGCGGCCGCCCTTTTTCATGGTCGCTCGAACAGGGCGATCGACTCGACGTGAGCGGTATGCGGAAACATGTTGACGATGCCGGCCGCCGCCAGCCGGTAACCTTGCACTGCCGTCAGCACACCGGCGTCGCGGGCGAGCGTCGCCGGGTTGCAGGAAACGTAAACGATACGCCGCGGCGCGTCGGCGCCTAGCGCCTTGCACACTTCGACGGCGCCTTCGCGCGGCGGGTCGATCAGCATCTTGTCGAAGCGGCCGAGTCTGGCCAGCGACTTCTCGGTGCAGTCGAACAGGTTGGCAACACCGAATTCGACCCGCTCGCCGAGGCCGTTGGCGATTGCCGCCTCGCGCCCGCGGGCAACCAGCGCCGGACTGCCTTCGATACCGACCACCGCGGCGCCGCTACGGGCGATCGGCAGCGTGAAGTTGCCCAGACCGCAGAACATGTCGGCGATCCGCTCCCCCGGCTGTGGATCGAGCAGGCGCAGGGCGCGGCGGACCATGACGCGATTCACCGCATGATTGACCTGGGTGAAATCGGTCGGCCGGAAATCAAGTTCGAGATCGAATTCGGGCAGCGTGTAGGAAAGCCTCGGCCCGGGCAGCGGATGGAAGCGCTGCGCGCTGTCCGGCCCCTTTGGCTGCAGGTAGATCACCACCGCGTGCCGGTCGGCGAAGGCGCGCACCGCCTTCTCGTCCGCAGCCGTCAGCGGCGCCAGGACGCGGAAGACCAGCGTCGTGCAGTGTTCGCCGACGGCGACCTCGATCTGCGGCAGGCGGTCGGCGATGCTCAGCCCGCCGATCAGCTCGCGCAGCGGCATGAGCAGGTCGGAAACGTGCGGCGGCAGGACCAGGCAGCTGCGGATGTCGGCGATGTAGCTGCTGCGCCATTCGTGGAAACCGATCAGCATGCCGCCGCGCGACTCGACCTTGCGCACACCCAGTCGCGCCCGGTGCCGGTAGCCCCAGGGCGCACCATGAATCGGCGGCAGGATGGTCTCGGCGCGGACGCGGCCGATGTGCCACAGACTGTCTTCGAGCACCCGCTGCTTGGCGGCAATCTGCGCCGACGGCTCCATATGCTGCATTGCGCAACCGCCACAGATGCCGAAATGCGGGCAGGCCGGCGCGACCCGCGCCACCGACGGTTTCTGCACCCGCACCAGGTGCGCCAGCTCGTACTTCGGCTTGCGCCGAAAGCTGGCGTATTCAACCGTTTCCCCGGGCAGGGCGCCATCAACGAAGATGGCCTTGCCGTCTTCGCGGACAATGCCGCGGGCTTCGTGGTCCAGCGATTCGACTTTCCCGATCGGCACGGTCGCCTCCGACAAAAGCGCGAATTCTATCAATCGCCCCAATGCAGCGCCATCACCGAGAAAACCCGCCCCCCAACCGAGGAAAGATCGTAAAGATTTGTGCAAACAGCGACAGAATTTGACAATTGCGTATCTCGCTGCGTTGCAGCAAATTATTTTGCGCTATAATTTTGTCCGGTTCGGCTTCAACCGACCTAAATATATTTATTCGGTTTTATTGCTTCTTGTCGATAAGGAAATTTCATGAACAAGTCCATTCTCGTTGCTGCTCTGATCGCTCTCGGCCTGACCGCTTGCGGTAAGAAGGAAGAGCCCGTCGTCGCCGCTCCGGCCCCGGCCCAAGAACAAGCTGCTCCGGCTGCTGCCCCGGCTGACGCTGCTGCTGCTCCGGCTGCCGCCCCGGCTGACGCTGCTGCCGCTCCGGCCGCTGCTGCTGACGCTGCCGCCCCGGCTGCCGCTGCCGTGGTTGACGCTGCCAAGGCTGCTGTCGAAGAAGCCAAGAAGTAATTCGCTTCTCGCCGCAAAGAAAAAAGGGGCTTCGGCCCCTTTTTTCTTTTGTTTGAAACGATGCCGACGACCTCAGCCGTCGGCGAAGCAGATTACTGTAGTTGCTGCTGCAACAGCGTCAGGATACGACGCGCGGTCGGCGAACGATCAACACCACCTTCACTGGTCAGCACCTGCACCGTGGACGTGCTTTCGCCACTGTTGCTGACATGGATGCGGAACTGCTCGCGCGAAGTTGTCGGCTTGTCGGTGCTGCGCCAGAAAGCCAGCCTGGACAGGACACCATCGCTCTTCTTGCTGGCGTTGTCGGCTTCCGGATCGACGTAGCGGACGAAATACAGTCCATTGGCCCGATCCCGGTCCTCGACCGTGAACCCGACGCGGTCAAGCGCCAGTCCGACACGACGCCAGGCGCGGTCGAAGCGATCGACCACCAGCAGCTTCCCATCTTCCTCACTGCCGGCCAGACGCGCCCGCGGCTCTGCCTTGGGCAAGGTCAACGCGGCTTCCGCCCGCTTTTCCTCGGCGCCCAGACGAACCATCAGCCGGCGCAACATTTCCGCTTCCAGTTCCGGATCCGGAGCGCGCGGCTGCCAGCGCGTCTCGTCCTTTGCCGACGAGGTGTATACCTCTTCCATCGCCCGATGGCTGATGTAGATTTCGGTCGTACCCGGCTGACTGCCCGGTTCGAGACGGGTGCGGAACTTGTCGCGCTCGCCGCTGGAGTAGAGCGAATCGAGGACACGGCCCAGCGTATTACGGATGATGTCGGCAGGAATCTTGGCCCGGTTTTCGGCCCAGTCGGTTTCCATCACGCCGGCTTCCGGGCGTTCAACGTTCACGATGAAGCCGGTTTCCTGCCAGAAATCCTTGATCGTGTCCCACAGCGCAGCCGGCGGCACCGCCGCAACCAGCCAGCGCTGGTTGCCGGAACGCTCGACCCGCACCCGTTCGACTTCGGGCAGAACGAAGGTCTGCCCGGCCTGGACGCCCGGCTGTCTTTCCGCCGCATAAGCGGAGAAGGTAGCCGAGCCCCGACCGGCATCGTCGGGCACCAGATAGCGGTCGTCGCGACTGATCTGCGACAGGTCGGGCGGCACTTCAAGTGTCGGCACCTTGCCGGCAGACTTGTAGTCGATCTTGCGCGATTCGGGCAGCAGGCTGCAACCGCTCACGGCGATGGCGATGAGACTCAGGGCGAGGCCGGAAATCCGACGATTCATTGTGTTCATACTCCGTCAGACCTGGATGCCGGCCTGGCGCATCGCGGCCAGCACGCGGGCTTCGTTGGCTTCAGACAAGGGGGTGAGTGGCAAGCGGATACCTGCCGGCATCAGGCCCATGCGGCTGACCGCCCACTTGACCGGAATCGGATTGGCTTCGCAGAACAGATCGCGGTGCAGGCCGAGCAGGCGGAAATGCAGTTCCTTGGCCCGGGCGACATCGCCAGCGGCAGCGGCGGCACACATTTCGTGCATCAAGCGGGGAGCTACGTTGGCGGTGACCGAGATGTTGCCGTGGAAACCCATCATGATCGACAGCACGCAACTGAGGTCGTCGCCGCTGTACAGGGCGAAGTCCTTCGGCGCGCGCTGGATCAAGTCGTAGGCGCGATCCATGTTGCCGGTCGCATCCTTGACCCCGACGATGCCAGGCACCTGGGCCAGGCGCAGGATGGTGTCGTTGCTCATGTCGGCGACGGTACGGCCGGGCACGTTGTAGAGCACCAGCGGCAGATCGACGGCTTCGGCAATGGCCTTGAAGTGACGATACAGACCTTCCTGGGTCGGCCGGTTGTAGTAGGGAACCACCGACAGGGCGAGGTTGGCACCGGCCGCCTTGGCAAAACGGGTGAGTTCGATCGCTTCCGCCGTGGAATTGGCACCGGTACCGGCGATCACCGGAATCCGGCCGGCGGCATGATCGACGGTCAGCTTGATTAGCTCGCAGTGTTCCTCGACATCCACGGTCGGCGATTCGCCCGTGGAGCCGACCACGACGATGGCATCGGTGCCTTCCTTGACGTGGAAGTCGACCAGATTGCGCAGGGAGTTCAAATCGAGGCTGCCATCCTCGTGCATGGGCGTAACGATGGCGACAAGGGATCCGGTAATCATGGCCTGTATGCGTGAAGTTAATCTGGTGATTGTAACTGAAGCCTTCGAGCAGGGGAAAGGCGCTCGGTAACCAATTGTTATTCCCTGGGCAACCAGGCCAGCCAACCCCGGGCCAGTCGCATCCGCCCAGCCGGCAGGCACAACTCGGGATGTCGATCGGGTGCCGCTGTCATGAGCTGACGCACGAACTCATCCAGCCGATCGGCCACCGGCAACTGCCAGCCGAGCGACTGCATGCGCCAGCGCAGGAGATTCTTCAGGCGAGCCGGCGATAGGGTGCGCAAGTCAGCCAGGCGCGCCGCCCCGTCGACCGACACCCGCTGCCAGTCGGCGGCGGCCAGTTCGTCGAGCAATTCGGCCGCTTCGCGGAAATTGTCCGCCGCCCGCGCCAGGGCCGCCTCGGCGCCGGAGAAACGCTCGCCCAGTAGCGGCATGACCTGATGGCGCAAAAAATTTCGCGAGAAGCCGAGGTCGGCGTTGCTTTCATCCTCGATCCAGTGCAATCCGCGCTCACTGGCGGCAGCTTCGATAGCCGCGCGGGAAACGCCGAGCAACGGGCGCAGGATGCGCCTGTCCTGCCACAGGCGCAGCGCCCACATGCCGGCTGCACCGGCCACGCCACTGCCGCGCAGCAGGTTGAACAGCACGGTTTCCGCCTGGTCGCCCCGATGCTGGGCGAGCAGCAGATTGGCGCGCGCCGGCAGATGCGCGGCGAAGGCTGCGTAACGCGCCGTACGGGCGGCCGCTTCGAGGCCTTGCCCGGAATGCCGGTCGACCTCGACGCGCACGCACTGCAGGGGCAGGCCAAGCTGCCCGCAGCAGGCGACACAGAAATCGGCCCAGGCATCGGCATGAGGCGACAGGCCGTGGTTGACGTGAATCGCGGAAATACCCGCCGGCCAGTCGATGCCGGCAAGCAGGTGGGTTAGCAGAACGGAATCGCAACCGCCGGACAGGCCGATGCACAGCGGCTGATCGCCGGCACAGCGGTCGGCGACGAAGGCGCCGACCCGGTCGGCAAGCTCAGGAAACAGGCTGTTCCTTGAACCGCCCATAGCTCATCAGGCGCTCGTAGCGCTGCGCCAGCAGGGCGTCCACCGGCAGTGCCGAGAGTTGCTTGAGCGATTCCTGCAGGGCCTTCTTGAGATTGCTGGCCATGCCGACGTGATCGCGATGCGCGCCGCCGGCCGGTTCGTTCACGATACGGTCGATCAAGCCCAGGGTCTTCAGGCGCTGCGCCGTGATGCCCATGGTCTCAGCAGCCTCTGGCGCCTTGTCGGCGCTCTTCCACAGGATGGAAGCGCAACCTTCCGGCGAGATCACCGAATAGGTCGAATACTGCAGCATCTGCACAGTGTCGCCGACGGCAATCGCCAGCGCGCCGCCGGAACCGCCTTCGCCGATGATGGTGACGATCACCGGCACCTTCAGCTCGGCCATCACGTACAGATTGCGGCCGATCGCCTCGGACTGGCCGCGCTCCTCGGCACCGATGCCGGGATAGGCGCCGGGCGTGTCGACGAAGGTCATCACCGGCAGGCCGAACTTCTCGGCCAGCTTCATCAGGCGCAAGGCCTTGCGATAGCCTTCCGGACGCGGCATGCCGAAATTGCGATGAATCTTCTCCTTGGTGTCGCGCCCCTTCTGGTGGCCGATGACGACCACCGACTGGCCGTTGAAGCGGGCCAGACCGCCGACGATGGCGTGGTCGTCGGCAAAGGCACGGTCGCCGTGGAGCTCTTCGAAGTCGGTGAAGATGTGCTGGATGTAATCCAGCGTATACGGGCGCTGCGGATGCCGGGCGACCTGGGAAATCTGCCACGGGGTGAGCTTGGCGTAGATATCCTTGGTCAGCTGGGCACTCTTTTTCTCCAGCCGCCCGATTTCCTCGGAGATGTCGACCGCGCTGTCGTCCTGAACGAAGCGAAGCTGTTCAATCTTGGCTTCGAGGTCGGCGATGGATTGCTCGAAATCGAGAAAACTAGTTTTCATGGACTGCTCGGTTCTTAAGTTGGCGCGCATTTTACCCCAAAGGTCAGACGGTCAATCGATCAGTAAGCGACCGGCACCGGATCGAGACTGCGCCAGAGATACCAGGTCGCCACCGAACGCCACGGGCGCCAGCGCTCGCCGAAATCGGCAAGCGCCCGCCGGCTGGGCTTCTCGCCGCCCAGGTAATGCACGCCCACGGCCCGCTGCAGGCCGATATCGTCGAGCGGAAAAACATCGGGCCGCATCAGGTTGAAAATCAGGAACATTTCCGCCGTCCACCGGCCGATGCCACGCACCCGGCACAGTTCGGCGATCAACTCGGCATCGTCCAGCGCCCCCCAGCCATTCGGATCGAGCCGACCGTCGGCAAAATTGGCCGCCAGATCGCACAGGTATTCGATCTTTCGCTGCGACAAGCCGCAACCGGCCAGCCCCTCGGCGCCCAGGGCCACCACCCGCTCCGGCACCACGGCTTCCAGCCGGCCAGCAAAACGCGCCCAGACGCTATCCGCCGCCTTCACCGAAATCTGCTGCCCGACGATGGAGCGGGCCAGCGTCACGAAGGGATCGCCTCGCGACACCAGGGTCGCCCCCGCATGCGCGGCGACCAGCCTGGCCATCACGACATCTCCCGCAGCCAGCGCATGCGACGCCTTCCCCCAGTAGGTGGGCGAATTTGCTACCATCGGAGAAACCTCCCGCATCGGCACAACATGACTAACAGGGCCTACACCTTCATCCATCCCCTACTCGACCCACTTGATACCGGCGGGGCCTACCTCGTCGAAGCGGGCGACAACGATGCGGCAACTCAGGCAACAGAATACATCGTCCGGCACCCGCTGCTCGACGCCTTCGATCACCGTCACCCCTGGTTCGTTCCCGCGGCTGCCTTGCCGAACTCGACCCCGGCACGGGTAATTGCCACCTTCCGGGGCGATGCCTCGACTCAACCGGAAGCCCTGGAAAGCAGCCTGCGCCAGTCACAACGCAAGCTGGCGCTGAGTACCAGCGGCAAACTGCCGGCACCGGGCACCTGGGACTACCTGCTGATCGGCATCAGCCAGGCCAGGACCTTGCCGCAGTTCACGCTGCAGGGCATGTCGGTGCGGACCACGGTAATCGCCACCGGCGTTCAGAACCTGAGCGACCGCGACTGGGCGCACGCCAATGCCTGCGCCCTGTGCACCGGCGAATACCTGATCACGCGCGCCAACCTGGGCAAGAAAGCCGACACCACCCGCCAGAAGATGCTGCGCCTGCTTGCCCTGATCGGCGTCGATGCCGACACCGCAGAACTGAACGAAGTCTTCCGGCAGGAAAGCAAGCTTTCCTACAGCCTGCTGCGTCTGGTTAACTCAGCCGCCATTGCCCCGCGTACGCCGATCACCAGCTTTGCCCAGGCGATCAACATGCTCGGTCGGCGCCAACTGGAGCGCTGGCTGCAACTGCTCATCTACGCCGCCCCGGACGAGGGCCACCGGCCCAACCCGCTGTTGTTCAAGGCAGCGGCGCGGGGCAGGATGATGGAACTGCTCGTTCCCAGGCTGACGCCCTCCCCGGCCCTGCCCAATCTGCCTGATTGCGCTTTCATGATCGGCAGTTTTTCCCTGCTCGATGTCTTGTTGAACATGCCAATGTCGGAAATTGTCCAGCAACTACCGCTGAGCAGCGAGGTCAACGACGCACTGGCCCGGCACAGCGGCACCGCCGGCAGACTGTTGCAGGTACTGGAGGCCGCTGACCGGCGCAACCTGCCGGAGGCCAGTCGGATCCTGGACGAACTGGGGATCGAACCGGCATGTTTCATCGACGCGCAGATGCAGGCCCTGAGCTGGGCCGGCAGCATCCACGCCGGCAACTGATCAGCCGAAGCGACCGCTGAGGAAGGGGTTGTAACGACGTTCTTCGCCGAAGCTGGACATCGGCCCGTGGCCGGGAATGAATTCGACGTCGTCACCGAGGGGGAAAAGCTTGTTCTTGATCGAGGCGATCAGCGTGGCGTGATCGCCGCGCGGAAAATCGGTACGCCCGATCGAGCCCTGGAAGAGGACGTCGCCGACCTGCGCCAGCTGGCTCGGCGCATGATGGAAAACGACATGCCCCGGCGTGTGCCCCGGGCAGTGCAGCACATCGAGTTCGACTTCGCCGAAGCGGACCTTGTCGCCATCCTGCAGCCAGCGGTCCGGGGTGAACACGGCGACTTCCGGGAAGCCGAACATCCGGCTCTGCTGTACCATGCCCTCGATCCAGAACGCGTCTTCCTGGTGCGGCCCTTCGATCGGAACCGGGCAGCGGGCGGCCAGCGCGGCGACGCCGCCGGCATGGTCGATGTGGCCGTGGGTCACCAGTATCCGGTCCAGGGTCAGTTGTTCGTCGGCCAGCGCTTGCAGAATGCGCTCGACGTCGCCCCCGGGGTCGACGACGGCGGCCAGCCGTGTCTTCTCGCACCAGAAAATGGTGCAATTCTGCTCGAACGGGGTGACGGGAACGATCTGGTAACGCATGGCTGGCTTCCGGCATTGATTACGGCCCGGATTATCGCACGGGCCGGCCTTGCCCGCCGTCGCACGGCCACTTACACTGGACGGCAGGAAGCTCTCCGAGGACATTGAGCGCATGATCGACCACCCACTGCCCGACCGCGACGCCTGGGTTCTGCTGTTCAGCAACAGCAGCCTGCCGGTGCTGCGCTCGACCCAGCGGCGGCTCAACGAGATGCGGGAAAACCTGGACGATCTCGACGCCCGCAAACTGACCCAGCTGATCCTGCACGACCCGATCATGACCGTGCGCGTGCTCGCCTACATCCAGCCCTTCCGCGGTCGTTCGCTGCAACAGGACATCACCACCATTGCCAGCGCGGTGATGATGGCAGGACTGCTGCCTTTCTTCCGTCGCTTCGACAATCTGCCGACGGTGGAAGATGCGCTCAAGGACCACGATCCGCACGCCCTGCTCGGTGTCCTCCATGTCATTCGCCGTGCCCAGCGCGCCGCAGACTACGCGCAGGACTGGGCGGTCCGGCGCCAGGACCTGAACCTGGAGGAAATCGGCATTGCCGCCCTGCTCCACGACCTGGCCGAAATCCTGGTCTGGTGCTTCGCCCCCAAGCTGGCATTGAATGTACAGGCACTACAGCAAGCCCACCCGACCATGCGCAGTGCCGACGCCCAGATCCAGGTACTGGGCCTGACCTATCATGACATCCAGCGCGCGCTGTGCAAGGTCTGGCACCTGCCCGAGTTGCTCACCCTGCTGATCGACGATCAGCGTTCGGACCTGGTCCGGGTACGCAACGTCTCGCTCGCCGTCAGTCTGGCACGGCACTCGGCGCACGGCTGGGATGACCCGGCCCTCCCCGACGATTTTCGGGGCATCGCCGCCCTACTCAACCTCAGCGTTGACGCTGTCCGCCGTCATGTCGGCGTGCCGAGCGACGAGGATCAGCCGCAATAACTCAGGTTGCTCCAGTCAAGCAGCAGCTCCGGCATCTGGTAGGCCATGAAGATGGCAGCCAGGAGCAGCAGCAGGAGCGCCGCGCCGGCCCCGGCGAGAAACCAGCGCCACTGCGGCTTCATGCGCCGGCCGGCCGCAGCAGCGGCTTTTCATTGATCGGCCAGGAACAGAGCGCGGCCAGCAGCGAGAGGACGATGGAAATCGTCCACGCCAGCCCGTAGGAGCCGGTCTGGTCGAAAATCCGCCCGCCCAGCCAGGCACCAAGGAAGCTGCCCAACTGATGGCCGAGGAAGACAATGCCGGTCAGCATCGACATGTAGCGCAGGCCGAAGATCTGCGCCACCAGACCGTTGGTCAGCGGCACCGTGCCCAGCCAGAGGATGCCCATCACCGCCGCAAAACCCCAGGCGGTGACGGTGGTCAACGGCAACATCATGAAGATCAGGATGGCCACCGCGCGCGCCGCGTAGATCACCACCAGCAGATCCTTCTTGCTGCCACGCCCGCCGGCCCAACCGAACAGGAAGGAACCGAAGATGTTGAACAGGCCGATCAGCGCCACTGCGGTCATGCCGACGTTGGCGCTCAAGCCGCCGTCGACCAGGAAGGACGGCAGGTGCAGCATGATGAATGCGGTCTGGAAACCGCACACGAAAAAGCCCCAGAACAGGTAGTGGAAGCTTTTCTGCGTGCCTGCCTCGCGCAGCGCCTGACCAACCGACTGGCCGCCGCTGGCGGCCGGTTTGTGACCATCGGCCATAGCATAGGCCAGCGGGGCGATCAGGCCGACGCCGCAGGCGAGCAAGAGTAGTGCGCTCTGCCAACCGTAGGCGTTGATCAGCGCCTGGCCAATCGGCAGCACCGCGAACTGGCCGAAGGAGCCGCCGGCACTGGCGATGCCTAGCGCCAGGCTGCGCCGCTCCGGCGTCGTGTGGCGGCCGATGACGCCCATGATCACGGCGAAAGTTGTTCCCGACAGGCCGAGACCGATCAGCACGCCGGCCGACAGGTCGAAGGCCAGCGGCGTGCTCGCCTGCGCCATCAGCACCAGGCCAAGCACGTAGAGCACCGCCGCACCGAGCACGGTACGGCCGGCGCCGTGGCGGTCGGCGATCGCCCCGGCGAACGGCGAGGCCAGGCCCCAGACCAGGTTCTGGATGGCGATGGCGAAGGAGAAGGTCTCGCGGCTCCAGCCGTGGTCCATCGTCATCGGCTGCAGGAAGAGGCCCGCGGTGTGGCGCACGCCCATCGACAGGGTGAGGATCACGCAACCGGCGATCAGGATCAGCAGGGGTGTACGCCAGGCAGTTCGGGGCAGGGTCATGGGCTTTGGATTGCCATTGTCAGTTCGGGTTCCCGGCGCGAGCTTCGAGCGCTTCCCAGCGTTCGAGCAGGGCCATCAGTTCGTCGTCGATCGCTGCCAGGCGTTCCGACGCCTGCTGCGCCGCCTGTGCGTCGCGCTGGTAGAGCGCAGGGTCTTCGAGCAATGCGGTCAGTTTCGCCTGTTCGCCTTCCAGCGCGGCGATCTTCTCCGGCAGCGCCTCCAGTTCGCGCTGCTCCTTCCAGCTCAGCTTGTCGGTTTTGGCTTTCACCGCCTCGGCGGGCTTCGCCACCGACCTGGCTTCGCTCTTCGGCTTGTCGGCCGGCGCCTTGACCAGGCTCGCCTGGTAGTTCGCCCAGTCGCTGTAACCGCCGGCGTACTCCTTCCAGACACCATCGCCTTCGGCAGCGATGGTCTGGGTGACGACGTTGTCGAGGAAGGTGCGGTCGTGGCTGACCAGGAACAGCGTGCCGTCGTAATCCTGGAGGAGTTGTTCGAGGAGTTCCAGGGTATCGATGTCGAGGTCGTTGGTCGGCTCGTCAAGCACCAGCACGTTGGCCGGCTTGGCGAACAGGCGGGCCAGCAGCAGGCGGTTGCGTTCGCCGCCGGAGAGCGAGCTGACCGGCGAGCGGGCGCGCTCGGGCGCGAACAGGAAATCTTCCAGGTAGCCGATGACGTGTTTGCGGGCGCCGCCGATCTCGACCCAGTCGGAGCCCGGCGAGATGACGTCGGCCAGGGTCGAATCCGGATTGAGCTGGGTGCGGAACTGGTCGAAGTAGGCGATTTCCAGCTTCGTCCCCTGCCGTACCGTCCCCGCGTCCGCTGCCAGTTCGCCGAGGATGAGGCGCAGCAGCGTCGTCTTGCCGGCGCCGTTGGGGCCGATCAGGCCGATCTTGTCGCCGCGCTGGATGCGCGTCGAGAAATCGCTGACGATGCGGCGCGCCCCCCAGGATTTGCTGACGTGATCGAGTTCGGCGACCAGCTTGCCGCTCTTGTCACCGCTTTCCAGCTGCAGGTTGACGCGGCCCATGCGCTCGCGCCGCGCCTGGCGCTCGGCGCGCAGGCGGTCGAGGCGCTGGACGCGGAACACCGCGCGCGTGCGCCGTGCCTCGACGCCCTTGCGGATCCACACTTCCTCTTCCTTGAGCAGCTTGTCGGCGCGCGCGTTGGCCAGCGCTTCCTCGTGCAACATCGCTTCCTTGCGTTGCTGGTACTGCGTGAAATTGCCGGGAAAACTCGCCAGCAGGCCGCGGTCGAGCTCGACGATGCGGGTGCTGACGCGGTCGAGGAAGGAGCGGTCGTGGGTGATGAAGAGCAGGGTCACGCCGGATTCGATCAACAGCGTTTCCAGCCATTCGATGGCGGCGATGTCGAGGTGGTTGGTCGGCTCGTCGAGCAGCAGCACCTCCGGCGCCACGGCCAGCGCCTGGGCCAGCGCCAGGCGCTTCTTCTGGCCGCCGGAGAGGCTGCCGACCTGCGCCTCCGGATCGAGCCCGAAGCGGGCGATGACCTTTTCCGCCTGCGCCTCGTAGGCCCAGGCGCCGCGTGCTTCCAGTTCCTGTTGCAGTTGCGCCATGCGCGCCAGCAGCGCCTCGTGATCGCCGCCTTCGCCCAGGCGGTGCGACACCGCGTGGTACTCGGCGAGCAGAGCCGAGGTCTCGCCCATGCCGGAAATCACCGCCTCGAACACCGAATGCGCCGGATCGAAAGGCGGCTCCTGCGGCACGTAGCCGACGCGAATGCCGGGCTGCACCCAGACCTCGCCGTCATCGAGCCGGCCCTTGCCGGAACCGGCGGCAAGCGCGGCGAGCAGCGACGACTTGCCGGTGCCGTTGCGGCCGATCAGGGCGACGCGCTCGCCGGGGTCGAGCTGGAATTCGGCGTGATCGAGCAGCGGCACGTGACCGTAGGCGAGGCAGGCGTCGGCAAGTTTCAGGTAGGGCATGGGCGGCAATGAAAACGGCGCCCCGCAAGGCGCCGATGTGATGGGAATGGCAGGATTCTAATCGTTCAGGTGGTGAAACGGGAAAGTTGTGCCTGCAGCTCGCCGGCCAGGTGTTCCAGTTCCTGTGCCCGCTGCCGGTTGCTGATCGCCCGTTCGTTGGTACCTTCGGCGACCTGGGCGATGCGTTCGACGAGGCGGGCGATTTCCTGGCTGGCGGCGCTCTGCTCGCGGGTGCCGTCGGCGATGTGCATGACCACGCCGACCGTTTCCTGGACACGGGCGTCGATGCTGTTGAGTGCTTCGCCGGCTTCGCGCGCCAGACCGACGCTGCTGCTCATGTTGCCACTGACCGCCTGCATGCGTTCGACGGCATTGGCCGTCTCCTGCAGGATCGCCGTCACCGTGGTCGAGATTTCCTGCGTCGACATCGCCGTGCGTTCGGCCAGCTTGCGCACCTCGTCGGCAACGACGGCGAAACCGCGGCCCTGCTCGCCGGCGCGGGCCGCCTCAATGGCTGCGTTGAGGGCAAGCAGGTTGGTCTGCTCGGCAATCTCGCGGATGACGCCGACAACGCTGGAAATCTGCTTCGAGCGCTCGCCCAGCGACTCGATCAGCACTGCCGATTCGCCGATGTCACCGGCCACCCGTTCCAGTTCATGCATGGTCCGGGTGACGACCTGGCGACCGCTGGCGGTGACCGCCTTCGAGTCTTCCGAAATCTGCGCCGCATGGTTGGCGTTATCAGCGACCTGCGCAATGCTGACCGACAGCTGCTCAACCGAGGCGGCGATGCCGGAGGCCGACTGCGAAGCCTGGCCGGCGCTTTCCAGTGCACTCTGCGCGGCCTCCTGCAAGGCATGCGCGGCATTGCCGACTTGCCCCGAGGTCTGCGCCGCACCGCTGACCAGCTGGCGCACGCTGCGTGCCATCTCGTTGAAGGCATGGGCGATGGCGTGCACTTCGTTGCGGCTTTCCGGGTTGGCATCGGTCACCTCGACCCGCAGGTCGCCCGAACTGACCTTGGCCACCTCGCGAACCAGTTGCGACAAGCCGCGCAGCCGCGAATTGACCAGGATCAGGGTAAGCAGCGCAAGCAGCAAGGCGGCTCCGACGCTGATCGCAATCACCAGGTTGCGCAAGGCGCGGCTTTCCTCAAGATACTCATCCAGCCAGCTGCCGGTGGCTACCGTCCACCCCCAGGCTTCGGAAGTCGCTGCAACGACGATCTTCTCGCGCTCGTTTCCGTCTGCGTCCGGCATCAGGTAGCGATAAGCGCCATTCTTGCGGGCAAGGATTTCGGCAACGGCGTTCTTGGCCGTCGCCGGCACATCAACCTCGGACAGCAGTTTTTCCTGGAACTTCGGATGCAGGACGAACTCGCCGTCGCCCTTGTCACCAACCGGGCGCACGATGTAAACGTAACCGGTCTTGCCGGCAACGATGCTGCCGAACTGCTCGCGGATGCGTTTCAACTCATCCTCCAGCGCGATGCGCACGGAAACGGCGCCCCAGGCCTTGCCACTGGCGTCGCGCAACAGCCGCACGGTGCTGAAGTAGTATTTGCCGCCGCGCACCGCCAATCCCTGATAGTCCTTGCCGGCAAGCACCGACAGCGTCACCGGATCGTCGGCCTTGACCGGCACACCGTGCATGGGTTTGCCGTCCTTGTCGCGCAGCAGCGTGGACAGGCGGTAGACCTTGCCGTCGCGCAGGAGCAGCAACGCTGCCTCGTCGCCGGTCAGACTCTGGAAAGCCTTGAGAACACGATCATTGCCGTTGAGCACCTCGCCGCCGAGCCGGACCACCGGCAACTCGACGTCACCGGTACGGACCAGTTCATCGCCCGGCTGCAGCGTACCGTTGAGGTAGCGCATGAAAAAATCCGACTGCCGGTTACCCCGCGCACGCACCGCCTCGAATAGCGAATCGAGCGTACCGGTCATCAGCTTCGCCTCGTGCGTCAGATTCTCTTCGGCGACGCTCACGGCAGCGCCGTCGGCACGTATCTGAACAATCAGGGTCATCGCCGAAAAGACCAGCAGCAGAGCAATGACCAAAGCGATGATCAATTGCTGGGCGATCGGTCGACAAGAAAAACCTCCCCGCATAAATGCCTCCATTTTTGTATTTTGCTATCTTTCCAATCTATCACAAGGGCCGGCCAGCCGGTACAATTCGCCCCTCCCCGCCAAACCGGCATGCCTCCATAGTTAAATGGATATAACACGCCCCTCCTAAGGGCGAATTGGTGGTTCGATTCCACCTGGGGGCGCCACTCGTCTGACTGGAAAGTTCATGGAATCCGTTCCGCCGCGTCTCACTTCCCTCTCCCATGGCGGCGGTTGCGGCTGCAAGATCGCGCCCGGCATCCTCGCCGATATCCTCAGGGACAGCAGTCGCCTGCCGGTGCCGCCGGAATTGCTGGTCGGCATCGAAACCGCCGACGACGCCGCGGTGTACAAGCTCAACGACACGCAGGCCCTGGTCGCGACGACCGACTTCTTCATGCCCATCGTCGATGACCCCTTCGATTTCGGGCGGATCGCCGCCACCAACGCACTGTCCGATGTGTACGCCATGGGCGGCCGGCCGATCATGGCGCTGGCGCTGGTCGGCATGCCGATCAACGTGCTGCCGCGCGACACCATCCGCCGCATCCTCGAAGGCGGCGAAGCGGTCTGCCGGGCGGCCGGCATTCCGATTGCCGGCGGTCATACCATCGACTCGGTCGAGCCGATCTACGGCCTGGTCGCCCTTGGCCTCGTGCATCCCGACAAGGTCCGCCGCAATGCCGCCGCCCGCCCCGGCGACCGCCTGGTGCTGGGCAAGCCGCTCGGCGTCGGCATCCTGTCGGCGGCGCTGAAAAAGGACGCGGTCGACGCCGCCGGCTACGCGCGCATGATCGAGACGACCACCCGACTGAACACGCCCGGCCCCGACCTCGCGGAATTGCCCGGCGTGCACGCGATGACCGACGTCACCGGTTTCGGCCTCGCCGGTCACGCCCTTGAACTGGCGCGCGGCGCCGGCTGCACGTTGGCCATCGACTGGGCACGCGTGCCACTGATCGAGGGCGTCCGCGAATTGGCCGAAGGCGGCTTCGTCACTGGCGCCTCCGGTCGAAACATGGCGGCTTACGGCCACGAAATCGCCCTGCCGGAAGATTTCACGGCCAGCGCGAAAGCCTTGCTCAGCGACCCGCAGACCAGCGGCGGCTTGCTCGTTTCCTGCAGCGCCGACAGCGTCGATGCCGTGCTCGCCGTATTCGCCCGCCATGGCTTCGCCAGCGCCTGCGAAATCGGCGAGGTGTTGCCGGCCGGGCCGGCGGCGCTGCACATCCGGACCCGTTGATGCGCCACTCGGTCGACATCAGCGAAGCGGACGGCGTCCGCTACCTGCATTTCGGCTCCGAGTGGGTGCAGGGGGCAATGCGGATCGCCCGGCCGTGGTCGCTGGAACTCGAATACACCCGGGAAATGATGGCCGCACTGTTGCTGCGCAAGCCCGGACGCTGGCCGCGCAGCGCCCTGCTGATCGGCCTCGGCGCCGGTTCGCTGGCCAAGTTCCTGTACCGCCATTTTCCGGATTGCCGGATCACCGTCGTCGAGATCAACCCCCAGGTCGAGTTCGTTGCCCGCCAGTACTTCCGTCTGCCCGACGACGACCAGCGCCTGGACGTGCGCATCGCCTGCGGCGCCGATTACCTGCAGCAAGGCAGCCGCCGCTTCGACCTGATCCTGTCGGACGGCTTCGACGCCGCCGGCCGCCCGGGCATGCTCGACACCGCGGCTTTCTACCAGTCGGCCCGGGCCCGCCTGACCGACAGCGGGCTGTTCTGCGTCAACCTGCTGCGCGAAAAGGGATTCCAGCGCAGCGTGGACCGGATCGAGGCGGCCTTCCTCGGCCATTGCCGGGTTTTTCCGGCCAGCCCCGACGGCAACACCATCGTCTTCGCCCGCGGCGAACAGGCGGTCGAGGTCGGACTGAGCACCCTGCAGGCGCTTGCCGACGAACTCCGCCAGCGCACCCGGCTCAATCTGCGTGATACCGTCAAACGCCTGCAGCAGAGCGGCATCAGCGACGAAGCGCCGTTGTCCTTCTGAGTTCCAGCCTTGCATTCGCTGCCTCGGCTGCTATAAATGAAGTAATCCCCCACCAATAGCAAGTACAAGGCGGACAGAACAACGACAACGCAAGTTGATGCCACACAGACAACGGAGGCGTTCTCATGCTGTCCATGCAGGATTTGATCGACTATTGCGACCTCGACCGCGGCGAAATCGAAGCCATTGCCGAGCATGAACATCTACCGATGGCGATTGCCGCCGAACTGAGTGAGGTGCTGCTGTGCACCCCGGAAGGCGTCTGCCAGTTGCACGCGATGATCATCGAGAACATGCAGCATGCGCTCGATACCGGCCACCAGCAGCGCGTACTCGAACTGATGCAGACCTACGAGCACCTGCAGCGCACCCACCCGCTGCCGACGCGCCACTGACTGCCGGCCCGCCGGTACACCCGACGGGCCGTGCACTCAGGCCGCCTGTTTCTCGACGTGCGCCTGCTTCTCGTAGAGGAACTCAAGTACCGCGGCGCGGCAGTCGATGTAGGCGGCATCGTGCGCCAGTTCCAGGCGCGCCCGCGGACGCGGCAGCTTGACCTCGAGAATCTCGCCGATGGTCGCCGCCGGGCCGTTGGTCATCATCACGATGCGGTCGGAGAGCAGCACCGCCTCGTCGACGTCATGGGTGACCATGACCACGGTGGCCTGCGTCTTCTCGCAGATTTTCATCAACTCGTCCTGCAGCTTGGCGCGGGTCAGCGCATCGAGCGCGCCGAAGGGCTCGTCCATGAGCAGCACCTTCGGCTCCATTGACAGCGCGCGGGCAATGCCGACACGCTGCTTCATGCCGCCGGAGATCTCGTGCGGGTACTTGTGCGCGGCATGGGCCAGCCCGACCAGTTCGATTGCCGCCTGCGTCCGTGCCTTGAGCTTGGGCTTGCCCTCCTTCTGGCTGAAGACGCGTTCGACCGCCAGGTAGATGTTCTCGAAGCAGGTCAGCCAGGGCAGCAGGCTGTGGTTCTGGAAGACCACCGCCCGCTCCGGGCCGGGACCGGCGATTTCCCGCCCGTCGCAGAGCAGCACGCCGGTGGTTGGCTTGGTCAGGCCGGCAATCAGGTTGAGCAGGGTCGATTTGCCGCAGCCGGAGTGGCCGATCAGGGCGACGAACTCGCCTTGCTTGAGGGTCAGGTCGATGTCGCGCAGGGCGACGAACTTGCCCTTCTTGGTGTCGAAGGTCTGACCGACTTTTTCGATTTGTACGAATTTTTCCATGATCTTGACTCCGCTCAGGACGATTCTTTGGTCAGCTTCTTGGCCAGCAGGATCAGCGCCTGTTCGAGGATCAGGCCGACGATGCCGATGATGAAGATGGCGATGATGATGTGTTCGACCTTGAGGTTGTTCCACTCGTCCCACACCCAGAAACCGATGCCGACGCCGCCGGTGAGCATTTCCGCGGCGACGATGACCAGCCAGGCGGTGCCGATGGACAGGCGGATGCCGGTCAGCATGTAGGGCAGCACGGCCGGGAACAGGATCTTGGTGACCACTTTCCATTCCGACAGGTCGAGCACGCGGGCGACGTTGAGGTAATCCTGTGGCACCCGCTGCACGCCCTGGGCGGTGTTCATGATCATCGGCCAGATCGAGCAGATGAAGATGGTCCAGGTCGCCGCCGGGTCGGCCTTCTGGAACACGAGCAGGCCGATCGGCAGCCAGGCCAGCGGTGACACCGGGCGCAGCAGGCTGATGATCGGGTTGATCATCGCCGACAGGAAGCGGAAGCGGCCGAGCATGAAACCCATCGGGATACCGACCAGCGCCGCCAGGCCGAAGCCGAGACCGACGCGTTCGAGCGAGGCGAGCACGTTCCAGCCGATGCCCTGGTCGTTGGGACCGTTGCGGTAGAAAGGATCGGCGAAGAGTTCGGCCGCCGCCTGCCAGACCACCTGCGGCCCGGGAATGGAACCGCCGTTCATGGTCGCCAGATACCAGATGCCGACCAGCAGAAAGATGCCCATGACCGGCGGCAACACCGCCCGCCCGAAGCCGGCCAGGATTTCCCCGAGCGGCGGCACATAGGCCACGGTGGCTGTGGCGGCAGCTGAAGGGTGATTTTTTTCCATGGTCTGTTCCTTGGCCGGCGTTGCCGGCGCAGCTTGAATTTCGCGCTCCCCCGGAGCTTTACCCGGGAAATCGCCGCTTATCGTCAGCGTGGTGCTCATGTTCTGCCCCTCAGCCCGTTCAGGCCTTGATCTTGAAGGAATCGGCGTACTTGGCCGGGTTCGAACCGTCCCAGACCACGCCGTCGATCAGTTTCGACGAACGCAGCGGGCTCTTCGGCACGCTGACCCCCAGCTTGGATGCGGCCTGGGCGTAGAGCTCGGTCTGGTTGATCTTCCTGGCAACGCCGAGGTAATCCGGGTGATCCTTGAGCAGGCCCCAGCGCTTGTGCTGGGTGAGGAACCACATGCCGTCGGAGAGGTAGGGATAGTTGACCGCGCCGTCGTTGAAGAACTTCATGTGATTCGGGTCGTCCCAGGTCTTGCCCAGGCCGTTCTGGTAGCGGCCGAGGATGCGCTGGTTGATCGCATCGACGCTGGTGTTCACGTAGGCGCGCTGGGCAATGACCTCGGCCATCTTCATCTTGTTGCTGATGCTCGCATCAATCCAGCGACCAGCTTCGAGCACGGCCATGATCACGGCGCGGCAGGTGTTCGGGTATTTCTGGACGAACTCGGCAGTACAGCCGAGGATCTTTTCCGGATGATCCTTCCACACGTCCTGCGTGGTCGCCGCGGTGATGCCGATGCCGTCCATGATCGCGCGATGATTCCACGGTTCGCCGACGCAGAAGCCGTCCATGTTGCCGACGCGCATGTTGGCGACCATCTGCGGCGGCGGCACGACGATGGCCTTGGCGTCCTTCATCGGGTTGATGCCGCCGGAAGCCAGCCAGTAGTACAGCCACATGGCGTGGGTGCCGGTCGGGAAGGTCTGGGCAAAGGTGTATTCGCGCGGTTCCTTCTTCATCAGGGCGGCCAGGCTGGCGACATCGGTGGCGCCCTTGTCGGCCAGGGCCTTCGAGAGAGTCAGCGCCTGGCCGTTGTTGTTCAGCGTCATCAGGTTGGCCATGTCCTTCTTCGGCCCGCCGATGCCCAGATGCACACCGTAGATCAGGCCGTAGAGCACGTGCGCCATATCCAGCTCGCCGTTGACCAGCTTGTCGCGGACGCCGGCCCAGGAGGCTTCCTTGGTCGGGATGATCTTGATGCCGTACTTTTCGTCGAACTTGTTGACCGCCGCCATGACCACCGACGCGCAATCGGTCAGCGGGATGAAGCCGATGCGGATTTCCTTCTTTTCGGGGGCGTCCGAACCGGCAGCCCAGGCTGCACTACGGACGCCGGGGGGGACCATGGACATGAGGGACGCTCCCAGGGCGGCAGTGACGAAATCGCGACGCTTGGTCGAGACAGGAGAAGTTTCGGTGGCTGCGGCAGCCGGCTTTTTATCTTCCATTGCGGACTCCAGATGGCTAAAAATAAAAAAGGCGTCGCATCCTTGCCGCACGGGGCAGCGAGGATGGACGCCATTGTCCAGGAACCGGAACACCCGGTTCGTGCCCGGCCGCCTTTGACCGTGCTATGCCTTGCTTAACGCAACGCCCATGCCAGGCCCGCAAAAATCCAGCAAGCCAATGAATAAAAAGGGAAAAACAAAATTCCGCCGAGACCGCCGCTAAAACCGATGCGCACTGTTGCAGTGCAACACCCGGTCGATCCGCACAAAAAAGGGCGGCTTAGAGCAGGACGCGCGCCATGTCGATGACATCCTTGGCCACCTTGGCCATGCTCTGGCCGCGTTCCATCGCCAGCTTGCGCATGGCGTGGTAGGCGGCCTCCTCGTCGAGGTCGCGGGCCTTCATCAGGATGCCCTTGGCCTTGTCGACCAGCTTGCGGTCGGACAGCTTGCGCGAGATTTCGTCGAGTTCGCGGCGCATTGCCTGGGTGTCCTCGAAACGGACGCGGGCAACATCGACGATGGGCTTGATCCGTTTCGGGTCCAGACCATCGACCACATAGGCCGAAACCCCGGCCCTGACGGCATCGCGGATGGCGCCCTGGCCGTCTTCCTGAGTGAAGATGACGACCGGGCGCGGCATGTTCTTGTGCACCACGGCGAGATTCTCCAGCGTATCGCGGCTGGGGCTCTCGGTGTCGATCAGGATAACGTCGGGCTGAAGTTTCTCGACTTCGGCGGTCAGGTTGAGCGAATCGGCCAGGATGGCCGCCACCTGATAACCGGCGAGCGCCAGCCCGGCGCAGATTTCTGCCGCCCGGCTGCGGGATTCATCGATGACCAGTACGCTTAACATGCCCTGAATCAAGCAAGCGCTGCGCCAGCTTTCATCAAGGCCGCTGCGGCCATCGCCTGAACGACGCTTTCCTCCTCGCCGATGGCCCGGTCAAGGACGAACTCGACCGTCGGCCAGCGCGCCTGCATGGCAGCCAGCATTTCCGGGACTTCGCGTTTGAGATGCCCGCCCTGGGCGATGAACATCGGCAGCACCACCACCTTGCGGGCGCCGGCGGCGATGGCCTCGGCCGCACAGGTGGGCAGGTCAGGGGCCATGAATTCGAGGAAGGCCAGCTCGACCGGCATGGTCGGCGCAGCGGTGCGGATCGCCGCCTGCACGCGGCGCATCGGCGCCGCCCATTCCGGATCGCGGGCACCGTGGGCAAAGAGGATGATGGCTGTGGTCATGGCTTTCACTTTAGCGCAAATGGGAAACGGCGGCTGTCCGCCGGAAGGCGTATTGACAGCCGCCGTCCGCTTTGGTGCGATCAGATTGCCAGCCAGACTTCGCCGTTTTCCACCTTGACCTCGAAACGGTCGCAACCACCGACATCCGGCGCCACCGCCCGGCCATCGACCAGGCCGATGTTCCAGCCGTGCAGCGGACAGGTCACCCGCTCGCCGTGGACCAGGCCTTGCGACAGCGGTCCGCCCTTGTGCGGGCATTTGTCGTGCAGGGCGAAGACCTTGTCGTCGCTGGTGCGGAAAATGGCGATGTCGCCGCCCTTGGGCGGGCGGACGATGCGCGAACCCAGGGGCGGGATGTCATCCAGTTTGCAGATCGGTTTCCAGTGGCTCATTCGATGTTCCTTTCGTGTGCTTCAGGCTGCGACCGTGATCGGGATGAATTGCTTGACCGGCTGCGCCTCGCGCGAGGTCGCCCAGGGGTCCTTGGCATCCTTCAAGGCGGCAAGCAGCGCGGCGTAGAGCGTGCGCCGGCCATCCTCGTCCTCGACGATGCGGCCCTTGACGTAATCGAGGCCGACGCGCTCCAGCCAGTGGCAGGTGCGCTCCAGGTACCAGGCTTCCTGGCGGTAGAGTTCGAGGAAGGCGCCGGAATACTCCATGACCTCCTCGTCCGACTTCACCTTGCACAGGAACTGGGCGACCTCGGTCTTGATCCCGCCGTTGCCGCCGACGTAGAGCTCGTAGCCGGAATCGACGCCGATCACGCCGACGTCCTTGATGCCGGCTTCGGCGCAGTTGCGCGGGCAGCCGGAGACGGCCAGCTTGACCTTGTGCGGCGCGTACATGTCGAACAGCATCTTCTCCAGCTTGACGCCCATGTCCATCGCCAGTTGCGTGCCGAAGCGGCAGTGTTCGGCGCCGACGCAGGTCTTCACGGTGCGGATCGACTTGCCGTAGGCGTGGCCGGAAACCATGCCGGCAGCGTTGAGGTCGGCCCAGACAGCAGGCAAGTCCTCCTTCTTGATGCCGAGCAGGTCGATGCGCTGGCCGCCGGTGACCTTCACCGTCGGCACCTGGTATTTCTCGGCGACATCGGCAATCGCCCGTAGCTCAGCCGGCGTCGTCAGGCCGCCCCACATCCGCGGCACCACCGAATAGGTGCCATCCTTCTGGATATTGGCATGCGAGCGCTCGTTGATCAGCCGCGACTGCGGATCGTCCCTGGCTTCGTGCGGCCAGGTCGAGATCAGGTAGTAGTTGATCGCCGGCCGGCATTTCTCGCAACCGTTCGGCGTCGTCCAGCCGAGTTCGGCGAACACGGCTTCCTTGGTGGTCAGGTGTTCGTTGCGGATGGCTTCGCGCACCTTCTGGTGCGAATGCTCGGTACAGCCGCAGATCGGTTTCTTGTCCGAAGCCGCTGGCGTGTAGGCGCCGCCGATGGTCGAGGCCAGGATCTGCTCGACCAGGCCGGCGCAGGAACCGCACGAGGAAGCCGCCTTGGTGTGCTTCTTGACCTCGTCGAGCGTGAACAAGCCCTGTTCCTTGATCGCCTTGACGATCGTTCCCTTGGTCACCCCGTTGCAGCCACAAACCTCGGCGCTGTCGGCCATGGCAGCGGCCTTGCTGTTGCCGGCGTGGCCGACGTCGCCGACCAGGCTCTGGCCGAAGATCAGCGAGTCGCGGATGTCGTGGATGTCGCGGGCGTCCTTGAGCAACTGGAAATACCACGGGCCGTCGGCGGTGTCGCCGTACATGACGCCGCCGACCAGCTTGTTGTCCTTGATCACCAGCTTCTTGTAGACGCCGCCGTGCGGGTCGTTGAGGACGATTTCCTCGGTGTCCTTGCCGCCCATGAAGTCGCCGGCCGAGAACAGGTCGATGCCGGTGACTTTCAGTTTGGTCGAGGTCACCGAGCCGGTGTAGCGACCGATGCCGTAACCGGCCAGATGGTTGGCGGCGACCTTGGCCTGCTCGAACAGCGGCGCCACCAGGCCGTAGGCGATGCCGCGATGGCTGACGCATTCGCCGACCGCATAGATCTTCGGGTCGTAGGTCTGCATGGTGTCGTTCACGACGATGCCGCGGTTGCAGTAAATGCCCGATTTTTCGGCCAACGCGTAGTTCGGGCGGATGCCGGCGGCCATCACCACGAGGTCGGCCGGAATCTGCATGCCGTCCTTGAAGCGCACCGCGGCGACGCGCCCGCTCTCGCCCTGAACCAGCATTTCGGTCTGTTTCTGCAGCAGGAATTTCAGGCCCTTGTCCTCCAGCGAGCGCTGCAGCATGCGCCCGGCCGTCTCGTCGAGCTGGCGTTCGAGCAACCACGGGCCGATGTGCACGACGGTCACGTCCATGCCGCGCAGCTTGAGGCCGTTGGCGGCCTCCAGGCCGAGCAGGCCGCCGCCGATGACGACCGCGTGCTTGTGCACTTTGGCGGTGGCGATCATTTCGTCGGTGTCCTTGATGTCGCGGTAACCGATGACGCCGGGCAGGTCGTTGCCGGGAATCGGCAGCATGAACGGGGTCGAGCCGGTGGCGATGAGCAGGCGGTCGTAGGACGCTTCGCTGCCGTCGTCGGCAATCACCTTGCGGCGGACGCGGTCGATGGCGACGACCTGCTTGCCGGTGTGCAGCGTGATGCCGTTGCGGGCGTACCAGTCGAGTTCGTTGAGGACGATTTCCGGCACCGTCATCTCGCCGGCGAGGACCGGCGACAGCAGGATACGGTTGTAGTTGGGGTGGGGTTCGGCGCCGAAGATGGTGATCTCGTAGTGATCCGGGGCGATCTTCAGCAGTTCTTCAATGGTGCGGACACCGGCCATGCCGTTGCCGATCAGTACCAGACGGGGGTTGCTCATGATGACGGGGCTCCAACGTTGCGCGCACCTGGCGGTGCAAAGATGTTTCAGCGCATGACGTCGTTGCCATCGAACCGCCCCCGTTGGCGGTGGATTCGCTGCTCTGTCCGGACCTGTGCAATCCGCATGCCAGCGGATCAAGCCCATGATTTATAAAGACTTACCCAACACCCCCCAACAGACCATGCACCATCGCTGTGCCGCGACAACCAGTTCAGTGCATGGCCGGATCAATTGCCACCCATCAACAGACCGGTGGCTTCAACGGCGACGATGGCCTTGGCCTGGTTGAGGTCATCGACATAACCGCTGGCAAAGAGCAGGCAGGCGAGCTGGTTGGCGATCGGCTTGGGCAGCGGTACCTGCTTCTCCAGGACGCGTCGCGTCCACCGTGCCGTGCTAGCGGCATCGCAGCTTTCCGGCAGGTTGGGCAGGCCGCGCAGGCTGTCGTGCTCGGCCTCGAACAGCACATCGACGGCGCCGTTGCGGATGTATTCAAGGCGCGGCCGGCGTTTGGCGTTGGCCACCGGCTCGCCCTCGGTTCCGCGCAGGAGCAGCCCACGCTGGCCGCGTTCGACGAGAATGTCGCGCATCAGGGTGATGAAATCCGGATGGGTGGCCGGCGCCACCAGCACGGCCTCGCCGCGGAACGGGTTGAGCAGCTTGACCAGGCTGTGCGCGCTGTTGCGCACGCCCATCCGGGCGCGCAGCGAGAGCAGGCTGTGCAGCCCGGGCGCCAGAGCAGTCAGCGGCAGAAAGGCCAGGCCTTTCTCTTCCAGCGTCTGCTGCGCCTGCTGC
>Ga0209794_1000699_pt1 | contig 39900 bp, 39 predicted proteins | sample EBPBio232013_DNA_FD_185869 | JGI IMG/M metagenome (GOLD analysis project Ga0209794, IMG submission 185869) | Wastewater treatment Type I Accumulibacter community from EBPR Bioreactor in Madison, WI, USA - Reactor 1_5/23/2013_ DNA (SPAdes)... | ecosystem: Engineered > Bioreactor > EBPR >... | reverse complement strand
TATTTCAGTTTTGTGGTAAAAACAAAATACACAAAAACCCCGAAAATTGCCAATTTTGGCTCTTTTTCGGGGTTAGTTTATTTGTAGAAAACTGTATATCAGCAAGTTAAACCTATAAAGGGAAGCCTAAATAGCTTTTCTTCGCGACTCAAGCCACGGTGAAAATCATCCACCAAATCGTCTAATCCTTCAATTGTCTTTAAACGGGCTTCGTATTCGCGGTTGGTGAGTTCGCTCAAAATATCCATTTCGTTTTCCCCAAACCACTGTTGTATTTTTTGGAACGGATTCTTCGCCCCTTTTCTCTTTTTTAGAGATTCGGGATTGGGAAAATACGTCAAAAACTGCGTACGAATCGCTTTGCCAATCAGGTTCTGCGCCACAATGACAGGACCTTCTACTTCGCCTTCATATACCAACTCTACTTTTCCACATATCGCAGGTACAGCTCCGTACAAATCCGAAATCCGCACGTAGGTTTCTTTTTCGCCATTGAGTAACACCCGACGTTCGGCGGCTGAAAGTAAGTTCTCGTAAGCCGCAATCGTCAAACGTGCCGATACCCCACTTTTGGCATCTACGTACTCACTTTCACGTGCCTCAAAAGCAACTTGCTCCACAAGGTCTTTAATGATTTCATTGATTTTGACCATGCCCTTCTGCTCAGTTTTCACCACCGCCTCTTGCGCCGTAATCTTCTTCCCGATTTCAAGCGTCTTAGGGTAGTGGGTCACAATTTGGCTGTCGATACGGTCTTTCAACGGCGTCACAATGCTTCCTCGGTTGGTATAATCTTCGGGGTTTGCCGTGAAGACAAATTGAATATCCAAAGGTAAGCGCAACTTAAATCCACGAATTTGGATGTCGCCTTCCTGCAAAATATTAAACAAAGACACCTGAATACGGGCCTGTAAATCAGGCAATTCGTTGATAACAAAAATACAACGGTGCGACCGTGGAATAAGTCCGAAGTGAATCACACGTTCGTCAGAATAAGGCAATTTGAGCGTAGCCGCTTTGATGGGGTCAACGTCCCCAATAAGATCGGCCACCGATACGTCGGGGGTGGCTAGTTTTTCGGCATATCGCTCCTGACGGTGTACCCACGCAATCGGCGTGTGGTCACCTTTCTCGTCCACAAGATCGCGCGCAAAACGCGACAGTGGCAGCAACGGGTCGTCGTTTAGTTCCGAGCCTGCCACCACAGGAATGTATTCATCGAGGAGATTCACCATCAATCGCGCAATGCGGGTTTTAGCCTGTCCACGAAGCCCCAAAAGGTTGATATGGTGCATCGACAAAATCGCCCGTTCAACGTCAGGGATGACCGTATCTTCGTATCCCCAAATGCCTGGAAAAACAGTTTCTTTTGCCCGTAATTTCTCAATAAGGTTGTCACGGAGTTCTTGCTTAATGGATTTGGGCTGGTAGCCCGCAGCTTTCAGTTCGCCAAGCGTGTGGAGTTGGAGAAGCTGTTTGGGCTTTAAATCGCGGTAGGCCATACGTTCTAAAGATTGGTTTGTTTCAATAGATAAGTAACAGCCATCGTATTTGAATAGTTTTGAGGCGAGGTTTAAAGTTTTTAAAATCGAAGAACAATTAGTGCCTATTGAATCAACAGTACTCTCCATTATAAAATCTTCCAAGACTCCATATCAGGACGAGTCTTTTGGTTTTTCATAAGCCTAGCTTCGGTTTTTATTTTATTTTTGGATGTATTTTATACTAATTCCCGATTACAAGGACTGCGCTTCAAATAATTTACCCCTAAGGCCAAGGTGCAAAAAGTGATCCAAAATCAAAGAAAAACAAATGAAGTTATTCGAGTATATAAAAGCCAATTCAGGTCTAAAAGACGAGTATCATCAAGATATACACAAGGTTTTCAAGCCAGAAACTTATAAAAAGGGGACTATCCTTATCAAACCCGATAATAGGTCGCAAAAAGTGATTTTTGTAGAATCGGGGCTTTTGCGTATGTACTATCAAGTGGAAGACAAGGTCATTACGTTTTTATTCTTGGCAGAAAATGCTATGATATTCCCGCTCGAAAGTGTTTTTTATAATAAACAAGACCCTTACGGATGGGAAGTATTACAAGATTGTCAAATACAATCTTGCCACTTTGGTGAAATCCAAAAATTGATTGATACCATACCTCGATTTGAACGTTTTGTACTTCATCAGTCTTTTAATGTGCTGAAACAAATGTCTGATAAATTATATAGTATTCAGATGCTTTCTGCCGAAGAGCGCTATAAAAGACTACTCGAAACCCACCCTAATATTCTTCAAAACGCTCCATTGGGGCATATCGCTTCGTATTTAGGCATCAGCCAACAGCATTTGAGTGTCATTAGAGCAAAAAAAAATTAGCCCTTGATCGCTTTTTAAGAATTCTTAAAAGAGACCGTATTTATTCCTTCCACTTTTGCATCATTACAATTAATCATTTATAAAATGGTGCAGGATAATTCAAATTATGATATAATCATTGTGGGCTTAGGTCCCGTTGGTTTGTTGGCTTGCAATACGTTAGGAAAACGGGGATATCAAGTTCTGGGCATCGACCGCGTAGAAAATGCCTATAATTTCCCAAGAGCCATTCATTTCGACGATGAAATTTTACGGATACTTCAATCAGTAAATCTTGCCGAAACGATATATCCTCTTCTCAAACCATCTTGGGGTTTGGAGTTGTTGGACACACATGGCAAGGTCATGTTTAGAGGAAACAACAAGTTTCCAGGGGGATACGAAGCCAGTAATTTTATGTTTTTACAACCCGAATTGGAGCAAAGTCTGAAAGGCGGTGCGAGAAGATTCGGCAATGTCGTATTAAAGTACGGCATAGAAATTACTGATTTTGCACAAAGTAAAGATTCCGTAACTGTCTTTTCAAAGGACGGTAAAGTTGCAAAAGCACGCTACCTAATTGCCAGTGACGGGGCGAATAGTTTTTTCCGCAATAAATTAGGCATAGGACAAACAGACTTGAAATTCAAACATAGTGCGTTGAAAATTGATGCTTATGAGTTGAAGGGCAAAACGGAAGCATTTCATGCAATACAAAAAATTTGTAGTGGGTCTAAGCCTTATGTGCGTATGCAAGGAGCGGGCAAACATCGCCGTTGGGAGTTGAACTACAATAGCGGTCTATCCAAAGCGGAGCTAGAAAAACCTGAAAATATCAAATCACTTTTAGCAGAAATAGGTGTAGATGTTACGAATTTGGATATCGCCCACGCCGTTTATTATTATTTCCAAAGTAAGTTAGCAAAGGAATGGAGACGGGATAATATATTTTTGGCAGGCGATGCTGCTCATGTGACTCCGCCTTATGTAGGTCAAGGTATGTGTTCAGGATTTAGGGACGTCATGAATTTAACTTGGAAGTTAGATGCGGTCATGCAAAAAAAAATGCCTACTTCTATCTTGGATACGTACCAATCAGAGCGTTACCCGCATACCAAAATGCAAATACTCAAAGCCATTGCGGTTGGTTTTTTCTTTGTCAGACAAGGCCGTCATCTGCTAAAATTGGCCTCTCACATCCCCATTTTAAATAAACTCCTGCTAAACACCGTGATTCCTGCCGATGCTTATGGCAAAGGGCTTTGGGGCAAAGGCAAAGCAAGTCGTTATCTTTTTCCTCAAGCCAAAACTCAAAAGAACGAATTTTTGGACGATTTCTACCAAAACGATTGGGCTATGGTTGCCGTAGGTAAGCGTCTTGATTCTGATGTATTACACCTATGCAAAAAAGCTAACCTAAGAGCCTTGGTTTTCGATGATACTAATGCAAACATAGAAGACGTAAAGGCTTGGGCCAATAAATACAACGCTTCTTATTTTATTATTCGCCCCGATTTGTATGTGTATGCTTCGGGAAATAATCCCACAGAATTATGTGAATCGTTTACTTCAAATCAAGAAGATTTATGGAAATCATCTTAAAATACATCATTGCTTCGATTTTCACCTTAGCAATTTTGGGTAAGGTGACGGGTAAAACCAAACCAACCTTCAAAAAGTCAGGATACAGTCAGTGGTTTATGTATAGTGTGGCATTAGCAGAATTTTTTTTAACAATAAGCTTATTTACAGCTTACGACATATATGCCACAATCGGATTAATTGGCATCTTAGGAGGTGCTATTTTCACACTATTCTATCAAAAATCACCGCCCAATAAATACATCATGGCATTGGTAACAATGTTTTTGTTGATTGTCTTATTTTTTCAAAAATTAAATTTTTAAAAACATGGGTTTTTCTCTTATAAAATTCAAATCGGGAGTAGAAGTAAAATGGGGTATCTTGAAAGGCGAAAGCATAAAACCTTTCAAAAACAACCCTACTTCAATAAAAGAACTATTGGCATCGCCTTCGGTATATACTAAGCCCGACAATATTAGCGATGCAACGCTTAGATTGAATCAAGTGGAAGTTTTGGCTCCTGTTTCCAGTCCGTTGCGAGTCGTTTGCCAAGGGGTAAATTATGCTTCACATCGCACCGAGTCTGCTTTGTCAGCACATTCTCAAACGAATGTAATGTTTGGTAAAGATGAAAGTTCGATTACAGGAGCATACAGCCCAATCATGCGCCCCAAAAACTGCCAATGCCTTGATTATGAAATAGAAATGGGTTTAATACTCAAAAAAGACATTACACAGCCCGTTCAAATAACAGAGAGCGATTTACATGATTACGTTGCAGGCTTAATACTTGCCAACGATATGTCGCCGAGGGATTTGCAATATCGAGATGACTATGCACAATGGTACAAAGCCAAAAGTTGCCGAACGATGCTGCCTTTGGGGCCAGTTCTGTACTTGATGGAAAAAGAAGATTTTAAGCATTTGCTCAATTTAGATGTAAAACTATGGGTAAATGACCAACTTCGGCAAAATGCCAACACTTCGCAACTAATCTTCAAGCCTGCCGAAACGCTCTCTGAAATTTCAACTTTTATGAATATGTCGGCAGGAGATTTATTACTAACAGGTACGCCTGGTGGAGTGGTCGTAAAAGCACCCAGCAAATTCAAACAAGGTTTGGCAACGTGGCTACTTTCCAACGAAAAAAAGGTTGGCGTTTTACAAAAGAAGAAAAACGAATACTTACAAGATGGCGATTTGGTAAAGGCACAAATCAAATCACCTGATGGCAGCATTGATTTAGGTTTACAATTAAACAAAATCGTTCCTTATGGTTTCTAAATTTCAACATTTGGTTTTTTATGTGAATGACCTTGAAGAGTCAAGAGCATTCTTTTCACAGTTGCTTGACTTGCAATTATCTGCTCTCAATCACCCCGATAGTAGTGCTGCCATGAAGATGGCAAATCAAGAAATGCGTTTTATGAGTTTCGGGTTTTATCACCACGATATTTGTTTGGTGAAACACCGCAAACTACAATTTGACAACGACTCTTTGATGCACTATACGATGGTTATTAGAGATTCAAATGCTTATGACAAAATTTTGGAAAATGCCCAAACAATGGGTATGTCGATAAAAGTAGGCAGAATGATAAAGTCGGCAAAAATGGAGAACCATTGGAAAGCTTTTTGTTTTCAAGACCCAAATAACCACTGGATTGAACTCATTTTAAAATAAAAAACATGACGCAGATAAAAAGAGACGCCAATTACATTCCACCAAATGTATTGCCAAGAACACTTCAATTAATTTCACCTGTTTTAAAAAACAAATGGGTCAGAAACCTCATATTATTGCCAAGTACCTTGTCTGGAAAACGATTTTCTAATAAAACTGCAGACTATGGCGTATTTCAACCATCCCGAGTTTCGCATTTAGATCAATTGTCTATCTATGTGAAAGACATTGCAACAAGTAGAAAATGGTATGAAGCTATCGCAGGCATGACACATAGTCGTACTTGCGAAGCAGAAGCACACCCTTACAGAGCGGGTTTCACCATCAAATGTTGCTATATGAATGCCAAAGCCCATGATGAATGTTTGGTCTTGGTAGAGTTGCGAAATGAGCAAGGGGAGATTATTACCCCTTCTGCCATGAGTTTTCATCATTTTGCCTTAGAAATTGACGGTAATCAGTTTCAAGATGTAGTCAATTTTGCTACTGCTGCCCGAAAAAAAGGATTTGTTTCTTCATATGGCGTAGTTACGCACAATGACATCCCACCAAATGGCGATGGTGAAACAGGCGGAAATACAGCCGTTTATTTCTATGACCCCGACTATCATTTGATTGAATTCTGTGGCACAATGGATACGATTGAAAATTACAAGGAAAGAAGGGCTGTGCAATGAATATATTGGCAAAAATAGGAAGTGGAAGCTGAGATGGAGTATGCTATTAAGTCAATACCATACAACAAAATCCTTTATTATGTGTGACTTATCAACTTCTAACACTTTAAAAATAAAGCCTAATTGCAGAATAAACCTTTGTGTAAATAGTAACAGCCATCGTATTTGAATAGTTTTGAGGCGAGGTTTAAAGTTTTTTTGATACCCGCCTAGGTTATATTTTTTCGTTACTTTTATGCTCTCGTTTTATTCTAAAAACTTCATTCATCTGTGTCTTCAAAAACCTTTTTCTGCATTGATGCCCACACCTGCGGCAACCCTGTGCGCTTAGTTGCGGGGGGCGGTCCTTTATTGGAAGGACGCAATATGAGCGAAAAACGCCAACACTTTCTTCGTGAATACGACTGGATTCGTAAAGGCTTAATGTTTGAGCCTCGCGGCCACGATATGATGTCGGGAAGTATTTTGTACCCACCTCACGACCCCGAAAATGACGTTGCTGTGCTTTTTATCGAAACCAGCGGTTGCCTTCCCATGTGTGGTCACGGAACGATTGGCACCATCACCATTGCCATCGAACACGGGCTCATTAAACCCAAAACCCCAGGAATCGTGCGTATGGAAGCACCTGCGGGCTTAGTGCTCATCAGTTATGAGCAAGTAGATAACAAAGTAAAATGGGTAAAATTGGTCAACGTCCCAGCGTATCTTGCCGCTGAAGGAATCGAAGTCGAATGTCCCGATTTAGGGCTATTAAAAGTGGATGTTGCCTACGGAGGAAATTTTTACGCCATTGTGGATGTGCAAGAAAACTTCCCAGGACTCGAACACTTCAAGGCCGAACAACTGGTAGCTTGGGCACGGGTTTTACGACAACGCATCAACGAAAACCACACGTTTGTTCACCCCAACGACCCTACCATCAACGGACTGAGCCATATCGAGTGGACAGGCGCAGTCATCGACCCTACGTCATCGGCCAGAAATGCCGTTTTCTACGGCGATAAGGCAATCGACCGTTCTCCTTGTGGTACAGGTACGTCGGCCCGTATGGCGCAGTGGGCCGCTCAGGGTAAACTGAAAAAGGGTGATACGTTTGTCCACGAAAGTATTATTGGAAGTAAATTCATTGGCACGGTAGAAGATACGGCCAAAGTAGGTGACTTTGAGGCTATTGTGCCTGGTATTCAAGGTTGGGCCAAAGTATATGGCCTCAATACCATCACCATCGACGACGAAGATGACCCGTATGCACACGGGTTTCAAGTAATATAATTTTTTAAACCTATAAGGTCTAATTATTAAAGCAGTCGGACCTTATAGGTTTTGCTAATCTTTTAAACCTATGAGGTCTGATTATCGTAGTAGTCAGACCTCATAGGTTTGATATTATTCAGGCGTTACGTACGCCGCTGTGATACCTCCATCTACAAGAAACTCAGTACCTGTTACGTACGAAGATTCGTCCGAAGCTAGATAAAGAACCGCGTACGCCATTTCTTTCGCTTCCCCAAAACGTCCCATTGGGATGTGTACCAAACGACGTTGTTTTTTCTCTTCAGTACTCAAAAACTTCATCAACAATTCCGTGCGTAGTGGCCCTGGGCAAAGTGCATTTACGCGAATATTCTCACGGGCGTGGATAACCGCTAGCTCGCGGCTCATCGAAAGAACCGCCCCTTTGCTCGCTGTGTAGGCTACTTGTGGCGTAGCAGCTCCCAACAAGGCTACAAAAGAAGCCGTGTTGATGATGCTTCCTCCACCCGCGCGACGAAGCGCAGGGATAGCGTATTTACAGCCAAAGAATACCCCTTTAACGTTAATATTCATGGTCAAATCCCAAACTGACTCTTCGGTAGTAACGGCGTTGTCGTCGTCGCTGTGCATGATACCTGCGTTATTGAACACAATGTTCAATTTACCGAATGTTTGTTCTGCTACTGCGACCATGTTTTCACAGTCTGCCGCTTTCGATACATCAGCACGGACATAAACCGCTTGACCGCCTTGGGCTTTGATGAGGTCAGCTGTTTCTTGTCCTGCCACGTCATTGACATCGGCGACAACAACCGCTGCTCCTTCTTTGGCAAACAATAATGCCGTCTCACGGCCAATTCCGCTACTTCCTCCAGTAATAAGGGCTACTTTGTCTTTTAAGCGCATGTTTTTAGAAATGTAATTATGAATTTAGATTGGTGTTATTAAAGTCTCATCTCTTTGGGAATCATTCCCATAAATGCTTTATAGACCCGTACCACACCCTCAGGTGCGGGGTGTTTGGGGTCGCCCCAGCTTACTTTATGTTCTTTTTTCCCTTTTTTGTAAATCAGGAAATACGAAATACGGCTTGGATGCTGAAAGGCCATTTTTTCAAAATCAATGTCTTTCAACGATTGAAACGCCGTAGCTACATTTTTGGGTGTTTGTCCACCCAATACCTCCAATTCTTTGGCGGAATTGATGCGGCGATAAACCCCTCCGTCTTCCAACAAACGGTATTCTTTTTCTAAATTTCCGATGCTTTGACCCACAATCAACTGCTGACCTTCATAAGTAAAGGGATGTTTTGACACGGCAAAAGGCGTCGGTTTCGGTGGCGTTTCTTGTCCCAAAGCCACCGAACTTACCCCCACAATCAAAATGGCTAGAATCAATAACTGCTTCATAAATTTAGCTGAGTTTCAATTCCTCTAACGCCAACCATGCCATTAAGCCTGGCCCTATTTCCAATGCCGATTCGTCAATGTCAAACGTAGGCGTGTGTACGCCCGAAATAATTCCTCTTGCCTCGTTACGCGTTCCTAAACGGTAAAAACAAGCATCAGTTACTTGCGAATAAAATGCAAAATCTTCTCCTGCCAACCACAAATCGAGGTCAATTACGTTCTCAGCTCCCATGTACGACACCGCCGCCGCTTTGGTACGGCGCGTGAGTTCGGGGTGGTTTTTGAGGAATGGGTAGCCTTTACGCACTTCCACGTCGCAGCTTCCGCCCATGGCCTCGGCCAATCCTTGCGCAATTTTGGTAATACGCTTCCAGCCTTCTTCACGCCATTCTTCATCCATACAACGGAACGTACCTTCTATATATACTTCGTTCGGAATGACGTTGGTTGCGCCGTTGGCAATCACTTTTCCAAACGACAACACCGACGGCGCGGCGGGTTTACGGTTACGGCTAATGACTTGTTGCAACCCGACAATAACGTGCGAAGCAATCAAGACAGGATCTATAAGCGTATCTGGCATCGCCCCGTGACCGCCTTTCCCTTTCACTGTTAAGTACAGCTCATCGGTACTGGCCATGTACATGCCTTCACGGAAACCAATTTTTCCCACGGGAATATTAGGCGCAACGTGTTGCCCTAAAATACTTGCTGGACTAGGATTTTGAAGCACTCCTTCTTTGATCATCAACGAGGCTCCTCCAGGAATTTTTTCTTCGCCAGGTTGGAAAATCAACTTTACCGACCCTTCAAATCCGTCGCGGAGTTCGTGCAAAATACGTGCTGTTGCCAACAACGACGACGTATGCACATCATGCCCACAAGCGTGCATCACGCCAGGATTTTGTGATTTATAAGGAACGTCATTTGCTTCAACAATCGGAAGCGCGTCCATGTCGGCCCGTAGTGCCACCACTCGGCTACTTGGGTTGCGGCCTTCAACAAGGGCTACTACCCCCGTCGCAGCAACACCTTCTTGGGGCGTAATTCCTATTTGTTTCAATTCATTGGCCACAAATTTTGCCGTATTGTACTCTTGAAACGATAACTCTGGATTTGTATGTAAGTAATGTCGGTTAGCCACGGTAGCTGCGGCGTAGGCCTTCGACAAGGCTTTGATTTTTTCTAACATGGTAATTAGTCTTAACTTTGACCAGACAAAACTACAAAATAGAACATCGGAAGACGCAAATACGGGCGATTTTCGCAGATAAATTCTATTTTTCTATACGCTGACGCATGAAAATCGGACTATTCTTCGGCTCATTTAATCCCATTCACATGGGACACCTCATCATTGCCAATACCATGGCCACGGCAACCGACCTCGAACAAATATGGTTTGTGGTTTCGCCCCAAAATCCGTTCAAAAAAAACAAGAGTCTGCTGCACGAGTTTGACCGTTTTGACATGGTGGACCGCGCGATTTCGGACAACCCTAAATTGAAAGTAACCGACATAGAATTTTCGATGCCTCGCCCGAGCTATACCATTGATACTCTGACGAAATTGCAAGAAAAATTCCCGCAGCATACCTTCAAATTAATCATTGGAGAAGACAATTTGGAGCAATTTAAGAACTGGAAAAACCACGAAGCCATCCTTCAGTACTACGGTTTATACGTTTATCCACGTCCAAATTCGGCTCCTCACGAATTTGGCAATCACCCTGCCGTACAATTCATTTCGGCCCCGCTACTCGACATATCCGCAACATATATTCGTGATTGTATCAAAAACAATCGTTCTATTCGGTACATGGTGCCTGACATTGTCGAAGAAATGATTTCAAGGAAGAAATTTTATATTTGACAATATGCTTTGAAATACATTACTTTGCAGCGATTTTGAACCAAACTTCTCACAAAAATGTCAGAGATTGCAAGCAAAGTAAAACAGATTATTGTTGACAAATTAGGCGTAGATGCAGCCGAAGTGACTGATGAAGCAAGCTTCACAAACGATCTTGGTGCGGATTCGCTTGACACGGTAGAATTGATCATGGAATTCGAAAAAGAATTCAACGTATCAATTCCTGATGACCAAGCTGAAAACATCGGCACTGTAGGTCAAGCAGTAAAATACCTCGAAGAAAACGTCAAATAAGCATATTTTTTGTAACTTATAGATCCATTTTATGATTCTAAAGCGAGTGGTAGTGACAGGTATGGGTGCGTTGACTCCCATCGGTAACACACTATCGGAATACAAGGAAGGGTTGTTTAACGGTGTCAGCGGAGCTGGCCCCATCACCCGATTTGATGCGACCAAATTCAAAACCCGCTTCGCTTGCGAAGTGAAGGGACTTGACATGGCCCAGTTTATTCCTCGTCAAGAAGCTCGTAAAATGGATCTTTTTACACAATTTGCTGTCGTCGTTGGCGATGAGGCGGTAAAAGATAGCGGGCTAGACCTTGAAAAAGAAAATCTCGACCGTGCTGGCGTTATTTGGGGTTCAGGAATTGGAGGTCTTAAAACGTTTGAAGAAGAAGTACTTTCTTTTGGGAAAGGCGACGGTACTCCTCGTTTTAATCCATTCTTTATCCCTAAAATGATTGCCGACAGTGCTTCGGGGATTCTTTCGATGCGTCACGGATTCCGTGGGCCTACTTACGTAACCGTTTCGGCCTGTGCTTCTTCTAACAACGCTATCATCGACGCTTTTAACTACATTCGTTTGGGCAAAATTGACTTTTGCTTGACGGGTGGGTCAGAAGCAGCCGTTACGCAAGCAGGCGTGGGTGGATTCAACTCCCTCAAAGCTCTTTCGGAACGTAACGACGATTATTTAACGGCATCTCGCCCGTATGACCAAGACCGCGACGGTTTTGTGTTGGGCGAAGGCGGTGCAGGATTGATTCTCGAAGATTATGACCATGCGATTGCCCGTGGAGCTAAAATCTACGCGGAACTTATCGGTGGTGGTATGTCTTCGGACGCGTATCACATCACTGCTCCCCACCCTGATGGTATCGGCGCTTACTTGTGCATGAAAAATGCCCTTGAAGACGCTAGTATCAACCCTGAGGACGTGGATTATGTAAATACCCACGGAACATCGACACCGATTGGAGACCCTCAAGAGATTAAAGCGATTGAACGACTTTTTGGAGAACACGCTTACAAACTTAACATTAGCTCAACCAAATCAATGATTGGGCACTTGTTGGGCGGAGCAGGAGCGGTAGAAGCGGTGGCGTCGATTCTGGCTATTCAGCACGGAATTATCCCGCCAACCATCAACCACTTTACGGATGACCCAGACATCAACCCTCGCTTAAACTTGACATTCAATAAAGCGCAAGAACGCGAAGTGAAAATTGCACTTAGCAACACTTTTGGCTTCGGTGGACATAATACTTGCGTCATATTTCGTAAATTTGAAGGATAAAATTCATCCCAATTGCCTACGGTATTAAATCCCATAATTGATTTCTTCAAGCCTGGGAACTTATCCCCAGATAAGAAGTTTAAAAAGGCCGTGGAGCTAATCATCGGCGCAAAACCTTCTAATATAGAGGTTTACCAGTTAGCTTTTCGCCATACTTCCGCGTCCAAGGAGACGTCGATTAAGGGATTTAGAGAATCGAACGAGCGTCTTGAGTACCTCGGCGATTCAGTCTTGGGCATGGTCATTGCGGAATATCTCTTCAAAAAATTCCCTTACAAAGACGAAGGATTCCTTACTGAAATTCGCTCACGCATCGTAAATCGTGAGACACTCAATGGCATTGCCCGTAAAATCGGCCTCGACCGTCTGATTGAATTTGACGGCAACCGTCGGGGAATGCCCCCCAACTCTTCTATGTATGGCGATGCCCTTGAGGCACTCGTCGGAGCGGTATATTTGGACAAAGGATTTCGGTTTACCAAGAAATTCATTACCAAAGAGCTCCTTACTCACTACGACCTAGACGCCCTTATCAATAACAACGCCAACTTCAAAAGCCGCCTCATCGAATGGGCGCAACGTGAAGGTAAAGAAGTGCGTTTTTCAATTGTCCAAGAGAACGGCAGCCGTCACTTCCGTGAGTTTATTTCACAAGTTACCCTTGATGGTGAAGTGTTTGCCACAGGAAATGGCTATTCTAAGAAAAAAGCGGAACAATCTGCCGCCGAAAAAGCTTGCGAGATTTTGGAATTGAAGTAACGGGAATCCACGAGGCACTTTTACTCTTGTAGGCTATTTCATCTTAGTTGTATTGTAAAAAGCAAAGGCTGGAAGCCTTAGAATAAGTGACACGAGCGAAACACTCGCGCCATCGGTAACGACTGCAATTTACAGCATGAAAATAATTATCCTTCTCTCTATCAGCTTTCTGATGATTCATCAAGGCTTTGCCCAGAAAAAGAGTAAAGCCCCCTATTTTTCTCGGGAAGTAACCATTAAAGACAGTGCTACCTTATCTATTTTCAATGAGTACATTGATAAAGTACAGAAGGAAAAAGAAAAAGTGGTTCACGTATCTATTGGTGCGGTCAAAGACACGATTTATTACCGTTTTGAAGCCGTTGCCACTTTTGAAGCGATTACGGATTATTACAAGCCCTTTTTCTTATTCGAGCACAAAGGCTACTATTTTTTGATTGATAATGGGGTAGGCCGTATGTTTCAAGGAAATGAGCAATTTCCCAAACACATTACGAAAAAATTGAAGAAATACCTGATGTGGGGTTATACTGAAAAGGAGGCAGGCGGTGGCGTGAAAGAGGTTTCAATGTTATCCTTTGACCCTCCTGTCATGTTTGCAACCTATTCGCGGGGTGGAGTGAAAATTCGATGGGATGGTCTTTGAGTTCACAGGCTGGAAGCCTTGAAATAGTAGTCACTCGTGGGACACGAGCGACTACTGAGAGAATAAGCGAGCGCACATCCATATTTTTAAAATACGAAGCCAAACCGCACTGCCATTCGGTTATAGACGCGGTTTTCCCACTTCTCTATTTCACCCCAACCCAAAGGCTCGGTCGATTTGGCGTGCTGTCGCTTGTAACTGAGGGAAAGCACCAACGCACTTCCTGATTTTAAACCAAATTTTAAACCTAACCCTGGACTAATCATCATTCCGCCGTCGGTCTTGTAGCCCGTTGCATCGGCATGTAGCCACTGAAACCCGTAGCCCGCATCCAGCATTCCCAACAAGGTCACGTTGTTTTTGCTTTTGGCTAAATCATAGCGGATGCCTGCCGCAACGGGCATCAATAAAGCTGATTGGTACCAATCCAACCCCGTTGTCAGTCCCACGGCCATGCGTGGCTTTAGTTGGACACCGTTGAATGTTTGTAACGTTAAACTAAGGCGATTTTCGACTTGTTGCTGAACGGGAACACTCCACGGAATATCATACACCACTCGCCCAAACAACCCTCCCACTTCCGTCATATTGACATAATGCGGTTTAAATTGGGCGGATGCGATGAATGTACAAGCCAGTAAATAGCTGAATATCAAAACAATCCGTATCTTTTTCATGTTTTCAGGAGTTGGTTTAAATTTCAACCCGTTTTACTGGAATCTTACTGATTTCACGAAGTCCCGACGGGTTTGAAACGTCAAACTGATAAAGTCCATCCTTACCAATCATCAAAAGCGTTTTGTTCGACAATGGAATCACGTCGTACGCGTCCATGTCTTTCAAATGTTGTAATTGCTTGACGTCGAAATCATTGGCAATATTCAACGATTTGAGACCGTGCGTGCCTTCACACAAGTATAAATTAGGGTAATCGACACCCAAACCGTGTGGATTTTGCATTGGATACGATTTCAACAAACGCGGTGTCCGTAAGTCTGTAATATCAATTACATCAAGTTGGTTAAGGCCACGGTTGCAAGTAGTTCCCGAACGCAACGTGACGTAAGCACGGTTGTCAGTCACCACGACAGGGTCGCACGACATGGCATGTTGGAAGGTTGACATGTGCTGCGGGTTTTCAGGATTGCTGTTGTCATAGATAAACATTCCCGTCGTAGAACCAATAAAAAGCTTGTCGCGGTACGGGAAAATGGTTTCGATTCCCCAGCCCAATCTAATTTTTGTTGAAGCTTTGGGTTGCGACGGTATGCCAATGTCAAAAAGCTGCATATCGCTTTGGCTTACCGTGTATAAGTACTTGTCGTACAAGGCAAAACGCGCCATCGACCCCGCTTGTCCTTGCGCATTTGAGTTCGATGGAACCGTGCTAGACTGAAGAGCGGCACTGCGGCTATCCATCGCCAAAAATGTACCTCCCCACCACGATCCATTGCTATTTTCACAGTTGGTTTGAATGGTTTCGGTGACAATCTGCATCTTTTGGTCGTGAATCGCTCCCGTGGTTGTGTTGAGCGACCACCAAGCGCCATCGAATTGACCCGTCTGAAACACATCTTTTTGACGGCTTATTTCTTTCACTTCCAATGGGTTAGAAATATCCAACGCCACCAAATCAGAATAGCTGTCGGCGTACAAAATATTTCCACGGACGGCCATGTCTCCATTGCCTGGAATGGTAATGAATGAAACGATTTTGGGTGCGGCAGGGTTAGAATTATCAATGATGTGTAAGCCTTTTTTTTGCTCGTTGATAAATAGATAATTCCCTTTGGTGTAGATTTTCCCTGGCGTTTCCAGTGCGTGCGCCGTTTCGGTACGTACGCCTTGACGAATTTCGGCCAATGAAATGGTCACAGGCGTGAAGCGTTTGTACTTACGCGTTTCGGTACAGCGGTCGGTACACGACCATTGCGCAAGACCAACAATAAAAAGAATAGGTAAAAGTAAACGTCTCATGGCAAGCGTGGGGGTTTAAGGTGTTTATACCCCAATGACGCTTTTCTGTGCTATTGCGTTGGAACTCAAATAAAAAATTCTGGCACACAGAACATCTGCGTGAAAAATTATTTTCCCCGCCACCACTCGCGACTCCAACGACGTTCAAAACCCCATCCTTTGACTCGCAGCAGCAATGGGATGTAAGCATGCGACTCTTTGACCGAAATCGCTTGTTGGTACAACTCATCGTCCGTCAAAACAACTTTTTCGTAGCTATTTCCTCTTTTCACTGTCAAATCCGCAAAAGGAAGTTCTTCTAACAAAGTGTCCCCTTTTTCCAATGCAGTTTGCTGCAAACGATGTTTCAAAAGCCAGCTCGATGGGCGTTTATTAAGTTCTAATGGCCGTGGACGGTAGGCCCCCGAAGACACATTCAGCGCATACGCTAAGTACGACTTCAACAGTTTAGGTCCCGAATGCACCGCTGTTTCTACCTGAAGTTGGTCGGGCCAAATGCTCGTCACCACATACACCTTTTGCCGCGCCCGAGTGACCGCCACATTCAACCGATTTTCTCCACCACGGGCATTCAAACTCCCAAATTGAGCACGAAATCGTCCGCGAGCGTCAGGCGCATATCCCACCGAAAAAATAATGATATCACGCTCATCTCCTTGTACATTCTCAATGTTTTTGACAAAAAATGACTTCTTCCATCCTACCTCGCCTTGTTCGACCGTTTCTTGCAGGAGCTGTTCAATCAACTGTTGCTGCGGATAGTTAAACGTCACTACACCCACCGACGCGTTCGGTTGCTCATTTTGTAACATTTTCACCAACTCTACCACCCTCTCAGCCTCTGTCGTATTGCGGTTTTGTTCCCAAATGCCATCCACTTTGACGTATTCAATCGCTGGGATGTCTTCGTTTATATCCTGAAAATGAGGCAGTAGCCGAAGTTTATTTTTGTAAAAATGTTGGTTTGAAAAATCAATCAAATCTAAAGAACGACTTCGGTAATGCCCTTGTAGCAACGTATCCGAATAGAAATGTTTGGCCAAATCTAACAACGACTCCACTTCCAATGCAACGTGCTCTTCTTCGGTTTCGTCTTCATAACGGGCTCGATACAAATCGTACGGTGCCAATTGCTTGCTATCGCCCACAATCACGGCCTGCTTTGCCCGATAAATCGCGGGAATGCCATATTCGGCGTAACATTGAGAGGCTTCGTCAAAAATCACCACATCAAACAGCCCTTTCTGAAGCGGAAAAACCGCCGAAACTGTTTCAGGCGACGCCATCCAACACGGTATCAAGTGAAAAACCTCTTCGGCGTGGTGTTCCATCAATTTTCGTACAGGCCAAATCTTCCGCTTTTTGGTCACTTGGTGCTGCAATTCGCGGTAGGTTGTGCGGTTTTGCAAGCGGTTAAAATTTACGTCTTTGTAGGTTTGCTCGCGCAGTTGCATCCCCAATATCTCTCTACTCAGCGCTTGTTTTTGTTCAATAAGCTGCTGGAGTTCTTCTTCCCACTGACTCATTTTTAAGGATGAAACCGCCCTAAGCACAGGATTTTTTTCTTCCAAATACGCCAGCCAAGCCAGCCGTAGCGAGTTTTGAAGTACGTAGATCCAAGAATGCGATGTTTCGGTTTGCAGCCTTTCATATATTTGTCGTTCTGATTCGGACAATTCGTTTTTCAACGAATCCATTTCTACCAAAGCATCAAAATTTGCCTCAAGCGCTTTTTTTAGTTCTGCTCCGTACGCAGCCGACTCCTCCAACCGCGACAACTGACCTTCGGTCAAATAACGTTGCCAACGTTGGTACTTACCCGAAAATTCCAAGGCCAAAGTCAACAACTGCTTTGTCACGCTCTCCCATTCTTCTTTTCCTTTTAAAGCCAAATTTTCCAGAAAAGGGGCATTTTGTTGGATTTCAAACTGTAGCTGTGCCGTTTGTTCCATTGCAGCTACCACTTCCTCCCACCGAAGCAGGGTCTGACTCATACTTCTTTCTCGTATAGAAATCGCTAACTTATTTTCAACCTCGTCCACCCACCGCTCCAGTGCTTTTCGGTTTTCGAGTCGTTGCCGCAGTTGGTACAAATCAGTCAGCTCTAGGGTTAAACCAAGAGAAGCCGTAAGGTCTCGAAAATAGTCTTTATCCGAATAAAATAGCCATTTTACTACCGACTGACGCGCCTGTATCAATGCCTCAAGGCGGTGTTCAAAACGAGGGAGTTCGGATGTTGAAAGCTCATCTATTAAAACTGAACCTCCCACTAATTTTTGCTCACTTTTGTGTGCCTTAGCTAACCATTGCGTGAGCGATTTGGTCATTTTTCCGCTAACGCTACGCTCAAAAAAATCCCAATTCAGGGGGAATTGCAATCGTTCTTGCCATGTTCTTACTTGGGTATCTAGCCGATGAAGTTGCCGTAAATGAGCCGCATTTAGTGTTTGTTCTAACCACTCACTGGTCGATTTTTGGGTATATTCATAGGTTTGAACCGCTTCTTCAATGGTATTTTTTACCACTGTTATTTCTTGAAAACCAATGCGTGAAAAGTCAACTCGTTCTTCCCAAGGATGCGGTGAAGGCAAAAAACGCTGGTATTGCTCCAATCGACGCAGTTTTTGTAAAAATGTCTCCAAGCGATCGTCAAACCGAAACTGTCGAAACTGAGGAATGGGAATATTGACTGCCTGCGACGAACTGGTGAGGTACAATTCTTTGGGCGACAAACCACATTCATTAGCATCAAAAAGCGCCTCTTTGAAGGCGTTGAGCTCATTACAAAGCTGTTCAATCGAGCGACTTACTTGCAAAAACTGCCTATCTAACACAATCGAATCCAGCGCATAATTTTGCTTTTGGTATTCATCGACTTGGCCAATTTGGGCATCAAGTTGGGCGTACAAATCCGCTCGGTCGTTTTTAAAATCGTGAATAAGCGCCGCAAAAGGCGCTACGCCCACTTGTCGAAGTCGTTCGTACACCACATCCAACGCCACTCGTTTTTGACATACCAAAAGTACACGTTTACCACGCGCAGCAAAATCGGTCATGAGGTTTGCAATCAACTGCGACTTACCCGTCCCTGGCGGCCCTTCTACCACCAACGATTCCCCCTGCTTTACCCTCAGCAGCGCCTGTTCTTGCGAAGCATCCTGCGGAAAAGCCGTAAACGTATTGGCTTCTTTGATTGGGGCCGAAAAAACACTTGCCTCCTCCTCATTACCCAGTTGTCCCTCTTGCGAAATAAGCGCTTCGTAGTCGGGGGCTAAATAACTCCCCGCTTGCGGAAAAATCCCCAGAACTGCCTCAGGAAAGAGTTTTAGTTCGCCATTTTGTTCCAAAAGCTCCAAATCTGCTTTGGAACATTCATCAAAATACTGCAATGTATCCTGAAAAATAGCTTGGTTGAAGTTGAGTTTCAGCGCGCTTTCTTTGAGCAGTTCGTACAACTCTGTCCGAAATACCAGCGAGTCGCGGCTTAGTTCTTCTAGGTTTTTTTCCAACAACTCATCGGGAATATTTATCTGATTAAAATACCCATAGGCCAACAAAAAACTACGATTGAGCAAGGTTGGCTCGGGGCGACGACGAAGCTCCCAGTAGGCGATATTTTCTTCGTTTTTTTGAAGCGTTACGGGAAAATATACCAAAGGCGCATGTATCACTGTTCCGTCCATCAATTTTCCTCTCACAAACGGATAGCCCACGTACAAATCTTCCGAACCACGTTCTTCCTCGATAAATCGCTCCGTACGGGCCAATTTTCGCAACCGCTTGCTTACTTCATTGCCTTTTTCCGAACGCGGGTCAATCACTTGTCCCAATCGAACCGTTTTTTTCTGGGCAATCAGGTCGCTCAAAACATCAAATGCCGAGCGATTGTCCACAAAATCCAACGCCTTCCAATCCAAAAACTGATCAGCCGAAAGCGTTGATAACAACAACGAACGGTTTCGACTGCTCAGATTGGTCAAACGGCGCAGGTATTTTTTAAGAATATCAGGAGTCAAATTCATTCTTTGAGGGAGAAATAGGGCGTAAAACAAATATACACCTCCTTGTTTGAGTTCAGTAAACTTTCACGATATTTGTCAATGGTATGCTTGCAGACCACCGACGAAATGACAAAATATAATCAACCCTAAAAACCGAAATGCAGATAGCTCAACAAGTTCTTTTTGCCGTGGCGTTAGGAGTAACGGCATGGCTTATGTCAAAACGGGTAGGAATCATCAAAAAAACGATTCAGCTAGGCAAATCCGACGACCGCACTGACCGCCCCAACGAACGTCTGAGTACTATGATACGCGTAGCGTTTGGCCAAAAGAAAATGTTTGACCGACCCATTGTTGGAATCATGCACTTTGTCGTTTATGCGGGGTTTTTACTCATCAACCTCGAAGTGCTTGAAATTGTCTTAGATGGGCTTTTGGGTACACACCGTTTGTTTGCTCCCGTACTTGGAAGTTTTTACCACACACTTATCAATTTCTTCGAGTTTTTGGCCGTTGGCGTCCTTGCCGTCTGCGTTATTTTCTTGATTCGCCGCAATATCACCAACGTAGAACGCTTACAACCCTCGCGTCACCGCGAGTTAAATGGTTTTCCTGCGCTGGATGCCAACGTTATTTTAGTAACGGAAATTGTCTTGATGTTCGCTATTTTAAGCATGAATGCGGCCGACGCCTTGTTGCAAGAACGCGGTGCGGAGCATTATCCACTGGTAGGTGGTTTCTTTTTTAGTACTTTTTTGCAGCCTTTATATTCGGGTTTATCAGACGGTGCCCTCATTGCCATTGAGCGGGGGGCGTGGTGGTTCCATATTTTAGGAATTTTCGCCTTTGCCTTATACGTAACGTACTCAAAGCACCTTCACATCTTTTTGGCTTTTCCCAATACTTATTTTGCCAATCTTACCTCCAAAGGAGAAATGCAAAATATGCCAGAAATCACCAAAGAGGTAAAAATCATGCTCGGTTTAGACCAACCTGACGCTACCGAAGCTCCTGCCGAAATCGGTCGTTTTGGCGCAAAAGACGTTACCGATTTGAGTTGGAAAAACTTAATGGACGCTTATTCTTGTACCGAATGTGGGCGCTGTACATCTTCTTGCCCCGCCAATATTACAGGTAAAGCCCTTTCACCGCGCAAAATCATGATGGATACCCGCGACCGTTTGGAAGATGTCGGCAAAATCATGCTGGCCAACGGTGGCGAATTTAAAGACGACGGCAAAAGTTTGCTCGGTGATTATATCTCCGAAGAAGAGATTTTGGCCTGCACAACCTGCAACGCCTGCGTTCAAGAATGCCCCGTTCTTATTAGTCCGTTAGACATTATTCTTCAATTACGCCGTTATAAAATCATGGACGAAGCCCAAGCACCAAGCTCATGGAACGCCATGTTTAACAACCTTGAAACCAATCAGGCTCCGTGGAAGTTTTCACCAAGTGACCGCTTCAACTGGGCTGATAACTTAAAATAACAACCAATGAACGTCCCTATTGTAAATAATACCGAAGAAAACCGCTTTGAATGGTGGATTGATGGACAAGTCGCTTTTGTCGATTATGCCCAAACCGAAGACGAGCAAATTACCTTTTATCATACGGAAGTCCCTCCATCGTTGGAAGGGAAAGGGATAGGGTCAGGTTTGGCTAAACACGTGTTGGATTACGCCCAGAAGCACCATTTAAAAGTGCGCGTGCTTTGTCCCTTTATCAAAACCTACATCCAACGCCATCCTGAATATCAGCAACTTACTTTTCTATAGTCAGAAAATTTTCCAACAAAAAAGCGGAACAAGTATTTGCTCCGCTTTTTTGTTGGGTAAAACTTCCCTGTTTTATTCGCCGAAATGTTTACGTACTTTCACCAAAGCCGAGCCAATCACTTGGTGCATATCGTAGTAGCGGTATTCTGCTAAGCGTCCTCCAAAAATCACGTTGGTTTCAGCTTCCGCCAATTTGCGGTATTCTCTCAACAAACGGTCGTTTTTATCGTCATTGACAGGGTAATAAGGCTCCTGCCCTGGCGTCCACTCTTGCGGATATTCGTGCGTAATCACCGTTTTCTCTTGCGTTCCAAACTCAAAGTGCTTGTGTTCGATAATTCGCGTAAACGCTGTTTCACCGTCGGTATAGTTCACCACGGCATTTCCTTGGTGGTTAGCAGTATCCAGCGTTTGGTGCTCAAAACGCAAGCTACGGTACTCCAAATACCCTAATTGAAAACCGAAATATTCATCCAGTTGCCCCGTATAGACGACTTGTTTGGCCAACGCCTCTAGCTCAGCGCGATTCTGAAAAAAATCTACACCCAAACGCACATCCGTTCCTTCAAGCAAGGCTTCGTTCAACTTGTTGTATCCACCAATCGGGATTCCTTGGTAGCGGTCGTTGAAATAGTTATTGTCAAACGTAAAGCGAACGGGCAAACGCTTGATAATAAATGCTGGTAAATCAACGCATTTACGCCCCCATTGCTTTTCGGTATAGCTTTTAATGAGTTTTTCGTAGATGTCTGTTCCTACCAACGAAATGGCCTGTTCTTCCAAGTTTTGAGGGTCTTTGATATTCGCCGCCTCAATTTGCTCCTGAATTTTAGCCTTTGCTTCTTCAGGCGTTTTCACCTTCCACATTTGGTAAAAGGTGTTCATATTAAACGGCAAATTGTACAACTCCCCGTAGTAATTAGCAATGGGCGAATTGGTGTATCGATTAAACTCCACAAACGAATTCACGTAGTCCCAAATCTCTTTGTCGTTGGTGTGGAAAATATGCGCGCCGTAGTAGTGCACATTGATTCCTTCTACATTTTCGCAGTAAGTGTTCCCACCGATGTGGTTTCGGCGGTCGATGACCAAGCATTTTTTCCCGCGTTTAGTGGCTTCGTGCGCCCAAACGTTTCCAAACAATCCAGCACCAACAATTAGATAATCGTACATTTTGTTTAAAGTTGGCAGTTAATGGTCAATCGTCGATGGTCAATGGTCAATGGTCAGCAGCCAACAGAAAATCACTGTAGGCTATAAACCATGAACTATGGACTATCAACTACCGACTATCGACTGAAGTTAAAGTCTCCAATAAGTTATTTTCTCGTCCGTATTTCGATACATTCCTTTCAAATCCATCAGAATGGGGGCTTCTTTCATGATTTGTTTAAAGTAATCAATATCTAGTGCTTTGTATTCATTATGCCCCACCGACACAATCACCGCATCATAATCGTTTGAAGGCTTGTCCATCAGCGTAAGGCCATATTCGTGCGCTACTTCATTGGGAGAAGCATACGGGTCAACGATGTGAACATTGACCGAAAAGCTCATCAATTCTTTGATTAAGTCCGCTATTTTTGAATTACGGATGTCTGACACATTTTCTTTGAAGGTAATTCCCATCACCAGCACCTTGGCGTTTTGTGGGCTCTTACTTTTCTGAATCAGCATTTGTATCAAACGCTTGGCTATAAAGGCAGGCATTCCGTCATTGATACGGCGCCCGCTATGAATAACTTGCGGGTCGTAACCTAATTTTTTGGCTTTATAAAGTAAATAATAAGGGTCAACGCCAATGCAATGTCCTCCTACCAAGCCTGGGTAAAATTTGATAAAATTCCATTTCGTCCCCGCCGCCTCTATCACATCTTTGGTATCTATCCCCATACGGTCAAAGATAATTGCCAATTCGTTCATCAGCGAAATGTTCAAATCTCGTTGGGTATTCTCAATCACTTTAGCCGCTTCGGCAACCTTAATTGTCGGAGCTTTATAAATTCCCACTGAAATAATTTGGCCATAGACTTGGGCAATTTCTTCTAACGCCTCGGCATCACTCCCCGACACAATTTTTAGAATTTTGTCAATCGTACGGTCTTTATCTCCTGGGTTAATTCGCTCGGGTGAGTAGCCTATTTTAAAATCCTCTCCAAGTTTCAAACCAGATTCTTTTTCAAGAATCGGCAAACAATCTTCCTCAGTACACCCTGGATAGACGGTTGATTCATAAATCACGTAGTCTCCCTTTTTTAGAACTTTACCAATGGTGTGCGATGCGCCTATCAATGGTTTCAGGTCAGGCACTTTGTAATCATCAACGGGGGTCGGAACAGCTACTACAAAAAATTGGGCTTGCCGCAAATCTTCCAGATTTGAGGTAAAAACAATATCCTTCCCATCAAACACCGACGCCTCTACTTCTTGTGAAGGATCAATGCCACGTTGCATCAGCTCAACACGGCTATGGTTAATGTCAAAACCAATGACCCGAAAATACTTCGCAAATTCTAGGGCAATAGGCAAACCTACATACCCCAAACCAATGACAGCTATCTGATTTTCTTTCCTGAGGAGTTGTTGATACATTTTGTTTTTTAATCAATCCACAAATATAGCATACTACTCCACTGAGTACCAAATGAAACAGCCCTGACATTGCGGGCCAGGGCTGTTTCAAATTATGCTATTTTGAGCGTCTATGGCATCAATTTCAATTCAACGCGACGGTTTTTCTTCAATCCATCTACTGTACCGTTGTCAGCGATTGGCTTGAATGCCCCGTAAGCGTCCACCACAATGCGGTTTGGATCTTTCAAACCTGCTTGTGACAAGTACTGTTTCACGGCATTTACGCGGCGCTCAGACAAGGCTACATTGTAGCGGTCAGATGCACGACGGTCGGCGTGACCAGCCATTTGGAGGCGGCATTGTGTTTTGTTCATCAACTCTACTACTTTGTTCAACAAGTCGTAGAATTCTGGTTTGATGATGGCTTTGTCAGTATCAAACAATACGTTGGCAAAGATTTCTGAACAAGCCATACCTGGCAAGGCATCTTTCACGTATTTGTCGAAATCAATTTTCTGACCAGCACCCGTTACGATACTTCCAGCAGGGGTATTTGGCTCTTTATCAAAGTAATCAGACACACCGTCGTTGTCGGTATCTATCAACAAACGAGGGTCGATTTCTTTTGGCTTGTTGGCTTTAGCAATCGAATCGATTTCGGCCAATGAAAGGATTTTTGGTGGTTTAACCAACAACTTAGGATCGGTATAACGCAAGTGGTAAAAGCCTTTTCCAGCATCCAAAGCATTGAAATCATACGCCCATTTGCCATTTTTCTTTTCTACGCGAAGTGGGTTTTTGCCCAATTTGTAGGTCAAGCTAATAGCGAAGAAGCCATACTTATCAAGCGCCGAGTTACCTTTAGGAGTTCCTAAGAAACTGGTAGCAGTTCCTCCTTGGTACAAACGGCCACCTTGTCCACCGTCATAGATGGCCGATGGATCACCACCTACGGTAGCGTCTAATTTTTCTGTATTTACGTTGTTCAAACGGAAGTCCAAACCTAAATCAAGGTTTTTCGTCAGTTCATACGAAGTCGTGAACCCTACAGGAATCACCCACTCCTGCGTATAGGCAGACGCTTTTTTGTTCAACGCTGTAATGTCGTTACGTAATGTAGGTGAATCATCCGAACGACGTTGCAAACGACCTGAGCCTAACTGATAAGCCGTTGAACGGAACCAGATTTGACCAGCACCACCATAAACGTCCATTTTCCAACGCTTCATTTTGGTAGGACCAAAGAGCAACCCTTTCAAGTTAACAGTTGCAGCTACATCCGCTTGGAAATAGTTGGCGTTGAAGTACGATTGGTAAATACGGCGCTTCATTCCCTTGAGGTTACCTCCGCCTACGTCGAGACGTGCTCCAAAAAGGTAGGTAAGTTGTTTGCCAAGTGTTAGACCCACGTGCATGGTTCCACGTTCCGACTGGCTATCGAAATTGTTCGTCCCAACGGACCAAAAGTCATACTCACGCAAGTCACCATAGAACTGACTTGGACCCGCATAAACTCCTAATGACCAAGTGTTCATTTTGTAGGGACCTTCATAAGGAGCTTTCGGATTATACTGTGCTTGGGCCTCAAGCAAGCATGTTCCCAACACTAAGAACGTGACAAGCAGAAATACTTTTTTCATAATAAACCTTTTTGTAATGTTGAATAAGGGGGATACGTTTATCTTTATCTTAATGACTTCTACTACGGCAAAAATAGTCTTTCCGAACCAAATTCGACAACAAAAGTAGAGATTCAATTTTTATTTCAAAAATGTTTTGGCTTTCTAAAGAAAATTCTTTTTGCCCAATTTTCAAAGCCGCTGGTTTATTTTCTTTAAAATTTCGTTCTTCCACTGGGCAAAGGTACCTGCCAAAATTTGCTCACGAGCCTGACCCACAAGCCACAAGTAGAAAGTTAGGTTGTGAACACTGGCAATTTGCGAACCTAAGATTTCTTCTGATTTAATCAGGTGGCGCAGGTAACTCTTTGAATAAAAAGAACTCACATAACCTCCCAATGTTTCGTCAATTGGACTAAAATCATCCTTCCATTTCTCATTTCGGATGTTAACCACTCCCTGCGTGGTGTACAAAATACCGTGACGAGCGTTGCGCGTTGGAAGCACACAGTCGAACATGTCAATACCAAGTGCTATACACTCTAAGATATTTTCGGGTGTTCCTACACCCATTAAATACCGAGGCTTGTCTTTGGGTAAAATATCACACACCAACTCCGTCATTTCGTACATATCTTCGGCGGGTTCTCCTACCGATAACCCACCAATAGCGTTTCCTTCTCGCCCCATGCTCGCAATAAATTCGGCCGATTGGCGTCGCAAGTCTTTGTAAGTACTTCCTTGGACAATCGGGAACAACGTCTGGCTATAACCATACATCGACTCCGTGGCATCAAATCGCTCGCAGCAGCGTTGCAGCCAGCGGTGCGTCATTTCCATAGACTTCCTTGCGTACGAGAAGTCACACGGATAAGGGGTGCATTCATCAAACGCCATGATAATATCGGCTCCAATTCGCCGCTGAATATCCATGACGCTTTCAGGCGTAAAAAAGTGCAAAGACCCGTCGATGTGCGACTTAAATTTCACCCCTTCTTCGGTAATTTTTCGCCCTGTCCCTGCCAACGAATACACTTGATAGCCCCCACTATCGGTCAAAATAGGAAAATCCCAACCGTTAAATTTATGTAGTCCTCCTGCTTTTTCGAGTATATCCAGTCCTGGACGCAAATACAAGTGGTAGGTATTTCCCAAAATTATTTGCGCCTTAATGTCTTCTTTTAATTCACGTTGGTGTACCGCCTTCACAGTTCCCGCCGTACCTACTGGCATAAAAATAGGCGTCTGAATCGCCCCGTGGTCAGTATGAACAACCCCTGCGCGGGCTTTTGAATGCGGGTCGTTGGTCACTAAGTCAAATTTCATCCGTGTTAGTTTGATTAATTTTTTGCGCACTTGATGCACTTTTTCTGCAAAAATAAAGGTCAATATTGGTTTATCTAGTTCCGCAACTTTCTGTATGCCAAAATACCCCGTTATATTTGCGCACTTATTGAGAATGCATGGATATACTTTATTTCCCTGATTGGTCTTCACATCCCGTTGTTAATCTATCGTTAGGCATATTCGGCGCCGTGGTCGTCGTTCAGCTTTATTACGTTTTGGGCGTTTTTACAAGACTGCTCTTTAGGCGCTCTACCGAGGCTCCTACCCAGCTTCCTGCGGTGTCTGTTGTAGTATGTGCGCACAACGAACTCGAAAATTTACGTGCATTGCTCCCAATGCTTAATGAGCAGGACTATCCCAACTATGAAGTGATTGTCATGGATGATCGCTCCTGGGATGGCACAGTTGATCTTGCCGAAACAGAAGCCCAAGCGTGGAAACGTGTTCGTTTTTTACATATCGAGCAGGAATACGACCACGTCACTCCTAAAAAATACGCCATCACGACGGCCATACGCAGTGCCAAACATGACATTATTTTGCTTACCGATGCCGACTGTCGCCCTACCACCGACCAGTGGATCAAGGGGATGGTTGCGTGTTTGACTTCGGACAAACAAATCGTTTTAGGTTTTTCACCTTACGAAAAGCAACCAGGGTTTCTCAACCGACTTATTCGCTTTGAGACATTTTACGTGGCGGTTCAGTACCTATCCTTGGCCTTGGCGGGAAAACCCTACATGGGTGTTGGTCGGAATTTGATGTACCGTAAGTCACTATTTCTTCAAAACAAAGGCTTTTATAGCCACTTGCGGGTAACGGGAGGAGACGATGACCTTTTGATGAACGAAATAGCAACTGCCCAAAACACCGCTGTTTGCCTTGACCCCGACGCCTTTATGGTGTCTATTCCCAAAAGTACTTGGGCGGCGTGGTACTGGCAAAAGAAACGCCACCTATCCGTAAGTAAGTACTACAAATTTCCCAATAAAGTTCGGCTATCCGTTTTATCGGGAACACATGTGCTCAGTTGGGTGTTCTTTATTGGTTTAGGAATCTGGGGAGGCGTATCGTTTCCACCTTTGCAATTAGGCTATATTATCATCATTGCCGCCATTTTTGGAATACGCTTATTAGCCCAATGGATTGTTTTAGGAATTGCTTCGCGTAGGCTGTACAAATCTGTAGGCTGGTTTGCAATTCCATTCATGGATTTTGTTTTATTTATTTATTACATCGTTATGTCGGTGGTGATGTGGACCAATCGACGCAAAAAAGTACGCTGGCGGTAAGCCATTTGATCATGGAAATCATCGAAAAATATTTTCCCCATCTCACTCCTTCTCAACACGACCGTTTTGCACGTTTGAAGGAATTATACGCTCTTTGGAACGCCCAAATCAACGTTATCTCACGGCAAGACGTTGAAAATCTTTATGAGCGCCATGTTTTGCATTCGCTGGCGATTGCCAAAGTGGTGCAATTTGCCGAATTTGCCAGCATCCTAGACGTCGGTACAGGAGGTGGCTTCCCTGGCATACCGTTGGCCATTATGTTTCCAGAAGCTGAATTTCATTTGGTTGACAGCATTGGAAAAAAAATAAAAGTGGTAGAAGCAGTGGCCGAAGCACTTAACCTCACCAATGTACGTGCCCAACACTGCCGCGCCGAACAGGCCGATAGCGACTACGATTTTGTTGTTACGCGCGCTGTAGCCCGAATTACCCCTTTACACGGTTGGGTCAAAAATAAAATTAGTCGCAACCACGTTCATTCAATCTCCAACGGCGTATTAGCTTTAAAAGGGGGCGATTTAGACGAAGAAATGAGCGAGCTCAAGCGCAAATACAAAATTTACAACTTACAAGACTTTTTTGAGGAAGATTTTTTTGAAACCAAAAAGATCGTTTACGTTCCCAACTAAACTTGTTCAACACCATAAATTTCTCATAAACTATGAACGAAATATTCAAATCAAGTAGCATCAAAGATCCTGTTCGCCCCAACGAAGTACACCTGACCGACAAAGGAGTAAGCTTTAAATTAAAGAAACTCATTGGGGGTACCGAGCAGTTTGTGTTTTACAGCGACATCTCAGGCGTAGAGATTGACAGCGGCATGTTTTTCGCAACAATACGCGTCATTCCACGCGCAAGGCCCGAAATTGTGATTGAGAACTTCACCAAAGGGGATGCTCAACGCATCAAAGAACTGATTTTGGAGCGAGTATAATTAACTGATTTTAAGAGCAAAAGGCTGTTTAATCAAAAAAACAGCAAAAAAATATCAAAAAACTCTTGCGTCTAATTGCAGAAGCTACTACTTTTGCACCACCAAAATCGGAAACGATAACGGTCAAACTCTCGAATAGCTCAGTCGGTTAGAGCATCTGACTGTTAATCAGAGGGTCGCTGGTTCGAGCCCAGCTTCGAGAGCCTCAAACACAAAAAAGCCTGATAATTCGCTGATTATCAGGCTTTTTTATTTCCCTTAGCTACATTTTGTGTGTTTTGGTGTAGTTATATTTTATAAAATTGGTGTGTTCACTTCTACACAAACTCTACTTGTTACAGCCCCTTAATCACTGATTACTATGTCATTTATCGAATTAGGAATTGAAAAAGGTCTGATTAGCTTCGACTCAGAAAAAAAGTACATCACCTACACCTTTCAGAATAAAAAACGAAATTGGTCAAACCCAGAGGAACAAGTTCAAGCCGAAACATTTTGTAAACTCGTTTTAGAATATGGCTATCCAGTCAATCACATAAAACAATATGAGTCTGTAAAAATGGGAAGTTCGGAAAAAGAAGCTGACTTAATCGTTTACAGTGACGACACTTTTACAAAACCTCATATTGTAGTCGAGTGCAAAAAAGCAGATGTTTCAGAACTCGAATTTAAGGAAGCAGTAAAGCAAGCTTTTAGCTATGCTCATGCACTGGCAGGAACGACAAAGTTTATTTGGGTAACCAAAGGCAACAAAGAAGAATTTTACCGATTCAACAAAGAAAAGGACTCAAAAGAGCCAATTGCCAATATACCTTATTACGGTGATGAAGACGCGCAAAAATACCGCTTTGCCAAAGGAGGCTTTTACAAAGACCGTGTACAAGGTAAAGATGTAACGGTAAAGGCTGCCGAACTAAAACCTATTACCGAAGCCGAATTAACCCGACTTTTTAAACAAGCCCATGATGCACTGTGGGCAGGAGGGGAACTAAACCCCTCACAAGCTTTTGATGAACTCGACAAAGTAGTTTTCTGTAAAATATGGGATGAACGATACACGCGGAAAGGAGAACCCTACCATTTTCAAGTACTGGACGAACATCCCGAAAACCTCAAAGCGCGTATCCTGGCACTGTATGACAAAGGCAAGGAAAAAGACAAAGAAGTTTTCAATAAACCCCTTGACCTAACCGCCGAACGGATAAAAACCGTAGTAGAATATTTTCAGGGGATTAGCCTATCAGATACCGACCTTGACAGCAAGGGCAAAGCCTTTGAAACGTTTTTGGGAACGTATTTTAGGGGCGATTTTGGGCAATATTTTACACCACGGAATGTAGTTCAGTTTGCCGTTGATGTATTGCCGATGACCAACGAAAGCAAGGTGTTAGATACTTCTTGCGGTTCGGGGGGCTTTTTACTGTATTGTTTGGATAAGGTGCGCAAACAAGCCGATACGCTTTTTGATTTGACCAACCCCAAAGAAGCCATTGAACACTACAACCACTGGCATAGCTTTGCTGAAGAAAATCTGTTTGGAATTGAGATAAACGACCAGATTAGCAGGGTAGCCAAAATGAACATGATTATCCATGACGACGGCCATACCAACGTTATTTGTTTTGACGGTCTTTTTCCGATTGATTACATAGCCAAAACCACAGGCAACAAAGGATTTGCCGCTGATAGCTTTGATTGTATCGTGACCAATCCCCCGTTTGGGTCTATTGCCAAACAATCCGAAAAATCGTACATGAAGTTTGATAAAGCCACAGCCCCTTACTACGACTTTGGCCTAAAAGAAATCAATTGGATAGACAAACAGCTAAAGCCCAATCACCCACTAACAGGACGCGAAAATCAAAGTACCGAAATCCTGTTTATTGAGCAATGTTACAAGTTTTTGAAAGAAGGGGGGTATTTGGCCGTAGTGATTCCTGATGGGATTTTGACCAATAGCTCTTTGGCTTATGTGCGTGAAAGTATCGAAGAAAAGTTTCGGATTGTGGCGGTGGTAAGCCTACCCCAAACAGCCTTTACGCATACAGGAGCAGGGGTAAAAAGTTCTGTTTTGTTCCTTAAAAAACATACCTACGAAACTACCCAACAAATCAAGAAAGTTAAACTAAAGCTTCAAGACCAATTGGCCACCGAAAGGCGTTTGACAGCGCAAATTGAGCAATGGGATAAAGAGAAAAAGGCTATTCAGAAGCAACTAAAAGCCAAAGAAAAGGCTCAGGCTACCATAGATTTTGAGGAAATCAGCGGAGTCACTGAAAGCCAAATTGAAGAACTCAACGAACGTATCAGTAACTTCAAGGAAGAACTCGAAGAACACTACCAAACCCGAAAACAAAATGAGCTACCCGACTACCCCATTTTTATGGGCATAGCCGAAGCCATTGGCTACGACGCTACGGGCAAAACCATACCTCAAAACGATTTGGCCGACATGACCGACGAACTCAAACGGTTTATTGAAGCCATTGAAAAAGGCACAGACTCTTTTTTCGTCTAAGCCCCTCTGTTGACCCAAATAAAACATTTTTGGTTAAAAGAGGGGCATTAGATGAAAGATTTGACCCTTATTATCATAAACAAGAATTTAAAGATATAAGAGCATTATTTCATGCAAAAGGTTTCAAATTTATTGGCAAACTCATCAAAAGTTGGAATAGAGGGGATGGGCCAAGGGATGGGTTTTACACAGATGATATAGAAAACGGCGTTCCCTTTTTGCGTATAAATAACCTTAAAGAAAACAGTATTGACTTAACCGATGTAAAGCTAATTACAAGGCAAGTTCACGAAAAAACACTCAGACGTAGCAAAGTAACAGCAGGGGACTTAGTTTTTGCTATAAGTGGTACAAAAGACAATTTGGGGACGGTTTCAATAATACCTGAACATATTAAAGAAGCAAATCTTAATTCTGCCTTAATAACCTTACAATTAGATTGGCATCAAATGACTAAAGAGTTCTTTTGTTTACTTTTTAGCCTAAACTTTGTCCGTAACCAAATTGATTTTATCGGCAAAGGTGCAGCACAAAATAACCTAAACAACAAAGAAATTTCTCAAATTCAGGTTCCAGTTGCTGACCTAAAAACTCAAAAAGAGATAGTCCACAAGTTCAATCAAGCCTACGAACTCAAACGCCAAAAAGAGGCCGAAGCCAAAGCCCTTTTGGAAAGTATGGACAGGTATTTGTTGGAAAAGTTGGGTATTGAGCTACCCACCGCCAACGAGCCTAAAAAGGTCTTTTATACGCGATTTAAAGAGGTACAAGGGAAAAGATTTGACCCTAAGCCCTATTTGCCGAAAAATCAAGAATTGTATAATTCTTTGAGTCTTTCAAAGTATGATAAAGTGTTTTTGAAAGATTTAGTAACTCAATCTGTGGCAGGTGATTGGGGAATTGAGACTTTTGAAAATGGTTATGAAGAACGTTTAGTAATCCGAGCAACAGAATTTGATAATATCTATAATCTAAACTTAGAAAACCATAGGGTAAAATATCGTTTCCTAAATAGTGTTAAACTTGCCAAGATGGATTTAGCAGAAGGCGATTTGTTGATTGAAAAATCAGGTGGGAGCGAAAATCAACCCGTTGGTAGGATTGCAATAATTACAAACGATTTGGCTGAAAAATACAATTTGGCTTACAGCAATTTCATTCATAAAATTCGGGTAAATGAAAAGGTAAACCCTTTATACTTGTTTTTCTTTTTGAAAACTGTCCATAACAATAAAATTACAGATTTGATGCAAAGTCAAACCAACGGAATCAGAAATCTAATAATGAGTGAATATTTTAAAATTCCTGTTTCACTGCCTTCAAAGGAAGTTCAAAACGAAATAGCTGAATGTATAGCTGATTTAAGCCAACGGGCAAAAACACTCGAAGCCGAAGCAAAAGAAGCCATAGAAACGGCCAAGGCAGAAGTAGAACGGATGATTTTGGGCGAAAGCTAAGAAAATCGTAATTTCGTCAAAAAAACAAAAAGATATGGCTGCTACTGCGGTAACCCACAAGCTCAATCCGTTACAAGTTAGCCTATTGCGGTTGTTTAGCCGTGATATGTCGGACGATGAAGTTTTGACCCTCAAACGCGTTTTGGTAAAGCACTATTCCGAACTACTCCGTGACGAAGTAGAAAAAGTAGTCACCGAAAAAGGCTACACCCAAGCCGATTTTGATGCTATGCTCAACCAAGACAGCTAATGCGGGTAGTAATAGATACCAACTGTTTACTGGCTTCCATTCCGCCAAAGGGGGCGTATTATTGGCTGTACGAAGCCTTTGAACAAGAGCGGTTTGAATGGGCTATCAGTAACGAAATTTTGACCGAATACGACGAAAAGATTTCAGAACGTTATTCGGTTCGTACGGCTCATTTGGTGCTAACGATTCTCACATTTGCCCCCAATGCGTTGTTTTGTGAACCCTACTATAACTGGCAGCTCATAGAAGAAGACCCCGACGACAACAAGTTTGCAGATTTAGCCATTGCCGCAGGGGTGGATTATTTAATAACCAACGACGGAGATTTTAACGTACTCAAAAAGACCGATTTCCCCAAAGTAACCGTAGTGAGTTTAGACGAATTTAAGGTTATTTTACAGGCAACATAACACAAACAGCCGCTATAAAGCGGCTGTTTTGCTATCGGGGTCGTTGGGCAAAAATTTTTATATCTCCACTTAGAAACCTATCTCTAAAATCAGTAAAAGCCTTCGTTTCGTGGAAATACTCCCATAGTTCGCCATAGTCCCACACAGTTTGTATATATCTTATAATTTCATCGACGCTTGCATTTAGGTCTAAATTTCGACGAAGAAAACAATATACAATCAACTCCATGTCTTTCTGCACTTTTTCTACTTCGTTGTATTCATCCATGTAAAATACTTCTGAATGGGTGTTAGGCTCATTTAACTTGGTAGCACTTCGTTTATAATGTGCGTGCTGTTTACATTGAGTTGAACAATACATTGTATCACTTCTTTTGGCCTCAAATCGTTTACCGCATACGGTACACTTCTTCTTTGTGGTCATGTTAGTAGTTTGTTAGTAGTTTAGAATTGGTATCATTTGCGGTTAGATAACCATTAACCCGTTTTAGCACCCTTTCACTACCATTTTCGCACCAATACGCGTTAAAATCTTTGTGGTATGGATACAGTATTTTCCCGTAGTCTCTCACACGTAAACCACTATCTTTCAGTACATTTACAGCCTGATTTCCTGCTTTATCGTTATCTAAAAAAGCATTGATTTGCTTATACTGGTCAAGCATTGGTAAAACCGATTTTAGATTATTAGTAGTATTAAGTACAATAGTGCTAATAGAAGGGGCTTTTTTGTTGTAGTACTCCAAGGCAGAAAGAAAATCAAAGAAGCCTTCAAAAATCGCTACGTTTTTTGTCTCACAATCAAAGGTTGTAATTCCGTTCGCAGTTTTCCCTTTAAAGTCTAAACCATTACGAAGTTCAAAACCATCGTTATCGTTACGAAAGCCAACGGCAAAGTAAGATTTATCGTTGCTCAAATAATGTACTTCTTTTAAGTACTTAGAAGCAACTTTCAATGATATTGCCCTACCTTCAACGTAGTGTATTAACGCTGGATGGGTAAGCGGCCTTACCATGTTCACAATTAAGCCGCTTTCTGTTTGTATTCCTTGGCCGCTAAAAGAAAAAGAAAGCTCATTCGTGGGTAAGCCTACTAAAGTCCTGATAGCGTCCCGAAAGTGGCACTTTAAAACTAACTGCACCAATCGAATAGCATCCCCTTTCATTTCCTCGCTCCCCCCAAAATCAATGAAACAATTCTTTGAAGGGTTGACAAAAAACGAAGGGGTACTTTCAGAGCGTAAAGGTGATAGGTAAAGCCACTCGTGACCAACTTCTTTTACTGGCTCAATCCCTATACTTTGTAAAAATGCGGGTATCGAAACGGCCTTTGCCTTTTCAATTGTGTGTTTATCAAAAAAGATTCTCTGTTGCATGACTTAAAAATTGGAACGTGAAAAAAAATTTAAAAACTTATATGGCTACCCCTCACTACTTGACTACAAAACCTCATATCTATCTGATTATCAAGAAATTTTCTTTTTCTTTTAGCGGAGTAAAACCTTTACTACTCCAAGCCAATACCTAGCTATAAATTGAGTTTGTAGTTACTATGAGTTAGCTTTGTAGTTAATAGTAATAGTAGAAACCTAACTACACATATTTATCAGTATATCAATCGGTTAACTCACTTGTAGCTAAGGAGCTAACACGGTTTTCTAATAAGTTTAGAATTTCAAGATTTGAGCTTGTTACGATATACCGATACGTTGGGTTGTCCTGAAATGGCAACCTAATAGACTCCTTAGAAATGCCTAAGAAGCTCATAGCTTTACCAACTTGAATATGATTTAAGCGTACTTGGTTTTTGGTAATCTCCTGCAATGTTTGCATTATGTCCGTCGCGGTGAGTGCGAACGAATGGGGGGCTTTTAAAGTAGATTTTCGGAAATATTGCGCTATCAGGTCAATTTCAAGCGTTGTTTTTTGATAGGCACGATTTTGGCGTTCTACCTCGTTTATCTCATCGTTTGTTAACTGACATTGTTCCCCTTTCATTACAAGCGCGTAAGCTTGTGCCCAAACCATGTCAATATTCACATTTTGAGCATATCCATTTGCGCCCCCCAAATCATGTAGTACTTCTACAATTTCAAAAATCAACCATCGAACATTCCCCGTTACATCGTTCAAAAACTCTCTTTCGTTGATTGTTCCAAAAAAACTTGCATACCTTGGTTGCAAAGCGTCTTTAATAGCATAATGCCCCCGTACCTTCGTATCAGTCATGGAAAACAACGATTTCACCCTATTGGCATCTGTTTTATTAAGGTCGTGCAATTCGTCCAAATTGATAAGTAAGTTTTGCCCCAAAGCAATCGTACTATCTTTATGGTCAAGGGGAGGGTTTTCTTTGTAGTATTCTTTGAGCTTATCAGGAATCAAAAAACGTACAAGCGACGATTTACCATCATTTTGTTTACCTTGGAGAACAAAGCAATGCTTATTAAACGGCAGCTTCCTAAGCGCACACGCAACGGTTCGCATAAGATGCTTTCGGAACATCTTTTTAAACCACTCTTGCTCTTTTACTTTGATAAATGAGCATAATTTTGAAATGTGGTCTTCATCCCCTTCTTTCCAAACAGGCAATTTTGTAAAATACTCGTTAAATGGATTAAACGAAGGGGCGAACGATGACGATTTTAACAAATCATCAAGCAGAGATTTAAAGCCTTTTAAGCCTCTTTTTGATAGCTCTATACGTAAATTAGCCAATCCCCTTTCATCAAGGCCACCAAACGCCCTTTTGTCATTTTTAGGCTTAAATTCTGTTTCCTTGGTTACTTCGTTGTATCTAAAATTATATTGCTCTAAAAGGTACTTTTCGAGCTTACAAACCGTACTTTCGTTAAAGTTTGTACTTGAAGTGTCATTTTTCTTCATTACTTTTATGCTTCAAAATTTTATAAGTGACGAAAGCCCCTATTCATTTGAATAGAGGCTTTTTTGTTATGCGATTCGGGTAAATACCGCTTTTTGTTCTTCTAAAACCCGTTCGACTTTCAAAACAGCATAGTGTTTTTCTGTCATTTTTACGCTTTGGTGAGCTAAACAGTATTGAAGACTTTCTTTTGAAAGCCCTTTGTTAACCATAAGAGTAGCAAAGGTTTTACGGAAAATATGGGTAGTCAAAGGCTTTTGAATCCCTACAATTTTGGCAATTTCTTTTACTACCCTATTGTATTGCTGGTTAGTAGGAACGGGTAAACAAGTACCTCTTGCTTTACAAACGGGGTGGTCTTTGTAGCGTTCAATAATTTCAAGCGTTCGGTCAGTTAGAAGAACGGCAAACTCATTGAGTGTTTTATTACGACGCGCGAAGATGTACTTTAAACCGTTCTCATTTTGGATTATCTGCGTTGAATTTAAGATATACAAATCAATGTAAGAAAGCCCCGTTAAGCATTGAAAAACAATCAAATCACGGGTTTCTAAATAAACATCGTTGCCGAACATAGCATTTTGAATCACCTTGATTTCGGCCTCTGTTAAATGCTGTATAGGCTTTTTCTCATGCTTAAATCGCATTGCTGTAAAGGGGTTTGTATCACACCAACCGTTTGCCAAGGCAAAAGCAAATGTTCTTTTACAAAGGCCAAATAGTTTTCGGATAGAGTCATTACAGAAGCCCTTTTTCAACTTGCAGAAGTGAACAAAATCGTGGGCGGTAGCTGGCTTTACGGTCTGAAAGCTAACTTGCTTTGTGCCGAACTTTTCAAATAAAAACTCCCCAATATGCTTTACTGAGTTTTCCATCTTATTGACGGTTTTTCGAGCATATTCTATTCCTTCAAGGTCTTTGTATTCTTGTAAGAACCCTTCTAGTACTTCAAAGAAAGTGGGTGAATCATCCTTCAAATCACACTCCTTTAGTAACACTCCCATAATCAAATTAGGGTCTAACTCTCTTTCGGTTAGCCTAAAATCTGCTACAATTCTTTCAGCTCTTACCAAAATGCTTTGAATCAGCTGAGTATTGACTATATCATTTTCTACGGTCTTTGTCCTTGGGTTAAATGCCCCCCGTTTACAAAAAATTTGAAGACTCCTTTTAACGGTTTTACTACCATATTTCATGGACAGGTACAAAGCCGATTTTTTACCTGAAATTCTATCCTTTCTTTCAACAACATTGATACAGAATTTTGAAAGGGTGTTTGTGTCGTTGTCTCTTACCTCCTGTATGAGCTTCGACAATTTGCGCGTTTTTGTTACTTTTGAGTTCATTTTAAGAAATTTGATTTAAAAAGCCCTACTTCATTGGGGTAGGACTTTTTTCATTAAACAAGTTGATTTGATGGAATTTTGAAATACTTGGAGATAGCATGAAGCTCGGTTCGTGTGGGGTCAATTTCGCCCTTCATAATTTTTGCAAATCGGTGCTTATTGATACCTATCTCGTTGTAAAATCCAATGTTCGGTTTAAAGCTAACATTGGGCGGCAGCACTGAGTATATTACATCTGCCATCGGGATTAAAGTTATATTTTGCATATATGCGTTTTGTTTCTACAAATTTATAGACACAAAATTCATATATGCAAATATATCTACCAATAAAATATCTATTATTTATTAATTAAGCCCTATCAAAACTCAAAAACATGAATCATATATACAAGAAAATCAAGGACATAAGGCTATCCAAGGGCTATACGCAAGAAGAAATGGCAGCGAAGCTCAAAATGACACAAAGTAACTATGCAAGACTCGAAAGAGGTCTAACACAGGTTACATTTGAGCGTTTAGAAGAATTAGCTGAAGTATTTACTATGTCCGTTGATGCTATAATCAACTTTGAAGAACAAACGGATTTTAAAGAAGACGCCAAATACTATTATACAGAACTCCAAAAAGCGTTAAAGAAAATAGCGACCTTACAAACAGAAGCAGAAGAACGTGACCATGATTTGAGTGATATTACAAAAATTCAAGAACTTGAAAATCATATTAAGACACTCAAAGCACAGCTCAAAAATAAAGACGTTGAAATAGAGCGTATTACGAAGGAAAAAGACAATGTAATTGATTTAAAAAATCAGATTATTGAGGTACAGAAAATGGCACTGGAAGTATATAAAAATAAGCCCAATTAGTTCACACTTGCACACGCACAAATCACACTTTACTGCACTGATAATCAACTACATACTAAACGATATTCCAAAATCTGTTACACACATTAGAAGTACTTTAACAATACATCTAGTGACACTTAGCAGTAAAGGGCAAACAAACAAACCTAATACACTGATTATAAGACACTTATAAATGAGCGATAACTCCCAGCTTCGAGAGCCTCAAAATCAAGCACTTAGCAAAAATGTTAAGTGCTTTTTTTTGCTACGTGCAGTCCAAGTTGCTCCACAACTTTTGTACTTGATCCCCTATTTCACCGCCGTGAAACCAATTAATGGCGGATGAGTCATAAATTCGTACCAGTAGTCAGATGAAGCTTGTGACGGGTCTAAAAAAGGACCTTGCCATTGAAAATCCCCAAAACCTGCCTTGGCAAAGGCACGTTCGTAAGTGTGTGGATGAAAATAGAAATTATTGAAGCTGAACTCCGTCCCGTCTAAATTGAACATACGGTACCTGACAAAATCGCCTTCGTTTCGTTGACTGGTCGATTCTTTGACAAAACCGTACTTGCGATAATTGGGATAATGCTGGAGTTGGTTATGTGGATTGTCATTAAAACCTACAAATCGGCCAGAAGGTGGGAGGTGTTCGTACACGACTTGGCAAAACCGCTGTAAGTCATCGGCCGATTGCGCGTAATTAAGCAGGCTTCCCTTTATAGGTTTAACTTGCTGATATACAGTTTTCTACAAATAAACTAACCCCGAAAAAGAGCCAAAATTGGCAATTTTCGGGGTTTTTGTGTATTTTGTTTTTACCACAAAACTGAAA
>Ga0209794_1000693_pt1 | contig 40162 bp, 42 predicted proteins | sample EBPBio232013_DNA_FD_185869 | JGI IMG/M metagenome (GOLD analysis project Ga0209794, IMG submission 185869) | Wastewater treatment Type I Accumulibacter community from EBPR Bioreactor in Madison, WI, USA - Reactor 1_5/23/2013_ DNA (SPAdes)... | ecosystem: Engineered > Bioreactor > EBPR >... | reverse complement strand
AGGGCCGCCGACAGCGCATAGACGACACCTCCTTCGAGGCCCTCCGCCGTGATGACGGCCTCGCCCGCCGCCGAGCGGGATCCGCAACGGGCGACGATGCGCTTAAGCGGGCTCCCGGCGAACCGTGCGGCAAAGTCATCTGACCAGCCAATCTCAACGCCCATATTGGCCGGCGCGAGCGGCCGGATGTCGATGCCGTTCCGTTCGAGAACGGGTACCCAGCCGCCGTCCGAACCCATGCGCGGCCAGCTCGCCCCGCCGAGCGCCAGCAGCACGACATCGCCGCCTGCCGCTTCAGTTCCCTCCGGCCCCTCGAAGATCAGCGTTCCGTCGGGCGCGATGCCGGTGAGCTGGCGGCGGAAGTGGAACGCAACACCACGATCGCGAAGCTGGGCGAGCCAGACGCGCAGCAGCGGCGAGGCCTTGAACGATCGGGGAAAGACCCGGCCGGATGAGCCGACGAAGGTCTCCTCGCCAAGACCTGCCACGAAGGCGCGCAGCGCCGTCGGCGAAAAGCCGTCCAGCGCCGGGGCCAGCCAGCCGGCTGCCTCGCCATAGCGGGCGAGAAAGGAGGGGCGTGGCTCCGAATGGGTCAGGTTGAGTCCGCCACGGCCGGCGAGCAGGAGCTTGCGGGCGGGCGAGGGCATGCGGTCGTAGACCGTCACCTCGGCGCCACCTGCCGCGAGCCTGCCGGCGGCATGGAGCCCCGCAGGCCCGGCGCCGACGATCAGCACACGGGGCCGCGCGGCGTTCATGCGCCCAGATGCGCCCGCACCGCGTCGCGTTCGGCTTCGCTGAGGTGCAGGCCGAGCTTGGAGCGCCGCCAGAGCACGTCATCGGCGGTCTCGGCCCATTCCTCGCGCCTCAGGTAATCGATCTCCGCCTCGGTGAGACCAGCGCCGAAATTCCTGCCGAGATCGGCCATGGAGGCGGCCTTGCCGATGATCGCCTTGGCCCGCGTGCCATAGGCGCGGGCGAGGCGGCAGGCGAGGTCCTGGCCGAGGAACGGATGGCTGCGCCACAGGCTCTCCGCTGCAGAGACCGGGCTGTCGAGCGAAATGTCGCCCCCCGGCAGCGCCGCACTCGCCGTCCAGCCCGCCTTGCCGCGCAGCGCCGGAAGATCGTCCGCGAGTTCGTCGAGCGCACTCATGGCGAGCCGGCGATAGGTGGTGATCTTGCCGCCGAAAATGGAGAGCAGCGGCGCCTGGCCGGGCGCATCGTCCTTGTGCAGCACGTAGTCGCGCGTCGCCTCCTGCGCGGCGGAGGCGCCGTCGTCATAGAGCGGCCGGACGCCGGAATAGGTCCATACAACGTCCGAGGGAACGATGGGCTTGGCGAAATACTCGCTCGCCGCCGCGCAGAGGTAGCGGATCTCCGCTTCGGTCGCCGCAACCGCGGCTGGATCGCCCTCATAGTCCTGGTCGGTCGTGCCGATCAGCGTGAAGGCATTCTCGTAGGGGATGGCGAAGATGATGCGGTTGTCGGCGTTCTGGAAAATATAGGCGCGGTCGTGGTCATAGAGCCGGGGCACGACGATGTGCGAGCCCTGCACAAGCCGCACCTGCGCCGGCGCGCGGCTCTTCGCCGGGCCGGTCAGGAAGGATTCCACCCAGGGGCCGGCGGCATTGACCAGCGCCCGCGCGGTGAGAACCTGCGCCTCGCCGGTGCGGCGGTCCTCGACCGTGACGTGCCAGAGCCCCTCCGCCCGTTTCGCGGCGATGGCGCGGTGGCGAGTGAGGATGGCCGCGCCGCGTGCCCGCGCGTCCATGGCGTTGAGCACCACCAGCCGGGCATCGTCCACGCGGCAGTCGGAATATTCGAAGGCCTTCGCGTAGCCGGCTTTCAGCGGCCGCCCCGCCGCGTCCGTGCGCAGATCCAGCGTCTTCGTGGGCCAGAGCCGCTTGCGGCCGCCGAGGTGGTCATAGAGGAACAGGCCGAGCCGCAGCAGCCAGGCCGGGCGCAAACCCTGATGATGCGGCAGCACGAAGCGCAGCGGCCGGATGATGTGCGGGGCGACGGCCCAGAGCACCTCGCGCTCGATCAGCGCCTCGCGCACCAGCCGGAACTCGTAATGCTCGAGATAGCGCAGGCCGCCATGGATCAGTTTCGTCGACCAGGACGAGGTGCCACTGGCGAGGTCGTCCTGCTCGACGAGGGTGACCGAAAGCCCCCGTCCAGCGGCATCGCGGGCGATGCCCGCGCCGTTGATGCCTCCGCCGACCACCAGAAGGTCGACCGCTTCGCCGGCCATGCGATTCCTCGGAAAAGGTGCCTTGTCCGATGGGTCTGACGCCTTTTGGCTTCCGCCGCAAGGGCCGGCGGTGGCAGGATGCCGGCCAACAAGCATCGGGAATCGCATTCGGGGAGCAGCGCATGGAGCCGGTCATCGTCGCGGTCGACCAGGGAACGACCTCGTCGCGTGCCATCGTGTTCGGGCAGGACCTCGCGGTGCGCGCGGTCGAGCACCGGGAGTTTACCCAGCATTTCCCGTCCTCCGGCTGGGTCGAGCACGATCCGGAGGAAATCTGGACCACGGTTGTCCAGACGGTTCGTGGGGCGATGGTGAAAGCGGGCGTGTCGGCACCGGATGTCGCCGCCATCGGCATCACCAACCAGCGGGAGACCGTCGTGGTCTGGGATCGCGCGACCGGGCGGCCGATCCATCGCGCCATCGTCTGGCAGGACCGCCGTACCTCGGCCGAGTGCGCGCGGCTGAAGGCGGAGGGTCACGAGGCGCTGGTTCAGGCGCGCTCGGGCCTCGTCATCGATCCCTATTTCTCCGGCACCAAGGTCGCCTGGCTGCTGGACAACGTCGCGGGCGCGCGGGCGCGCGCGGAGCGGGGCGAGCTGGCCTTCGGCACCATCGACTGCTTCCTGCTGTGGCGGCTGACCGGTGGCAAGGTCCATGCGAGCGATGCGACCAATGCCGCGCGCACCATGCTGTTCGACATCCATCGCGGCATCTGGGACGAAGAGCTTTGCCGGCTGCTGCGCGTTCCCATGGCCATGCTGCCCGACGTGACGGACTGCGCCGCGGACTTCGGGGCGACCGATCCGGACCTGTTCGGCGGGGCCATCGCGATTGGCGGCATGGCCGGCGACCAGCAGGCCGCGACCGTTGGGCAGGCCTGTTTCGAGCCGGGCATGATGAAGTCGACCTATGGCACCGGCTGCTTCGCCCTGCTCAACACCGGCGGCGAGGCGGTGGCGTCCAAGGCAAAGCTGCTAACGACCATCGCCTATCAGCTGGCGGGCAGGCGCACCTACGCACTTGAGGGCTCGATCTTCGTGGCGGGCGCGGCGGTGCAATGGCTGCGCGACGGCCTCGGCATCGTGAAGATGGCTGGCGAGACCGGCGCGCTCGCCGCCGCTTCGGACCCGGAACAGGAGGTGATCCTCGTGCCGGCTTTCGTTGGCCTCGGCGCGCCCTATTGGGATGCCGATTGCCGGGGCGCGATCTTCGGTCTGACCCGCGGCACGGGGCCGAGGGAGATGGCGCGCGCGGCGCTGGAGAGCGTCTGCTTCCAGACCGCCGACCTGCTCGCCGCGATGAAGGCCGACTGGCCCGCCGCCGGAAGTGCGGGAACCGTGCTCAGAGTCGACGGCGGCATGGTCGCCTCCGACTGGACCATGCAGCGTCTCGCCGACATCCTCGATGCTCCGGTGGACCGTCCGCACGTCAAGGAGACGACGGCTCTCGGCGCGGCCTATCTCGCCGGCCTCTCGGCCGGCCTGCTGCCGCCGCCGGAGGATTTCGCCAGGCGCTGGAAGCTGGAGCGGCGCTTCGCGCCCGCCATGGATGCGGCTACGCGCGATACAAAGCTCGCCCGCTGGAAGGATGCCGTGGAGCGCACGCTGACGCGGCGCTGAACCCGACTACATCAGGTCGAACGGCACCACCTTGCGCCGGTCGGTCGGCACGCGGATTTCCCGGTCGATCGGCGGCACGGCCCGCTGGTGGCAGTTTGTGCGCTCGCAGATGCGGCAGGACACGCCGATCTTGGCGACATTGGCCTCGGCCTTGAGGTCGAGGCCCTCCGAATAGACGATGTCGCCGGCATAGGAGATTTCGCAGCCGAGCCCGAAGGCATAGCGCCGGACAGGCGCGCGCCAGTGGGCGGCGCCCTTGGTCACCGCACGCGCGAGTGACAGGTAGCGGATGCCGTCAGGCATTTCGGCCACCTGCACGAAGGTGCGGCCGGCCTGCTCGAAGGATTCGTGGACGTTCCAGAGCGGGCAGGCGCCGCCGAAGCGGGCGAACTGGAAGCGCGTCGCGGAGTGCCGCTTGATAACGTTGCCGGCCCTGTCGACCTTGACGAAATAGAACGGAATGCCGCGCTGGCCCGGACGCTGCAGCGTCGAGAGCCGATGGCAGACCTGTTCCAGGCTCGCGCCGAAGATGCGCCCCAGCCAGTCGAGGTCGTGGCGCGTCTCCTTGGCCGCGGCGAGGAAGCGGCGATAGGGCAGCAGCAGGGCGCCGGCGAAATAGTTGGCGAGTGCCACGCGCGCGATGTCGCCGGCCGCCCGCGATCGGAAGCCCGCCTGCGACACGATCCGGGCCATGGTCTCCGATTGTTCCAGCCGGGCGATGCGGTTTGCGAGCAGGAAGGCGCGCGTGGCCGAATCCAGCGAGCCGTCGAGCGCGACGACATTGGGGCCGGCCTCGTAGCGCTCCAGCACGTCGTCGCCGAGATTGGCATTGGCATCGACGTTGAGGCCGTGGCGGGCCGCGAGATAGCCAGCCAGAACCTGCAGCCGGTCGCTGGCGGCGGCGAGCCCCAGCCGCTCGGCGAGGTCCTCGCCGGCGCGGTCGAGATCGTCGACGTAGTTGTCGACATAGTGGAAGTAGTCGCGGACTTCCTCGTAGGGCAGCAGCGCCGCCTCGCCCTCCTCGGAAGGCGGCAGGTAGGGCGTGTCGCCGGCCGCCTGCAGCCGCTCGCCCAGCCGCCGGGCGGTCTGGTGCATGCGCAGGAAGGCGCGCGCGAAGGCCGGGCTGTCGACGGCAACGCGCTTGAGATCCTGAAGGCTCGGCGCGCTGTCCGACAGCATCGGGTCGGCGGCCGCCTCGCGCAGGTCCGTCACGAGCCGGTCGGTGTCGTCGGCCGCGAAGGTCGCGAGATCGACGCCGAAGGTCTGGCCGAGCGCCACCAGCACGCCGGCCGTGGCCGGGCGCTGGTTGTTCTCGATCTGGTTGAGATAGCTGACCGACAGGCCAAGGCGCTGGGCAAAGGCCGTCTGGGTGAGGCGGGCATCTTCTCTCAGGCGGCGCAGGGCGGGCCCGATAAACACCTTCCGCGACATTGCATCCTCCGTAAGACAGATGAAGGCGCGTTCGGCCTAGGTCGAACTATATCATCCATAGGGTAGAAATGCAAAAATTTCGCAATTTCGCTGCATGATCTTTCGCAATTTGACGATCGCATCTGCGGTGCTAGCCTTTGTTCCAAGCAAGATCTGCGGTCAGCGGACGAACCAAGTGACAAGGAGGAAGTCATGATGCCGGTCGATATGTCCGCGAACCACCGCGAACCGCTGCGCTTTGCCGTCCACCACGCATTTCCGATCGTTGCCGAGACCCTGGAAGCGCTGGTGCGCGCCATCCAGCCGGGTGCGATCGCGTCCGATCCGTCCAAGGCGGCGCTCGTCATCGCGACGCTGGGCGAGATCGACGGCCTCGACCTGGCGCCCGACGCCCGCGTCGCGGTGCTGATCGATCATGCCGACCGCCGCCCCGTCCAGGAGGCGCGCGCCCGCGGCGCCGTCGCCGCGCTGCCGCTGGATCTGACCGCCGATCATCTGCGCGCGGCGCTCGATGCAGTTCTTGCCGGGCGCAGCTGGTGGCCGGCCGTCGCCGCTGCCGATCCGGAGGGCACCATGTCCTCGTCGCGCCGCCTCGATGCGCTCTCGGGCCAGCAGTTCAAGGTCCTCGACCTGATGAGCCGGGGCCGGCTGAACAAGCAGATCGCCTACGACCTCGGAATTTCCGAGGGCACGGTGAAGTCCCATGTTTCCTCGATCCTGCGGAAACTTGGCGTCGAGCGCCGCACCCAGGCCATCGCCACCTTCATCACCGCCCAGGACGGCAGCACGCGCATGCCGCCGCGCGCCGTCCTCGGCACGGCCGGCGCCGCCCATCTGTCGCGCGCCACCCATGCGGCCCGCTGAGGTTCGCCCTCTCCCGAGTGCATGAAGACCTCCTGAGAAACTGATGGCCGGGCGAAAGCCCGGCCATTTTTCGTGGCGGCCCGGTCCGGCGACAGGACCTTCCCCGATGGCAGCCACGATGCGCGGGCACTAGACTGGCAGTTCGTCCACCCTGTTCATCAACGGGAGCCCGACATGCCCGGCCGAATGACCCGCGTAGCCCTCGCCGCCGCCCTCGTCGCCTCGACAGCGGCTTCCGCCGTCGCGCAGGACTATCGGGGCTGGTCGTGCCGCGACCTGTGGGTCGAACGGAACCAGATCTTCAAGGACGCCGGCTACTGCTTCAACACGCAGCGGGCCGTGCGCTATTTCGGCAATGCCGGCTGCATGTACGACCGGCAGGCGGACGTGCCGCTCTCGGCGAACCAGCGCCGCATCATCGCGGAAATCGTGCGGATCGAACGGTTCACGGGCTGCACCGACTGAGCGGACGGTTCGGGTGAACCGCCGGGCAGCCCTCTGCGCGCTGGCCGCCCTCGCAGCGCCGCGCGTCGCGCGAGCGCAAGAGCCGATGCGCGCGAAGCTCGCCCGCCTCGTCGCGGCCTATCCGTACCACCTTGCCCGCATCGACGGCGATGCGCTCGTCTGGACGGACGGCACGCGCATGCCGGTCGGCGCGGACCGCCCGGCCCGGCCCTTCGATGCGATGCTGAAGGATGCGACGATCGCCGACCAGCTCCGGCAGGATTATTCGCCCGGCCGGCCGGATGGGCGGCCGCCCCGCGATCACAGCCCCGGCCGGCTGCGCCACACCGCCCTGTTCGTGAAGATGTATGGCGATTGCCGGCGCGGTGGCGCCGCCGGGAGGCACAGGTCCGTGACCTGGATGCCACGGACGCGGCCGCAGGATCTGCCGGTGACGACCGTGAACGACGTTGCCGGCCGGCTGGATCGGGTGATCGAGGGGCTGGAAAGCCTGCCGGATCGTTTCAGGGCCTATCTCGTCCCCTCAGCCGGCACGTTCAACTGCCGTGCGGTTGCCGATACCGGCCTCCTCAGCATGCATGCCTTCGCCGCCGCCATCGACATCAACGTGCAGCATTCGGACTATTGGGCCTGGGCGCGCTCGCGCGGCGACATCCCGTACCGCAACCGCATCCCCTATGAGATCGCGGAGGTCTTCGAGGCCGAGAAATTCATCTGGGGCGGCAAGTGGTATCACTACGACACCATGCATTTCGAATACCGGCCCGAACTGTTCGGGTGAGGCCGGAGCGCCCCGTCAGAGAATGAACCGGCTGAGGTCCGCGTTCTTCGCGAGGTCGCCGACGGTCTTCTTCACATAGGCGCCGTCGATGGTGATCGTCTCGCCCGCACGGTCGGGGGCGGTGAAGGAAATCTCGTCCAGCACCCGTTCGATGATGGTCTGCAGTCGCCGGGCACCGATGTTCTCGACCGAAGCGTTCACGTCCACGGCGAGGTCGGCAATGGCGTCGATGGCATCGTCGGTGAAGACAAGGTCGACGCCCTCGGTCTTCAGCATGGCGATGGACTGGCGGGTGAGGCTCGCCTCCGTCTCGGTCAGGATCGAGCGGAAGTCCTCGCGGGTGAGCGCGCTCAGCTCGACGCGGATCGGCAGGCGCCCCTGCAACTCCGGCAGGAGATCCGAGGGCTTCGCCACATGGAATGCGCCCGAGGCGATGAACAGGATGTGGTCGGACTTCACCGGACCGTGCTTGGTGGCGACCGTCGTGCCCTCGATCAGCGGTAAGAGGTCGCGCTGAACGCCCTCGCGGGAGACTTCGCCACCGCGCATTCCCTCGCGGCCGCAGATCTTGTCGATCTCGTCGAGGAAGACGATGCCGTTGTTCTCGACGATGCGGATCGCTTCCTGGACGAGATTGTCCTGATCGACCAGCTTGTCGGCCTCTTCCTGCACCAGCGGCTCATAGGCCTCCTTGACGGTGGTGCGGCGCTGCTTGGTGCGCCCGCCCATCATCTTGCCGAGCATGTCGTTGAGGTTGGCGATGCCGATCTGGCCGCCGGGCATGCCGGGAATGTCCATCATCGGCAGACCCTGGCCGCCGCTGGCAGCCACCTCGATGTCGATCTCCTTGTCGTCCATCTCGCCGTCGCGCAGCTTCTTGCGGAAGCTGTCGCGCGTCGCGGGCGAGGCGGTCTTGCCGACGAGGGCGTCGAGCACGCGTTCCTCGGCGCCGAGATGAGCCTTCGCCTGAACCTCCTTGCGCTTGGTCTCGCGCACGAGGGAGATGCCGACCTCCACGAGGTCGCGGACGATCTGTTCGACGTCGCGGCCGACATAGCCGACCTCGGTGAACTTGGTCGCCTCGACCTTCAGGAACGGCGCATTGGCGAGCTTCGCAAGGCGGCGCGATATCTCCGTCTTGCCGACGCCGGTCGGGCCGATCATCAGGATGTTCTTCGGCAGCACCTCCTCGCGCAGCGTCTCGTCGAGCTGCAGGCGGCGCCAGCGGTTGCGCAGCGCGATGGCGACGGCGCGCTTGGCATCCTTCTGGCCGATGATGTGGCGATCGAGTTCGGAGACGATCTCGCGGGGAGAGAAGTCGGTCATCGGGTCTCTGGCGAAGGGGCCTGGCTGAAGGCGAGAGATGGCGATTGCCCGCCCAAGATCAAGAATTGCCGGTCACAGGGCCGATTGCCACTGCCTGATCGCATCAATCGGGTGGACCAGCATCAGCACGTTCAGCGTCAGGTTGTCGCGGATCATCCAGAGCAGCCCGACTTCCAGGGCGATGGCGAGGCCGAGCGTCAGCCATGCCGGGACGATCGCCGCCACGAAAAATCCGACGATCATGGCCAGCGTGTCGCCCATCGAGTTGACGATGCTGTCGCCGACATAGTTCAGCGACATGGTGCCGGCCCGGTAGCGCTCGATGATCATCGGCGTGTTCTCGGCGATCTCCCACGACACCTCGACGAAGACGGCGAGCAGCAGCTTCAGCCAGACCGAGGAACGCGGCAGCAGCAGCCAGGCGAGGAAATAGAACAGGAAGCCGTGGACGACGTGGGAGAAGCTGTACCAGTCGGTCAGGTGCTGCGAGTTCTCCGCGCTCATGACCACGCCGTGCCAGAGCTTCACCGTGCCGCAGGTGCAGATGACGACGCGACCCATGGCGTAGAGCGCGCCGGCCTGCACCGCCATCATCAGGAGGATGAAGGGCAGGGCCTTGCCGACCGGCATGTCGAGGATGCCGCGCGGGCGCGAGGCAGCGGAGGCGGAGACGGGCAGGAAGGGGTTCGATGACGTCATGGCCCGTGACTAGCATCCGAGCCGCCGGAAGTCATAGACCCCCAAGCACCATGAACCCCTATCGACAGTCGCAGGTCCGGGGCTTCATCGGCTGAAGCCAGCCCCGGGCGCACGTGTGGCAGGTCTTCTCTTTGTCTGCGGCCCGAATCGACGGACTACACGGCGCTCAGCCGATGCTCTCGATGACGACGTTGCCGTTGGTATAGACGCAGATCTCGCCGGCGATCTGCATCGCCTTGCGCACGATCTCCTCCGCGTCCTTGTCGGTGTCCGCGAGTGCGCGGGCGGCGGCCAGCGCGTAGTTGCCGCCGGAACCGATGGCGGCGATGCCGTTCTCCGGCTCCAGCACGTCGCCGGTGCCGGTCAGGATCAGCGACACTTCCTTGTCGGCGACGATCATCATGGCTTCGAGCCGACGCAGGTAGCGGTCGGTGCGCCAGTCCTTGGCAAGTTCGACGGCCGCGCGGGTGAGCTGTCCCGGAAACTGCTCCAGCTTCGCCTCCAGCCGCTCGAACAGCGTGAAGGCGTCGGCGGTGGCGCCGGCAAAGCCGGCGATCACATCGCCCTTGGCGAGGCGACGGACCTTGCGCGCATTGGCCTTGATGACGGTCTGGCCGAGGGACACCTGTCCGTCGCCGCCGATCACCACCTTGCCGCCCTTTCGGACCGAGCAGATGGTCGTGGCATGCCAGCCGGGAAAGGCATTGTCGTTCTGCGAAGTCATGGAACCTCCGGAATGCCTCGTGATGTAGGCTGATTGGCGCAGGACGCAAGCTGAGAGGCTTCGCCGCCACCTCGACTTGGGCTTGCGGCGCTGCGAACCTTGCTGCGGCCCGCCGCTACTCACCCCGGCAAACCCCAGAGGACGTCGCCCGGCATGGATCGCAAGGACTCGCGCCGCAAGGAACCGCTCTACCGCCGCGTCAACACGACGGCGCGCGGCGTTCATCACAATAGCGGCGGTGAATATCGCTGGTCGCGCGGCAAGGACGATCGCTTCGCGCAGGGCGCCATGTCGCAGGGCAAGCAGCGCGGTCTCGACTACACGCCGCTGTTCCGCTTCCTGCTGTCGCGCGTCGGCCGGGACTGGGACGAGGTCCACGGCGAGGCGGTCGCGCGCCTCGACAAGCAGGAGCCGATCTTCTGGATGGTCGCCCGCACGGAAGCGGAGGGGAGGCCCTATGTCCTGATGGGCGAGAACTCCTATTACAGCGGCCTCTATATCGGCGACGACAACCGCCTCGCCCTGGTCGCGCCCGACCTGCGCAACGAACACATGAAACCGGGTTGCTCCTGCTGCACCCACACGTTCAACGGCGTGCCCTTCGTGCGAAAATACGATCCCGACGATCGGATCATGTGACTGGCGGACGGGCCGCGAGCAGTTTCGTGGGTGCGGCGCCCCGCCACGCGGCGTTGAGCAGGGACAGGACCAGCGGCTCGTCCGTGCCTGCCAGGTCCACGCGCGTCCAGCCCTGCCGTCCCCAGCCGCCGGGAATAGCGGAAACGACACCCGGCGCGCTCTCGGCGAACATCTCCTGCTCGTCCGGCGTCAGTTTGACGTTCATGTCGCCGGCCGCTCCGAAGGTCGCGAAGATCCGGCCTTTGACGACCTTCACGGCCGTCCGGTCGAAATGCGGCGCGGACAGCGTCTCGGGCAGGCCGAGCGCAAGCGTCAGGGCATCGTCGCGGGTCATGGCGAGTTCCGTTGGCGCGAAGGTAGGGCAGTCTGACATTCGTCAGGGCCTGAATCTGGCGGGAGCGTGCCGTTCGGCAACCACATCGACGGCTTTGCCTTTCCAAACGCCTGCCGCCGCTGATAGAAGACGCGGCATCATCGGAGAGGGTCATGCGCAAGGGCCAGATCACCCGCACCACCCGCGAGACGGACATCACCGTCTCGGTCGACCTCGACGGCGCCGGCAAGGCCGATGTCGCAACCGGCGTCGGCTTCTTCGACCACATGCTCGACCAGATCGCCCGGCACGGCATGATCGACCTGACCGTCAAGGCCAAGGGCGATCTGCACATCGACGACCATCACACGGTGGAGGATGTCGGCATCGCTCTGGGACAGGCGGTGCGCCAGGCGCTCGGCGACATGAAGGGCATCACCCGCTATGCCGACGTCCATCTGCCGATGGACGAGACGCTGACGCGCGTGGCGCTCGACGTCTCGGGCCGGCCCTTCCTCGTCTTCCGCACGGAGTTTCCGCGCGACAAGATCGGCACGTTCGACACCGAGCTGGTGCGTGAGTTCTTCCAGGCCTTTGCCATGAATTCCGGCATCACGCTGCATGTCGAGACGCTCTACGGTGACAACGCTCACCACATCGCCGAGAGCTGCTTCAAGGGTCTCGCGCGCGCATTGAGGACCGCCTTCGCCATCGATCCGCGGCGCTCGAACGAGATTCCCTCCACCAAGGGCGTACTCTAGATGGCCCGGCAGACCAGCTTCACCGTCCATCTCGCCCCGGCAAAGCCCGGGCGGGATGCCGACGAGGCCGTCCAGTTCGTGCCTGACTCATTCTCGCTCGTTGCCTTCCTAGTGCCCTGGGGCTGGTTCCTGTGGAACCGCATGTGGCTGACCTTCGTCGTCTATCTGGTCGTGATGGTGGCGGTTTTCGTCGCGCTGACCTATTCCGGATTCCCGCCGTCGATCCGCATGGCCATCAGTTTCGCGATCAGCCTCTTGATCGGCCTCGAGGCGACCAACCTCAGGCGGCGTTCCCTGCGCTGGCGAGGCTACCGCGAGGCAGGCGTCGTCGTGGCGGCGAACCGTGAGGAAGCCGAGCGCCGCTGGTTCGCCGAGCAGGATGCAGCGCCGCGCGCGGCCCGTGCGCCGGCGCCCGCTTTTGCCGCGACGTCCGCGCATCCCATCGGCCTGTTCCCCGAGGCCGAGCCCGGCGCGAGGGGCCTCAGGTGAGCGTCGCCATCGTCGACTACGGCTCGGGCAACCTTCACTCCGCGCAGAAGGCCTTCGAGCGGATGGCGCGCGAGCGCGGCCTGAATGCGCCTGTCCTGGTCACCGCCGATCCCGATCTCGTCCGCAAGGCCGACCGCATCGTGTTGCCGGGCGTCGGCGCCTTTGCCGACTGCAAGCGCGGCCTTGTCGGCGTGCCCGGCATGGTCGAGGCCATGACCGAAGCCGTGCGCGGTCGCGGCCGGCCTTTCCTCGGCATCTGCGTCGGCATGCAGCTGATGGGCGGTCGCGGGCTTGAGAAGGAAACCAGCGCCGGCCTCGGCTGGGTGCCGGGCGACATCGACCTGATCCGGCCGACCGGCGCGAACTACAAGATCCCTCATATGGGCTGGAACACGCTGAACGTGAAGCGCGACCATGCCGTGCTCGCCGGCATCCCGACCGGACCGGACGGGTTGCACGCCTATTTCGTCCATTCCTATCACCTGACCGCGACGGCGGACGACGTGATCCTCGCCGATGCCGACTACGGCACTCCGGTCACCGCGATGATCGCGCGCGACACGATGGTCGGCACGCAGTTCCATCCCGAGAAGAGCCAGAAGCTCGGCCTGACGCTGATCGGCAATTTCCTGGAGTGGCGCCCGTGAGGAGTGCATCGTGAGGCTGTTTCCCGCGATCGACCTGAAAGAGGGCCGCTGCGTCCGCCTGAAACAGGGCGACATGGCCCAGGCGACCGTCTATGCCGACGATCCTGCCGCGCAGGCAAAGAGCTTCGAGGACCAGGGCTTCGACTATCTCCACGTCGTCGATCTCGACGGCGCCTTCGCCGGCAAGCCGGTCAACGCCTCGGCGGTCGAGGCGATCCGTGCCGCGACCTCGTTTCCCGTCCAGCTTGGCGGTGGCATCCGCGACATGAAGACCGTCGAGGGCTGGCTGGGCAAGGGCGTCACCCGCGTCATCATCGGCACGGCGGCCGTGCGCGACCCGGACTTTGTGAAAAACGCCGCGAGGGCCTTTCCCGGTCAGGTCGCCGTCGGCATCGACGCGCGCGACGGCTGGGTGGCCGTCGAGGGCTGGGCGGAAACCTCAAGCCTTGCGGCCCACGATCTCGCGCGGCGTTTCGAGGATGCTGGCGTAGCGGCCATCGTCTACACGAACATCGCCCGAGACGGCATGCTCGCCGGCATCGACTGGGACGGCACCATCGCGCTGGCCGATGCGGTCGCCATCCCGGTCATCGCCTCCGGCGGGCTCGCCTCGCTCGACGACGTGCGCGAGCTCTTGAGGCCGCGAGCGGCGAAGCTCGAAGGCGCCATCACCGGCAAGGCGCTCTATGATGGCCGGCTCGATCCGGCCGAGGCCATGGCAATGATCAGGGGGGCGAAGGCGGCATGACCTTCAAGGTGCGCGTCATCCCCTGCCTCGACGTCAAGGACGGTCGCGTCGTCAAGGGCGTGCAGTTCGTCGATCTGATCGATGCCGGCGACCCCGTCGAGGCGGCCAAGGCCTATGACGCGGCCGGCGCTGACGAACTGACCTTCCTCGACATCACGGCCAGCTCCGACGACCGCCGCACCATGTTCGACGTGGTGAGCCGCACGGCAGAGGCCTGTTTCATGCCGCTCACCGTCGGTGGCGGCGTCCGCACCGTCGAGGATATCCGTGCGCTGCTGGTCTCCGGTGCCGACAAGGTCTCGATCAACACGGCGGCGGTGAACGACCGCGCTTTCGTCGGGCGCGCCGCAGACAAGTTCGGCGACCAGTGCATCGTCGTCGCCATCGACGCCAAGAGGGTGTCGGGCGAGGGCGAGATCGACCGCTGGGAGATCTTCACCCATGGCGGGCGCAAGCCTACCGGCATCGATGCTGTCGCCTATGCGCGAGAAGTGGTCGCCCTCGGCGCCGGCGAAATCCTGCTGACGTCCATGGACCGCGACGGCACCAAGTCGGGCTTCGACCTGTCGCTGACCCGCGCCGTGTCGGATGCGGTGCCGGTGCCGGTCATCGCCTCCGGCGGCGTCGGGGCCCTCGACCATTTCGTCGACGGCGTCGCCAAGGGCGGCGCCACGGGCGTGCTCGCCGCCTCGGTCTTCCATTTCGGCACATTCACCGTGCCGCAGGTGAAGCGCCACATGAAGGCGGCCGGCCTCCCAGTCCGCATGGACGGCATCGCGGCATGAGCCCGGCGGACACGCTTCTCGTCCTCGCGGGCCTCTGGCTGATAGCCGTCATCACGCCCGGTCCGAACATGGTGCTGTTCATGGCGGTGGGCCTGTCGTCGCCGCCTGCTTCCATGTTCGCGGTCGCCGCCGCCATCGTGCTCGGCACCTGTCTCTGGGGCCTCGCCGGCCTGCTCGGCCTGTTCTGGCTGTTCGAGCTGTTCCCGGCCGCGGCCGTCGCGGTGAAGCTCGCTGGCGGCCTCTACCTCGCCTGGATGGGTCTCGGCCTCATCCGCCGCAACGTCTCGCCGCCGGCCGAGACCGCCCGCGCCAGCGCACCGATGCTCACGCCCCGCCGCGCCTTCCTGACGGGGATTGCGACCGCCCTCGGCAATCCGAAATCGCTGGTCTTCGTGTCTTCGCTCTTCGCGGTGACCCATCTCGCCGAACAGCCCATCGGCATCGGCCTGGCGGGTGTTGGCGTCATGGTCGCGATGTCCGCGGCCTATTACGTTCTGCTGGGCCTTGCCCTCAAGACACTGCCCTTCGCGCGCCGGCCGGGACGCCTCAGCCGCGCGCTCGGTATAGGCACGGGCGCGGTCATGATCGCCTATGGCGGCAAGATGGTGTGGGAACGCTAGGCGCCGGAGCCGGCCGATGCCCTTTGACCTGCAACGCTTCGTCGACGCCCAGAACCCGGTCTATGAGCAGGTCGTGCGGGAACTGTCCGCCGGCAGGAAGCAGAGCCACTGGATGTGGTTCGTCTTCCCGCAGCTCGCGGGCCTTGGCGAGAGCGCCATGTCGCAACGCTATGCCATCGCTTCGCTCGACGAGGCGCGCGCCTATCTCGCCCATCCCATGCTCGGGCCACGGCTCGTGGAGTGCGTGGCGCTGGTTCTGGATGCGAAGGGCGAGACCGCCGAGGCCATTTTCGGCGGCATCGACGCGCGCAAGCTGCAATCCTCGATGACCCTGTTCGGCAGGGCCGCGCAGGAGCCCGGCCCCTTCCGCGCCGTGCTGGCGCGCTTCCATGCCGGCGAGGAAGACCGGGCGACGCTCGGCCTGCTCGGTCTCTGATCGTCTTACAGCGAAAAGCCGTTCTCGGCTGCGAGCGCCTTGAGGTCCGCCTCCGGGCGCGCGCCCATATGGCTGATGATCTCGGCGGCGCAGAGCGCGCCGAGCCGCAGCGACATTTCGTGGCCGAGGCCCCGGGCGTAGCCTGCGAGGAAGCCCGCGGCGAAGAGATCGCCCGCGCCGGTCGTGTCGACCACGCGCTCCACCGGATAGGCCGGGGCGGTCACGAGGTTCGCGCCCTCGGCCGCCAGCGCGCCATTCTCGCTGCGCGTGACGACGGCCAGCCGCACCTCGGCGCGTAGCGCGTCGAGGGCGGTGGCGAAATCGGCGGTCTGGTACAGCGATTTCAGCTCGCTCTCGTTGGCGAAGACGATATCGACCACCTTGTCGCGCATCAGGCCGAGGAACTCGTCGCGGTAGCGATCGACGCAGAACGAATCCGACAGCGTCAGCGCGACGCTGCGGCCGGCGCCGTGGGCGATGGTCGCCGCCTTGAGGAAGGCCTGCTTCGCGGCCGGCGGGTCCCACAGATAGCCTTCGAGATAGGTCACGCCGGCATTGGCGATGGTTTCTGCATCCACGTCCTCGGGCGCGAGGTTCTGCGCCGCGCCGAGATAGGTGTTCATGGTGCGCTCGCCATCGGGCGTCACCAGGATGAACGAGCGCGCGGTGGCGGGGCCGTCGGTCGCCAGCGCGGTCGGGAAGTGGACGCCGGCCGCCTTGATGCCGTGACCGAAGGAGGCGCCGAGCTGGTCGTCCTTCACCTTGCCGAGGAAAGCGCCCTTCAGGCCGAGCATGCCACAGCCGACGATGGTGTTGGCGGCCGATCCGCCGGACATTTCGATGGTCTGCGACATGGCCGCATAGATCGCCTCGGCGCGCGGCTCGTCGATCAGCATCATCGCGCCCTTGTGCACATCGAGCTTCGCCAGCACGTCGTCTTCGGTGCGCGCGAGAACGTCGACGATGGCGTTGCCGATGCCGGCGACGTCGTAGCGGGGCTGGGACATGAAGGAGCGGCTCCGTATGGCTTTGCGCGCCGTCTACACGCTGGAGCCGCATCCGGCAACGCCCGGAGGTGCGTGCATTTCGATTCCAAGTGGTTGACTTCCCTGCCAAGTTCGGATGGTTCGACACGAAGAAGAGCGATCGGGAGGCGGTGCATGCAGCTCGGCATGGTGGGGCTCGGCCGGATGGGCGCGAACATCGTGCGCCGTCTGATGCGGGCGGACCATTCCTGCGTGGTCTTCGACGCCAATCCGGCCACGCGCGAAGCGCTTGGCCGCGAGGGTGCGGAGGTCGCCGCCTCGGTCGCGGAGTTCCGGCAGCGGCTGGCCGCGCCGCGCGCGGTCTGGGTCATGCTGCCGGCGGGCGAGGTCACCGAGTCGATGATCGGTGAACTGGCCGGCATCCTTGAGCCCGGCGACACGATCATCGACGGCGGCAACAGCTTCTGGAAGGACGACATCCGCCGCGCCGGCGCGCTTTCGGCCAAGGGCCTGACCTATCTCGATATCGGCACCTCCGGCGGCGTCTGGGGGCTCGAGCGCGGCTATTGCCTGATGATCGGCGGCGACAAGGGGGCGGTGGAGCGGCTCGATCCGATCTTTTGCGCGCTCGCGCCCGGGCGCGGGGACATCCCGGCGTCCCGCCATCGCGAGGGGCGCGCCGGCACCGCCGAGGAAGGCTATCTTCATTGCGGGCCGAGCGGGGCCGGCCACTACGTCAAGATGATCCACAACGGCATCGAATACGGCATGATGCAGGCCTTCGCCGAAGGCTTCGACATCCTGAACAACGCCGCCTCCGAGCGCCTGCCGGCCGATCAGCGCCTGACGCTCGACGTCGCCGACATCGCCGAAGTCTGGCGCCGCGGTTCGGTGGTCACCTCTTGGCTGCTCGACCTCACCGCCGAGGCGCTGGCCGAGGATGGCAGGCTTTCGGCCTTTTCCGGCCATGTGGCCGATTCCGGCGAGGGACGCTGGACGGTCGAGGCCGCCATCGAGCAGGCGACGCCGGCGGAAGTGCTGACCTCCGCGCTCTACACCCGTTTCCGGTCGCGGCAGGACCATACTTTCGCGGAGAAAATCCTCTCGGCCATGCGCAAGGGCTTCGGTGGCCATCAGGAGCAGAAGTCATCGTGACGGCGCGCGGCGCACAGGCGGCCGGCGCCGGCCGCGCCCTGCCCACGGCTCTCGTCGTCATGGGTGTATCCGGCTGCGGCAAATCGACGGTCGGCATCGAGATCGCCCGCCGGCTCGGCTGGGATTTCCGCGACGGCGACGCGTTCCACCCGCCGTCGAACGTCGAGAAGATGCGTTCGGGTGCGCCGCTGACCGACGACGACCGCTGGCCCTGGCTCGACGCCATCGCGGCGGAAATCGCCGCGCGCGAGAGCCGCGGCGGCCATGTCGTTATCGCCTGCTCGGCCCTCAAGCGCGCCTATCGCGACCGGCTGCGCGCATCCCGCGCCGCGATCCGCTTCGTCCACCTCGCCGGCTCGTTCGAACTGATCGACGGCCGCATGAAGGCACGGCATGACCATTTCATGCCGGCGAGCCTGCTGAAGAGCCAGTTCGCAACGCTGGAACCGCTAGGATCCGAGGAGGATTCGGTGACCGTGCCGGTCGATGCCGAACCGGCGGAAATTGCCGGGCTGGCGATAGCGGCATTGCGAGGCTAGCCGCGTTTCAGCTGTTTTTCCGTGCGGAAATGCCGGTTTCCACGGGCGGGGCGGCCGCGCAATGCGGGCCGGTTAGGTCAGGCGTCATCCACGGACGATCCGTGACGCCATGAACGACCTCAAAGGACCCGACCCATGCTGAAATCCATCGCTCTCGCCACCGTCCTCGCCGTTTCCGCTGTCGCCGTTAACACCTCGGCCGCCGATGCTGGCCCGCGCTTCCGCCATCGTGGCGTCGGTGTCGGTATCGCTGCCGGCCTGGTTGGCGCCGCCGTCATCGGCACCGCCATCGCCGCCTCCGCCCGCACCTGTCACGTCGAACGCCGCGCCGTCTACAACAGCTACGGCGAGTTCGTCGGCACCCGCCGCGTTCGCGTGTGCTGATCCCTCATCGGGCCCATTGATCGGGCGGGGCGACGCGGCCTCCGCCCTGTTTCATGCGCGGCCGGGAAATGCCTTCCTGTGCCGGGCAAGGTCGGCGAGGGCGCCGGCCTTCAGCGTCGGCACGTCGCATTCGCCGATGACGATGGAAAATCCGCGCGCCGCCATGTCGGAGGCGTCGCGGGTTGGCGTCGGAATGATGCCGGCGAGCTTGCCGGCCTTCAGGATCGCGGCCGCCGCCTTGTCGATGGTCTTGAGCACCTCGGGATCGGCCAGCTGACCGAGCTTGCCGAGCGAGCCGGCAAGGTCGTTCGGGCCGATGAACAGGCAGTCCGCGCCGTCGAGCGCGGCGATCTTCCCGGCGTCGCGCGCGGCGGCTCCACTCTCCACCTGGAGCGCGAGGAAAGTCTCCTCGTGCGCGACATCGGCATAGTTCTCGTGGAAGCCGTAGAGGCCCGAGCGCGAGGCGGTCGCTGCGAAGCCACGCCGGCCGCGCGGCGGATAGAGGCAGGCATTGATGATGGCCTTGGCCTGCTCCACCGTATCGACCATCGGCACCATGAACGAATGGATGCCGGCATCGAGCAGCCGCTTGAAGTGGCTGAAATCGTGGCCCGGCACGCGCACCATGGCGTCGCCGCCGCCGGCTTCGACCGCGCGCACGCATTCGAGCACGTCCTTGACGTCGAGGGGCGTGTGCTCGGTGTCGATCAGGACGATGTCGTAGCCCGCCAGCGCGTAGATTTCGCAGATGGCCGGCGAACCCGTGAAGACCCAGGCGCCGAGGAGCTTCTCGCCTGCCGCGAGCCGGCGCTTGATGCGGTTGCGCACCGGGCCGGTCGCCGGCTTGCGCGGCTTTTTGGCTGTCTCGGTCTTGCCGTAGCTCACGGGGGCGTCCTCCGGTGGTCGGGATTGCGGCCATCGGCGAGGATCGCCGCGGCCGGCTCTATGGTCGCAAGGGTGGGAATGCTGGGTTGCGCGCCAAAGATCGTGCAGGCGAGGGAGCCGGCGGCGGAGGCGAATTCGATGGCGGTCTCATAGCCTCGACGCCGGTCGAGGGCGGCGGCGAAAGCGCCGCAGAACGTGTCGCCGGCCGCCGTCGTGTCGATCACCTCGACGGGCAGCGCCGGGGCGGCATGGCGGATGCCGTCGGCCCAGCCCATGGCGCCCTCCGCGCCGAGCGTCACGAAGACGGCATTGCCATAGCGGGCGGAGAGGCCCGATGCGACGGCCTCGGGATCGGCGCCATCGACGCCGTGGCCCTCGGCAAGCGCCATGACCTCGTGCTCGTTGACGACGACGATGTCGGTCATTGCCATCAGCTCCGGCGTGACCGGCCCGGCGGGAGCCCGGTTCAGCATGACCCTCAGGCCCAGCGCTTTCGCCCATCGCGCGGCGGCGCAGATCTCGGCCTCTGGCACTTCCCATTGCAGCAGCAGGATGTCGCCCGGCTTGGTCGCGAGGCCGTCGAGCGAGGCGGCGCGCGCAAAGGCATTGGCGCCGGAGCCGACGACGATCTGGTTCTGCCCCTCCGCATCCACCGTGATGAAGGCGGCGCCGGTCGGCGTGTCGGCGCGGACGATGCGGGTGAGATCGACGCCATCGGCGGCCAGCATGTCGAGCGCGAGGTCGGCGAATCCGTCACGGCCGACCGCGCCCGCCAGGACGACCCCGGCCCCGGCCCGGCGAGCAGCCAGTGCCTGGTTCGCTCCCTTGCCGCCGGGCACGACCGCATAGCCGGGCGCGGCCACGGTCTCACCCGGCTTCGGCAGGGCGTCGACGCGCGTGACGAGGTCGATGTTGATGGAGCCGAAGACGATGATCATGGCGGGGAACGGTTCGCGGGTGGCAACGCTCGCCCGGCCGCCGCCAGGGGTCAACCCGCAGCAGCGCGGCGCCCGTGCAGGTCGGACCTGCATCACCGATCGCGCCGATCACGGCTTTTCATTTGCCCTCGGGGCGAAAGCGGCCCATCTGATCGCCATGACGCAGGATGCGACACCCGCCATCGAGGTCAGAAGCCTCGTCAAGAACTACGGCGAGGTGCGCGCTGTGGACGGGCTGTCCTTTGCCATCCCGGCTGGATCGACCACTGCCCTGCTCGGCGGCAACGGCGCCGGCAAGTCGACGACCATCGGCATGGTCATGGGGCTCGTCCTGCCGACATCCGGCGAGGTTCGCGTTCTCGGCACCGACATGATCACGCGGCGCCACGACGTACTGCACCGGATGAATTTCGAGAGCCCCTATGTGGACATGCCGCACCGCCTCACGGTCAGGCAGAACCTCAGGGTCTTTGCTCTGCTCTACGGCGTGAGCGATGTCGCCGCGCGCATCGCCGCGCTCGCGGCCGACCTCGACCTCAAGGACTTCATCGACCGCCCTTCGGGCAAACTGTCGGCCGGCCAGAAGACGCGCGTCGCGCTCGCCAAGGCACTGATCAACGAGCCCGAAGTCATGCTTCTGGACGAGCCGACCGCCTCGCTCGACCCCGATACGGCCGACTGGATCAGGTCGCATCTCGAGCGCTACCGCGACCGCAAGGGGGCTGCGATCCTGCTCGCCTCGCACAATATGGGCGAGGTCGAGCGCCTCTGCGACCGCGTGATCATGCTCAAGAAGGGCCGGATCGAGGACGATGCGGCGCCTGCCGAGCTGATCCGCCGCTATGGCCGCTCGAATCTCGAAGAAGTGTTCCTCGATGTCGCCCGCGGGCGCAGGGAGGCCGCCGAATGACACGCACCAGGGTCAAGATCTGCTGCATCTCCTCCGTGAAGGAGGCCGAGATGGCGATAGCGGCGGGCGCCGACGCGCTCGGCTTCGTCGCGGCCATGCCATCGGGACCGGGCATCGTCTCGGACGCGACCATCCGCGCCGTGACGGCGGACGTGCCGCCGCCGGTGGCGACCTTCCTGCTGTCGTCCCGCGCGACGGGAACGGACCTTGCCGAACACGTCCGCCATTGCGGCACCAACACCGTGCAGATCGTCGATCACATCGATCCTGCCGAACTCGCGGTGCTCGCGGTGTCGCTGCCGATGGTCCGGCGGGTCCAGGTGATCCACGTCGAGGGGCCGGAGGCGCTCGACCTGATTCCGCGCTACGAGCCCTATATCCACGCTTTCCTGCTCGATTCCGGCAAGCCGGGGGGCACGATGCGCGAGCTCGGCGGCACCGGCCGCACCCATGACTGGGCGGTCAGCGCGGAATTCGTGAAGCGGACGGGCAAGCCGGTCTTCCTCGCCGGTGGGCTCAAACCCGGCAATGTCGCCGAGGCCATCGCCACGGTCAGGCCCTTCGGCGTCGACCTCTGCTCCGGCGTGCGCACGGACGGCCATCTCGACCAGGGCAAGCTCGATGCCTTCATGGCGGCCGTGAGGGCGGCATGAGCTTCTCGATCCGGCGCGTCGGGGCGCTGTGCCTGCGCTACTGCTACCTCATCGCCTCGTCCTGGCCGCGGCTTCTGGAACTCGTCTACTGGCCGGTCCTGAACCTGCTGACCTGGGGTTTCCTGCAGAACTACGCCATGACCTCGACCAACCGCACGCTGTTCGTCGGCGGCGCGCTGGTGTCGGGGCTTCTGCTCTGGGAAATCCTGTTCCGCGGCCAGATCGGCTTCTCGATCTCGTTTCTCGAGGAGGTCTGGTCGCGCAATCTCGGCAACCTCCTGATGAGCCCGCTGCGGCCCTTCGAGTTCGTCGCGGCGCTGATGGTCATGAGCCTTGCGCGCCTCGCGGTCGGGCTCACCCCCACGGTCATCCTGGCGGTCGCCTATTTCGGCTTCGACCTTGCAGCCCTTGGCGTCGGCTTCGTCGCCTTCTTCGCCCTTCTGGTCGTTACCGGCTGGGCGGTCGGCATCGTCGTCGCCGGCCTGATCCTGCGCCACGGGCTGGGCGCCGAGAGCCTAGCCTGGACCATCATGTTCGTGTTCTGGCCGCTCTGCTGCGTCTATTACCCGCTCGCCGTGCTGCCCGGCTGGCTGAAGCCCTTCGCGCTGGCGCTGCCGCCGACCTATGTCTTCGAGGGCATGCGCGCCGTCCTGTCGGAGGGCGTGCTGCGGCTCGACTATCTCGGCGCGGCGCTGGCGCTGAACGTCCTGTGGATCGGCGCGGCCTCCGTCGCCTTCGTCATGCTGCTGAACCGCGCCCGCGATGCCGGATCGCTGCTGTCCGGCGGGGAATGAACCCGCTGCCGCCTCCGCCTTTGGTGGAATGTCACCCCGAAGCCACGGCCATCCCTGGTTAACAGGTTCTTCACCCTCGTCTGATTGCCTCATCTGTCACAGGCCTGTTACAGATTTCGGCAGTGCAGCAATATGGCGGGAACCAGGCAGCCCTTCGGCGCGTCTTTTTCCAACCTTTCTGTAGGTCCGGCCAGGGATACCGCGAATGGCACTCCGGCCCTCCTCTCCCTCGGAGGCATCTGAGTGCTTTATCACTGGTATGAAGCCACCCACGCCATGTTGTCGCCCTACCGGGCCATGGCGGACGCCACCAAGCTCGCGCTGACCAATCCGATCAATCCATGGGCGCACCTGCCGGTGGCGAAGCAGATCGCCGCCGCGGCCGAACTGTTCGAGCGCACGACGCGCCGCTACGGCAAGCCCGGCTTCAACCTGCCGACCGCGCTGGTCGGCGGCGAGCGGGTCGCGGTGACCGAAAAGGTCGTCTGGAAGCGGCCCTTCTGCGACCTCGTTCATTTCCAGCGCGCCCTGCCGGCACGGCACAAGCCGGAGCCCAAGGTCCTGATCGTGGCGCCGATGTCGGGCCACTATGCGACGCTGCTGCGCGGCACCGTGGAAGCCTTCCTGCCGAACCACGAGGTGTTCATCACCGACTGGATGGACGCCCGCATGGTGCCCATGGCCGAGGGCGCCTTCGATCTCGACGATTACGTCGACTACATCGTCTCCATGCTGCATTTCCTCGGACCTGACACCCATGTCATGGCGGTCTGCCAGCCGGCGGTGCCGGCCTTCATGGCGGTCGCGCGCATGGAGGCCGAGGACGACCCCTATGTCCCGACCACGCTGACGCTGATGGGCGGCCCGATCGACACGCGGGCCAATCCGACCGCCGTCAACAAGCTGGCCGAGGAGCGCGGCACCGACTGGTTCCGCCGCAACGTCCTCACCACGGTTCCCTTCCCGCATCCCGGCATGATGCGGCCGGTCTATCCGGGCTTCCTGCAGATTACCGGGTTCATGACCATGAACCTCGACCGGCACGTCGACGCCCACCGCGAGCTGTTCCGCAACCTCGTCAAGGGCGACGGCGACAGCGCCCAGAAGCACCGCGAGTTCTACGACGAATATCTGGCGGTGATGGACCTGACCGCGGAATTCTACATGCAGACCATCGAGCGCGTTTTCGTCGAGCACCAGCTGCCGCGCGGCATCATGATGCACCGCGACCGCGTCGTGGATCCGAAGGCGATCCGTCGCGTCGCGCTGCTCACCGTCGAGGGCGAGAAGGACGACATCACCGGCGGCGGGCAGACCCTGGCCGCCCATGGCCTGGCCTCGTCGATCCCCGACGACATGCGCCACCATCACCTGCAACCTGCGGTTGGTCACTACGGCGTGTTCAATGGCTCGCGCTTCCGCGCCGATATCGCGCCGCGCGTCATGGACTTCATGCGCACCCATTCCTACCGCAGGGCCCAGGCGGAAAAGCCGAAGCCCGCCGACAAGCCGGCGGCCCTGAAGATGATTCGCGGCGGCAAGGCCCCGCTGTCCGCCGTGCAGGCGCCCAAGAAGGACTGATCCCCGGCAAACCCATGGCCGCCATGGCTTTGACCGGCGCGCGCGTGCCTTGCGCGTCAAGCTGGACAATCGGAGCCGGCTGATCACGTTGGCGTTGCTGGCGTTCCGCCACGAGACTCGTCTATGGTCTCCGTCATGTCCGTCGTTCGCCGGTTCTTCCTGCGCGAGCCCGACCCGGAAGCGATCATCGTTTCCCACGAGGGCGTCGATTACTCGGTTGCGCTGCGCCGCATGCCGCAGGCGCGGCGATTCACGCTTCGCGTGCGCGCGGCCACGCGCGACGCGATCCTCACCATGCCCGCCCGCTCGCGCGTTTCCGATGCGGTGTCCTTTGCCGAAAGGCATGGCGGCTGGATCGCGACGCGCCTCGACCGCATCCCCGAGGCGCTGGCCTTCCTGCCCGGAGCGGCTGTTCCGCTACGAGGTGTCCCGCATAGCGTGCAGCACAGGCCGGACCGGCGCGGCACTGTCTGGGTCGAGAACGGCGCCATTCTCGTGGCCGGAGAAGCCGATTTCCTGTCGCGCCGGGTGCAGGACTTCCTGAAGCGCGAGGCGCGCAAGGACCTGGAGGCGGCGACGCGCCGCTACGCCGACCGTCTCGGCGTCAAGGTCACGCGCATCGGCATTCGCGATCAGTCGAGCCGCTGGGGCTCGGCCTCGTCGACTGGCGCGATCAACTATTCCTGGCGGCTCATCCTCGCGCCGCCTTTCGTGCTCGACTACCTCGCCGCCCACGAAGTCGCGCACCTGCGCGAGATGAACCATTCGGCACGGTTCTGGCGCATCGTTCGGGAACTCTGCCCGAGCCTCGAGCCCGCCAAGGCCTGGCTGCGGGTCAACGGCGCCAACCTGCACAGGTATGGGTCGGGCGAATAGATTCTAGAGCGTTTCCGCTTGTTCCCGAACTGCGGAAATCACTCCTCGCTCTGTTTTTGGCCCGTTTTCTTCGCCCGAAAGCGCTTTACCCAAGCTGCTTCTGGACGAAGACCAGATCCAGCCGGCGGCCGAACTTCTCGCCGATTCCCGGCATCCGGCCGACCTCGATGAAACCAGCGCGACGATGAAGTCGCAGCGATGCGCTGTTCTTGCCCTCGATGCCGCCGATGATGACGTGCTTTCCCGCCGCCTTCGCATGGGCGATCAGCGCATCGACCAGCGCCGAGCCGACGCCCGAGCCGCGCCGATCGGGCCGGACATAGACCGAATGCTCGACGGCATTGCGATAGCCGTCCCACGAGCGGAACTGCAGATAGGAGCCGAATCCGACGACATTGCCGCCATCGACCGCGACGAGCACGGGGTTGCCGCCCGCGAGCCGCTCCCGCCACCAGACGCGGCGACTGTCGAGATCGACGGGATCGTCCGTCCAGACGGCGGTAGTCGTGCGAATCGCCTCGTTGAGAATGTCGCGGATGGCCGGAAGGTCGCCCTCGGCCGCATCGCGCACTGCGACCTTCGATACCGGCGTGCCCTTCGGCGGCGACAGGTCCTTCACATAATAGGTCGTGTCGCAGAGGCCGCCATCCGGCAACAGCGCGAAATCGGCGATATGGCCGCAGCGGGACCAGCCGCCGCGCTCATAGACGCGCTTGGCCGCGTCGCTGGCGGTGTCGAGGACGAGCAGCGTGCGCCCGCGCGCGAGGGCCTCTTCCTCCAGCCGCCGCAGCATCGAGGCCGCGATACCCTGCCGCCGGCCGTCCGAATGAACCAGCATCTTCCTCACCTCCGCGCGATGCGGCTGGTTCGGCGGCATGTCGAGGCCGAGCTGGGAGGTGCCGATGATGCGCTCGTCGAGGAAGGCGGCGACCAGCACGGTCTGCTGACGCGCGACCTGCTCCGCGACACCCGCGAAGAAGGCTTCGGCATCCGCCTGCGAATAGGGGTTCATGAAGCTGACGGAGGCGCCGTTCCGCACGCAGTCGGCCAGAACGGCGGCAAGGCCGGGCAGGTGGCGGGCGGCATCCGCCGCGTCGAGGGTCTCGATCCTGATCATCGGCGCACCCCATGCGGTCCCGAATGTGGCACGAGCACGACCGCGTAGCGGGCCGGTCTGGCCGAGCGGTTCGCGAAGACGAGCGGGCTGTCGAGCCGCATCACGCGGCAGTCGCCAGGGCCGAGATCGGTGACGAGCCCTTCGTAGGACAGCGTCAGCGTCCCCTCGAAAACCCAGACGAACTGCTCGACCGGCATGATGACGAGGTTGTCGTAGGCGACCTGCCGGCCGGCCGGCAGCGTCACCTCCACGATATTGGTGCCCGAGGCATTGGGCGGGGCGACGTTGCGGCGGGTATAGCCGGTATCCGGATCGCGGCGAACCGGCGTGTCGGCTGCTCGGCGAACCGGATCCGGCAATGGCTCCGGCGTCTCGAACAATTCGCCGAGCGTGACACCGAGCGCCGCGCCCAGCTTGACCAGCAGCACGGCCGTTGCGCTTGCCTCGGCTCGCTCGATCCGCGAGATCATGGCGCGGGAAACGCCGGACAGGGCCGCGAGCTGGTCGAGGGTCAGGCCCTTGGCTGCGCGCAGGTCGCGCACGCGGGCGGCCACCACCTTGTCGAGATCGTCACCGGCTTGCGTCGCATCATCCATGATTCGAGACTACAATTCCCGGATAATGGAATCAAGTCTGACGATAGGCCTCTGCCATGGTCCCGACGGCCTCGGTCAGTCGCGCAAGGTCATCGTCGCGCGAAAGGCGGTGGTCGCCGTCCTTGATCAGCGTCACGACGACATCGTCGCGTGCGATCTTCTCGGCGAGCAGCATCGCGTGCCGCCAGGGCACGTCGGGGTCCTGCATGCCCTGCAGGATGCGGACGGGGCAGCCGGTTTCGACCAATCCGCCGAGGACGAGGTTCCGCCGGCCGTCCTCGATCAGCGCCCGGGTGATCGGATAGCCACCCTGGTCATAGGCGGAAGGCCGCACCCAGCGGCCCGTCGTCTCGATCTGCCGCTTCACCTCGTCGGGGAAGGCCGGCCACATCAGCGCCTCGGTGAAATCGGCGGCGGGGGCGATCAGAACCATGCCGGCAGGCGGCGCTGTCATTTGCCGCGCGACCAGCAGGGAGATCCAGCCACCCATGGACGAGCCGACGAGGATCGGCGCGGGGCCGGCAAGGGCGACCATGGCGGCGGCCTCCTCGGCCCAGCGGGAGATCGTGCCGGTCTCGAAGTCGCCGTCGGATTCGCCGTGCCCGGAATAGTCGAACCGCAGATAGGCCCGGCCGCTGTCGCGCGCGAAGGCGTCCAGCGCCTCGGCCTTGGTGCCTTTCATGTCGGATTTGAAGCCGCCGAGCCAGACGATGGTCGGTCCGCGCCCCTCGACGCGCCGGTAGGCGATCCGGCGCGCGGCGGCGCCTTCGCCGACGGAGAGGAATTGCGGTTCGGCCAAGCTCGCCATCACACTGTCTCTTGAACGATTCGCCGGGCAGGGCTCGCCTGCTTAGCGGCGGCCGCAGGTCTGGGACAAGGGCGATGGGCGATTCGGGAGCGACGGAGGATCAGGGTCTCGATGGCCGAACGATCCTTCATGTCGTCCCGATCCTGACCGAGGGACGCATTTCACGCACCGTGCTGGCGCTTGCCGAGGCCGCGGCAGCCGCCGGCGCCCGGCCGCTCGTAGCGGCGGAAAAGGGCCCGCTGGTCGGCGACCTGCAGGCCGCCGGCGGCGAATGGATCGCCTTCGACCTCGGCGGCTGGAGCCCGGTGGCCGCCATCGGCAACATCGCGCATCTGCGGGGCCTGCTCGACCGCGAGGCGGTGGACCTCGTCCACGTCCACGCCCATGCGCGCTTCGCGGCGCTGTCAGGTCTGCTGGCCGCCCGCTTCGCGCGCATTCCGGTGATCGCGAGTTTCCACGGTCTGCCGGCCGAAGGCTTCGCGGGCAGCCGGCTCGACCGCACCCTGCTCGGCGCGCGCATCGTCACGGCGCCGTCCCGCCATATTGCCGGCGTCCTGAGGGCGGGCGCGGCGGCCAAGCGCGTCGACCGCATCGCCGGCATCTCGCCGGGCCTCGACCTGACGCGCTTCGCAGCCGAACGGGTCAGCGCGCGCGAACGCGCCGATTTCCGCACCATTGCCGGGCTCGAAGGCTCCGAGCGGGTGGTCATCCACCACGCCCGCTTCCATCCGGACAAGGGCCAGATGGTTCTGGTCGATGCCACGCGGCTGCTGGTCAATGGCGGGCTGGACGGCACGGTATTCCTGATCGTCTGCGACGGACCGGACCAGCCGGACTATCGCGCCATGCTGGACGAGCGCATCCGGGCGCAGGGTCTCGACGGCGTGGTCAGGCTCGTCGCCGCCGCCGAGGCCGGGCCGGCGGCGCTTGCCTCCGCGCATCTGGCGGTCGCGCCATCGATTGCGCCCGATCCGGTCGGCCGCTCGGCCGTCGAGGCCATGGCCATGGGCCTGCCCGTCGTCGCCTCCGACATCGGCGCGCTGCGCGACCTGGTGACGGCGCCGCCCTCCGCTCCGGCGGGCGAAGAGGTCGGTTTCCGGGTGCCGGCCGGCGATGCCATGGCGCTCGCCGAGGCGATCGGCCGTGCCATCGAGCTCGACCCCCGCAGCCGCATCGCCATGTCCGGGCGGGCCGCCGCGCGGGCGCGCCGGTTCTCCCGGCCCCGCCTTCAGGACCAGATGGTCGCGATCTACCGGCGTGTTCTCGCCGATTGAAGGGTGCGACCCGCGCGCCAACCATTGACTTTCGTGGTGTTTCTACCGATCTTCCCCAGCTTCCGGAATGCCCGTCGGCCGTCCCTTGAGTCTTTCCTTTTCCAGGAGGGGCAGACGCCGCGGCGATCCGGTCCCAGTCAACGTCTGAAGGAGACGCCCCATTCGCAGGCCCATGAGAGCCGCCGCCCCCGTCGAACGCGACGGGCCGCGCATCAACGACATGATCCGCGTCCGCGAGGTCCAGCTGATCGACGCCGAAGGTGAAAACCGCGGCGTGGTCCCGACCCGCGATGCCGTGCAGATGGCCCAGGAAGCAGGCTTCGACCTCGTCGAGGTCGCGCCGAACGCCGTTCCGCCCGTCTGCAAGATCATGGACTACGGCAAGTTCAAGTTCCAGGAACAGAAGAAGGCCGCCGAGGCCCGCCGGAACCAGAAGACTGTCGAGGTCAAGGAGATCAAGCTGCGCCCCGGCATCGACGATCACGACTACGATACGAAGATGAAGGCGATGAAGCGGTTCTTCGAGGAAGGCGACAAGGTGAAGGTCACCCTGCGCTTCCGGGGTCGCGAAATGGCGCACATGGATCTCGGCGTGAAGGTTCTCGACCGGGTCAAGGTCGATACGGTGAATATCGCCAAGGTCGAGCAGGAATCGCGCCTCGAGGGCCGGCAGATGATCATGGTGCTCGCGCCGAAATGAGTCTTGTGCCCGGCGCTCGCGCCACGGCATCGTTCCAGCGCCTGCGAGAACCCCTCGCAGGCGTTTGCATGTCAGCCGCCAGCCGGGGAACGCCCAAGCCATGACCGCCACCGCTTCGTCCCGCCGGACCGACATCGCGACCCTGCGGCGGGAACTCGCCGCCGCCCTCAGGCTCGCCGCGCGTTTCGACCTCAACGAGGGCATCTGCAACCATTTCTCGGTTGTCGTGCCTGGGCGCGACGAGCGCTATCTGATCAATCCCTACGGCATCCACTGGGGCGAGATGCGGCCGGACGACCTGCTGCTGATCGACGGCGACGGCGCGATCCACGAGGGCTGGGGCGAGGTCGAGGCCACCGCCCGCAACATCCATATCGCCGGCCATCGCGCCAATCCGCGCCATCAGGCGATCCTGCACGTCCATATGCCGCATGCGACCGCGCTGACCATGGTCGAGGGCGGCAAGCTGGAAATGGCGCATCAGACCGCCTGCCGCTTTCTCGACCGCACGGCCTACCAGGGCTTCGGCGGCGTGGCGCTGAATGCCGAGGAGGGTGAGCGGATCGCGCAGGCGCAGAAGGACAACCCTCATGCCGACATCATCTTCCTCGAGCACCACGGAGTGACGATCGGCGGGCCGACCGTGGCCGTCGCCTTCGACGATCTCTACTACCTCGAGCGCGCCTGCCGGCAGCAGATCCTCGCCCAGTCGACCGGCCTCAGGCTGAAGATCATCCCGCCGGACCAGCAGAAGCAGACCGCGCGCGAGTGGATGCAGGTGCTGGATCATCAGGCCAACAAGCACTTCGATGCGCTGATGCGGCTGCACGGCCTCTGACGCCTCCGGGCGGCGCCGGATCACGATTTTGCGGGTCTCATGGCGTGCGAGATTGGAATCGTGCTAAACGGCGAGCTCTGATTGATGCCGATCAAGGCCGGCAAGCGGCGGGTGGCGGCATGATGGTTCGTCCCCCGAACGTCGCCGGGGCTCGAACTGACCGGAACGAGCCATGACCTATTCGCATCACTTCGAGAACGCCGTCGCCCGCCTGAAGGACGAGCGGCGCTACCGTGTCTTCGCCGATCTCGAACGCTCCGTCGGTACCTTCCCGCGCGCGACCTGGCACGGCCCGGATGGCGCGCGCGAGGTCGTCATCTGGTGCTCCAACGATTATCTCGGCATGGGCCACCATCCCGACGTGATCGAGGCCATGGCCGGCACCGCGCGCCGCATGGGCGCGGGCGCGGGCGGCACCCGCAATATTTCCGGCACGTCCCATCCCGTGGTCGAGTTGGAGCGTGAGCTCGCCGATCTCCACGGCAAGGAAGCGGCGCTCGTCTTCACCTCCGGCTACATCTCCAACCAGGCCGGCATCTCGACCATCGCGAAACTGCTGCCCGACTGCCTGATCCTGTCGGACGCGCTGAACCACAATTCGATGATCGAGGGCGTGCGTCAGGCCGGCTGCGAGAAGCAGGTGTTCCGCCACAACGATGTCGGCCATCTCGAGAGCCTGCTACGGGCTGCAGGCTCCGACCGCAACAAGCTGATCGTCTTCGAGAGCATCTATTCGATGGACGGCGATATCGGGCCGATCCGCGAGATTTGCGACCTCGCCGAGCGCTATCGCGCCATGACCTATATCGACGAGGTTCATGCCGTCGGCATGTACGGGCCGCGCGGCGCCGGCGTCGCCGAGCGTGACGGCCAGATGTCCCGGATCGACGTGGTCGAGGGCACGCTCGGCAAGGCCTTCGGCGTGATGGGCGGCTATATCGCCGGCTCGGCGGCACTGGTCGATGCCGTGCGCAGCCATGCGGCCGGCTTCATCTTCACGACGGCCATGCCTCCGGCGGTCGCCGCTGCCGCGACGGCCGCGATCCGGCACCTCAAGTCCTCGTCCGCCGAGCGCGACCTGCAGCAGCGCCAGGCGGCGCGGGCCAAGCGCGTGCTGTCGCTGGCCGGCCTGCCGGTCATGCCATCCGACACGCATATTGTGCCGGTGCTGGTGGGCGACGCGGAAAAGTGCAAGTCCGCGAGCGATCTCCTGCTCCGCCGCCACGGCATCTACATCCAGCCGATCAACTACCCGACCGTGCCGCGCGGCACGGAGCGCCTGCGCATCACGCCCGGGCCGGCCCATACCGACGCGATGATCGACGATCTGGCGGCGGCGCTGCTGGATGTCTGGCTGGAATTCGGCCTGCCGCACCAGCCCTATCGCGCGGCGGCGGAATAGACGCCCCCAATCAGGCCGGCGCGAGATCCGGCGATACGCGCATGCGCGCCAGCGGCAGGCGTGCGATGACGCGGTCGATTTCGGCAGGGCGCATCAGGCGGAACCGCACCGGCGCCTTGTGGACGTCGGCCGTCGGCCTACCCATCGAAACGCGCCAGGCTTCCACCAGCGCCTCGTAGGTATGGGCGTCGATGCCGGCGACATGGCAGATCGCGCCGAGCGCCTTCTCGTCGTCACGCTCGATGATCTTGCGGCCCGCATCGGCGTCGCGGCCGATGCACCGCATCAGCAGGTCCATCGCGCCGAAAATCTCGCGCTCGGCGCAGAGTTCTATGAGCTTGTCGGTGAGCGCCTCGCCGGTCAGCATTTCCTTCGGCACGACAGCGCCGATCCGGGCGCTGAGATCGGCCGGGCAATCGGCGCGCTGCACCAGCGCCGAGCGGATGGTCGGATCGCCGCCATGAACCGCCGCGATCCGGTCGAGCCCTTCGCGCGAGAAGCGCGCGCCGGCATTGCGCATCAGCATCAGGACGGTGCCCGGCTCGCCATGCTCGGCGATGACCTCGGCCAGCGGCGAGGACAGCGACGAGCGCCGGGCGATGATCTTCATGTGCTCCTGCCGCTCGGGCGCGCATACGCGCATCAGCAGGTCGTCGGTCAGTTCCGGCGCGGTGAGGATCGCCTCGGCCACTGTCACGACGTCGAATGCCAGGGTCAGGGTCGATTCCGGCAGGGTTCCGACACAGCGCGCGAGCTTTGGCGAAGCGCGTACCCGGCTCGGCAGCGGCGCTTCCCGCAGGGCCTGCGCGACGATGTTGTCGAAGACCTGCGCCTTGCGCGAGGTGGCGTCGGGCCGTTCGCGGCTCACCTGATCGACAAGCTCCTCCACCAACGCGCCGCGCAGCTTGGGCGCGAGGGCGCCGATCATGGCATTGATCGGTTCCAGGGCTTCGTCGAGCTTGGCTGTCATTCTTCGTGACCTTTTGGCCGATATTGCTGGACGTTCCTTAATCTCCGCTAAAGGCCACGGGCGCGCGATCTCGCGTCGGAGCGGCGCGTCGAGGCCGCGCGGTCAGCTTGCGGCGGGGCTTTCCGAGACGGTGTCGAAGATGCGCGCCGTTGTGGCCGGGCGCGGTGTCGTGGGCTTGAGCGGCCGCAGCTCGGCGTCGATCATCGTCTCGGTGACGCGGCTGTAGCGGCCGAGGATGCTGCGCCGGTCCGGCGCCGTGCGGCGCCAGCGCCTGCAGATGGCCTCCACAAGCGACACATGGACATGCTCGTTGAGCGCGACGGCCCGGCCTATCGCCTCGAAAGGCTCCAGTCGTCCGCGTGCCAGTGTCGCCACCAGGGCATCGCGCGTGATGCCGAGTGCTTCGCCGAGACACTCGACCGCCGGCAGGACCCGATCTGTGACGGCGAGCAGCGTCACCGCCTCCGACAGCGACATCGAACCCGCCTGAACCGCCCGGCGCACGTCCTCGGTGGCGATATGCGTGTCCTGTTCCAGCCGCATGCGCCGGACCTTGGCGGGAATCGCATCCGAAGCGCTCTTCTGGGCCTCTTCGACCGCCGTCTTGTCGAGCTTCTCGTAGAGAAGCGGCTTCATGCTGTCGGGAACGACGGCCGCGAGCCGGCGCGCATCTTCGACGCCGAGGTCGCGCCTTGCGCAAAGCTGTTCCTGCAGGGCGTGGTCGTGGGAAGCGCGGGTGACGAGCCGCTCGCGGGCTCTGGGCGACAGTTCGACCCGGACATTGGCGGCGAGGTGGCGCACCGTGCGCGCATCGCCGGCTTCGGCCAGCGTCTCGGCTGCCTCGGCCGACAGGTCGTCGCGGCCGGCCATGATCCGCATGTCGATGAAGCGGCGGTGCTTACCGAGCGTGCGGATGGTCGACGCGTCGGCGATCCGGTGGCTCTGCGAGATCTCCGAGACGAGCTCCTCGTCCTTGTCGATGGCCGCGAAGGTGCGCGGCAGATCGAGGTCCAGCGAGCCGAAGGCGCGGGCGAAATGGGCCCGTTCGGCTATCGCCATCGGCGGCAGCAGGTGAGCGACGATGCGGTCGAGCCGCTCCTGCGCCCGGATCGACGGTCGCAGCCTGTCTGGGCCGAACTGGGCGAGGATGCTGCCGACCAGGGCCTGCTGCATCTGCGGCGTCATCTGGTCGACCGCAGCCAGAACCTGTTCGACCGGGTTTTCGAGCGAGGGGAGCATGGCGGGGTGCGGAGGAGACGGTACTTTCCCCTGCGACAATGACCGCTGATCGATAACGTTGGGTAAACTTGGCGCCGCAATCAGAATAAAATGGCGGTAGCCCGCGACCGCAGCACCGTCGTGCGAAACCGCCCCACCCGTCGCGCCAAAGCGCGCTCCGGCGATGCGCCGGGCGCGTGCCCGCCAAGGGCGCGGTAGCGCTCGGCCGGAATCAGCAGGCCTTGCCGCGGGTCCGGGCCGAAGCCGGCGAGGAAGGCGATCCTTGCGGATGCAGCCGCAAGGCTTTGCGCCATTCCGTAGTCCTCGCTGCCGAGCGCAAATACCGCTGCGCGCTGGAGGCCGGCCGGCCTGCGCGAGGCCGCTTCCAGAAAGCTCCGCACTTCGCGGATCCAGCCTTCGTCGACCACTGTCCCCGGCGCCATGAACATCAGCCACGGTGCCTTGGCCGAGCGGGCCGCGGCCTGCAGGCGTTCGCCGCGATCCGCCGGGCCGGCCAGGAAGCGGCAGCCGGCGACGTCGGCGACGGCCTCGGTATCGTCGCTCGACCCGCCATCTGCCACGATGGCCTCGACGATGAGGCCATCCGCCGCGCCTGAGACGAGCGAGGCGAGGGTCGGCACGAGCCTGCGTTCATCGTTGAGCGTGGGGATGATGACGCTGATCACGGGGCGTGGAACAATCCTATTGCAACGCAGTATTATCCTGCCGCACCGCATTCATCCAGCCTTCATCCTGCGGTCATGAAAGCGCCGGAGCCGGATGGTCGATGACCCGCGCAGTTGAAATGCTGCGGCGAAAGCGCCTAAACAGACGCGCCGCGGGTCCGGGCCGATCGCCCGGTTGCAGCGCAAGATCGGGACTTCGACGATGACGCAATGGGTCTATACCTTCGGCGACGGCAAGGCCGAGGGTCAGTCGAGCATGCGCAACCTGCTGGGCGGCAAGGGCGCGAATCTCGCTGAGATGTCGAATATGGGCCTGCCCGTCCCGCCCGGCTTCACCATCACCACCGGTGTCTGCACCTGGTATTATGATCACGGGCGCAGCTATCCCGCCGAGCTGAAGGCCGGGGTCGAGGCCGGTCTCGTCCATATCGGCAAGCTCGCCGGCAAGGTCTTCGGCGACGCCGCCAATCCGCTGCTGGTCTCCGTGCGCTCGGGCGCGCGCGCGTCCATGCCCGGCATGATGGACACGATCCTCAATCTCGGCCTGAACGACGTGACGGTCGAGGCGCTGGCAAAGGGCGCGGGCGACGAGCGCTTCGCCTATGACAGCTACCGCCGCTTCATCCAGATGTATTCCAACGTCGTGCTGGACGTGGACCACCACAATTTCGAGGAGCTCCTCGACGTCTACAAGGAGCGCAAGGGCCTCAGCCTCGACACCGAGCTCGACGCGGCCGACTGGAAGCACCTCGTCGGCGAATACAAGGCGCGCGTGCTGGAAGAAACCGGCAAGCCCTTCCCGCAGGACCCGCACGAGCAGCTTTGGGGTGCGGTCGGTGCGGTGTTTTCCTCGTGGATGAACCAGCGCGCCATCACCTATCGGCGTCTTCACGCGATCCCTGAGAGCTGGGGCACCGCGGTCAACGTTCAGGCCATGGTTTTCGGCAATATGGGCGACAGCTCCGCCACCGGCGTCGCCTTCACCCGCAATCCCTCGACCGGCCAGAAGGAGCTCTATGGCGAGTTCCTGATCAATGCGCAGGGCGAGGATGTCGTCGCCGGCATCCGCACACCGCAGAACATCACGGAAGAGGCGCGCATCGCCGCCAAGTCCGACAAGCCGTCCATGGAGACGGCGCTGCCGGATGTCTACAAGCAGTTCATTGCCGTCGCGGCGACGCTGGAAATGCACTACCGCGACATGCAGGACCTGGAATTCACGGTCGAGCGCGGTAAGCTCTGGATGCTCCAGACCCGCAACGGCAAGCGCACCGCAAAGGCGAGCCTGCGCATCGCGGTGGAACTGGCGAACGAGGGCCTGATCTCGAAGGACGAGGCGGTCTCGCGCGTCGATCCCGCCTCGCTCGACCAGCTGCTCCATCCGACCATCGACCCGAAAGCCGAGCGCAAGGTGATTGCGACCGGCCTGCCGGCCTCCCCCGGCGCCGCCCGTGGCGAGATCGTCTTCAACTCCGACGAAGCCGAGTCGATGAAGGCCGCCGGCCACAAGGTCATTCTCGTGCGCGTCGAGACGAGCCCCGAGGACATCCACGGCATGCACGCCGCCGAAGGCATCCTGACGACGCGCGGCGGCATGACCAGCCACGCGGCGGTGGTCGCGCGCGGCATGGGCAAGCCCTGCGTCTCCGGCGCCGGCTCCCTGCGCGTCGACTACAACGCGCAGACCATGACCGTGGCGGGCACGACGCTGAGGAAGGGCGATGTCGTCACCATCGACGGCTCCACCGGCCAGGTTCTGCAGGGCGAGGTCGCCATGCTCCAGCCGGAACTGTCCGGCGAGTTCGCGACGCTGATGGGCTGGGCGGACGCCGCCCGCCGCCTCAAGGTCCGCACCAATGCGGAGACGCCGGCCGACGCCCGCGTCGCCGTGAAGTTCGGCGCCGAAGGCATCGGCCTCTGCCGCACCGAGCACATGTTCTTCGACGAGGAGCGCATCGTCGCGGTTCGCGAGATGATCCTTGCCGACGACGAGAAGGGCCGGCGCGCGGCACTGGCCAAGCTGCTGCCGATGCAGCGCTCCGACTTCGTCGAACTGTTCGAGATCATGGCGGGTCTGCCGGTCACGATCCGCCTGCTCGACCCGCCGCTGCACGAATTCCTGCCGCATACCGACGCCGAGATCGCCGAGGTCGCGGCCGCCATGGGCGCCGACCCGAAGAAGCTGAAGGCGCGCGCCGAGGAATTGCACGAGTTCAACCCGATGCTCGGTTTCCGCGGCTGCCGGCTTGCCGTGGCCTATCCCGAAATCGCGGAGATGCAGGCGCGCGCCATCTTCGAGGCGGCTGTCGAGGCCGCCAGCAAGAGCGGCAGGCCCGTGGTCCCCGAGGTCATGGTACCGCTGGTCGCGACCAAGGCCGAGCTCGATCTCGTCAAGGCGCGCATCGTCGCCATGGCCGAGGCGGTCATCAAGGAGACCGGCGCCAAGCTCGACTACATCGTCGGCACGATGATCGAGCTGCCGCGCGCGGCACTCCAGGCGGCGAAGATCGCCGAGTCCGCCGAGTTCTTCTCGTTCGGCACCAACGACCTGACGCAGACGACCTTCGGCATCTCGCGCGACGATGCCGCGAGCTTCCTCAACCCCTATCTCGCCAAGGGCATCATCGAGGTCGATCCCTTCGTCTCGCTCGACCAGGAGGGTGTCGGCGAGCTCGTGAAGATCGCCGCGGAGCGCGGTCGCAAGACGCGACCGGACATCAAGCTCGGCATCTGCGGCGAGCATGGCGGCGACCCGTCCTCGATCCACTTCTGCGAGAGCGTCGGGCTCGACTACGTCTCCTGCTCGCCGTTCCGCGTGCCGATCGCCCGGCTCGCGGCGGCGCAGGCGGCTCTTGGCAAGGCGGCCGCCAGCCAGGCCTGAACCTGCGGCCATCTGGACCCTTCGTCGTGGTGGAGGGCCGGAATTTTCTGTGCGAGGCTCGCCGCTCCGAAGCGAGCCTCGTGAATCCGCCATGACCGACCAGACCGGACCCGCCTATCCGCCCGCCGGCATCGTCTTCGTCGGCGTGATGCTGGTCGCGGGCCTCGTGCTTGCCCTTTTGTTCAAGGCCAATCCGGCGCTGACGCAGGCCCTGCCCGGCCTGATGTGGCTGCTGGCCGTCGCCCTGATCTACGATGTCGGCGTCAACATCCTGTCCTTCCAGGGCAAGGTGAGCGGCCCCATGACGATGCCCTGGCGCTTCGGCGGATTCTTCGCCGGCGCCATCCTGCATGTCGGTCTCACCGCCATGCTGGGTTGAGCGCGCGCCGTGGTTCCTGCCTCCGTTGAAGCTGTTCGGTCGGGCGGCAAGCGCGCCATCGCGGCGGCGCTGGCCTCCATCGAGACGGGCGCTGGCACCGAGGCGCTGGCCGCCTTCCTCGACGCCGCCTGCCGCGCGGCGAAGGGCGCGACGCTCGGACTGACCGGGCCACCCGGCGTCGGCAAGTCGACGCTCACCAATGCGCTGGTCGGTGGCTGGCGGGCGGCCGGCGAGACGGTCGGGGTCATCGCCGTCGATCCCTCCTCCCGCCGCACGGGCGGCGCCCTGCTCGGCGATCGGGCACGGATTTCGACCAATCCGGAAGATCGTGGGGTCTTCGTTCGTTCCATGGCGGCGCGCGACCGCCTGGGCGGCCTGTCCGACCAGACGGTCGCGGCGATGGTGGTGATGCGCGCCGTCTTCGACCGGGTGCTGGTCGAGAGCGTCGGCATCGGCCAGTCAGAGGCCGATGTGGCGATGGTCGCCGATACCGTGGTGCTGTGCATCCAGCCCGGCTCCGGCGACAGCCTGCAGTTCATGAAGGCCGGCGTCATGGAACTCCCCGATGTCATCGCGGTGACCAAGGCCGACATGGGCGCGCCCGCGCGCAGGGCGAAGGCCGATGTCGAGGGTGCTTTGACCCTCGTCGCCCGCGATCCCGGAGCATGGGCGGCGCCGGTCGTGCTGGTGTCCTCGAACACGGGCGAGGGCATGGACGAACTGGCCGGAGCCATCGAGGCCCATCGCAGCTGGCTGGGCGACGGCCGCATCGTGGCCCGTCGGGCGGCGCAGGAGGCCCAATGGGTCGAGGAGGCCATCCGCACGCGGTTCGGCACCGCCGGCATGGCGGCGATCCGGCCTGCGCCTGAGCAGGGCCCGTTCCGGCGCGAGCATGACACCATGACGCGGCTCGCGCAGCGGTTCGGCTGAAGAGGCTAGGCCCCGCCAAGCGGCTCGCAAGCAGCCTTCGCGCCCCATTAACCCGCTCTCAACGTTACCTCGGCGATAAGGTTAGCGATGGGTGACCATCGTGCCCTTGTTCGGGCGTGTAGCGTGGCGTTTGCGTGGAGTGCGTCGGTATGCGTGCGTTGCGTCGGTCGTCGTCGCCCGTCCTGACTTCGGCTGTGATCGTCCCGGGCCTCGCGGCCTCGTTCCTGATGCTGTCGACGCAGCAGGCAGCCTTCGCGGACCTCACCAGCTATCTCGCCAAGCGCTCCGGTATCGATCAGGTCTGGCGCCGCCATGTGGCGAGCCTCGTGCGTCCCTCGACCACGGTCGCTAGCTTCGCTTTCGCCAGTCCAATGCCGCGCGAGGACACGCCGCGCCTGCAGCTTGCGAGCCTCACCACTGGCTCGGTTCATATCGATCCGCGCCGCGCCGGCCGCAATGCTGGCCCCGCCCTTGGCGCGGGCATGGACGGCGGCGTGATCTATCCAGTGCCGAACCGCGAGGCGAAGGGCGACCTGCTGCTGGAGCGGCCGCAATTGCGGCTCAGCATCGGTTCGCTGCGCGACCCCTCCCTTTTGGCCCCGACCGAGGATCTGTCGGCGGTCGCGCGTTTCGAGCGCGACCCGGCAGCGACCGATACCGAGCATTCGCCACTGTCGCTCGGCGGCGTACAGCTCGCCTCGGCAGCGCCGGCGCAGATGCTGGACGACGCGCCGCCCGCCGCTCGCCTCGGCCTGCCGGGGCCTTCGGTGGTGCCGCAGCATGCTCCGGCAGACGAAATCGCCGAATCATCGGCAACTCCGGCGGCTGAGACCCCGGCGTCTTCCATTGAACGGGCCGGCATTTCCATTGCGGGCGACGGACCGCTCGCCAGGGCCGGAGCCGGGTTCGGTGCGCCGTCCATGCCGCTCGACAGCGCGCCGTTCCGTATGACCTCGACGGAGGATTCGGCAACCGGTTTCGACCCGATCCTCGGCCCCTTCGCCACCGATCGGAGCGGCGCCGCGGCGGATTCGCTGCTGGCGCGCCTGCTAAACCCGCGTGCG
>Ga0209794_1000692_pt1 | contig 40460 bp, 30 predicted proteins | sample EBPBio232013_DNA_FD_185869 | JGI IMG/M metagenome (GOLD analysis project Ga0209794, IMG submission 185869) | Wastewater treatment Type I Accumulibacter community from EBPR Bioreactor in Madison, WI, USA - Reactor 1_5/23/2013_ DNA (SPAdes)... | ecosystem: Engineered > Bioreactor > EBPR >... | reverse complement strand
GAACTTTTTAACAATAGACCTTCTAATTCCAAGCGGTCTTTTGAAGCTAATTTAATGTGTTGCTTCTGCATAGTTTTGAGTTTCAGAAAACAACAGAAAAAATCGTACCAATTTAGTTTACAGTGTAATAGGTTTGTGAAGTAAATTAAATCAATTTCTTCCTAACTTTGTTGTATAAATAATGCCAATATTGGTTGAAAAAACAACCTGCGTTTGTGGCTTTTTAGAATTAAGATAATGCTTTCAACCCACGATTTTCTTCAGTTATACGCCAACGACAGCCTCGTTCAAGTTATTGTAAATCAGATTTCAAGCGCCCAGCAGCACGTCCAACTAAAGGGGCTTGCTGGGAGCTTGGATGCTGTCATTGGGGCAGCAGTACATCAAAGCTTGCCTCGATTGAGCCTGTTTGTGGCCAGCGACCGCGAAGAGGCTGCTTATCTACAAAACGACTTGCAAAATTTACTTGGCAAAGAAGTTTTGTATTACCCAACGTCGTACAAACGTCCCTACCACTACGAGGAAATTGAGAATGCCAACGTGCTCATGCGCGCTGAGATTTTGAATAAACTCAACGTGGCTGTACCTGATAATTTTTTGGTGGTGACCTACCCAGAGGCACTTTTTGAAAAAGTAATCAACAAGCGGTCGTTGCTTACCAATACATTTACCGTAAGAGTAGGCGAGCGGTTAGATGCGCAGTTTTTGCGCGAATTTTTGTTGGGTTACGACTTCGAAATAACTGATTTTGTGTTTGAAGCGGGTCAGTTTTCGGTGCGAGGGGGGATTATTGACGTGTTTTCTTACGCCAGTGAATACCCATATCGAATCGAATTGTTTGGGGATGAAGTAGAAAGTATTCGTTCGTTTAACCCCGATTCGCAGTTGTCGGTGGAGGCAGTTAAACACGTCAATATTATCCCTGATATTCAAAATAAATTGACGCTCGAAACCCGTGAATCGTTTTTGAGTTTTCTTCCAACCAATGCCCTTTTGTGGTTTAAAGACGTAGAGTTGACCCTTGAGGTGATTGAAGAATGTTTTGAAAAGGCTGAAAACGCCCTGACTGGCGTCAAAAGTGGCGATATTCAATTGGTATCTGACCCGAACGAGATTTTTGAAACGCGTCGTGGGTTTTTGAACCAAATAAAAACCTTCAAAACGATTGAGTTTGGAAGGCGTTTTTATGGGCCATTTAGCCCAAAAAGTGAAACAAATAATGCTTCTTTTCGAGAAACATGGGGGGCAAAACCGCAGCCTTCCTTCAACAAAGATTTCAAACGATTGATTGATGATTTGTCCGAACGCCAGCACCAAGGTTATACCAACGTGATTGTGGCGGAATCGGCCAAACAATTGGAGCGTTTGGAGAAAATAGTGAATGAGCTTGACCCGTATGTGAAATTTAGACCCATGAATATTTCGCTTCGAGAAGGGTACATCGACGACCAACTCAAGGTGATTTGTTATACCGACCACCAAATATTTTCACGCTTTCACAAATACCACGTCAAGGAGAAGTTTAGTAAGTCAAAAGCCTTGACATTAAAGGAGTTAAAGTCGCTGAAGACGGGCGATTTTGTAACTCACGTAGATTATGGCATTGGGCGTTTTGCGGGGTTGGAAAAGGTAGATGTGGGGGGGCGAGACCAAGAAGCGATTCGCCTGATTTACCGCGACAATGACATTTTGTTTGTCAGCATCCACAGTTTGCACAAAATCGCGAAATACACAGGAAAAGAAGGCGGCGTAGTGACCATGAGTAAATTGGGCTCGCCAGAGTGGGAAAACAAAAAATCAAAAGTAAAACGACAACTTAAGGACATTGCGCAGGAGTTGATTGGGCTTTATGCCAAACGTCGAAACGCGGAAGGTTTTGCTTTTTCCAAAGATACGTACTTACAAGCCGAACTGGAATCGTCGTTTTTGTACGAGGATACGCCTGACCAAGCCAAGTCAACGGCGGATGTGAAAGATGACATGGAAAAGCCGCACCCGATGGATCGTTTGGTCTGCGGTGATGTGGGTTTTGGGAAAACCGAAATTGCGATTCGGGCAGCGTTTAAGGCCGTAACGGACAGCAAACAAGTAGCGGTACTGGTGCCAACAACGATTTTGGCCATGCAACATTACAAAACGTTCAGTGAGCGTTTAGCCGATTTTCCTGCACGAGTAGAATATATCAACCGTTTCAAATCCGAAAAACAAATTAAGGAGATTTTGAAAGAGGTAGAGGCAGGAAGGGTAGATATTTTGGTCGGCACACACCGCATTGTCAATAAAGACATCAAGTTCAAAGACTTAGGCTTATTGATTATTGATGAAGAACAAAAGTTTGGGGTAAAGGTCAAAGACCGCTTGAAAGAAATGCGCGTCAATATCGACGTGCTGACCCTGACGGCAACCCCCATCCCGCGAACGCTTCACTTTTCGCTCATGGGCGCCCGCGACTTGTCGGTGATTGCGACGCCGCCACCAAATCGTCAGCCTGTAACAACTGAGGTACAGGTGTTTAGCGAAATATTTATCCGCGATGCGGTGAGTTATGAGCTTAACCGTGGCGGCCAGGTTTTCTTTGTACACAATCGTGTCAACGACATTGAGTCTATTGCCAACTTGATTTTACGCTTGGTACCAGAGGCCCGTATTGGGGTGGCACACGGCCAAATGGAAGGTGATAAACTGGAGAAGGTGATGATGCGCTTCATCGAGGGTGAATACGATATTTTAGTAAGTACCAACATCATTGAGTCAGGTATTGATATACCAAATGCGAATACCATCATCATCAATTCTGCCCATTATTTTGGAATGTCGGATCTTCACCAAATGCGGGGTAGGGTAGGACGTTCCAACCGAAAAGCATTTTGTTATTTGTTGACGCCGCCCATTTCACACTTGACCACCGATGCCCGCAAACGACTTCAAACGTTGGAAGAGTTTTCGGAGCTAGGAGATGGCTTCAAAGTGTCAATGCGTGACCTTGATATTCGGGGGGCGGGAAATTTATTGGGCGCCGAACAAAGTGGTTTTGTCAATGACCTTGGGTATGAGATGTATCACAAGATTTTGGACGAAGCCGTGCAAGAATTAAAACAAACTACGTTCAAGGATTTGTTCGATTTGGGCGAGGCGGTACAAGCCATTCAGGTCGATTGCCAGATTGAAACCGACTTGTCGATTTTGATTCCAGATTATTACGTAAAAAATATTTCTGAACGTTTGTCGTTATATACTCGTCTGGACAACCTCAAGAGTGAAGAAGAATTGAGCGCTTTTGGTGATGAGGTTGCAGACCGCTTCGGTCCTTTACCTGAGGAAGTAACGTGGTTGATTGAGATGGTGAGAATCAGGTGGATGGCCGAAGCGCTTTTTATGGATAAGTTGACCCTCAAAAATAATACGCTCAAAGGCTATATTATTTCAACTGGCAACGATTCGTTTTTCCAGTCTCCAAAATTTGGGCATATCCTCAGTCACATCCAACGCAATCCCAAGCGTTTTGCGCTCAAAGACCTTAAAAACAAATTGCTTCTTACTTGCTCCGACGTTAGGAGCTTGCCTGAGCTACGCAAGGTCTTGGAAGAACTGACGGTGAAGTAAGTGGGTAGTTCTTCGTTTTTTATTAGTTTTGCCCCTTTCCTAACCTTCTTGACTCTTTTGTTATGCCCCAAACGTTACGTGTGATTTTACTGTTGCTTCTTGCGACAACTACGCTCTTTGCCCAAAAGAAAAAACGAAGATCGTCTTCTCGAAAAAAGAAGGCGCCAGTGACCGTAGTTAGCCAAGGAATTTTTCCGTTGAAAGTCAGTAAAAATGGCCGTTATCTTACCGACAAACACAATCGCCCCTTTTTGCTAAATGCAGATGCGGGCTGGAATCTTCTTTCTAAACTTAAAATGGAAGAGGCAAAAGTGTATTTGTCGGCCCGTAATGCGCAGCAGTTCAATGCCGTTTTTGTCCAACTGCTCCCAACCGAACCCGACGATGCAAACGCGTACGGTCAGTTTCCATTTGCGTCCAAAGGCGACTTTTCCAACCCAAACGAAAAGTATTTCCAATACGTAGAGGAGGTAGTTCGTTATGCCTCTCATTTGCAAATTGTGGTGGCGCTCGCACCCGCTTGGTTGGGGTGTTGTAAAACGAATTGGGATGAGGTGCAGCGAAAGAACGGCACCGACAAATGCCGCTCGTATGGTGCTTATTTGGGAAAACGATTTAATAAATTCTCAAATATACTCTGGGTCATGGGCGGCGACCGTGACCCGCAACAGGAGGAAATAGTGCAGCGGGCAATGGCTGAGGGCATCAAAGCCGAAGCGCCGCATCACCTGATGACCTACCACGCGGCAAGTTCACATTCCAGTACAGATGTGGCAGGAAAGGAAGCGTGGCTGGATTTTAGCATGATATATACGTATTTTCGAGGAAAGACTGGTGCTTGGACCATGGAAATGCCCCAGGTTTATGAAGCCTCATTGAGCGAACATAACAAAAACCCCAGAAAGGTGTTTATTTTGGGTGAATCACAGTATGAGGATGAAAAAGATGGAAATGCTCAAGTGATTCGTCGGCAGGCGTATTGGTCGCTTTTAAGTGGTGGAAGTGGGCACTGTTATGGAAGCTCACTAGCTGATTTTGGGGACGACTGGCGGCAAAAAATCCAACTACGAGGCGCACAAGATATGGAGTTGTATTTTAAAATTTTTAGCGGATTGCCGTGGTACTTGTTTCGACCCGATACCACCGATGAGGTTTTGGTAGAAGGGCGGGGCACGTACGGAAATGATGATTATAGTGTGGTATCGGTATTGCCTAACAACCGCATGGCGGCCATTTATATACCCACAAGTAGGACGGTAAAAGTGAATGTTGGTAAAATAAATGGTACAAATATTCGTGCTTTATGGATTAACCCTCAGACCAACAAACGGTTCATTGGTGGCTATTTTAAACCGCAGGGAATCAGGGAACTTACGCCTCCTACGCTGGACGAAGATTGGCTACTGTTGCTAGGCAATGTAGGTAGAAAGTAAATCTGCCAAATCTGTACCAGAAGGTGTTTTTGGAACGATTTTTGCTTATTTTTACCGAATAATAAACACATAAAATAGAACTTACTTCATCGCTGTAATGACCAAGATAACTTGTTGGTTGTACTGTTTTTTTGGTTTTGTGGGTCTTTGCCGCGCACAAGAGGTGCAGTGGGCCAGTAAGTTACAGGGTTTTTCTTCTGAATATATCAAAGAGTCAACGGGCAAAGAATACAGGGCTGTGCAAGTGTTGGGGTATCCCAATTCGATACCTCCTTTTGGCGAAACCGCCTGTGCTTGGTCGCCCTACAATGCCGATTCAAACGTTGAAGAATGGATTAAAGTTGGTTTTGACTCACCACAAAAAGCACGCCAAATCGTCATTGTTGAAAATTTTAATCAGGGTTGTATTACCAAAGTTTTTGCTTACGATGCGGCTGGAAAAGAGGTGTCGGTGCTCGACAATGGGATGCCCGTTTTGTCGGATGTAGGTCGCGTGTTATCGCTCAACATGCCTGACACGACGTTTGTGGTTAGTTCGATTAAAGTCGTTTTGAATCCGATTCGGGTAAAAGGTTACAATCAGATTGACGCCATCGGCCTAAACGCCTCTTCTAAACCTTTTGAGCTTAAAATCAATGTCTATAAAGACGCGCCCAAGGAAATCATCAAGGAAAATTTGGGCGTGGGGGTTAATTCTAAAGCCCAAGAAGTAGCGCCCGTGATTTCTCCCGACGGGAAAACGATATTCTTTACAAGGGGGAAGTTTGAAAAAAATGTTGGAGGGTCTGAAAATCAAGATGTATGGTTCTCCACCCGTCAAGGCGAACTGTGGGGGGAAGCCCAGAATATGGGAAGTCCAATTAACAATGCCGACAATAATGCCATCGTAAGTATTTCTCCCGACGGAAAGACGTTATACCTGATGAACGTCTATCGACCCGATGGAACGATGACTTTTGGTTTGTCTAAGTCAACTCGTTCTAAATCAGGCTGGAATATGCCTGTGGAGTGTAAAATTGAAGATATTTACAACCTTGATAAACGCAACAACACTGAGTTTGCCCTTTCCCCCAAAGGAAATGTATTGGTCATGTCGGTTAAGCGCCAGGATACCAACGGTGACCGTGATTTGTACGTGTCATTTTTAAAGAGCGATGGCACCTGGAGCAAGCCCCTCAACATGGGTAGCGTCATTAATACAGCCGACGTAGAAAGTGCGCCTTTTATTGCGACCGATAACAAAACGCTTTATTTTACCTCGTACGGCCATGCAGGCTACGGAGGAGGTGATATTTTTATCACGCGCCGATTAGACGAAAGCTGGACGAAATGGTCGCAGCCCGAAAACCTTGGCCCAGCCATCAATACACCTCAATGGGACGGTTTTTTGAGTATCCCTGCTTCTGGTGATTATGCTTACGTCAGCTCGATGCAAAATTCCATGGGGGGGGAGGATATTTTTCGTTTTAAGGTATATTCTGCCATTCGCCCTGAACCCGTAGCCATGATTTCGGGGAGTGTGTTGGATGCGGATACGAAAAAGCCCGTAACAACGGAGGTGGTGACAAACTTAATGAAGGACAATTCTAACGTGTCGAAAGTGGAGTACGACCCCGAAACGGGTGAATACAAAATTTTACTCCCCGTGCAGGAATCGTACCGACTGAGCGCGGTGAAAGATGGCTTTTTTCCGTTGGACGAAATCGTTGATCTTTCCAAAGACAAACGATACCGCGACATCAAACGGAATATTTTATTAGTCCCTATCAAAGAAGGAAAGAAGATTACGCTCAATACGGTGGTGTTTGAGCAAAGTAAATTTGAGCTTGTCCCACAGTCACTACCCGATTTAGACCGCATCGCCGAAATGATGAATAAGTACAGCAACATGGAAATTTTGGTAGAAGGTCATACCGACAACCAAGGCGATTTTAACCTCAATATGGAGCTGTCGGATAATCGAGTGAAAGAGGTAAAAAAGTATTTAATTGGAAAGGGTATTGCCGAGACGCGTATCCAGATTAAAGGTTGGGGCTCCACCAAACCCGTCGCCAGTAACGAAATAGAAGAAACCCGCAAGAGAAACCGCCGCGTAGAATTTACAATACTGAAGGTTTGAGCGAGAGTGTCGAGTGCAGAGGGTAGATTGTCGAATAAAATACACTTATTTTTGCTCGTCCCGACTTCCAGTCGGGACGGACACGGTTTAGCGTCTCTGACGCTTTTTTCGTTTAAAAATACGATATTCGTACTTCATTCAACCGTAATAGTTCTTCATGTCTCAGCCACCCAAACGTGAATTAAAAGAGTATGTAGCCATTGGCCACACCGAAGCCGAAAATCACTTCCGAACCCAACAGTCGCAGGCCCAACAACCCTCCAATTCTTCCGATACTACCCGTACTTTGACGGAGTTTTTGTGGTACAATGTCTTTGGTTTTGCTTATCATTACCTTAAAAGCCGTTTTGGTAAACGCCATCCCTACCAAAGCTATCCCCAAGGAGAGGACAACGGTATTTTTCAAATGGGAAATCAAAAGGGCGTAACCCAGCTCGCACTGCTTTCGGATTGGGCGTCTGATACTCCTGAGTCCGACGCAGTTGGGGCGGTGGTAGCCTCGCACTCGCCCGATTATTCGATTCATTTGGGTGATATTTATTTTGTCGGTACGCCCAGCGAAGTAGCCGCCAATTTTACCAGCCCCAAGGCTTCGTGGCCACGCGGCAAATGGGGCAGTTTGGCCTTGTCGGGCAACCACGAAATGTATTCCAACGGTGATGCTTTTTTTAAATATTTACTTCCCACGATGGGGGTTCGGGAAAGGGATTCGGTGCGGATTCAGAAAGCTGGCTTTTTTTGTTTGGAAAATGACCACTGGCGCGTTATTGGACTGGATACGGGCTACACCTCGGTCGAACGTCCGTTTTTAGAAGTGCTTTCTCCGCCCGATTGTCATTTACGAAAAGAACAACTCTCGTGGCTTCGCGAACAAGTGCAATTAGGAAACTCCGCCGATCAGCGTGGCTTGGTATTTTTGAGTCATCATCCGCCTTTTTCTTCGTTTCGTAAGTCGTTTCCTGAGCCCGCCAAGCAGCTTTCCCAACTTTTGGGCGATGCCGTGCGTCCTGTAATATGGATATGGGGACACGAACACCGAATGGTGGTATATCATCCTAAACAACTCACTAACTTGCCTATTTATGGTCGGTGCATTGGGAATGGAGGAATGCCTTCCGAAATTGATGAACCGAAAAATAACAAAGAGGCGATTGCCTTTTATGATCAACGAAAACGTACTACTTTACGGCGTATTGACGTCGGTTTCAACGGATTTGCCTGGCTAACTTTCGACCAAGAATATCTTTCCATTGAGTATCGTGATATTAATGACACGTTGATTTACAGGGAGTTAGTTCGGGTTGAGGAAGGTAAGTTTGAGTTTTTGCCAATCAATTAAAAACTGGAAAACGTATGAAAAAATTAAGCTACATTGGACTCATTGGCATCGGGTTGCTGGTGGGTTGTCAATCTGGCGTTGATGTAAATGAGCCTCCTGCGGGTGCACCTACGTTCAGCGGAGAAGGTTATCGCCCGATTTATGCTTCTGAAAATGAGGTAAACCAAGTGACCACAGAAGCACCACAGCCGCTGAAAAAACCTGGCAAAATCTACGTACGAGGAAATTATTTATTTATCAATGAACAAGGAAAAGGGATTCATTTGATAGACAACGCTGACCCAAGAAACCCCAAAAAGATGTCGTTTATCAAGATTTTGGGAAATGTTGACATGGCGGTGAAAGGCAACTTTTTGTATGCTGACAATGGCCCTGATTTTGTGGTACTCAACATTGCAGATCCTACGCAAGTGAAGGTAGAAAAACGAATTAAAAATGCGTTTCCGTCGCCTGCTTACCCTCCTTATAATCAAACCTATTTTGAGTGTGTAGAAGCGTCAAAAGGTGTTGTGGTGGGTTGGGAAAAAGTAAAAATGAATCGTCCTAAATGTTTTCGTTAAGCAATCGTTATGAAAAATTTTACACTAGCTACCCTTTGTGCGCTCTGTTTTGCATTGGCTCTTGGCTGTGCAACCGACAAAAGTGCTGACGTAAACCCCAACAGCCAAACGGGTACGGGCGGTTCGATGGCGCGATTTGCCATTGTGGGAGATGTGCTTTATTGCGTGTTGCCCGACAAGCTTCAGGTTTATAATATCGCTACTTCAACCAATCCTGTGTCGGCAAAAACTATCCCTCTAACAGTAGGTTTGGAAACGATTTTTCCGTATAAAAATGCCCTTTTTATAGGGGCCAATGCTGGAATGTACATTTTTGATAACCAGCAGCCCGACTCACCTGTGTTGTTGTCGAGCTATTTTCACGTTCAAAGTTGCGACCCCGTCGTTGTTCAGGGAAATTATGCCTACGTTACGCTTCGTGGAGGCTCGGGCTGCCGAAGAATGGCAACCGCAAGTACACTGGACGTGGTTGACGTTACTGATTTGAAAAGCCCAAAGTTAATCAATTCTCAAACGATGGAATCACCCTACGGTTTGGGCGTAAGCGGCGAACAACTGTTTGTATGTGAAGGAGATCGGGGTATGAAAATTTTTGATATCAAGGATCCTAAACAACCTCAATTGAAACACGTCATAGGAGACATTAAAGCCTACGATGTGATACCAACGAGCAAAAGTTTAATTGTCACGGGCGACGGCGGCTTGGTTCAATACGGCCTGCAAGATAGCGGTAAGCTGGAGGTGTTGAGTAAATTAGCCATTGAACTTTAATCTCCATTCGATGAAAAAAGGATACTTGTATTGGCTCTTATTGATTGGTTTGATGGGAAAATCGCTTTGGGCACAAGATACACTTCGTTCCAGAGCAATCTTAAAAACGGTTCCAACCACTCTTATCGACCTCGACAATACGTTTACGCTTGGGGTCGAGATACCCATACAAACGCGTTGGAGCATCTATCAAGAGGCTGGTTGGGGTGACGCCGCTCTAAGTCCTTGGGAAGATGGAAAAGAGTTTGCCAGTAAAAATAATTTCCGTTTCCGAACCCAAGGCCGTTATTATTTTTCTGACCCTTATTCAGAGCGCGGAAGCTGGTATTTGGCCGTAGAATATTACCGAAAAGAGGTTTTTATCAACGAATATCGGGCATTGGGCAGGAGCTGTAACCCCGCGACGGGAGGGTGTGCTTATTTTGAAGAAGGATTTGTGAAAACCCGACGTCGGGTTTCGGCTAGTCATATAAAGGCTGGTTATCAGGTGGTTGTGCCAAGGCGTTTGGTGATTGATTTGTACCTTGGGGGCGGGTTTCGTAAACTCTTGGTCACCAACGATGCCGAGGAGGGAGCTATAAACAACTGGTTTTGGAATCGAGAGTTATTTAATTTTCGTACGCTTCGGCCAGGTAGGTACGAAACCATTCCGTCGATTTCTGGCGGATTTAGTTTGGGAATTCTTCTAGGACAACGAAACCCGAAAGCATTACCTTTGCGTTAGTAAAAAAGAGATACTGCTAACAGATAAAATAGGAAAATAATGCAAACCTACGAATACAAAGTAATTGATGTAAAACCTGGTGGTTTCTGGGGAACAAAACTTGACCCACAAGACATTGAAAATAAGCTTAATAGCATGGCTATGGAGGGCTGGGAGTTGGTCAATTCGCTGGATATGAATGCCTACGAAGGGATGACTTCTAAAATTGTTTTCATTTTCAAACGGGCAAAAACTTTCTAATGGTTTTTCAGCAAGAACCTATTTGTGCCTTGGCTACTCCGTCAGGGGTAGGAGCCATTGGAGTGATTCGTGTATCGGGAGAAGGGACATTTTCGGTCGTCAATAAACTTTTTCGGGGTAAAGACCTGACGAAAGTTGATTCTCATACGGTTCACTTTGGAACCATCCGCTCGGGCAACGAAATCGTTGATGAAGTTTTAATCGCTGTCTTTAAAACGCCCACTTCGTTTACCAAAGAAGATACGGTCGAAATTTCTTGCCACGGCTCAGACTATATTATTCGCCAAATTTTGAAGCTCCTTGTTCAGAATGGCGCACGGTTGGCGCGTCCAGGGGAGTTTACGCAACGTGCGTTTCTCAACGGACAATTTGATTTGGTACAGGCGGAGGCAGTAGCCGATTTGATTGCAGCCGATTCGGCTGCTAGTCACCGCACGGCCTTGAACCAGCTTCGGGGTGGGTTTTCAAAGAAATTGGCATTTCTACGGGAAGACCTGATTCATTTTGCCAGCATGGTGGAGCTGGAGTTGGATTTTGGCGAAGAAGACGTTGAATTTGCCAATCGGGACGATTTACGGGCGTTGATAAATAACCTTCAAACGACCATCGCACCGCTGATTGATTCTTTCGATTTTGGGAATGCCCTCAAAGAGGGAATCCCCGTAGCTATTATTGGTGCGCCAAACGTGGGTAAATCGACGCTGCTCAACGCGCTTTTGAACGAAGAAAAAGCCATTGTTACTTCAATTGCAGGTACCACCCGCGACGTTATCGAAGACCTTCTTTACCTAGATGGCATCAAATTCCGAATCATTGATACGGCAGGTATTCGTGAGACGCTGGATGTGGTGGAGTCCATTGGAATAGAACGTTCTAAAAAAGCCATGAACCAAGCCGACGTGGTGGTGCTGTTGTTTGATAGTCCAGAAACCTATGCCGAAGTTGAACAGTTGGCCGAAGGGTTAGAGGAAGGGAAAAAGGTGTTGTGGGTAAGGAATAAAGCGGATTTAACCTCTCCCCCTGCCCCTCTCCTTACTGGAGAGGGGAGTAATGTAAAGCCCTCTCCTGAAAGGAGAGGGTTGGGGGAGGTTAAAACAAAATCCCAACTTCTAGTCGAAGAAGGATATAAGCCAATGAACTATAAAATTCCGCGTGAAGTCTTAGAGAATGCACGAAATTTGCGTCAAAGAGAAACAGAAGCAGAACAATTCCTGTGGGAAATCCTAAGAAATAGAAAGTTAAATAACCTAAAGTTTAGACGACAGCATCCTGTTCAAGAGGGCTTTGTGTTGGACTTTTATTGTGCAGAACATCGTTTAGCTATTGAACTGGATGGCGGGATTCACGAAAACCCTGAACAAAAAGTGCATGATAAGTTAAGAACTGATGAGTTAAATAAAATTTACGGGATAACAACCCTCCGTTTTACGAATGGACAAGTGCTGGATAAAATCGATACGGTTTTAGAAGATATTATAAGGTTAACCTCATCGCGCAGTGAGCAGTCTCCAGTCCCAGTTCTTTCTGGAGAGGACTTAAAACTCCCCTCTCCAGAAAGGAGAGGGGTTGGGGGTGAGGTTGAAATCCCCATTTCCGCCAAAACAGGTACAGGCATCGAAGACCTTAAAAAAGCATTGGTCGCAGTGGCAGTGGCTGCCAAAGCCGCCGATGATACTGTGGTGACCAACTTGCGCCATTATGAACACTTGGTAAAAACGCAACAAGCCCTATCGGACGTTTTGAATGGCCTAGCGATAGGAATTACGGGAGACTTTTTGGCGCAAGATATTCGTTTGGCATTGCACCACTTAGGAGAAATTACAGGTCAAATCGCCACGGATGATTTATTAGCCAATATTTTCAGTAAATTTTGCATTGGAAAGTAACCCAACGAGTTTTCACTTCACCACAATCATAACTACATGAAACTATTTTTTACCCTGTTAATGCTTGGCTTTGTGCAGCTTTCGATGGCACAAAGCCCCAAAATCAACGAAGATTCGGTCTATATTCGTCAGCATTATACCAAAATGGAACGCATGGTTCCGATGCGAGACGGTGTTAAACTTTTTACGTCGATTTATGTCCCCAAAGACATTACAAGCGGAAAAAAGTACCCGATTATGCTCAATCGGACTCCTTATAGCGTAGCACCCTACGGAGATACGTTATATAAAACATCGTTGGGGCCGTCGATGCTCTTTGCGCGCGATGGGTATATTTTTGTTTACCAAGATGTACGCGGAAAATATATGTCGGAAGGTAGTTTTGAGGCGTACCGTCCGTTTATTCCAAATAAGAAAAACGCCACCGACAACGACGAAAGCTCCGATGCCTACGATGCGATTGAATGGTTGGTGAAAAATATTGAAGGCAACAACGGCAAAGTAGGTACGTGGGGAATTTCTTCGCCAGGGTACTATTCAACCATGACGACCATTGAGTCCCATCCTGCCCTCAAAGCGGCTTCTCCTCAAGCTCCTGTGGCTGACTGGTTTATGGGAGATGATCGCCACCACAACGGCGCTTTCTTTTTGATGGGAACGTTTGCCTTTATCTCAGGTTTTGGCGCTCCACGCCCCGTACCTGCGCCCAAAGCACGTCCAGGATTTTCGGCCTATGGGACGCCCGATGGCTATGAGTTCTATATGAAATTAGGGCCGCTCAAAAACGTCAACGAGCGAATTTTTAAAGGCGAAAACCGCATTTGGAATCAGTTGATGGAGAACGAAACTTACAATGAGTTTTGGCAGTCGCGCACGCCTGTTCCGCATTTCAAAAATGTAAAACCTGCTGTGATGGTTGTTGGGGGCTGGTTTGACCAAGAGGATTTGTACGGGCCGTTGAAAGCTTACGAAGGTATCGAAAAAAATAGCCCTACGTCGTCGAATCGTTTGGTGATGGGGCCGTGGATTCACGGGGGCTGGGCGCGCGGAAAAGGTGAGTCGTTAGGACACATTCGTTTTGGCTCGGCTACGAGTGAGTTTTACCAAAAAAATATTGAATTGCCTTTCTTTAATCACCATTTGAAAGATGCGCCTGATCCTAAATTGCCCGAGGCATACATCTTTGAAACGGGTGCTAACCAATGGCGTACCTATGATCAATGGCCGCCCAAAAATTCGGTTGAAAAGAAATTGTACTTCCACCCCGACGGCAAACTTTCGTTTAACCCAACTCCTGAAAGTGCCCAAAAAGGTAAGGAACCTGCGTACAACGAGTACACCAGCGACCCTGCCCGCCCTGTGCCTTACACGTCTGAGATTCGTGTCATAAGAGGGAGTGATTTTATGTACGAAGACCAGCGTTTTGCTTCGCAGCGACCTGATGTATTGGTATATGAATCTGATGTGTTAACCGATGATGTAACGATTTCGGGAAATGTTTTTGCTGACCTTTTTGTGTCAACGACAGGGACGGATGCCGATTTTATTGTAAAATTAATTGACGTCTATCCTGGTGATGCGCCCAACGACAGCCCCGAAAACCCCCGCAAAGCCATGGGAGGGTTTCAGTTGTTGGTGCGTGGTGAGGTGATGCGCGCTAAGTTTAGAAATAGCTTTACCACGCCAGAACCGATGAAGCCTGGCAAAGTTGAACACGTAAAGTTCGATATGCAAGATGCGGCGCACCGTTTCAAAAAAGGACATAAAATCATGGTTCAAGTTCAAAGTAGCTGGTTTCCGTTGGTTGACCGCAACCCCCAGAGGTTTTTGAATATTTATAAAGCCGATGCGAGCGATTTTCAAAAAGCAGTACACAAAGTATTTTGTTCGGGAAATGCCTCCTCGTACGTCGGAGTTCGAGTAGTGGAATAATTTACCACAAAATCTTATAAGTAGTACGTTGTTAAGGAAATAACTTCATTTTTTACCCGCAGAAGTCCGCAGAATAATACAAACGCAGATTTTCGCTAATCCGCGTTCATCTGCGACTTTCAATCTGTGTCATCTGCGGGTAAAACTTCAAATAAACTCAATAGCATTCTCTAAACTTAGGAGAGTGCTATTTGCCTTCTTCAACTCAATTGTTTGAATTTTACAAGCATCCGTTTGATTCAAACAATCCTTGGTGTTACCCCAACTTCTACTTTTGCATTGTTAAATATCAATCAAAAAGTTAAAAACAAACGAGCTATGAAGTACAACTTGTTAGGAAACACGGGACTGAAAGTGTCAGAATTGTGTTTAGGTACCATGACATTTGGGGGGAAAGGAATGTGGACAGCCATTGGAACGTTGCCGCAAGACGAAGTAAATGCCTTGGTGAAAGCCTCGGTAGAGGCGGGGATTAATTTTATTGATACGGCCAACGTGTATAGCGAAGGTCTTAGTGAAGAAATGACGGGAAAAGCCATTCGTGAGCTGGGCTTACACCGTGATGACTTGGTGATTGCGACCAAAGTACGAGGGCGCATGGGCGCGGGGCCGAACCAAACGGGTTTGACCCGCAAGCACATTCTGCAACAAGCCGACGAAAGCCTCAAACGCCTCCAACTAGATTACATCGACTTATATCAGATTCACGGTTTTGACCCCATTACGCCTTTGGCAGAAACCTTGTCGGCGTTGGATTCACTGGTTCAGAGCGGGAAAGTTCGCTACATCGGTTGCAGCAATTTGGCGGCTTGGCACATTATGAAAGCCTTGGGAATTTCGGAGCGTAAACATTGGTCAAAATTCATTTCGTTACAAGCTTATTATACGATTGCGGGTCGTGATTTGGAACGCGAAATTGTTCCGTTGCTCCAAGATCAAAAAGTGGGCTTGATGGTTTGGAGTCCGTTGGCGGGTGGTTTATTAAGTGGAAAATACGGTCGTCACGAAACACCTGAAGATGCGCGACGCGCCAATTTCGACTTCCCACCTATCAACAAAGACAAAGCCTATGACATCATCGAAGTGATGCGCGAAATAGCTACCGCAAAAGGAGTAACCGTAGCTCAAATTGCGCTTGCTTGGTTGTTGCATCAACCTGCGGTTTCGACGGTAATCATTGGCGCTAAAAAACCAGAACAGTTGGCTGACAACATCAAATCGACTGAGGTAAGCCTAACAACCGAAGAGTTGGCGCGTTTGGATTTAATCAGCAAATTGCCCGCCGAATACCCCGCGTGGATGATTGAGCGCCAAGGTGCTGACCGCCGATAAACCATTGTAAATGAGTAATTAAAGAAAACAACAATGTCAACCGTCGAAACCTTAGAAGAATTTTATCGGCAAAAATACGCGAATGCTCCTGAGGTACGTCCCAACGACCCTGGACACTTTAACGTATTTCGGGTAGAAGACCATGCCCCAACCCAAAAAGCACCGCTGAAGTATGCGCGTCGGGAGTTTTACAAGATTTCGCTGATAAAAGGGCATTTTGTCTATCACTATGCCGATAAAAGCTTGGAAGTAAATGGGGCGACATTGTTGTTTTTTAACCCCGAAGTTCCCTACACCATGGAGCATTTGGGGAACGAACGTACGGGTTTTTTCTGTATTTTTAGAGGAGAATATTTCAGCGACCACCTCCGAAATAGTTTGAGAGAGTTGCCTATGTATGCTCCTGGAGGAAAGCCTGCCTATATGTTGGACGAAACTCAATTTCGCAATTTTGGGGCGATTTATGAAAAAATGTTGGTAGAAATACAGTCCGATTATCGTTTCAAAAACGACCTCATTCGGAACTACATTATGGAGATTATTCATAATGCGCTTAAAATCCAGCCCTCCGAAAAACTGTATCGGAACATCGATGCCAATGCGCGGATTACTACCGTTTTTATGGAATTGCTAGAACGTCAGTTTCCTATCGAACCCGCTACCCAAAAATTTCAATTACGCTCCGCGAAAGACTTTGCCGAAAAGTTGAATGTCCATGTCAACCACCTCAATCGGGCCATTAAACTAAGTACGGGAAAAACCACCACTGAGCATATCGCCGATCGACTGATGGGGGAAGCCAAAGCGATGTTGCGCCACACGCATCGCAACGTGTCCGAAATTAGTTACTCATTGGGTTTTGAAGAACCTGCCCACTTTAACCATTTTTTCAAAAAACACACAGGAATGACACCAACAGCCTTTCGGGCGTAGAGGGGGGCAATGAAGTGCCTCCTTTAACCCCATGCCTTCAGGCTGGGGAATACAAGTAGTGGGCTTTAATTCTGATTCTTTGATGCCAAGATGCTAAAAATCAGGGCTAAAGCCTTCGAATAAATTCTCGTTTACAGCCCCAGCCTAAAGGCGTGGGGTTTTAGGATGGACACGAAATCAATAAATGAAACTATTTCAACAACAATTCCAATTAAAACCCCGCAGACGCGGCTTTCATCTAATCACTTCCGAAGTCTTGCAGGCTTTTCCCCAACTACGCGAAATCTCCGTTGGAATGTGCCAAGTTTTTATCCAACACACGTCGGCTTCGTTGACCATCAATGAAAATGCTGACCCCACGGTTCGTCAAGATTTTGAAATGTTTTTTAACAAGGCTGTCCCAGAAAATGATCCCGATTATCGCCACGATTACGAAGGTTCTGACGATATGCCTGCGCATTTAAAAGCCTCAATGTTAGGCGCTTCGGTGCTGATTCCCGTAAGAAATGGACGTTTGGCACTGGGAACTTGGCAGGGAATTTATTTGTGCGAACACCGCAACGACGGAGGTGCTCGCACCATAATGATAACGGCTTGGGGAGAGTAAGTCGCTTATTTGCAGTCACATAAGTCGCGGTCAACGTACGTTTTTTTACCACTGGCTGTGAGATAATAGCAGCCTCCACTTTTGCCAATATACAAGGCATTGCCGTTATAGACGCTGCATTTGGTGTCAACATTAATGGACGTACTACGGTAATCAAACCGAGCATTTTGGAGCGCACTTTGGGTAGAAGAGGAGAGGTTACTAAAAAAATCCATGCCCGTTTTTTTCTCCAACTCACTCACGGTTGTGATGTAGCGAATCCAACTTGTGTTCTTGACCGTACTGTTTTTGTTCGGGAAATCGACGGCAATCACGGGCGTCGTGCTGTTGATTTCATTCACCGACGCATTCCCTGGCAATACCACAATGATTTTATATACTCGTGCAGGGACATTGACCACGTCGTCGAGTTTAGTGGCCGTGCCTTTGCTTCCTTCGCCACCTGTGCCATAGGCGCCTGCCGTTATGTACAGTTTGTAGCCTTTCTCGACCAATTCCCGACTAAATTGTTCCAAATGTTCCCACGCTTCACGGTTGAGGTCGGGCGCTTGCGGAATCATGTTGGTCATCAAAAACGTACTCGAATTACTGCTTGTAGAGTTGGTTCGGTCGGCCGAAGGGCACAAATGTCCACGGTCAAATCCTGAACTTGAATAGTCGCTGGGTTTTATTTTAGGCCAATCTTGCGGCAAAGCTTCGTCGGGGCGAAAATCATTTTGGCGGTCAATCGTTCCCAACCATTTTGGCGACAACTCCCACGCAACCCAGTTGGCATGGCCTTTAGAACGGTTGTACGAAAGCGCAAATTGGGGTTTGTTCAATAAATAATTGTCGTACGACGAAGGATTAGTTTGGGCATTGCTTGGATTTCCAAGGGCTAAATGAGGACTTTGATTGGTAACAGGCGTATAACCAGGAGCACAACTTGATACGACAACGGCTACCAGCGTAAGGATAGCCAACGAACGGAAAAGATTCATACAGAAAAGAAGATTTTACAATAAATTCGACCCCAAAGGTCTTATTTTTTTCACGGCACACAAAAAACGAAGGAATAACTCTTTTATTTGTACACTTCATCTAAACTTACTATCCCAATGCGCTTGATTTGTTTACTTCTGTTTTTTAAAATTACCACTCTATTTGCCCAAACGAAGGGAGCTACACCCGCTTCCATTGGGATAGTGGGCGATACGGCCGATGTAACCGTCCCGACCCAAACGGGCTTTGTCTTAGGCGGAGGAAGCACCGACGTCAAGGAGGCTTTGCAGTGGATGATTGACCGTGCCAAAGGCGGAGATGTAGTTATCATTCGAGCAAGTGGCTCAACGGGTTACAATGATTTTATTTATGGTTTGGGCGGGGTTAATTCCGTTGAAACTTTGCTTATCAATAACCGTGAATTAGCCATGAATCCCGCTGTTGGACAACGAATTAAGCAAGCAGAACTCCTTTTTATCGCGGGTGGCGACCAAGGCAATTATGTCAAATTTTGGCAAGATACCCCCGTTGAGGAAGCCATCAATTATTTGATTCACGTTAAAAAAGCCCCCATCGGAGGAACGAGCGCGGGTTGTGCCATTTTAGGGGAAGTTGGTTTTGTGGCTCTCAACGATGGTATCAATTCGGAAGAAGCGCTAACGAATCCTTTTCATCCAAAAATGACACTTTTAAACGGCGGTTTTATTGATATACCTATCTTAAAAAATACCATTACCGATACCCACTACAGCAACCGCAGTCGGCACGGGCGACACTTGGCCTTTTTGGCTAGAATGGCGCGCGATTGGGATATGAAAGCCAAAGGAATTGGGGTCGATGAAAAAACTTCGGTGTGCATTGATGAAAAAGGCATCGCGCGTGTCTTTGGGAGTCAAGCAGCTTATTTTATTATGGCCAACAAAAAGAAACCAGAGCGCTGCGAATCAGGACAAAAACTGACGTGGAATCGTGGAGGAAAAGCCGTAAAAGTCTGCAAAATCCCCGCTACCCTCACAGGAGAAGGGCGCTTTGACCTAAACACTTGGAAACTCCCCAAAGGCCAAACATGGACTTACTGGTCTGCCAACGAAGGCACAATTACCGAATAATCAGTGCTCATCTGCAAGAAAAAAATAAACCCATGAAAAAGACCCTCATTGCATTGTTATTTCTAGCCCAAAGCCTATTGGCGCAAACCTCCAACGAAATACGCTTGATTATTCGCTCGGACGACATTGGATTTTGCCACACGGCCAACGACGCCTGCATGAAAGTATATACCGATGGAATCAGCCGCTCGGTAGAAATCCTCGCCACCGCCCCGTGGTTTATGGAAGCCGTGAAAATGCTCAAAACCCAGCCCAATTACGACGTCGGTGTACATTTGTGCCTTACGAGCGAGTGGGAAAACCTAAAATGGCGTCCCTTGACCTCAGCTCCTTCGCTAACGGACGCCGACGGCTATTTCCCGCAGTTTATTTGGGAAAACAAAAAATTAAAGGATAGCCCCTATTTACTCCAAAAAACCATCAACGTAGCCGAAGTAGAACGAGAGTTTCGGGCACAAATCGAACTTGTCAAAAAACACCTGCCGTGGGCGAGCCACTTATCGGCGCACATGGGTTGCACAAACGCTACTGCCGAAGTAAAAACGATGGTAGAGCGGTTGTCGAAAGAATATAATTTGCCGATTCAAATGCCGAAAGACGTTCAGTACGTTCGTGGGTTCGGCGGAGCGGATAAATCGCCCGAACAAAAGGAAAAAGACTTGGTCGAAATTCTCAAAAACCTCCCCGGAGGAACGCACTTTTTGGTCGAGCACCCGGGTTACGATTCGGGAGATATGAAAGGTGTCGGGCACGTGGGTTACGAAAATGTGGCCTACGACCGCGAAGGTGTGACGCGCGCTTTTACGAGTGCCGAGGTAAAAAAAGTCATTGCCGAGCGCGGTATCAAGCTAGTGAGCATCAAAGAAGCAATGGCAGGAAAATGACAAAAAAGAAACTGTCTAAAAAGGGGGCGCTGGAGAGCGCCCTTTCTTTTTAAGACAGTTCTTGTATATAGAAGGGTTCGGAATGCTAGTGCTTATTCAATACCACAATGTTTTCGGCCTCATACGTACCGCCTTCGGTTTGTAAATGATACACCTTGTCAACGGTTCGGAAAGCTGGGGCAATGCTGGTCAGTTCGGCAGTAAGGTACCTGCCCGTAACGGCGTCCCGCACAAAAAGCCAATCACCTGCGTGGAGGTCTTCCACGCGTTTTTTACCCAAAAGTGTCAACACAGGATGATTGGGTGTCACTTCCAAAGAAAGCAAACCACTTTCGTTACGCGTACTTACCCAGGCTTGCCCATTGGGGCGGACAAGCAGGCGCGTAAGCGAAAAAACACCTTCATTGACAACCACTTTTTCTACCCGATTAGTGCGTATTCCCGTAATTTCGTCACCTGCCTGAATGTCCGAAATTTTCTTTTCGGTACCATTTATGAGGTTGACAAAAGTTTCGGCAGGAAAGCAAAACTCCTGAGGATGTGCTAAAGCAGTACTTGAGCGCGGTTGAGTTTGGCTTAATGCAAAGGCAACGCAGATACCCAGCCCGTCGTTGGTGAGGCTTTTGGCTTTTAAGTCGGCTACAAAATGTTCTTTAACAGCTTTGGGCGAAGTTTCGTTGGGTAAAACAAGCGTTTCGAGGCGGTTTTGCGACGAATATACCACCAATCGTCCAAGTGTGCTTTGGTCAGTACGTTCCGAAATGTCGTAAAACGACACTTTGTGTTCTACCCCATCGCTAAACTGAAACGACAGCGGGGTTTCGTGTTGGCGGTAGGAGAGGCCGTGGCTCCGAAAATGTTTTTTTGGGGAGCCACTACGAATCTCTACTGCTTTTGCTTTGTCAAATTCGGCCAAAGTCATTCCTGGCTGCCTTTCTTGAGCAAACGTTGCCCAACTGACAGCGACTAAAACAAAGGGAATAAATCTCATGACTTTTTAGCTGACCGATTTTGCAAAAGCATCTTTAAAGGCTTTCATTTCGTCCATGGTTCCGATGCTTACGCGGCACCAGTGTTGTTGGTCGAAAAACCAACTTTTAACACTGACGCCCTCAGCCATCATTTTTTGAAGGAGCATAGGCCCTTTCATTTTGATGGGAAATAAAACGAAGTTTGCTGATGAAGGTAAATAACTGTATCCCATTGAAGTAAGACTGTCGCAGAGGAATTTCTTAGATTCGATGGTGTTTTTTAAAACCATGTCCTGAAATGCTTTGTCTTTGAAAGAGGCCACCGCTGCCGCTGCCGAAGTCGTAGAAACGGTAAAGCCGCCCGAGCAGAATTTGCGCAAATCTTTCAACAAAGCAGGTTGCCCCAAGGCGTAGCCAATTCGCAAGCCCGCAAAACCGTGGAGCTTAGAAAGCGTACGCAAGATGAGCACATTTTGTCCTTTACGAATACATTCTACCATGCTATCCGTGGCAGGATTGGGAGCGTAGTCGATGTAGGCTTCGTCCACCAAGACCGTTGCCTTGGGAGAAACCGCTTCGCAAAAAGACTTTAATTTAGCCGAAGGCAACATGACGCCCGTTGGATTGTTGGGGTTACACACGTAAATCATGCTGGTTTCGCTATTTACGCGCGTTGCCATCGCCTCCAAATCATATTGATAATCCTTGGTCAAAGGCACTTTTTCGTTTTTCATTGTCGCGCCGTCTTCGCGGGCATCGCGTCCAGAGATGTAGCAAGTTTCGGCCATCATCACTTTTCCTTTGGTGGCGGCCAATAAAAGGCTTGCCATCAACAATTCCGAAGAACCTGCCCCGAGCATCACTTGGTCGGGCGTTACGCCGTGCATGTCTGCAATCGTCTTTTTGAGTTCGGCCGTTACGGGACCAGCGTACAAAAAGGCTTTTGGGGCGTTGTCGGCAATGGCCTTAATCGCCGTTGGCGCAGGCCCCCAAGGGTTTTCATTGGACGACAAACGTGCCCGTACTTGCGGTGCAGCTGCCAACAGGGCTTCTTGAACAATTTCGCGTTCGCGTTCGGCATATACATCAAAAATCCCTAGTGATGAATAAGCCGTTGACGCTTGAGCCGTAGTTGCCGAACCCAAAGCAAGTCCTGATGAGGCCAGTAGCCCAGACTTTAACCAATCCCGACGATTTACAATAAAAGACATAGTGATAGCGGTAAAAAGGTTTTCGTTTTGTTTCCCAAAAGAAAAACTGGACTCTCGCTTGGCGGCGATAAAACGGAAGTACTTATTCTTACTATATATACTAATGGTATGAATAAGTGACTGCGTCTTTGATGATGCAAAATTAGAAAAATATAATTTAATGTCAATACATATTTCAAAAAATATGCAATCAAAAATTTGATAAAAATCAATATTTTGGCGTATATACATCAAAAATCAAACTAAAATATGATAAAAAATCAAAAATATGACCAAATATATCTAAAATAAAAACAAGACAAATATTTGAATATGTTCATATTTTCTGCTTGTTTATGATTGAAAATATAGAATAAAATTATGTAAAACAAATAAATAATAGTATTAAAATGATAAATAGTGAATATTTTGCAAAATTTATTAAAATATATTTGGCAATTTGGAGATGATGATATACTTTCGAGTCAACAAACTAAGGAATAGTACAATTTTCTTCTAGTTGAATAGCTCCAGAGCCGCACTTGTAGGGGTTGTTTCAACAATAAAAATTGAAAGGTCTCTGTGCAGACCACCGTATTTCTTGCAAGGAAGCAAACGAGGTTATGAACGTTTGCTCGCTGAGTATCGCAGTTACTTGAAATTCCAAAATGGCATCAGATTGAAATCCGAACGGGAAGTTTAGCTTCTTTCCATTTGCTGTTTTCAATCGAAAGATAAAGGAGGAAAAATCCTCTTGCTTGGCCACGCTTGCCCGACTGTTCGGATGGTTAGTTTATGCTAATGCGGCCAGTATAGATTAGCAACTGTTCAGTCGGTGCAATGCGTGAAAGGAATCACACGAATACCTAAAACTAAACTGTTACCAGATGAAAAAATATCTACTTTTATCAGCATTAATGACAATCGTCTGGGTTGGATATGCCCAAAGGTTTGTCAAAGGGACGGTTACTTCAAAAGACGAAGGCGCTTTGCCTGGCGTGAACGTAATCGTAAAAAGTACGAGAGCTGGGGTTGTGACGGATGCAGAAGGAAATTACAAAATTAGCGTTCCTGACGATAACGCGGTTTTGGTCTATAGTTTTATTGGTTATTCAATTCAGGAAATTTCCGTAGGCGGGCGTTCAAGCATTAACATTGAGCTTCAACCCGATATTAAAGCGCTTCAAGAGGTAGTAGTAACGGCTTTTGGTATCGAAAAAGAGAAAAAAGCCCTTGGTTACACCGTACAAGAAATCAAAGGAAATCAAATTGCCGAGTCTCGCTCCAACAACGTCGTAAACAGCCTTTCGGGGCGCGTGGCAGGGGTGCGGGTGGCGAGCAATGGAGGCCCAGGAAGTGGCTCTACCGTTCAAATTCGCGGAAGTTCGTCGGTTTCGGGAAACAACCAACCGCTCGTCGTTATCGACGGTGTCCCCATCGACCAATCAACTTCTAGCCGCATGACCAGCGGAGAAAAGCAATTTGGGGGTGGTTTGTCGGAAATTAGTCCCGACAACATTAAAGATATTAGTATCCTAAAAGGCCCCAACGCAGCAGCATTGTACGGTTCACGCGCGGCCAACGGGGTTATTTTGATTACAACCAAAAATGGTGCGGGTACCAAAGGAATTGGTATTGAGTTTAACCACAATACAACTTTTGAGCGCCCATTGGTCAAACCAAAGTTTCAAAATATGTACGGTGGAGGAAACGGATACCGTACTTGGTATAACGATGGTTGGTCGGGTACAATTACTGATCCCACCGAAATCCAACAATACCGCGCTGCCTACGGCCCTAATGCGCCTCTGACTGGAACAGAAGGGACGGACGAAAGCTGGGGTGCTCCTTTGGATGGCCGTTTGGTACGTCATTGGTACACGGGGGCTGATGTGGCACCGCTTACGCCTCAGCCCAACAACTGGGAAGGATACTGGGAAACGGGCGCTACTACGACCAACAACGTAGCCCTTTCGGCAGGAAACGACAAAGGAAGTTTCCGCTTGTCGATGGGTCGGATGGACCAAAAAGGGATTATGTACAACAACGACTTTTGGCGTAATAACTTTAAGTTGAATACCAATTATAACTTTACTTCAAAGTTAAGCGCTACAGTATCAGCTGAATACGTAAAAAGTGGCTCCGACAACCGCTCTTTCCAAGAAGGTCAGCAGTTTATTTGGGCGCACCGCCACACCGACTGGTCGATGTTGAAAAAATATGCTGATTATAATTCAATTCATATTCAGCGTAAAGTGGCTGGTCGCCTTCCAGACAATGATCCACCAAACTGGCAGCACACGTTTTTTACTAACCCATTCTACACGCAAGACTACTTGCCTTCGTCCAATGAGAAAGACCGTTTGGTAGGTAACATTGCCTTGAACTACAAAATCTCTCCTTCGTTTAGTGTGTTAGCTCGTTCGGGAACGGACTATTGGTCGGATACGCGCATCAACGTCATCAACTTTGACCGCGTTCGTAACGGAAACCGTACGCCTGGACAATATTCGGAAGATGTACAACGCGCCCAAGAAACCAACAGCGACATCATTTTGTCGTTCAATAGAAACGTAACCAACAACATTTCGGTAAGCGCTCAAGCAGGAGCCATCAAACGTACCAATTATTTCAAACGTAACTTCACGCAAGTTGGAGAGTTGGTGGTAGATGGCCTTTATAACTTGTCAAACTCCGTAACCAGTTTGAACACCGTATCGAGCCGCATCGAAAAAACTGAAATGCAAAGTGTGTTTGGAACGGCACAAGTAGGTTGGAAAAACGCCTTGTTCTTGGATTTTACGGCGCGCAACGACTGGTCTAGTACTTTGCCTTCTAATGCACGTTCGTACTTCTATCCATCGGTTTCGGCAAGTGCAGTAGTAACAGACTTGTTGGATCTTCAAAGCTCTATTTTGACTTTTGGTAAAGTGCGCGCCAGCTGGGCGCAAGTTGGGAACGATGCTTCTCCGTATCAATTGGCCCAAACATTCCGCTCGGCCAGTGCTTGGAATGGTAGCACACCAGAATATTATGAAAACACCACCATCTCTAATTCTAGCCTTAAACCCGAAATCACGACGGGAATTGAGTTAGGTTTAGATTTGCGTTTCCTTCGTGGCAAGTTAGGTTTGGACGTAACGTATTACAATCAATCGTCTAAAAACCAGATCCTTGGCGTAGAAATTTCTAAAGCATCGGGTTACAATAGTCGCATCTTAAACGCGGGAGAAATTGTCAACAAAGGACTTGAAGTTGTGTTGTCGGGTACACCTTTGAAAGCCGTAAACGGGTTTACTTGGGACGTGAGCTTTAACTTTGCCCGCAACCGCAACAAAGTAATTGCACTTGCTGAAGGCTTAACTACTTACACGCTACACACACAGCGTGGTTTGACTTCGGAAGCACGCGTTGGCCAGCCTTACGGCGCCTTGTACGGCATTGGTTTTGAAAAAGCGCCTGACGGCCAAATTATCTACAAAGACGGTTTGCCAGTGGTTTCAACCACACCACGTTTGCTCGGAAATATCCAGCCTGACTGGACGGGTGGTTTTTCTAACACCTTCACTTACAAGAGCTTCTCTTTGGCTGCTTTGATTGACGTACGCGTTGGTGGTGATTTCTTCGATGAAGGTACAGGAACGGCGCGTTGGACAGGCCAGTACGAAGAAACGGCCATTGGTCGGGAAGAAGGTATCATCGGTAAAGGGGTAAAAGTGGTAAGCACCAATGCAGATGGCTCGTCGGTATATGCACCAAACGACATCATTGTGGCAGCCAATCAATTATACGGGTACAACAATCCACGTCGTTATCATGAAGCCGTTATTTATGACGGAAGTTACGTCAAACTTCGCGAGATGTCTTTCGGTTATTCAGTGCCTGAGGCCATCTTGAAACGCTCTTTCATTCGCTCGGCCAAGGTGTCAATAGTTGGACGTAACCTTGCGATTTTGTTCAAGAATACACCACACATCGACCCAGAAGTGGACCGTTTCGGTGGAAACCGCCAAGGGTTTGCATACGGCGAGTTGCCAAACTCTCGTAGTGTTGGTTTTAACGTATCTCTCGGATTCTAAACGACTTATCTCTATGAAAAAATATACATTACTTTCGCTGACGTTGGCGGCTCTTTTGGGTTCTTCTTGTACCAAAGAGTTTGACAAAATGAACATCGACCCCAACAACCCAACGGCCATTGGTCCGCAGTATTTGCTGCCCTACGCCATGGAAAAATCGGTGGATAGATTCTGGGGAGGAAGCACGCGTTTTGAGCGCTTGAATATCGACGGAATGATGCTTTGGATGCAGTATTTTACCCGAAATATTTACTCAAACGAAGGTGACAACTACGGACTTTCACCCGCATTTTACAACAACAACTGGGCGTCTTTCTTTAACGATGGTTTGTTGAATTTCCAGCGAATTATTGTCGATAGCTCACCAACGGGCAAAGCGCCAAACACCAATTACGAAGGCGTGGCTTTGGTAATGCGTTCGTGGTTGTTTTCGGTGACGACTGATCTTTGGGGCGCAATTCCGTATTCGGAAGCCTTAAAAGGGACGGCCGAGTCGCCTAGCTACACCCCTGCGTATGATTCACAAGATAAAATCTATGAAGGATTGTTGAACGACTTAAAAATTGCCAACGAAAAACTCGTGGTAGGTGGCCCAGGCGTTCAAGGGGATATTATTTACGGAGGTAACATCCTGAAATGGAAGAAGTTCGCTAATTCATTGCGTTTGCGTTTGGCCAATCGTCAGGCGGCTAAGAAGTCGGCGGAGTCACGGGCGATTATGAGAGAAATTTTGGGGGATGCTACAAAATACCCCATTTTTACGAGCAACGACGACAATGCTTTGATTAAAAATACGGCAACACTTCCGAGCAACAACGAATGGCACGAAGTGATGGTACGCGGTAGCCGTACTGACTGGAATATCAGCAGTACTTTGGCCGACAAGCTCAACGCCTTGGGCGATACCCGCATCACGATTTATGCGAATCCAGTAGCTGGAAAATACGTAGGACACCCCAACGGTTTGCCCGATGCGATTGCAACGACTTACTTGTCGTCGAGCTCGACAATTGGCAATTACTTCACCCGCCCCGAAACGCCAAGTGTGATTATGACCCTTTCAGAATTGAACCTAATTTTGGCCGAAGCAGCCATTGATGGGGATATTACGGGTGATGCCAAAACGTACTTTGAAAACGGGATTACGGCTTCTTTTGAACAATACGGTTTGAAAGTACCTGCCGATTATTTTACCAAAGTAGGGGCCGTAACGCGCGAAAAAGTACTTGATCAAAAATGGATAGCACTTTACGGAGTAGGCGTAGAGGCTTGGACCGAATACCGCAGAACAGGTTTCCCTGTGCTACCTGCCAAAGATCCACGGGCCGTTTTTGAAAACGATGGTGTGTTGCCAACCCGTTTGCCGTATCCAAGTACCGAATATTCGCTCAACAAAGCTAGTTTGGAAAAAGGTATTGCCCTCAATGGCGGTGCCGATAACATGAAAACCAAGCTTTGGTGGGTTGAAAAATAACCCATTTGTTAAATTTTTATTCACAGAAATACATAATTTGCATTTTGCTATGTAGTTGTGAATAAAATAGTTAACTTAGAGTCACCATAACAAAATACCAACAAAAGCCACAAGCTAAACCGCCAATTCAAAAAAACTCACAAACACATGACACAGATTATCAACCGCCGCAGTTTACTTAAATCAGGATTGATGACCTTAGGAGGAATGGCCGCTGCGCCTGCAGTAGGTGCCTTCGCAAATGTACCTTCACGTATAGACACTAACGGTAACATATTTCATAGCCCTTTACTCAGAGAAACGGTGTTGGAAAACCCGCCAAAAACGCCCCCAACCCTTGTGCGCATCAATGCCAACGAAAACCCTTACGGCCCTCCGATGAGCGCCCGCAAGGCCGTGGCAGACGCAGTAGCAGGTGGGAGCCGTTATTCGTGGAAAGAGTTAGAAAACCTTGTTGGAAAAATCGCTAAAAAAGAAGGCGTTACTCCTGACCACATCATGATGGGCCCTGGCTCGTCGGATTTGTTGGAAAAAGTGGCCATCGTACTTTTCCAAAAAGGTGGAAATGTAGTTTCGGCTGACCCAACTTATATGTCATTGGTAAAAGTAGCCGAGGCTACGGGAGCTACCTGGAAGGCTGTTCCGTGTAAAGGTGACTGGTCGCACGACTTGAAAGCAATGGAAGCAGCCATCGACAAGGACACAAAGCTTGTCTATATCTGTAATCCTAACAACCCAATGGGTAGCATCACGTCGGGCAAAGAGTTGTTGGATTTCTGCTCACGTGTTTCTGAAAAAGTACCCATTTTCGTGGACGAAGCCTACCTCGAATTGGCCGTAGGCGCTGATACTCAGAGTATGGTGTCGTTGTTGGCACAAAAGAAAAACGTCATCATCGCCCGTACTTTCTCAAAAATTATGGGTATGGCAGGTTTGCGCGTAGGATACGTAGCGGCGCTCCCTGCCACGTTGGATAAAATTCAGAAAATCACCCGTGGTGGAATGGGAATCACCCAAACGTCGATTGCCGCAGCGGTGGCAAGTATGGACGATGCGGAGTTCCAAGACACAACCCGTAAACTGAACCACGAAGTGAAGATGTACCTTTGCAAAAACTTGGATCGTTTGGGTTACAAATACGTGCCTTCATACACCAACTTCGTGATTTTCCCCATCAACATTCCGACCAAAGAATTGCTCCAAAAAATGATGGCGAAAGGCATCATGGTACGCGGATACGAAATTCAGGGCAAGCCTTGGTGCCGCGTAAGTATGGGTACGATGGACGAAATCAAGCAGTTTGTAAGTACGCTTGAGGCGATAAGCTAATTTTAAATCAAAGTCAGTGGCGTAGGTAGCAAACCTACCTACGCCCAAGATTTGCTACTTTTCCACATTTACTTATGAGTGAAGCTTTACAAAAAGCCATAACCCTTCTGGCTTTGATTGGGTTAGGTCTTATATTACGTTCTAAGTTTAAGAACAAAGAACAAACCAACGGAATCAAGGAAATGGTGCTTTCGGTGGCGCTTCCTGCCACGATTTTTATTGCCTTGATGAAAATCGACGTGGATGCAAAGCTGATTGTGGTTCCTGCGTTGACGTTGTTGTTTAACTTTTTTATGTATTTCACGGCGCCGTTGGCCTTTCCTTTTTTTGGCATCGAAAAAGACAGTTCAATGGGACGTACGTTGGTGATGTTGTTGCCATCGTTGGCGCCAGGCTTGTCGTGCTTTCCGTTTATTGCCGAATTTTTGGGTGAAAAAAGTGTCGCGATGGCTGCCCTTGGCGACGTAGGAAACAAATTTTTTGTGTTGATTTTCTTGTACGTCATCGCCATGAACATGTTCCTCAAAAACACCAAATCGGAGGAAACCAAAATGGGCGAAAAAATCAAAAGTCTTTTGATGAACCTCGTTCAAGAACCAATAAACATCATCATTATTTCGGCGGCGGTTTTGTTGAGCTTAGGCTTAAATTTTAAAGCACTCCCGATGATTGTTCAGGAGGTATTTGACAAAACAAGCGCAATGATGACGCCGTTGGTGTTGATTTTTATTGGGGTAGCTGTTCAACTAAAACAACGTAAAAAAAGACTTATTGCTTCGTTGTTGGTATTTCGTGCAGGGCTAACGATGCTTTTTAGCGCCGCTATTATCACGCTGCTGGGCATTCATGACCCAACGATGATTTTGTTGGCCACCGTGATTCCGTTGAGTTCGGCAAGTTTTTGGCCATTTGCGCACATCTCAGCCTTTAACTCACGCGAAGAAGCCCTAGAGATTCCCAAAGAACGCCGTACTTTCAATGTCGAGTTAGCGGTGTTGGTCATGGCCTTTTCGTTACCTTTTTCTACGTTACTTATTTTAGGAATCTTGTCAACGGGAACGTTTTTTGCCCATACCAGTACCATTGCCATTTCGGGAATTGTTTTGATGCTTGTGGGTTTTGTTCCAACTTTTTTGGGACGTAAAACCGTTCGTTTGTCGAAAGCATAAAAAACGACGAACACTTGTTACAATGAATGTTTCAACAAAACTGATGAACCAATGAAAACTTTGAAAATATTCTTATTTGTGGCTACGGCCTTGGCAGCAGCATCTTGCAAAGTAGAAGACCCTTTTGTGGACAGAGTTGTTTCGCCTGTATTGCTAGTGTTTGACAATGCCGTGGGCGATGGTGGAGGTTTTACAACTGAGCCTACCGTGACGTCAAAAGCGACAAGTACGCAAGCGACGATTAGCGTTCGGATTTTTGAATTGGACAAAACCAATATATTGGATTACAAGAAGGGCATTGACTCTATTCCTCTTACGGGGTTGAGTTTGGCATTGACGACACGCACGGGCACAAAAATTGCCGACGTGACAACCGACGCCAAAGGCCGCGCAACGATTACAAAAACGTGGGCTGAATTTGGATTGTCGGCCCCTAAATCGGGAAATACTGTATCACTAACACTGACTGGAACATACAAGGAGCAAGCGTTCACAAAACTAGCGCGTCTCCAAGCGAATTAGTTGTAGGTCAATAGTTGACAGGCTTTAGTCCACAGTCCATAATATGGGCTGGAGTAACGTAAACACGCTGGACTATCGTCTATCGACCATGGACTATACCACTTAAAGATTATTGGTGGGTTTGAATAATCAATGATTGAACTGACAACGCCGAGGCACTCGTCTCGGCGTTGTTTTTTTTATTTTTTTAGTAAAACATAAGTAAAGTTCTCGTTAAACTAACTTATGGCATAAATTAGCGTTCAAAATGACATAATTCATGCGATTCAAACTCACGTTAGCCCCCGTTCGAGACCGTCAGCGTTTAGTATTCAACTATCAATATCCCCTGCAAGCGTGGATTTATGGTCGCTTGGCCAATGCCGATGCTGCGTATGCGGGTTTTCTTCACGAACGGGGCTACCAAGTGCCCGAGAGTCGCAAGGCGTTTAAGCACTTTACTTTTTCGGCTTTGCAAATACCAAGCATCGAACCTATCAAGAAAGGAGATACGTATATGGTACTGCGTTCGGGCGTTTTGACGCTGTATATCTCGTTTTATGTGGACAGAGCGGCGGAAAATTTTATCGTTGGGCTGTTTCAACAGCAGCAACTGAGCATTTATAATCGGGAATGTAGGGCCGATTTTGTGGTAGAACGCGTGGAGACAGCCTCCTTGCCTGCGTTACAGAGTTCAATGACATTTCGTACGCTGTCGCCGATGGTTGTAGCCCAAAAAGTAGATGATTTGGATCAATACTTGCCCCCAACGGATGCCGATTTTGGGCGATTTTTTGCGGTGAATTTGGTCGATAAACTGCGTTCGGTGCAACCTTCCATGGAAATGGATGCAACAATTGCCGAGCGACTGGTCAAGTTTGAGTTACTAAGCGACCCCGAACGGATAAAAAAACGAGGATTTCTGGCCAAAGAAGGCAAAGAGAAGGAGCAAACAAAAGTAATTGGTTATCACAATTTTACGTTTGCCCTGACAGCCCCACCCGAACTCATCGAGGTAGGCTATTTGGGTGGATTTGGGAAGTATTGTTCGATGGGGTGTGGGTGTGTGGAGGTGGTAGAATGAGGTTTTATCAATGAAAAAGTTTCGACACTAATACGTTTTGACGATGAGAAATCTAGTATCTTTGCGGTTGACTGATGCGTTTGGTCGCTTACACAACTCATCTCCTGATGGGGGTTGCCAGTACTGGTACGGGGGCGAAGAGATGTATCAGTTTTTTTGTGTCCTTACAGATTTAAAGGCGGTTTTAATTTATCGAGCCTCAGTAAGTGAGTCTCACCGTCATATACTTTTGGCCTTTCTCCGTATAAATCGACAATTTCACCTGCTAAAGGCTCTATGCTTTGCCAGAAGCGGATTTCTCCCTTTAATAAATAACGCTGTAAAGCCCACAGAAAGTAATCTACGATGCTTAATTCGGGCATTTGATAGCTGGGTTCAATACTACAGTTATACAGAATGTCTTGTTTTTCAAGTCCTTTTTTCTTGGCGTCGTTCTCAATGGCTTGGTCAATGGAAGAGACGAGTTTGTGCAGTGCCGACTTGGCCCTGCCTGCTAAATAAATCGAATGGCTATGCCCAGGATTTAGTTTCTCTTGAAATAAATGAGAAACGAGATCAAAATAAAATTCGGAGGGGTTATTGTTATGCTTACGGTTGAAAATGCCTAGATCTTTGCGTCCAATAATGGCGTGAAAACGAAGTTCGGAAGGATTAAATTGCCGAAGGAATTGGAAGAAACGGTGGCGAATGTCGGAGTGGTCGGTACGGGCATGAAAGTACCAGTCGGGTTGTGAAACCGAATAAATGGTATTGTAAAGTGGGTCTGACAAGATTTCGGCTTTGAGTTCCAAGATAGCTTTTTGAAGCGTTTTGCGGTTCGGTGTTTCGACCATACCCAAAATAAGCAACGGCTGGAAGCCTTCCGTCCCGACCAACAATTTTTTTCGTTTCCCATAAAACTCTGGGTCGCCACATTCATCGATAAAGAAATAATGGGTTTCGAGCATGAGGGGTTACCGTTTGATAAGTTTTTGACTAGAGAAGTGGTTGCTTCGATTGATTTTCAAAGGAATAAATTTTACTTGCAATCCCAACCAGTGACTAAATTTAAAGAAATAACCTTGATGAATTAAAATTATGAGAATAAACTTAAAGAGGTGGGTTACTTGGATGGATTTGGAAAGTATTGCTCGATGGGGTGTGAAACTGGTATAATGAGTTGTTTCGGACGTTAGTTTTTAGAAAAAGAAAATACGCTAGGTAGAAGAATTTGAGTTATGAATAAATTCAATGACAATAGTCCCAAATACCGCCTATTGGCGATTCTCAAGCTCCTCATTGAGAGTCCGTACCAATACACGAGAAGGACATTGGCGACCATGTACAACGTTGTCCCCGATACTATCAAAAAGGATTTTGAAGAGCTTCGTGATGCGGATTTTAATGTGGAACACGACCATCAATATAGATATGCTATCGTTCCTAACAAGCCTATGCAACACTTAGAGGATATGCTGTTTTTTACCGAAACTGAGAAAGAAATTTTAATGGAAGCACTTGCCAACAATGCCAAAGCTTCTGAAAAAAAAACGAAGCGAATGCAAGAAAAGCTTAATGCAATTTATGACGTATCAAAATTGGGAAGTAGCTTGTTTTCAAGGACTTTTCTCTCGAAAGCCAATTTGCTGGAGCAAGCCAAGCAACATAAAAAAGTGGTAAAACTTATCAATTACCGTTCAACCAACAGTAGCGAAGTGTCAGATAGATTGGTAGAGCCGTTTTCGGTAAATGTAAAAGAAGACATACTTCATGCTTTTGCAATCGAACGCAAGGATATTCGGCATTACAGGATTTCAAGAATAGAGCGAGTGGAATTGCAGGAAATGGTGTGGCAGTACGAAACGTTACACTATGTGACTGCTACCGACCCATTTAGGATAGTAAATGACCATAAAGTACGGGTACACATTCGATTGAAAGTAGGAGGGTATAATGAGTTGATTGAGCGTTTTCCGTTGACGCAAGCCTATTTACAACCCTCGGCTGGCGAGCCTGGTATTTATGATTTTGAATGTAATGTAAATGAAAAGTTTTTTGGGTTGACCAATTTTATTCTGGGCTATCACGAGCATATCGTTGAAATCGTAGAACCAGAATCACTCATTGAGCATATCCGAAGGCACATAGCAAAAATAAATTTTTGACAATTTTGGGGGTGGGGTGAATAATGAGGGGGGGAGGGGTGTAGATTTGGGGTATCATTTAGAAAAACATATAATATGAGTTTAGATACAGTATTGAAAATAGGAAAAGCTTTTAGAGCTTCGACAGATGGTTTAAAATATTTTAAATATATAAAACCATGCCCTAAAGATTCAGAGAAGTCTTCTACTTCCGTATTGCGATTGTCTATCCCTGTAAAAGAAGATTTTACTTTTGATTTTGACAGGATTTCCGAAATTACTGATCAAAATATTATTGGTTCAGATTCAAAAGAATCTTCTTTATACTATTTAACATTTAAAACATCTGATAATGACGGTATGGTGAAATATATTTTTGGGGATATATTTTACTCTTTATCAGCGTCTATTGATAAAAACGGCGTTTTAGAATCAAGTGAAGGAGGTTTTTATAGGTTAGATAATCTAAATGCTTCAAAGGCATATCAACTAAATTCTTTTCACAGAGGAGAGGAAGATTTTAAGAAAATTGTTGACTTGTTGAAATTAGATTCAAATAGTGTTGAGGATAATGTTTTAGTCAAATTTAGAAATTCATTTGAAACTCAAATGAATTTACTACACCTTATCTTGAAATATCAAATTGGCGTACTTCAATTTTTGAAAGAACATCAAAATAAAGGAATGACGTTTTTAGAGTTTCTGAATGATGAAGAAGCATTAAAACATCATACTTCATTCGGCGTTTTTGAAACTATACGTGCGTCAAAAACTGCAAAAAAAACATTCTCTCAACTATTTAAAATAGAGGATGAAGATTATCAATATGAATGGGAAACTATTCAAAATAATGAGTCTTTTATTACTCAACTAGTTGCATACAGTAATAGCACTGTTTTTATACATTTTTGCTTCCCCCAAGAAGAACATTGGTATAATTTCAAAAATGAATTAGCTTATATTGCGCAGAAAATGCTTGATGATTTTGTGGACAAATCTTCCAGTATTGATGACTATGTTCTAAAAAAGACGTTGTATAAAACACTTTGTTCTGGAGATTCAAAAAATGATATTCAATTTCCGAGTTTCGAGGTAAGTGCAAAACATAAGTCAAAGAGTTTCACTATTGATGAGATTACTGACTTATTCTACGCAATAGATTATTCAAAGAATGCTGTAATTAGCCCGACGGAGGATATAAAATTAATTGTGTTACCTAATGGGGATAATTTGACAGCAACAGATTATGAAGAATTCAGAAAAGATACAAGACAAAACATAATAGATGCTGAGTTAATTATAGATAGAAACAATACTGAATCGTCGGAAGGAGATAGATTTCTTGCTTGGTTTGATGATAAATCAGAATATGATAGTATTGTAACTCAATTTGATTTGATTTTTAGTAAAAAAGGAGGTGCAACATCTCCTGATACAGATTTGCTGGAGTTATCAGGTATTTCAAAAAGTAATTTACAGGTTGTAAAAAAGAGAATTAATGACATATCAAAAGATATTTATCAGAAAAGGCAATCAGAGTTGAAGTTAAGTAAGTCGCTGTCTTCACTTTCTATATCATGGTCGTTTTCAAACATTTTAGGAGTACCCCAAGCAGATAAAAATGGAAAAGTTTCTTTTAAGACGAATTCAAAATATCAGTCACATATTTTGAAAATATTACCACGAATCTATACTTCAACTTATGGTGTAGATAATTTACTATTACCCTCTTTTATTAATAATGTTGAATATTCAATAAGGCACGGAGATGTAAAATACTCTTTTCTGAAATATGATTTAGAGTTTTTACTTTCTATTCAAAATACATTAATTCCAAAACAAAACTTTCTAAAAATTATGAGTTCAAAAAGCTATGAATTAGGAAAATCCTTAGGCAAGTTAGCCATTTTTCTAAAACCTGATAAGAATGGAGATTCTCCTATCAATTCATTTGAAAAAGAGTTTGTGGGAAACCTTAGCCGTCATATTGGACAACTAAGAGATGTACAAAAGTTTAGTAGCTACTTATTTGAAAAGTATGCTCTACATAAGGACAAAGCAAGATATATTCCTGCTGACGTGCGAAAAGGTAATGTGACTAAGGAGATTGAAGAGCAACTGATTTACTTGCAGGATGTCAATAACAAAATAGCTTATGACAAGCATGAATGCTCCTTTGGTTTTTTTGCAAGCTATTTTGCTCCATATGAAGCTAAAGTCAATTCAACAGAAGAAAATGAGACTAACAATTAACTATTTACTAAAACCTTAAAACATTTTAAAAATGAGCATTATATCTGAAAAATCAGAGTTACTTTTTTTATACGAAAGTACCTATTCTATTCCTAATGGAGACCCATTTACAGGTGAACAACGCTATGACGAAGAAACTAAAAAGGTTCTTGTTAGTGATGTTAGAATTAAGCGGTTTATTAGAGATTTTTTACTTTCGGAGAATCAAGAGATTTTTGTGTGGAATGACCAAAGTAATGTAGATGGTAAAGAGTCTGGGGCAGCATCAAGAGTGAAATCTCTAAAAGAAAAGTATAAAGATGATGATTCTTTGAAAAAAGTAGATAAGAATGGTAAGACAACTAAAGATTTCAATACTTTGAAGTTATTACAAAAATGTTTGGATGTGCGTTTGTTTGGAGGCATTTCAACGGAGGAAGGCGATTCTGTCAACTTAACTGGACCAGTACAATTTTCCTTACTAAATCCTTCTTTGAATGAAGTTGACTTAAGATTACATCAAAATACTTCACAATTTGTATCAAAAGGAGGTAATAAACAAGGAGCAATAGGTACGACAACAGTAGTACCATATTCTCTTCTACAAATTCATGGTTGGATAAATCCAAAGTCTGCACAAAAAACGGATTTGTCAGTTGATGACGTATTTACGATGCAAAAAGCTCTTTGGCACAGTATTAACGATGCGAATACCCGTACAAAAAGTAATCAAAGTTCGGTATTACTTATAGAAATAGTTTATAATCAACCGTTTGGTAAAATATACGGAGTTGATAGACTTGTAAAAATTACGCCTAAAGATAATAAAAGGGGAGAACAATTGCGAAGTATGGACGACTATGATTTTGATTTTTCTGGTTTACTATCTATTATCTCTTCTGATAAAGTGAAGGAGATTAGATATTACACAGAAATAGATAGTATTAAAAGTGCTTTCACAGACGATAAATTCAAATCTTTGACTTTTTAAGAAATAATGAGAGCTATTAAAATTATTGTTGACGGTAGTTGGGCTCATTTCAAGCGCCCAGAAACTAATAATAATCCGCTTTCACACGATTTAATTACTAAAACTGCCCTAATCGGTATGATAGGGGCAGTTTTAGGTAAAGAACGTGATGAAATGAAACTGTTATTTCCTCAATTATCAGAAGACTTATTATATGGAGTAAGACTTCTAAATCCAGTAAAAAAAAACTCTTGGGGATTTACAAGTAGGACAGCATTTAAGCCTTGGAAATCAGGGACTCCAAAGTATTTTGAGTTTTTAAAAGACCCTAAATTTATGATTATTATTGCTCTTAAAAATGTACGTTCTGAAGTTATATTTGTAGAGTTTTTGAAATCAATCAAAAAAGAAGAAAGTATTTACACCCCAGTTTTAGGCTGGCATAATTGCCCTGCTAACGTACATTTAGAATCAGAAAGTAATCTAAGTGGTTTGCAACAAGGTATTTTTGAAACGAGTGGATTTGTAGAAAAACCTCCTAAACATAAACCTAAACTCCTTAATGTTCAAAGTAGAATTGGCTTTGATAAATTACCGACTTTTCAAGATGATGATTTCTGGAATTTACCCGAACATTACCGAGAAATAATTTATCCTGATGCAAATGCTACAATTACAGTTGAGGGAGAATACTATGAATACTTAAATGATAATTCAAAATGGTGGTTAATTTAAAAGACTATAAATCACATCCTCATAAAGAGCTTACAGTTCATACTCAAGGAGTTATAAATAAAACAGAAGATATAATAAGATTATTTGAATCACGTGATATTGCTAAATTATCTGCTATATTTCATGATTTAGGTAAAATGAACATGAATTTTCAAGATAAATTAAAATATAATAGAGAGAGCAAAGGTTATGCAAATCATGCTTATTTATCAGCATTTGGCTTTTTTTGTTTTATTAATACTAACAGAAGTTATTTATTAGAGGTATTAGGTGAAAATTGGGAAAACAAGTTGGTTGCTATTATTGTAATTATTGCAAAACATCATGGTAATCTTCCAGATTTTAAAATGCCTATTAATAAAGATGAGTGTGAGAGCCTTTTTAAATTCATAAATGAAAAACCCTATATTCCTACAACTGACTTTATTCGCTATTTTTTACCAAATATAAAAGAGTTTGTACTCAGTGATAATCTTAAAATCCAGCAGGTGTTTAAGGATAAAGTTTATTACAAACCCAACGATAAAAATTTAGAAACGTTTCTGGATACCCAATTTGCATTTGCTAGTTTGATTCAATCAGATAAAACAGATGCTGGTGATTTAGAATTAGAAGAAGATAGAAAGAATACAAGTTTATTCTGTGCAAATTACGAGAAAAAACTAAATGACTACTTACACACCTTAACGGCAGTTTCAGACCTCAATAAACTAAGAACAGAAATTCGTATTGAGGCAACGCAACGAATCAGACTACTGCTTCAAACGACTAAACAACGTGTCTTTGCTCTTACAGCACCCACAGGTGCAGGAAAAACACTTATGCTTCTTTCGTTGGCAAATGAGATTCTTAGGGAGAAAAAAGAAGATTTAAGAATTATTTATTCTATCCCATTTCTTTCTATTACGGAACAGGTAGAGAAAGAGTGCCTAAAAATCTTTGGTCATGAGTTTGTAAAAAGAATAGATAGCAAATCAATAGATGAAAGGTTTCAAAAGCTTCAAAAAGAAGTTGAAACAAACCCAGACAAAGCAAAAGAAATAATGACAGCAAAATTTGTTGAAGATATTTTCTTATCGCCTTTTATTATCACAACATTTGTTCGTTTTTTTGAAACATTAGTAAGTAACGTTAATTCTACCTTATTGAAACTCCCAAGTTTTTCTAATTGTATTTTTTTGATTGATGAGATACAGTCTTTACCTCCACGCCTTTACACATTTTTTGTTGCATACTTGACAGAGTTTTGTAAAAGACATAATTCTTATTGCATAGTTTCTACTGCTACGATGCCCCATTTTGCCATTAAAAATACTGAAGCTCAAAGGTTATTTAAAGATTATACTGTGCCAAATGAACTCTTGAGTTTAGATTATTTTAATCATTTTCTTTTCAATAGGTATAATATAGAACAGAATAAGAAACGCATTGGTGTTGGTGAACTTGCTGAAATGGTTTTAGCAGAAAATCAGTCTGTTTTGGTAATTGTAAATACAATTGATGATAGTAAAGAGCTATTTGACGAATTGTCTAATAGTTTAGGGAAGAATGAATTAGTTCTACTCAACACACATTTCACACCAAATGATAGAAAATATAAAATTGATTACACCAAGTTGAGGTTGCAATACGGAAGAAAAATTATTTTAGTATCCACGCAGCTTATAGAGGCTGGGGTTGATATAGATTTCCCAGTTTTATATAGAGATATGGCTATTATTCCAAGTATTATTCAATCAGCAGGTCGGTGTAATAGAAATGGTAAATTGTCAAATTTAGGTCGTGTAATAGTGTTTAACCTTGAAAAAAATGGAAAAGCAAGGGCTGAATTGATTTATCGAGGACAAGATACTATCCTTTTGAGAAAGACAAAAGACTATTTTAAAGCCGACTCTTATTCCGAAAACAGTTTATTAGGTGTTCAAAAAAATTTTTTTACTTTCTTAGGTAAGGATCTTATTTTTGGCGAACATAATCAAAAAAAACCAGCAGTCAGTATTGATTTTACAAGAGATATTAATGAGGCTTCCCTTTATAGGTTTAACTTGCTGATATACAGTTTTCTACAAATAAACTAACCCCGAAAAAGAGCCAAAATTGGCAATTTTCGGGGTTTTTGTGTATTTTGTTTTTACCACAAAACTGAAATA
>Ga0209794_1000691_pt1 | contig 40495 bp, 38 predicted proteins | sample EBPBio232013_DNA_FD_185869 | JGI IMG/M metagenome (GOLD analysis project Ga0209794, IMG submission 185869) | Wastewater treatment Type I Accumulibacter community from EBPR Bioreactor in Madison, WI, USA - Reactor 1_5/23/2013_ DNA (SPAdes)... | ecosystem: Engineered > Bioreactor > EBPR >... | reverse complement strand
GATGCCGCCGCGCGACAGCCAGGCGTTCAGCGGCGACAGCAGCACCAGCAGGCCGATGGCCGCCGCGCTGCACCAGATCCACCAGGGCCGCGCGGCCGCGGCAGCGCGGTTCGCGCTCGCGCCCTCGGCCGGGCCCTTGAACCGTCTCATGGCACCAGCAGCAAGGTGAACGGCAGCAGCCACCACCACCAGCGCGACGGCGGCGGCTCGGGCACGTCGACGATCTGCGCGGTGCCGAAGGCGCCTTCGCGCCCGTCGCTGGCTTCGCTGGCCAGCGTGCGCACGCGCACGAAGTAGCGGCCGGGCTCCAGGCCGGCCAGCCGTTCCTGCGTGTCGGCGGTCTCGCGGTCGATGCGCGGGGCGCTGAAGGCCGCGTCGGCCGCCACCTGCAACTGGTAGCGCGCGCCGGCCACGCCGGCCGCCGACCAGCTGACGGTGACACCGCCGTCGTCCAGCCGCGCCGGCTGCTGGTCCGGCGGCTGCGGCGGGGGTTGCAGCCGGCGCATGGCCTGCGCGTCGCCCCAGGGGCCGGGGTGGCCATCGGCGCGCACGCCGGCCACGCGCCAGCGGTAGCGCCCGGGCGGCAGGCTGACCTCGGCCTGCGCGGCATCGAGGTCGTCGCGCGTCAGCAGCGGTTTGGCGAAGTCGTCGCCGGCGGCCGCCACCTGCAGCCGGTAGCGCGCCGCCTCGGGGTTGCGCGACCAGGCCAGCACGATGGGCTCCTGGTCGAGGCTTTCATCGGCGCGCGGCCGCAGCAGGAACGGCGGCTCGGGCCGCGCGGCCAGCTCGAAATCGAGCTGCGCGTCCTGGCCTTCGATGGCGCGGCCATCGGCGGCGCGCGCCAGCAGCCGGTATTCGCCATCGGGCAGCGGCAGCCGCCAGCTCGCCAGCGGCGGCGTGAACACCGCTTCGGCCAGCAGCCGCGACGGCGTGCCGCGGTCATGCACCTGCAGCCGGACATGGTGCACGCCGCCGTCGGCCGCCAGCGGCAGCTGCAGCAGCACGCGCTCCAGCCGCCGCGGCACGCCGTCGAGCGCCGGCGCCGGCAGCAGCGGTTGCGGCGTTAGCACGATGCCGCCGGCCTCGGCCCGCGTGCCGTAGCCGCCGTCGACGGCCTGCGCGCCCACCGCCACGCGGCCGTGCACCACCTCGGCCAGCGTCAGCCCGTCGTCGACGCGGGCGCGGAACGCCGTGCCGCGCACGCCCAGGTTGACCACCGGCGTGCGGATCTGCATCTGTGACGGCGGCTGCTGCACCGGCACGTCGGCCTGCACGCTGCCGCGTTCGAGCTGCAACTGCATCTGCACCGGCGCGCCGCCGCCCAGCCGCGCGTGCTCCTGCACGCGCAACCGGCTGTCGGGGCCCAGCGCGGTGCGCGTGCCGTCGGCAAAGCGCAGCGAGGCCGAAGACTGCGGCCCGGTGACGATCTGCTCGCCCGCCGCCACCTCGGCAGCGGCGGCCAGCGGCCGGCGGCCGTCGGGGCCTTCGACGAAGACCTCGCCATGCACGTGCAGCACCTCGGCCGCCGCCGGCTGGCGGCGCAGCATCGCGTACGGGATCTGCAGCGTGCTGCCGGGCTGCAGCCGCCGCGGGTTGGCAATGCCGTTGAGGCGCTGCACTTCTTGCCAGCGCGCCTGCGGCTGCAACAGCCGGGCATGCAGGCCGATTAAGGTGTCGCCGCGTTCGATGCGGTAGGACCACAGCTCGCCGGCGGCCGCGGTCGCTGGCACCGGCGCTGCCGGCAGCGCGGCCGATGCGGCGGGAACGGCTGCGGCCACGGCCATCCGCAAACTCCAGCGCAGCGCCTGCATCACCGCCTCTCCCCGGCCGCGGGGCTTCAAGCGCCCCGTCGAAACGCAATATACCCGTGGGGCCGATCAGCCGTGCCTTGTCCCGGCAATTCGGCCCATGGCCGGCGCGGGCACCGGCCTAGCATGCCGAGCACCCCGACGAAAGGCCCCAAGCGCATGACCGCCGCCACCCTTGATGCCCCGCTCGCCCCGGACGGCCTGTTGCAGCGCCTGGAGCAGTTGGAAGCCTTCGCCGCCCAGGCCAGCGCGGCCATCGACCAGCTCGTCGGCGCCGTGGTCGACGCGCAGCAGGCGCAAGCCGCCACGCCCTCCGCCGTCGACCAGCAGGCCCAGGAGCTGCAGGCCACCAAGGCCAAGCTGCGCGAGCTGGAACAGCAACTGGCGCTGGAGCGCGCCACACGCGACCTGGCCGGCGTGTCGCGCATGCACCCCAAGGCGCGGCGCGCGGTGTTCGTCGGCACCACCTATTTCGGCTGTAATGTCAAGTACGCCTGGCTGGCCGCGCAGGCCCAGGCGCAGGCGCGCGGCATCGACGTCTGGTTCCTGCCCTTCAATGCCGAGCAGCAGCGCCTGGTGGCCGCGCTCGGCGGCCAGTGCCTGCCGCCTTCGTATGCCGAGTGGACGCCCGAGCACCTGCACGTGGCGCTGTCGGCCGCGGTGCTGGTGACCAGCGACCACTTCCTCAACCCCAACCCCTATGCCGCCGCGCTGCTGGCCGGCGCGCGCCACCTGCAGTTGTGGCACGGCGTCTCGATCAAGGAGATCGGCCTGCGCAACCTGGCGCCCGGGCGCGCGCTGGGGCCGCACTTCGCGCGCGTGCTGGCCACCTGCGGCCCCTATGCGCGGATGCTGGGCACCGCCGCCGCCGGCGAAGCCGAATGGCGCCGGTGGTTTGCTTTCGAGCGTTATGCGCCGGTCGGCTATCCGCGCAACGACGTGCTGCACCGCCAGCCGACCGAGGCCGACCTCGCCGGCTGCGACCGCGACACCTACGAGCGCGCCCGCGCCGCGCTGGCGCGCGGCAAGCGCGTGATCCTCTACGCCCCCACCTTCCGCGACGGCCGGCCCGACTGGGTGCTGCACGCCGGCCTCGACAAGCTGGCCCAGGCCGCGGCCCAGGGCGGCGACCTGCTGGTCGTCAACCTGCACCCGGTGGAAAGCCCGCAGATCCCCAAGCTGGCGCCGCTGCTGCCCGGCGTGGCCTTCGTCGCGCCGCGCACCGACCTCTACCCGCTGCTCGGCCAGGCCTCGGCGCTGGTGACCGACTACTCGTCGGTGATGTTCGACTACCTGCACGTCGACCGCCCGGTGCTGCTGTTCCGGCCCGACCACGCGGCCTATACGCAGAAGTCGCGCAAGCTCTTCGACGACAAGCTGAGCGCCCTGCCCGGCCCGCTGTTCGACGACGCCGCCACGCTGGCCCGCGCCCTGCGCCGCGCCGACCTGGGCCAGACGCCGGCGCACGCGCAGGCGCGCCGGCAATTGCGCGAACAATGGTTCGACCACCACGACGGCGGCGCGGCCGAGCGGCTGCTGACGGTGATCGACGACGAACTGGCAATCGCCGGCGCCGGCGCGCCGGACCCCGCAGCCTGATCGCGCACCGCTCGGGCCGTGGTCATCGGCCCAAGCCGCGCCAGCGACCGCCCGACCCGCCCTACCCGCCCTACAACAGCCACTGAATCGGCAGCAACGACAGCGCCCACAGCAGCGCGCGCTGCAAGGCGGTGGTGCCGGGCTCGATCTCGGTGGTGGTGGGCTGGCCGTGGTCCAGGCCTTGCCATTGCAGCTGCCCCTGCGGGCCGAGCTGCAGCCGGTAGGCCATCTGCGGCAGGCGTTCGTCGAGCGCCTGGCCGAGCTGGCGCGCCAGCGTCGGCGCGTCGATGACGAAGCCCATCTCGCAGTTCAGCAGCGCGCTGCGCGGGTCGAAGTTGAACGAGCCCAGGAACAGCGTGCGCTCGTCGATCGCGAAGGTCTTGGCGTGCACGCTTTCGCCGCCGCCGGAGAAGCGCGTCTGAGCCAGCTTCAGCGCCGCACGCCCCTGGGCGTCGAGCGCCCGCGCCTCGAACAGCTGCACGCCGCTCTTCAGCAAGGGCTCGCGCGCCGGCGCGTAGCCGGCGTGCACCAGCGGCACGTCGCTGACCTTCACGCCGTTGGTCACCACGCGCGTCGGCAGGCCGCGCTGCGCCAGCGCCGACAGCAGCGCGGTGCCCGGCTCGCCGGGCACGAAGTAGCCCGACACCAGGTCGAGCCGCTGGCGCGCGCCGGCCAGCAGGGCGGCGATTTCGCGCGCCATCAGGTCGTCGCGCAGGGCGTCGGACAGCGCCTTGTCGGGATGGTCGGCCACCAGCCGCACCGGCGCCCAGCTCAGCCCCTGCTGCTGGCCGCGCCACAGCAGCCGGGCCAGCGCGTCGCCGGCGGCGGCGCGGTATTCGTCGGCCAGAGCGTCGTGCGCGGGCGGCGGCCGGCGGTAGCCCGCCAGCGCCTCGGGCGGCGGCGCGCGCAGCAGGGTCTCGGCGTCGTAGGCCGCGGCGCTGGACCAGTAGCGGTCGAACGTGGCCTGCACGTCGGGTACCACGGCGCCGACGGCCAGCGCGTCGACGTCGATGAACAAGCCGCGCGCCTTGGCGCCGAAGTACACGTCGCCGACGTTGCGGCCGCCGACGACGGTGAGCGCGCCGTCCACCGTCAACGACTTGTTGTGCATGCGGCGGTTCAGCCGCGGGAAGTCGAACAGGTAGTTCAGCGGCCGCAGCGCGCGCAGCGTGAGCGGGTTGAACAGCCGCACCGCGATGTTGGGATGGGCGTTGACCGCGGCCCACATGCCGTCGAGCCCGGCGGTGGGGTTGTCGTCGATCAGCAGCCGCACGCGCACGCCGCGGTCGGCGGCGGCGACGATCTCGCTGAGCAGCATGCGCCCGGAGAGGTCATCTTCCCAGATGTAGTACTGCGCGTCGACGCTGCGCCGGGCCTCGCGCACCAGGCCCAGGCGCACCGCGAAGGCATCGACGCCATCGGGCAGCAGCAGCAGGCCGGTGGCGGCGGGCTGAGCGTGGGCGCGCAGCAGCGCATCCACCTGCTCGGCCAGCGCGCCGCGGCCGGCCTGCAGCGGCAGTTCGGCGGCCGCCCGGCCGCGCGCCGGCAGCGGAAAGGCCAGCTTGAGCACCAGCGCCAGCAGTGCCAGGCCCGCCAGCAGTGCCAGCGGAATGCCGATCCAGGGCGGCGGCAGGCGCATGACGGCGGCCTTCAGCGCGGCGGCGGCGGCGCTTCGGCCTCGGCCGCGGTTTGGGCTTGGGCTTGGGCTTGGGCCAGCCGCAGCCGGCTGTAGAACTCGTCGGTGGCGGCCGCCACGTCGCCATGGCCGGGCGGGCCGACCCAGAACCGCACCTGCAACTGCGCGCCGGCGCCAAAGGCGCTCAAGGCGTTGACCAGCACCTGCGGTTCGGGCGTGGCCTGCACGTGTGCGCACTCGCCCAGCACGCGCAGCGCCAGCGCCTTGGTGTCGGCCAGCGGTTCGTCGCCGGCCAGCGGCAGCATCAGCGTGACGCGGCGCGACTGGCGCGCCTGGATCACCTGCACGCGGTTGGTGTAGAGGTCGCTGTTGGGGATGACGACCAGCCGGTTGTCGGCCGTGCGCAGCAGCGTGGCGCGCACCTGGATGTCTTCGACCACGCCTTCGTCGGCGCTGCTGACGATGAGGTCGCCGATCTGGAACGGCCGCGTGATGAGGATCAGCAGTCCGGCCAGCAGGTTCTGGAAGATGTCCTTGAACGCGAAGCCCACGGCCACGCCGCCGACGCCCAGCGCGCCCAGCACCGACGAGGCGGTGATCGACGGCACCACCAGCGACAGCGCGACCATCAGGCCGAACAACAGCAGCAGCCAGCGCAGCAGCCGGCTGAGCACGATCACCACGTTGCGCGGCTGCTGCGTGCGTTCGAGCAGCGCGCCCAGCGCGGCCGAGCCGGCGCGCGCGCCGGCCCAGAACAGGCCGAACACCAGCAGCGCAATCGCCACCTTGGGCAGCGCGGCCATCAGGCCGTCGGCCATCTCGTGCGCGGTGCGCGCGGCGCTCTGCAGCTCGAAGCCGAACGACGCGGGCGACGCAGGCGACGCGGGCGACGCGCTCGACGTGGCGCCCGCTGCCGTGGCGGCGGGCACCGCGGTGGCGGCGGCGAAAGCGGCGGTCGCGGCGTTGGTCGTCATGGCCTGCGCGCCGCCTGCAAGGGACGCGCCTCGACCTCGAAGCGCAGTTGCACCGCGTCAGTCTTGGTGCGCGACTTGAACCATTCGGTCAGCCGCTGGCGCGCCGCCGCCGGCAGCGGGCGCGGCGTGCTCACCACCAGGTACAAAAGCGGCCGGCGGCCGCCGCTGACGGGCATGATCAGCCCCTCGCCCACCACCACGTCGCCGACCTCGGGGTACAGCGAGCGCAACTCGCGCACCAGGTCGTCGGCCTGGCGCGGCAACTGCTCGCGCAAGGCCTGCGCCTCGGTGAGCACGCGGATGCGCTCGTCGCGCTCCTGCACGCGCACCTGGCTTTCGCGCAGCAGGTCGTTCAGCAGGCTGGTCTTCAGCGCCGTCACGTCGAACTTGGCGTCGCCCACCTGGTGCAGCACGAGGTGGGCGCCTTCCAGCGCGCGCTCCGACGCCAGCCGCTGCTCGATGACCTTCACCTGGTCGGGCGGCACCGGCTCGCCGATCAACGAGACGTCGATGCTGCGGCGCGCGGGGTCGATGCGCGTCTCGATCACCTGCGTGTGCGCGAAGACGAAGGCGCCGGCCACGAACTGCTGGGCCTGCGCGCGGAACACCTCCTGGCGCACCAGGTTGACCGCCAGGTACACGCTGGGCAGCGCAGTGCCCAGCGCCAGCACCCACATGCCGACGCGCACGCGCTGGCCGGCGCCGGCGCCGGCCACGCGGCGCGCGCGCAAGCCCACGGCGCGCACGCCGACCGCGGTGGCCACGGCGATGAACACGCAGTTGATGGCGTACAGGTACATGGCGCCGCCGAAGAAGCGCCAGTTGCCGGTGGCCAGGCCGAAGCCGGCGGTGCACACCGGCGGCATCAAGGCGGTGGCGATGGCCACGCCGGGGATGACGTTGGACTTCTCGCGCCGCGTGATGCCGACGATGCCGGCCAGGCCGCCGAACAAAGCAATCAAAACGTCCCACAACGTGGGCGTGGTGCGCGCCAGCAGTTCGGACTGCGCCTCGCGCAGCGGCGTCAGCATGAAGTACAGCGCCGACACCACCAGGCTGATGCCGGTGGCGATGGCCAGGTTGGCCAGCGAGCGCCTGGCCAGGTCGAAGTCGAGCACCGCCAGGCCCAGGCCGGCGCCCATGATCGGCCCCATCAGCGGCGAGATCAGCATGGCGCCGATGATCACCGCCGTCGAATTGACGTTGAGCCCGACCGACGCCACGATGATGGCGAACATCAGGATCCACGGCGTGGCGCCGCGAAGCTCGACGCCGTCGCGGATGCGCGCTTCGATCTCGGCGTCGTCCGCCTTGTCCTGGCGCAGGCTGAAGCGCGCGTTCAGCAGCCGCCGGTAGCGGCGCAGCCGGCGCTGGCGCGGGTCTGCGTTGGTGGGTGCGGCGTCGGTGCTCACAACAGCATGAAGGCCGCCGCGGCCACCAGCGTGGGCCCCAGCGCGGCCAGCAGCAAGCCGCCCGGGTTGACCGCCTCGTCGGCGAAGTGCCGCTGCAGCAGCGACAGGCCGGCCGGGTTGGGCGCATTGGCGATCACGGTCAGGCCGCCGCCGGTGACGGCGCCGGCCACCAGCGCGTACTTGAACTCCGGCGTCAGGCCCTGCACCAGCGAGCCCAGGTAGGTGAGCGCGGCGTTGTCGGTGAACGCCGTGAGCAGCGTGGCGCCGACGAACACCTGGTCGGCCGTCATCGACAGCAGCAGCGGCTGCAGCCACCAGTCCTGCAGCCCGCCCAGCACCACCAGGCCGGCCAGGAAGAAGGCCACCAGCAGCGCCTCGCGCACCAGCAGCGGATCGTGGTGGCGCTCGAAGGCGCGCGCCAGGCCGATGAACAGCATCAGCAGCCCGAGCACGAACTCCGGGTCGTGCGAGAAGCGCACCAGGCCGGCCAGCAGCGCCGCGTGCAGCAGCACCATGGCAACCGGCACCGGCGGCTGCGAGGCATCGGCCGCCGGCTCGCGCCAGTCCAGCGCCTTCAGCTCGCGCAGGAACAGCAGCGTGGCGCCGGTGGCATTGACCACCACCGCCAGCGCCGCGCGCCAGCCGAAGTGGCTGAGCATGAAGGCCGTGTCCCACTGCCAGGTGGCGGCCACCATCAGCACCGGCGGCGCCGCGAAGTGCGTGAGCGTGCCGCCGATCGACACGTTGACGAACAACACGCCCAGCGTGCCGTACTTCAGCCGCGTCGACACCGGCAGCGAGTAGATGCGCTTGGACAGGATCAGCGCCGCCAGCGTCATGGCCGCCGGCTCGGTGATGAACGAGCCCATCAAGGGCACCAGCGCCAGCACCACCCAGTAGAACGACACCGCGCCCGGCAGCGGCAGCGCGCGCGCCACGCCGCGGACCAGGGCCGAGGCGGTGCGGATCACCGGCCGGCTGGCCGCCACCACCATGATGGCGAAGACGAACACCGCTTCGCTGAAGTTGCGCGAGCGCACGTACGCGACCGCGGGCTCCGAGCCCTCGGTGAAGAACATCAGCGTGACCAGCACCATGGCCCAGAAGCCGAACACCACCTCGACTTCGCCCAGCAGATGCCAGACGCCGGCATAACGCCCGCCGCGCGCGGCGATGGTGTCGAAGCGGCTGGCCGCGAAGGTGTGGAGGATGGCCAGCGCGAACAGCGCCGTGGCGATCAACTGGGTGGTCGTGGGCCTCACGGCGCGGGACTGCTTTCGATGGTGACAGCGCTCGAAGGCGCTCGGGGCGAAGCGGCCATCCTAACGCGAGTCACGGCGACTCCCTGCGAGTCCCCACGCCGCCCGGCGCGCAGCGCGGAAGTAACATGCCAGCCGAACGGTGCTGTCGCAGGCCGTCGCGGCGGCGCGCGGGTGCACGCCGCCGTTTCAACCGTAGGAGGACATCGGACATGATCGATCGAAAACTTCAAGCGCTGGCCGGCTGCGCCGCCGCCGCCGGGCTGGCACTGGCGATGGCCCTGCCCGCCGCGGCGCAGACCGGCGCCGCGGCGCCGGTGGCCGGCGCCGTGCGGCTGGGCGTGGCGGTGGCCGAGATGGACGTCGTCGCCAAGGGCTGGAGCGCGAAGAAGAGCGTGCTGGGCCACAACGTCGTCAACGACGAAGGCAAGAAGATCGCCAGCGTCGAAGACCTCATCGTCGCGCCCGACCAGAAGGTGTCGTTCGCCATCCTCGACGTCGGCGGCTTCCTCGGCATGGGCGAGCGCCGCGTCGCGGTGCCGGTGGAACAGCTCAAGCCCGGCCCGAAGGGCAGCTTCCTGCTGCCCGGCGCCACCAAGGACGCCTTGAAGCAACTGCCGCACTTCGTCTACGCCAAGGCCCATTGAGGCACGGCCCGCCGCCGCGCGCGAACACGCCATGACCGGCGCCGGCCAGGCCGCCGAGGGCGCGGGCGAAAGCCTGCGCACCGTGCTGGTGGCGCTGGCCGTGAACGCCTTGATCGCGTCGGCCAAGAGCGTGGCGGCCGCCATCAGCGGCTCGGCCGCGATGCTGGCCGAGGCGGCGCATTCCTGGGTCGATGCCGGCAACGGCATCTTCCTGCTGCTGGCCGAGCGGCGCGCCGCGCGCGCGCCGACCGCGCTGCACCCCATGGGCTTCGGCCGGTCGGCCTACGTGTGGGCCATGGTCGCCGGCTTCGGGCTGTTCACCGCCGGCGCCGCGGTGTCGGTGATGCACGGCATCGCCGCCTTGCGCGCCGGCCCGGCGGCCGGCGCGGCGCAGGACACCACGCTGGCCTATGTGGTGCTGGCCGTGGCCTTCGTGCTGGAGTCGGTGTCGTTCCTGCAGGCGCGGCGCCAGGTGGCGCAGGCGGCACGCTCGCGCGGCCGGCAGCCCTGGGCCTTCGTGCTGGGCACCTCGCAGACCACGCTGCGCTCGATCTACCTCGAAGACATCACCGCGCTGGGCGGCATCGTCATCGCCGCGCTGGCGCTGTGGCTGGGCGAACGCACCGGCAATCCGATGTACGACGCGGTGGGCTCCATCCTCGTGGGCCTGTTGCTGGGCGCGGTGGCCATCGTGCTGATCGTTCGCAATGCGCAGTTTCTGGTGGGCGACCCCGGCACGCCCGAGATGCGCGCCGCGCTGCGCGACTGGCTGCTGCAGCAGCGCGACGTGCAGCGCGTGGGCACCATGCACATCGAGTTCGTGGGCCCCGGGCGCGTGCTGGTGGTGGCCGCGGTCGGCCTTGCCGGCGACCCCGTGGCCTCGGTGCTGGCGCGGCGGCTGCGCGCGCTGGAGGACGAACTGTGCCGGCTGCAGCCCGCGGTGGCGCGCTGCCTGCTGACGGTGGGCTTGCCGGACGGCGACGAGGCCTGCGCGCCGTAGCGGCGCGTGCGGCCCTCAGGCCCGCGCGCGCACGGCGGCGACGACCTCGGCCTTCAACTCGGTGCTCGACACGCCTTCGGTGCGCGGCAGGTAGACCACGTCGCACAGCGGCTTGAACTCGTCGAAGCGCCCTTCCCAGTCGCTGCCCATCACCAGCGCATCGGCGCCATGGGCGACGATGTCGTGCGCCTTCTGGCCCCAGTCGGTCTCGGGGATCACCGCGTCGACCCAGCGGCAGGCGGCCACCATCGCCGCGCGGTCGGCGTACGGCACGACCGACTGCTTGCCCTTGACGGCGTTGAACTCGTCGGTGGAGACGGCGACCACCAGGCGGTCGTAGCGCTGGCGGATGCGCTCGAACAAGCGCACGTGGCCGATGTGGAACAGGTCGTAGGTGCCGTAGGTCAGCGCGACGGTGGGCACCGTGGAGCGCGGCGCAATGGTGGGCGCGGCCGGGCCGGCGCCGGTGCCGACTGAAGACGGACGAACGGCAGGAGCGGCGGGCAGGCTCATCGCGGCGGGGCTTTCGGCAATCGGGTGACGGCGGCCGCCGCACGCGGCCGCTCCGATGCCGAATCTAGGCCGCCGCCGCCGCCGGCAAAGCCCCGAACAAGCGCCCGCCGGCGGCCTTGTTCGCCGCCTGGCGCCGCTTCAGGTCTTGCCGTTCTTGGCGATCAGCGACTTGGCCGCCGCCAGCAGGTCCTTGCCCTTGAAGCCGCGCTTGTCCATGTCGGCCACCCATTCCTCGTCGACGTGGCTGGACAGCTTGATGAACTCTTCGCGCTGCGCCGCGGTGAACTGGTAGATCTGGTTGCCGCGGTCCACGGCGGCCTTGCGGCCCAGCGCGTCGTTGCCCTGCTGCGTCTTGCCCAGCCAGGCCGAGGTGGCGAGGCCCGAGTTGGCGTCGATCACCTTCTTCAGGTCGGGCGCCAGGCCGTCGTAGCGGGCCTTGTTCATCGCCATCACGAAGGTGGTGGTGTAGAGCGCGCCGCCGCTGTTGTCGAACTCGCTGTGGTACTTGGTCAACTCGTGCACCTTGACCGAAGGCACCACCTCCCAGGGGATCACGCAGGCGTCGATCGTGCCCTTGCTCAGCGCGTCGGGAATCTGCGGCAGCGGCATGCCCACCGGCGTGGCGCCCACCGCCTGCAGCATCTTGGTGACCAGCCGCGTCGGGCCGCGCACCTTCATGCCCTTCAAGTCGGCGACGCTCTTGATCGGCTTGTGCGCCGAGTGGAACATGCCGGGCCCGTGCACCTGAAGCGCCAGCACGTGGGTCTCCTTGAACTCGTCGGGGCAATAGGTCTGGTAGTACTCCCAGTAGGCCTTGGAGGTGGCCTCGGCGTTGTTCATCATGAACGGCAGCTCGAACACCTCGATGCGCGGGAAGCGCCCGGCCGTGTTGCCGGGCAGCGTCCACACCACGTCGACCACGCCGTCGCGCGCCTGGTCGTACAACTGCACCGGCGTGCCGCCGAGCTGCATGGCCGGGTAGCCCTCGAACTTGATGCGGCCGCCGCTGTCCTTCTCGACCTTCTCCATCCAGGGCTTGTGCATCGACAGCCAGACGTTGCTCATCGGCGCCATGAAGGTGTGGAACTTGAGCGTGACCGTCTGCTGCGCCAACGCGGCCAGCGGCGTGCCCAGCGTCGTGGCGGCAGCAGCGGCGGCGCCGCCGCTGATCAGGGTGCGACGTTTCATCGAAGGTCTCCAGGTAAGGCGAAATCGGCAAAGCCGGCAACTTAACGACCGGCGCGCCGCGCGGCCGTCCCGGTTTTCCCTAGGACGCTAGTTGATGAAGCGCACCAGCCACAGCGGCACGATCGGGAAGAACAGGAACAGCATGGTGCGCAGCACGTCGCTGATGAGGAACGGGAACACGCCGCGGTAGGTCTCGGCCATCGGCACGTCCTTGGCCATGCCGTTGACGATGTAGACGTTGAGCCCCACCGGCGGCGCGATGAGCCCGAAGCCCACCGTCATCAACACCATGATGCCGAACCAGATGGCCGCCATGTCCTTGGGCATGCCGAAGTCGAGCGCCATCACCATCGGGAAGAAGATGGGAATGGTTAGCAGCAGCATCGACAGCTCGTCCATCACCGCGCCCAGCAGCACGTAGAACAGCAGGATGGCCACCACGATCCACAGCGGCGACAGCCCCCAGCTGCCGACCACCGCGGCCAGCTGGTTGGGCACCTGGGTCAGCGCCAGCGCCGAGTTCATGAGGTCGGCGCCGATGAAGATGAAGAAGATCATCGCCGCGCTGGCCGCCGTGCCGTAGAAGCACTGCTTGAACTTCTCGAAGGTCATGCCGCCGCGCAGCAGCGCGGTGAGGAAGGTGGTGGTGGCGCCGACCGCCGCGCCTTCGGTCGGCGTGAACAGGCCGCCGTAGATGCCGCCGAACACCAGCGCGAAGATCAGCAGGATGGGCGCGATGCCCATCACCGCGCGCAGGCTCATGCGCGGCGGCGTGTCTTCGACCTCGGGCGCGTGGCCGGGATACAGGCGCACGTAGATCGCCACCGCGACCATGTAGCCGACCATCGCGATCAGCCCCGGCACCACGGCGGCGGCGAACAGCTTGCTGATGTTCTGCTCGGTGAGGATGGCGTAGATCACCAGCACGATCGACGGCGGCAGCTGGATGCCCAGCGTGCCGCCGGCGGCGAGCGTTCCGGTGGCGATGCGGCCGGAGTAGCCGTGGCGCGTCATCTCCGGCAGCGCCACGCTGGTGATGGTGGCCGCGGTGGCCACCGACGAGCCGCTGATCGCGCCGAAGGCCGCGCAGGCCAGCAGCGAGGCCATCGCCAGCCCGCCCTTGAAGCGCCCCATCACCGAGGCCGCGAACTCGAACAGCGCCTTGCTGATGCCGCCGTGCGTGGCGAACTGCCCCATCAGGATGAACAGCGGGATCACCGACAGGTCATAACTGGCGAAACGCGCGAACGCCTGGGTGTTGAGGAAATTGGCGTACGGCAGCCAGCCAGCCTGCAGCAGGTAGCCGATGGACCCGGCGGCGAACATGCTCACCGCGATCGGCACGCGCAGCGCCATCAGCAGCAGCATCGAGCCGAAGATCAGCCCGGTCAGCATCAGCGGCGTCATGCGGCGGCTTCCTGGTCGAAGCCGCGCAGCGCCTGCGCCAGGCCGATCACCGCGGTCAGCGCCAGCGGCGGCACCATGCCGACGTAGACGGTCCATTCGGGCAGGCCCATCATCATCGAGCCGGCGCCCGAGTTCCAGGCGTTGATGCCGCCGATGGCGGTGCGCCAGGCCAGCAGCCCCATCGCCAGCGCCACCGTGAAGGCGCCCATGCGGTCGAGCCCGTCCTGCACCGACTGCGGCGCGCGGTTGGTGAAGAAGTCGACGATGATGTTGTTGCGCCGCACCTGGCACCAGGGCATGAACAGCGCGATGGCCGCGCCGGCCGCGAAGCCCGACAGCTCGAACGCGCCGACGATGCTCCAGCCCGTGGTATTGCGGCCGATCAGGCTGATGCAGGTCATCAAGGTGATGACGATGATCAGCACGCCGGCCAGGATGGCGCACAGCTTGGCCAGCTGCTCCAGCAGTTTCATGACGCCCCTCAGGAAGATGCCGCCGCGGCCAACGCCTCACGTCGCCGGGCAACGATGGAGCCGGATTCTTGGGCCGGCCCGGCGGCCGTCAATGCTGATCTTTCCCGATCGCCCGGCCGCTCAATAGCGTGAGAAATACTCTCGCCGCTGCCAGTCGTCCTGGTCCTCGGCCTGCGCGTGGCGCTGCGCTTCCGATCGCTTGATGCGGCCGAGCAGGCGCACGAAGTCGGCGCCGAAGCCCTGGGTCATCACCGCGCTGGCCTCCAGCGCGTCGAGCGCGGCGTCCAGGCTGGTGGGCAGCGCCGGGCCGCCGTCGGCATAGGGCGCGTCGGTGGCCGGCGGCGGCTGCAGGCCGCGCTGCAGGCCGTCCAGCCCGGCGTGCACCTGCGAGGCCATGTAGAGGTAGGGGTTGGCCATCGGCTCGCCGATGCGGTTCTCGATGCGCGTGCCGGCGTCGCCCGGCGCGCCCAGCACGCGCAGCATGGCGCCGCGGTTGTCGCGCCCCCACAGCGCGGCCAGCGGCGCCAGCGCGTTGGGCCGGAAGCGCGCGAAGGCGTTGACCGTGCTGCAGCCGAACACCGCGGCCGCGGCGGCATGCTGCAGCAGCCCGGCCAGCCAGGCGGCGCCGGCGTCGGACAAGGTGGCGCGCGCGTCGTTGGCCGTGGGCAAGGCCGCGCCGGCGGCCGGCGCGTCGCGCATGAAGGCGTTGCGGCCGTCGGCGCGGCTGACCAGCGACTGGTGCAAGTGCCAGCCGCTGGACATGATGTTGGGAAACGGCGGCCGGCACATGAAGGTGGCGTGGTAGCCGGCGCGCTGCAGCGCCTGGCGCACGCCGTTGCGGAACAGCACCATGCGGTCGGCCGCGGTCAGCGCGTCGGCCACGTCGAACACCGCCTCGAATTGGCTGGGGCCGAGCTCGATCTCCAGCGAGCGCAGCGGCAGCGCGAGGCCTTGCGCGGTGCGGCGCACGATGTCCAGCATGGCGTGCGCGCGGTCGGCCCAGGCTTCGGACAGCAGGTTGTAGCCCGGGTGCAGCAGCGCCACCTGCGGCGGCTCGCCGGGCCAGGCGGCGGCGGCCGGGTCGTCGCGCTCGGCGACGATGCGGTAGACGTGGAACTCGACCTCCAGCCCGCAATGCAACTCGTAGCCCTGCGCCGCCAGCCGCTGCAGCGCGGCTTGCAGCACGCGGCGCGGGTCCAGCGCGACGGGGCTGCCATCGGCGAACCAGGGCTCGCCGCGCAGCCAGGCGGTGCCCGGCGCCCAGGGCAGCATCACCAGGCTGGCGGGATCGGGCAGCAGCAGCAGGTTGCCGGCGCCGAACAGGTCGGCGAAGCCCGGCAGTTCGGCCTGGGTGCCGCGCTCGAACACCTTGAACGCGGTGCGGTCGGAGGTGTCCTTGAGCATCAGCGTGTTGACCAGGCCCAGGCCGTCGCGCAGCGCCGAGGGCAGCGCCTCGGGCATCAGCGTCTTGCCGCGCAGCATGCCGTGCAGGTCGCACCAGCCGACGCGGACCTGCTCGACGCCTTGCGCCTGCAGCGTCTGCAGCAGCGCCTGGCAGGCAGCCTCGCGCCCGGCGTCGTGCACGCCGCAGCGCTGGGCGAAGCCGCTCAAGACGCGGCCTCGGCCGCGGTGCCGGGCGCCGGCGCGGCCGCGGCCAGCCAGGGCGCGCCCTGGCGCTTGGCCTGCACCTGCGCGGTCCAGAAGCGCTCCCAGTCCTGCGCCGGGGCGATGCAGTCGATGGTGTCGGGCGCCGTGGCCGCCTGCGCCGGGCGCGGCGGCGGCTTGCCGGCGGCCACGGCGTCGATGGCGGCCATCAGCGCGCGGCGGTTGGCCATTATCACCTTGTCGCTGGTGCCCAGGTGCTCGCGCGTGCGGTCCTGCAGCGCGCCCATGCTCTCCACCGCCCACTGGTCGTGCACGTTGATGTCGTTCTCGCCCATTCCGAGGTAGGTGCGCGTGCGCTGTTCGGCGCTGTCGTAGCCCCAGTCGTTGTGGCGGCCCTTCTTGGGCACGTAGTCGGGCAGGTTCACCGCGTCCAGCCGCTGGCGGCGCATCTCTTCCTTGTCCAGCGGATCGGCATAACTGGTGAAGAACGAGTACCAGTAGGTGTTGACGTCGTCCACCGGCACGTGGAGCTGGGTGATGGTGATGGTCTCCGACAGCGGGATCACGAAGGTGTACGGGAACAGCGCGTTGGTCACCCGCACGTGGGTGAGCTGGTCGTTGATCAGGCGCAGCGTGGTCAGCCGCAGGTGGCCGTCGGCCAGGTTCTCGTGGCGGATCTCGGGGCGGTGGAACTCGCGCATCACGCGCGTCATCGGCCAGCGCTCGCCGTCCACCGCGCCGACGCTGGCGCCGCGGAACTGGCGGCCGTAGGTGTGCGACAAGTCCTCGTCCTGCAGGAAGCGGTGCAGGAAGGAGGCGTGCGCCGGATCGATGCCGACCTCGAAGGCCTGCAGCCAGTTGCACTTCCATAGCCCCTTGAAGGCGAAGCTGTGGCTGGCCGGCGCGCGGAACGCGTCGATCGCCGGCAGCGGCGCGGGCTCGCTGCCTTCGTCGCCCAGCCAGGCGAACAGCACGCCGGCCACCTCGCGCACCGGGTACGAGCGCTGGCGCACGCGCTGGCACAGCGTGGAGCCGTAGGGCTCGGCCGGCGTTTCCAGGCAGCTGCCGGCGGCGTCGAACTTCCAGCCGTGGAAGGGGCAGCGCACGCCGTCGCCTTCGTGCCGCGCGAAGGCCAGGTCGGCGCCGCGGTGCGGGCAGTCGCGATCGAGCAGGCCCCAGCGGCCTTGCTCGTCCTTGAAGAGGATGAAGTCCTGCCCGAGCAGCCGCACCGCCTTCAGCGGCCGTTCGGCCATGCGCGGGTCGAAGCGCGGATCGAACTCGTCGACCAGGGCCGCCGGGTGCCAGTAGTGGCGCATCAAGGCGCCGCCCGCCGTGCCGGGACCGATGCGGGTGATGCGTTCGTTGTGTTCGGCTTGCATGCCAGACCTCGCAGCGTGACGGTGATGCGTCGGAGTCTAGCGGCGGCGGGCGGCGCCGGCCGGCTGCCGGTAAACCCGCGCATGCGCGGCGCTCGATTGCCCCGACGGTTCGTATCGGCGAGCAGCAAGTTCAGTAAGATGTTTCCGCGACGACCCTCACCCCAACCCTCTCCCGCACGCGGGAGAGGGAGTGAAGCGAGACGCCCTCTCCACCGGAAACGGGGGAGAGGGTTGGGGTGAGGGGGTGCGGCGGGTCATGCCAAGCTTCGTTGCCAACAGAAATCATGATGCGCCACGACTGCAACGCGCGGAGCCGTTTGCGATGACAACCGCCGGCAAGACCATCGAGCATTGCCGCACGCGCGCCGAGTTCATCGCGCGCGGCCTGGCTTCGCGCGAGGAGGCCAGACGCACCGGCGAGTTCCGTCCGGCGCGCGAGGTGCATGCCGAGTTGGCGCGGATGCTCGAGAAGGCCAAGGCAAGGCTCCTGGCCAAGCGCGATCGACTCGAAGACGACGATCACTGACCCGCGGCCGTTGGCGCGGCAGGCTGCCTACAACCCCCGCACCATCTCCACGTGGGCGATGCCGGCCTCGTCGAACTGCGGGCCGCGCGGCTGGAAGCCGGCGCGCAGGTAGAACGGCGCGGCGCTGAGCTGGGCGTGCAGCAGCACCTCGCGGTCGCCGCGGGCGCGGGCCTCAACCATCAGCGCATCGAGCACGGCGCGGCCGATGTGGCTGCCGCGCATGGCCGGCAGCACGGCCATGCGGCCGATCTTGGCGGTGCCGGGCACGTGCTCCAGCAGCCGCCCGGTGGCCAGCGGCATGCCGAAGCGGTTGTAGGCCACCGCGTGCAGGCAGCCGGCGTCGGCGGCGTCCCACTCCATCTCGGCGGGGATCTTCTGCTCGTCGATGAAGACGGCGGCGCGGATCTTCTGCGCCTCGCGGCCCAGCTCGTCCCAGGGGCCGACGCGCACGTCGACCATGGGCTTGCCGGCCTCGAAGCCGAGCAGCACCTCGCGCAGGTCGGGCGGCACCGGGCGGCTCGCCATCGTGGCCGGGTCGGCGAAGACGTAGACCAGCTCGCCGCGCACCAGCCGCTCGTCGCCGCGCAGCACGGCGCCTTCGAACACCAGCGACGAGTTGCCGATGCGCGCGCAGCGCACGGCCACCTGCAACTGGTCGTCGTAGCGCGCCGAGCCTTCGTATTCGACCGTGGCCTTGCGCACGTAGAGGTCGCCCTGCAGCAGCTCCATGGTCTCGTGGTACGGCAGCGCCAGCGCGCGCCAGTAGCCGGCGATGGCGGTGTCGAAGTACATCAGGTAGTGGCCGTTGAAGACGATCTTCTGCATGTCGACCTCGGCCCAGCGCACGCGCAGGCGGTCGAAGAAGCGGTAGTCCGATCGGTGGTTCATGGCGTCAGATTCTTGCGCAGCGCCGCGGCGGCGGCGTCCAGCGCGTGGCCGGCTTCCTTGAGCACGCGGCCCATCTTGATGAAGTCGTGCGTCAGGCCGCGGTAGAGCTCCAGTTCCACCGCGACGCCGGTGGCGCGCAGGCGGTCGGCGTAGGCCAGGCCTTCGTCGACCAGCGGGTCGCATTCGGCGAGGATCACGCAGGCCGGCGCCACGCCGTCCAGCTCGTCGGCCAGCAGCGGCGCGAAGCGCCAGTCGCTGCGCTGGCCGCTCGGGATGTAGTGGCCGAAGAACCATTCGATCGCCGCCGCGTCGAGCAGAAAGCCGTTGGCGAACAGCCGGTGCGACGGCGTGTCGGCGCGCGCCGCGGTGCCCGGCGTGATCAGCAGTTGCAGCCTCAGCGGCAGGCCGCGGTCGCGCGCATGGATCGCCGCCACCGCGGCCAGCGTGCCGCCGGCGCTGTCGCCGGCGACGGCCAGGCGGCTGCCGTCCAGACCCAGCGCCTCGGCGGCGCCGGCGGCCAGGTGTTCCAGCGCGGCCCAGGTGTCGTCCACCGCGGCCGGGAAGCGGTGCTCGGGCGCCAGCCGGTAGTCCAGCGCCAGCACTGCGCAGCCGCTGCGCCGCGCCAACTGGCGGCACAGGCTGTCGTGCGTCTCCAGCCCGCCGATGACGAAGCCGCCGCCGTGCAGGTACAGCAGCAGCGGCAGCCGCTCGTGCGAAGGCGCGTACAGCCGCGCCGGCCGCGGCGCGCCGTCGCCGCCGGGAAGTTGCAGGTCCTGCACCCGCGGCAGCGGCGCGCGCGGCGGCTCCAGCACCTCGGCCGCCAATTGATAGGCCTGGCGCGCCTGCTGCGGCGTCAACTGGTGGAAGGGCGTGCGGCGGGCGCGCTGGATGCGGTCCAGCAGGCCGGCCATCGCCGGGGTCAGCAAGCGGGTGCTCAAGGTCCAGGGGACCGCCTTGCGCGGCGGCAACAGCCAAGGGGCCTGCAGCATACTGGCGGCCCTGCCCTCGCCGGCCGCGCCCGGCTCATCGGTCTCACCTGAACCCTGCCATGGCCCGCATCCTGTACCTGACCCAGATCGACATCGACTTCGGCGTGATCAGCCTGCTGCCCGAGGAATGCCGGCGCATCGGCATCGCCAAGCCGCTGGTCGTCACCGACCCCGGCGTGCGCGCCGCCGGCGTGCTGCTGCCGGCGCTGGACGCGCTGGGCGCGCTGCCGCACGCGGTGTTCGATCAGACGCCCAGCAACCCCACCGAGGCCGGCGTGCGCGCCGCCTGCGCCGTCTATCGGGCCGAGGGCTGCGACGGCTTGATCGCCGTCGGCGGCGGCAGCAGCATCGACCTCGCCAAGGGCGTGGCGATCGCCGCCACGCACGACGGGCCGCTGAAGACCTACGCGACGATCGAAGGCGGCAGCCCGAAGATCAGCGAGCGCGCGGCGCCGCTGATCGCCGTGCCGACGACGGCCGGCACCGGCAGCGAGGTGGCGCGCGGCGCCATCGTGATCGTCGACGACGGCCGCAAGCTGGGCTTCCACAGCTGGCACTTGATGCCCAAGGCCGCGCTGCTCGACCCCGCGCTGACGCTGGGCCTGCCGCCGCTGCTGACCGCGGCCACCGGCATGGACGCGATCGCGCATTGCATGGAAACCTTCATGGCGCCGGCCGTCAACCCGCCGGCCGACGGCATTGCGCTGGACGGGCTGCAGCGCGGCTGGGCACACATCGAGCGCGCCACCCGCGACGGCCAGGACCGCGACGCCCGCTGGGCCATGATGAGCGCCAGCATGCAAGGCGCCATGGCGTTCCAGAAGGGGCTGGGCTGCGTGCATTCGCTGTCGCACAGCCTGGGCGGCGTCAACCCGCGGCTGCACCACGGCACGCTCAACGCGATGTTTTTGCCGGCGGTGATCGCCTTCAACGCCGGCGCGCCCAGCATCCAGGCAGAGCGCCGCTTGCAGCGCATGGCCCAGGCCATGGGCCTGAGCGGCTGCGACGAGCGCGGCAGCGAACTGGGCTCCGCCATCCGCGCGATGAACGCCCGCCTCGGCCTGCCGACCGGGCTGCGCGCGATGGGCGTGAGCGAAGACCAGTTCGACCGCGTGATCGACGGCGCGATGGCCGACCACTGCCACAAGACCAACCCGCGCCTGGCGACGCGCGATGACTATCGGGCGATGCTGGAGCAGTCGATGTAGCGCGGCCGCGAGACCGCCTATCCCGCTTTGACTTCGTTCAACAGCTCAGGGTGGCGGTCCAGCACCTTCAGCAGCTTGACCAGTGCCAACGGCGGTTTGGTCTTGCCGTTCTCGTAGCGCGAAAACGCATTGACGCCGCCGCCGAAGATCTCGGCCGCTTCGCGCTGGTCCAGCGCCAGCTTCTTGCGAACGCTGGCAATGAAGCCGGGATCGACGATGCTGGCGTTGACTTGGCGATTGAAGGCCAGCATGGCCGCGCTCACGCGCGCCGATTCCGCCGCATCCAGCACGCTTTCGCCGCAGGCCGGACAGTGGTCGCCGGCCACCGCCGCAATGGTGGTCGCTTCGCCCTTGTAGGTATACCGCAGGTCACGGACGTCGTGCACCAGTTCGGCCGCCGCGCAGATGGGCATCGCATGTTCACAAGTCCTTGAAAGACACGATGAGCAGGTCATCGACGACCGTCGGTTTCAGATAGACCTCGCCCGCTGCCGTCCTGGGCCGGTACACGTCCTGCCAGATGCGGTGATCGGCATGCGTGGTCATGCTCTTGTGGAAATCTTGCAGCGTCAGCGCCTTGACCACGCCGATCATGGCGTCGAAATTTGGCCCAGCGTCCAGCAAAAAGGCCCAGCCGACAACGTCGCTGGGCCTTTTGCTGGATGCCGCCGGCAGGCCGCCGGCGGCTCGTCTTCAGTGGTGTGTGCCGTCGAAGAACTGCTCGTCTTCGGTCGAGCCCTTCAGCGCGGCGGTGGAGGCCTGCTTCTCGATCGTCGTCGTCACGGCGTCGAAGTAGCCGGTGCCGACCTCGCGCTGGTGCTTCACCGCGGTGAAGCCCTTGTCGGCGGCGGCGAACTCCCTTTGTTGCAGTTCGACGAAAGCCGTCATGTTGTTGCGCGCGTAGCCGTGGGCCAGCTCGAACATGCTGTAGTTCAGGCTGTGGAAGCCGGCCAGCGTGATGAACTGGAACTTGTAGCCCATCGCGCCCAGCTCGCGCTGGAACTTGGCGATGGTGGCGTCGTCGAGGTTCTTCTTCCAGTTGAACGACGGGCTGCAGTTGTAGGCCAGCAGCTTGCCCGGGAACTTGGCGTGGATCGCGTCGGCAAAGGCCTTGGCGAACGCCAGGTCGGGCTTGCCCGTCTCGCACCAGATCAGGTCGGCATAGGGCGCGTAGGCCAGGCCGCGGCTGATCGACTGCTCGAGGCCGTTCTTCGTGCGGTAGAAGCCTTCGACCGTGCGCTCGCCGGTGCAGAAGGGCTTGTCGTTGTCGTCGACGTCGCTGGTCACCAGGTCGGCGGCCTCGGCGTCGGTGCGCGCCAGCAGGATGGTGGGCGTGCCCATCACGTCGGCGGCCAGCCGCGCGGCGACCAGCTTGGCCACCGCTTCGCGCGTCGGCACCAGCACCTTGCCGCCCATGTGGCCGCACTTCTTGACGCTGGCCAGCTGGTCCTCGAAGTGCACGCCGGAAGCGCCGGCGTCGATCATCGCCTTCATCAACTCGAAGGCGTTGAGCACGCCGCCGAAGCCGGCCTCGGCATCGGCGACGATGGGCGCGAAGTAGTCGATGTCGTTCTTGCCTTCGGACCACTGGATCTGATCGGCGCGGGCGAAGGTGTTGTTGATGCGGCGCACGACCTTGGGCACCGAGTCCACCGCGTACAGGCTCTGGTCGGGGTACATCTCGCCGGTGCTGTTGGCGTCACCCGCCACCTGCCAGCCCGAGAGGTAGATGGCCTTCAGCCCGGCCTTCACCTGCTGCATGGCCTGGTTGCCGGTCAGCGCGCCCAGACTGTTGACGAAAGGCTCGGTGTTGATCAGCTTCCACAGCTTCTCGGCGCCGCGCTTGGCCAGCGTGTGCTCGACTTGCACCGAGCCGCGCAGGCGCACCACGTCGGCGGCGGTGTAGCCGCGCTGGATGCCCTTCCAGCGCGGGTTCTCGGCCCAGTCCTTTTCCAGGGCGGCGGCTTGTTGTTCACGGGTGGCTTGGCTCATCGGAGGGCTCCAGTTGCGAGTGGGTTCAAACGAAGGATTCAACGCCTTCAGGCTAACCGCCGCGCCGGCGGCTGCCAAGACTTATGTCTTATATAAGACATTAGATCGAAGCGTTAGCAATCAATGAGTTATCGACGATCTTCCACATCGTGAACTCATGTTCTTGCATATGGTGAATTTTGCTGCACTGCCGCAGACCTGAATTCCGCATCGTGAAAGCCAGCTTTCGCGATGCAGGAATCCGCCCCTCAGCTTCGCGGCACCGCGCTCAGCCAGTGCGCGTACACCGTGTCGGCCAGCGCCTGGTGGGCCGCCAGTTCGCTGTCCAGGCCGGCGCGCAGCGCCGCCGCGCCCTGCACGCTGGCCGGGTGCTGCTGCTGCGCCGCCAGCCAGCGCGCGCCGTCGTCGGCCGCCCAGCGCTGCAGCTTGGCCGCGTCGATCTCGACGTGGAACTGCATCCCCAGGTGCGGGCCGATGGCAAAGGCCTGCTGCGGGCAGGCGGCGCTGCCGGCCAGGTGCTGCGCGCCCGGTGGCAGCGCGAAAGCCTCGTAGTGCCACTGGAACGCCGTGGCTTGGCGGCGGCCGCCGAACCAGGCGCGCGCGGCGTCACTGTCGGCGATGTCGATGGCCTGCCAGCCGACCTCGGGCGCCGGCGAAGCGGTTACCGGCGCGCCGAGCGCCCGCGCCATCAACTGCCCGCCCAGGCAGTGGCCGATGACGGGCCGGCCGGCGGCCATGGCCTGGCGGATCAGGTCCTCGGCCCGGCGCAGCGAGGGCAGCGGGTCGTTGGCGCTCATCTCGCCGCCCAGCACGGCCAGCGCCGAGAAGGCGTCGATGCGCTCGGGGAAGGCGTCGCCGGCCTCGGTGTTGCGCCGCTCGACCGGCACGCCGCGGCGCTGCAGCCAGTCGCCGAAGTAGGCCGGGCCGTCGGCCGACAGGTGCTGCAGGATGAGGACGGGCTTCATGCCGGGTTGGGTTCCAATGCGACACCACCAGTGTGCCCTGCCCCGCCATGACCTCGTTCGCCTACCTCTCCGACCAACGTTTCATGAAGCTCGACGCGGCGCCCGGCCGGCGCTTCGGGCTGGCCGGCATCTGCTGGGACGGCAGCGTCACCAACCGCCCGGGCGCGCGCTTCGGGCCGCGCGCCATCCGCCAGGCCAGCGCCATGCTGTGCGACGGCACGCACCCGCACTTCGACACCACGCCCGACGGCCACCTGGCCGACCTGGGCGACCTGGCGCTGCCCAACACCTCGCTCGACGGCATGCGCGCCGCGCTGGCGCCGCTGCTGCCGCCGCTGCTGGCGCGGCAGCACATGGTGTGGCTGGGCGGCGACCACTCCATCACCTTGCCGCTGCTGCGCGCCTACACGGCGCACCTGGGGCGGCCGCCGGCGGTGATCCACTTCGACGCGCATTGCGACACCTGGCAGGACCACTTCGGCGAACCCAGCGGCCACGGCACCTGGGTCTACGAGGCCATCGAGCAAGGCCTGGCGCTGGCGCAGGGCTTCGTGCAGATCGGCATCCGCTCGGCGGGCGTGCGCGCGGCGCGCGAGTATGTGCGCGACCAGGGCGGGCTGATCTTCACCGCGCGCGACCTGCGCGGGCTGGAGAGCACCGCGCAATTGCAACCGGTGCTGCAGGCCATCACCGCGCGGCTGCAGTCGCTGGGCAACCCACCGGTGTACTTGTCACTGGACATCGACTGCCTGGACCCCGCCTTCGCCCCCGGCACCGGCACGCCCGAGCCCGGCGGCCTCAGCACCAACCAGGTGCTGACGCTGCTGGAAGAGCTGGCTGGCCTGCCCTTCGTCGGCATGGATTGCGTCGAGGTCTCGCCGCCCTACGACCACGCCGAGCTGAGCAGCTACGCCGCGGCGCAGCTGGTCTGGACCTACCTCTGCGGGCAGTTGGCGCGCCACCCCGGGTAGCTTGATCCTGCGCAACCCGGGCCCGGGCAGCGCCTCAAGAATCCGGGCAAACCCTGGAGAGCCGCCATGTCCGACGCTGCCGTCCACAAGTCCCGCCCCGTCCGCAGCCCGGCGCCGGCGCTGCCCAGCTTCGAGTCGCTCGACCGCACGCATGCCCAGGTGCTGCAGGTGCTCAAGCAGTTCGACCAGTTGCTGCAGCACCTGGACGACAACGGCGCCGACAGCGTGGCGCAGGCCAGCGCGCAGGCGATCCACGATTTCTTCACCGGCAGCGCACGCCAGCACCACGCCGACGAGGAACGCCTGGTGTTCCCCGGCCTGCTGGCCAGCGGCGACGCCGAGATGGTGCAGCACGTCAAGCGCCTGCAGCAGGACCACGGCTGGCTGGAAGAAGACTGGCTCGAACTGGCGCCGCAGATCGAGGCCATCGCGACCGGCTACAACTGGTACGACACCAGCGTGCTGCGCCACGCGCTGCCCATCTTCACGGCGCTGTACGAAGAGCACATCGGCCTCGAAGAATCGCTGATCTACCCCGAGGCCAAGCGCCGCCAGCAGGCGCTGGCCGACGGCGCCCGCCAGCGCACGGCCTGACGCCGGGGCTACAGGCTCAGCGCCGTCGTCTTCTTCACCGTGCGCAGCACCAGCATGCTGTTGCTGCGCACCACGCCGGGCAGCCGCGGCAGCACCTCGGCGTGGAAGCGCTCCAGGTCTTCCGCGTCGCGGTAGACGAAGCGCACCAGGTAGTCGTTGCTGCCGGCGACGTAGAAGCAGTCCAGGATCTCGGGCTGGTCGCGCACCGCCTGCTCGAAGGCATCCAGCCGCGCCGGCTGCGTGCTTTCCAGGTTGATGATGGTGTAGCTGGTGCCGTGGCGGCCCACCGCGCGCGCGTTCACCAGCGCCACGTACTGGGCGATCACGCCGGCGTCTTCCAGCGCCTTCACGCGGCGCAGGCAGGCCGACGGCGACAGGTGCACGCGCTCGGCCAGGTCGACGTTCGACAAGCGCCCGTCGGCCTGCAGTTCGGCCAGGATGGCGCGGTCGATGCTGTCGATGATTTCTGCATCGCGTTGCGTGCTGTCGACCGTCTTTCGCATGATGTGCGAATACTACTTGCGCGCGCCGCAGAAAGTTGCGCCGACGAGGGTAGCCGCCGATGCAAGCCGCAAGCACATTGCGCCGCCGCTTGCCTAGACTGCGTGCTTTGCCTTTCACCCGCAGGAGTGGCCGCATGAGCATCGACCTCGACGCCTTCTGGATGCCCTTCACCGCCAACCGCCAGTTCAAGAAGGAACCCCGGCTGCTGGCCCGTGCCGACGGCATGTACTACTGGGACGACGGCGGCCGCCAGGTGCTGGACGCCGCGTCGGGCCTGTGGTGCGTCAACGCCGGCCACAACCGCGCGCCCATCGTCAAGGCCATCCAGACGCAGGCCGCCGAACTGGACTTCGCGCCCACCTTCCAGATGGGCCACCCCAAGGCCTTCGAGCTGGCGGCGGCGCTGGTGAAGATCGCGCCGCCGGGCATGGAGAAGGTGTTCTTCACCAACTCGGGCTCCGAATCGGTGGAAACGGCGCTGAAGATGGCCATCGCCTACCACCGCGCGCGCGGTGAAGGCACGCGCACGCGGCTGATCGGGCGCGAGCGCGGCTACCACGGCGTCAACTTCGGCGGCATCTCGGTAGGCGGCATCGTCGGCAACCGCAAGACCTTCGGCACGCTGCTGGCCGGCGTCGACCACATCCGCCACACCCACGACCCCGCGCGCAACGCCTTCAGCGTGGGCCAGCCGGCGTTCGGCGCCGAACTGGCCGACGACCTGGAGCGCCTGGTGGCGCTGCACGACGCCTCGACCATCGCCGCGGTGATCGTCGAGCCGGTGGCCGGCTCCACCGGCGTGCTGCTGCCGCCCGTAGGCTACCTGCAGCGCCTGCGCGAGATCTGCGACCGCCACGGCATCCTGCTGATCTTCGACGAGGTCATCACCGGCTTCGGGCGCACCGGCACGCCTTTCGGTGCGCTGACTTTCGGCGTTACGCCGGACCTGATGACGCTGGCCAAGGGCATCACCAACGGCTGCGTGCCGATGGGCGCCGTGCTGTGCCAGCGCAAGATCCACGACGCCTTCATGAACGGGCCCGAGCACCTGATCGAGTTCGCCCACGGCTACACCTATTCGGCGCACCCGCTGGCCTGCGCCGCCGCCCTGGCGACGCTGCAGCTCTACCAGGACGAAGGCCTGCTCACCCGCGCCGGCGAGCTGCAGGCCTACTTCGGCGAATGCGTGCACGCGCTGAAGAGCGAGGCCAACGTCATCGACATCCGCAACATCGGCCTGGTGGCCGGCATCGAGCTGCAGCCGCGCCCGGGCGACCCCGGCAAGCGCGCCTACGACGTCTTCACCGACTGCTACCGCCAGGGCGTGATGGTGCGCGTGACGGGCGACATCATCGCGCTGTCGCCGCCGCTGATCGTGCAGCGCGCGCAGATCGACCACATCGTCGACACCTTGCGCACCGCGCTGCGCCGGGCGGCGTAGCCGGCCGGCTTCATGCGCCTGCTGGCGATCGACCAGGCCCTCGCCCGCGACTCGTACTACGCCGCCACGGCGCAGCGCGCGCAGCGCTTCGCGCCGCTGCAGGGCGACGCGCAGGCCGACGTGGCCATCGTCGGCGGCGGGCTCGCCGGCCTGTGCGCGGCGCTGGACCTGGCCGCGCGCGGCCGCCGCGTGGTGCTGCTGGAAGCGCGCGAACTCGGCTGGGGCGCCAGCGGCCGCAACGGCGGCCAGGCCATCCACGGCCTGGCCTGCGAGCCCTCGGTCATCGAAAGCCAGCTCGGCCTGGACGAGGCGCGCCGCGTGTGGGCGATGTCGATCGAGGCGCTCGACCTGCTGCGCCAGCGCATCGCGCAGCACGGCATCGATTGCGACTGGCGCGACGGCTACCTGGGCCTGGCCACCAGCGCGCGCAAGGGCGCCGAGCTGCAGGCCTGGGCCGACCGGCTGGAGCGCGTCTACGGCTACCCGCTGGCGCGCATCGCGCCGGCCGAGGTGGGGCGCTGGATCGCCAGCGAGCGCTTCCACAGCGGCGTGCACGACCCGCGCTCGGGCCACCTGCACCCGCTGAAGTACACGCTGGGCATCGCCGCCGCGGCGGCCGCCGCCGGCGTGCAACTGCACGAGCAGACGCCCGTCACCGCGCTGCGCCAGGGCGCGCGGCCGCAGCTGGTGACGGCGCACGGCACCGTCAGCGCCGCCCAGGTGCTGCTGGCCGGCAACGTCTACCTGCAAGGCCTGGTGCCGCCGCTGGAGCCGCGCATCATGCCGGCCGGCACCTACATCGCCTGCACTCAAACGTTGGGCGAGGCGCGCGCCACCGCGCTGGTGCCCAGCCGCTCGGCGGTGTGCGACACCAACTTCGTGCTCGACTACTTCCGCACCACGGCCGACCACCGGCTGCTGTACGGCGGCCGCGTCAGCTACAGCACCGCCACACCGGCCGACCTGGCCGAGAGCATGCGCCAGCGCATGCTGGCCACCTTCCCGCAGCTGCAAGGCGTCGAGGTCGACCATGCCTGGGGCGGCTTCGTCGACATCACGATGAACCGCGCGCCCGACTTCGGCCGCGTCGGCGGCAACGTCTACTACCTGCAGGGCTTCTCAGGCCACGGCCTGGCGCTGACCGGGCTGGCCGGGCGCCTGGTGGCCGACGCGATGACCGGCGACGCCTCGCGCTTCGACGTCTTCGCGCGCCTCAAGCACCGGCCCTTCCCCGGCGGGCGGCTGCTGCGCCGGCCCAGCCTCGTGCTGGGCATGGCGTGGTACCGCTTGCGCGATATGCTCGCGGCATGACGAAGGCGCTCAACCCCTCGGTCATGCCGCGCGCGCCCGTGGTGCTGGTGCCGGCTTGCAACAAGCGGCTGGGCGAGCACCCCTTCCACGTGGTCGGCAAGAAGTACATCGACGCCGTGCGCCTGGCCGGCGCGCTGCCGCTGATGGTGCCGCACGCCGAGGCCGACGAGATCGACGCGCTGCTCGACATGGCCGACGGCGTGCTGCTGACGGGCTCGGTCTCCAACGTCCACCCGTCGCACTTCGGCCAGGCGGTGCTCGACCCGCAACTGCCGCTGGACCCGCTGCGCGACGGCTGGACGCTGCCGCTGGTGCCCAAGGTCATCGCGCGCGGCATGCCGCTGCTGGCCATCTGCCGCGGCGCGCAGGAAGCCAACGTGGCGCTCGGCGGCACGCTGCACCAGGCGGTGCACGACGCCGGCCCCTTCAACGACCACCGCGCCGACGACGCGCGCCCGGTCGAGGTGCAGTACGGTCCTTCGCACCCCGTGCGCCTGCGCGCGGGCGGCCTGCTGCAAGCCATCCTGCAGCAAGGCGAAGTCACCGTGAACTCGGTGCACGGCCAGGGCCTGGACCGCCTGGCGCCGGGCCTGCGCGTGGAAGCCACGGCGCCCGACGGGCTGGTCGAGGCGTTCTCGGTCGAAGGCGCGCCGGGCTTCGTGCTGGCGCTGCAATGGCACCCCGAGTGGCGCGCCGCCGACAACCCGGTCTCGGTGCAGCTGTTCAAAGCTTTCGGCCAGGCGCTGCGCAACTACCGCGACCGCGTGCGGGGCCCCTTGCCCGCCTGAAGCCCGCGGGCGGCGGCGCGCGACGCGCGCGCGGCTGGCCGCATCCGCAGACCCCGGCTTCCCGCCGCCGCGACACTTGCGCGGCGGCCCCATCCGCATACCGAGTGCCCCATGACGACGAGAGAACTGTTCACCTTCAGCGAGCTGGAACACTGGCTCGACCAGCACCGCGTGACCGAGATCGAATGCCTGGTGCCCGATCTCACCGGCGTGGCGCGCGGCAAGATCCTGCCGCGCGAGAAATTCACCGAAGACCGCGGCATGCGCCTGCCCGAGGCCGTGGTGGCGATGGGCGTGACCGGCGAGTTCCCCGAGGAGGGGCCGTACTACGACGTCATCACGCCGACCGACCGCGACATGCAGTTGCGCCCCGACCCCAGCACCGTGCGCATCGTGCCCTGGGCCACCGACCCCACCGCGCAGGTCATTCACGACTGCTACGACCGCGACGGCCAGCGCGTGCCGTTCGCGCCGCGCTCGGTGCTGCGCCGGGTGTGCGACCTGTATGCCGAGCAGGGCTGGTCGCCGGTGGTGGCGCCCGAGTTGGAGTTCTACCTGGTGGCCCGCAACACCGACCCCGACGTGCCGCTGAAGCCGCCGGTCGGCCGCAGCGGCCGCAGCGAGACCAGCCGCCAGGCCTATTCGATCGACGCGGTCAACGAGTTCGACCCGCTGTTCGAGGACGTCTACGACTACTGCGAGAAGATGGAGCTCAACGTCGACACCCTCATCCACGAGGTCGGCGCCGGGCAGATGGAGATCAACTTCTTCCACGCCCACCCGCTGGGGCTGGCCGACGAGGTGTTCCTGTTCAAGCGCACGGTGCGCGAGGCGGCGCTGCGCCACGACATGTTCGCCACCTTCATGGCCAAGCCCATCGCCGGCGAGCCCGGCAGCGCCATGCACGTGCACCAGAGCGTGGTGCGCACCGGCGACGGGCACAACATCTTCAGCAACGAGGACGGCACGCCCAGCCAGGAGTTCTACTGGTACATCGGCGGGCTGCAGAAGTACATCCCGGCGGCGATGGCACTGTTCGCGCCTTACGTCAACAGTTATCGGCGGCTGGCCCGCTTCACGGCCGCGCCGATCAACATCCAGTGGGGCACCGACAACCGCACCGTCGGCATCCGCAGCCCGCTGGCGCCGCCGGCGGCGCGGCGCATCGAGAACCGCGTCATCGGCGCCGACGCCAACCCCTACGTGGCGCTGGCGGCCACGCTGGCCTGCGGCTACCTGGGCGTGCGCAACCGCATCGAGCCGTCGCCCGAATGCAAGGGCGACGCCTACCTCGGCGAATACCAGCTTCCGCGCAGCCTGGGCGAGGCGCTGGCGCTGCTGCGCGCCGAGCGCGACCTGGCCAGCGTGCTGGGCGAAGGCTTCATCACGGTGTACACCGAGGTCAAGGAGATCGAGTACGCCGAGTTCATGAAGGTGATCTCGCCGTGGGAACGCGAGCACCTGCTGCTGCACGTCTGAGGAGGGCCGAGATGAACACCCGCACCACGCAAGAGCTGCAGGCGGCCGACGCCGCCCACTTCCTGCACCCCTTCACCGACCACCTGGGCCTGGCCAAAAAAGGCGCGCGCGTCATCACGCGCGCCGACAACATCTACCTGTGGGACAGCGACGGCCACAAGATCCTCGACGCCATGAGCGGCCTGTGGTGCGTGAACGTCGGCTACGGGCAGCAGGCGCTGGTCGACGCGGCCACGCGCCAGATGCGGCAGCTGCCGTTCTACAACGCCTTCTTCCAGACCGCCACGCCGCCGGCCATCGAGCTGGCCGAGCTGCTGGCTTCAGTGACGCCGCCGCACTTCAAGCGCGTGTTCTTCAGCGGCTCGGGCAGCGAAGGCAACGACACCGTGGTGCGCATGGTGCGCCGCTACTGGGACCTGCTGGGCCAGCCGCAGCGCCAGGTCATCATCAGCCGCCACAACGCCTACCACGGCAGCACCATGGCCGGCGCCTCGCTGGGCGGCATGGCCGGCATGCACGCGCAAGGCGGGCTGCCGATCCCCGGCATCGTGCACATCGAGCAACCCTACTGGTGGGCGCACGGCCGTGGCCTGTCCAAAGACGATTTCGGCCGGCTCGCCGCGTCGTGGCTGGAAGACAAGATCCAGGAGGTCGGCGCCGAGAACGTCGCCGCCTTCATCGGCGAGCCGGTGCAGGGCGCCGGCGGCGTGATCATCCCGCCGGCCACCTACTGGCCCGAGATCCAGCGCATCTGCGACGCCCACGGCATCCTGCTGGTGTCCGACGAAGTGATCTGCGGCTTCGGCCGCACCGGGCAGTGGTTCGGCTGCGAGACGCTGGGCTTCAAGCCCGACCTGATGACCTTCGCCAAGGGCGTGACCAGCGGCTACGTGCCGCTGGGCGGCGTGATGGTGGGCGACCGCGTCGCGGACGTGCTGGTGCAGCAGGGCGGCGAGTTCGCGCACGGCTACACCTATTCGGGGCATCCGGTGGCCTGCGCGGTGGGCATTGCCAACATCAAGCTCATCCAGCAGCTCGATCTGGTGCGCCACGTGCGCGAAGACGTGGGCCCGCTTCTTGCTGAAGCCTATGCGCAACTGAGCGAACACCCGCTGGTGGGCAGCGCCGAGACCTGCGGCCTGATGGCCGCGCTGCTGCTCGTCAAGGACAAGGCCCGCGGCACGGCGTTCGCCGAAGATCGGGAGGTCGGCATGCTGTGCCGCAGCCACTGCTTTCGCGAAGGGCTGATCATGCGCGCCGTGGGCGACCGCATGATCATCGCGCCGCCGCTGGTGATCACTCGCGCGCAGGTCGACGAGATGGTGGCGCTGATCCGCCGCTGCCTCGACCTGACGCTGGCCGACGTCACGGCCCGCGGCTGGTTGTCATGAGGCCCGGCGCCGCGGCGCCGGGGCCAACCGCTGCCGGCCTACCCAATTCATGCGATGGCCGACCCCGTGCGTGCACCCGATCATCGCTTTCGGCCTTAGCCTAGACTCGTCGACAGTTAACTGCTTCACAAGCCCCCACTCCACACAGCCCACCCGGAGGTTTCTTGATGAGCGCGAAGTCTTTCCGCCCGGCCGCCCTGCTGGCCGCTGCCGCCCTGGCCCTGGCCGCCACCGGGCTGCGAGCCCAGGAAGAAGAAAAGGTCGTCAACGTCTACAACTGGTCGGACTACATCGCCGAAGACACGCTGAAGAACTTCGAGAAGGAAACGGGCATCAAGGTCCGCTACGACAACTTCGACAACAACGAGATCCTGCATGCCAAGCTGGTGGCCGGCAAGACCGGCTACGACGTGGTGGTGCCGTCGTCGAACTGGGCCAAGCTGCAGGTCGACGGCGGGCTGCTGCGCAAGATCGACAAGAGCCAGATCCCCAACCTGAAGTACCTCGATCCCTCGGTGCTGAAGCAGTTGTCGGCGATGGACCCGGGCAACGAGTACATGGTCGACTGGCTGTGGGGCTACACCACGGTGGGCATCAACGTCGACAAGGTAAAGGCCGCGCTGGGCAGCACGCCGATGCCCGACAACGTCTGGGACCTGGTGTTCAAGCCCGAGTACATCAGCAAGCTCAAGAGCTGCGGCGTGAGCTTCCTGGATTCGGCCACCGAAGTCATCCCGGCCGCGCTGCACTACCTGGGCAAGCCCTCGTTCAGCAAGAACCCGTCGGATTACGGCGCCGCGGCCTCGCTGCTGAAGGCCGTGCGGCCCTACATCACGCTGTTCAGCAGCTCGGGCTACATCAACGATATGGCCAACGGCAGCATCTGCCTGGCGCTCGGCTGGTCGGGCGACATCAACATCGCGCGCCAGCGCGCCATCGACGGCAAGACCGGCAACAACATCCAGGCGCTGCTGCCCAAGAGCGGCGGGCTGCTGTTCTTCGACGTGATGGTGATCCCGGCCGACGCGCCGCGCCCGGGCAACGCGCACAAGTTCATCAACTACATCCTGCGCCCCGAGGTGCACGCCGGGCTGACCAACAAGGTCTTCTACGCCAACCCGAACATCGAGTCGAAGAAGTTCGTCAAGCCCGAGGTGGCGGCCAACCCCACGGTGTTCCTGTCGCCCGCCGAACTGGCGCGCATGGTGCCGCCCGATTCGCTGAACAACGACCTGCGCCGGCTGATGACGCGCACCTACACGTCCTTCAAGACCGGGCTGTGACCTTGGCGGCCGCGGCGCCGGCGTTCCTGCAGATCCAGGGCGTCACCAAGGACTTCGGCGGCTACAAGGCCGTCGACAACGTCAGCCTGGACGTGCGGCAGGGCGAGATCTTCGCGCTGCTGGGCTCGTCGGGCTGCGGCAAGACGACGCTGCTGCGCATGCTGGCGGGCTTCGAGACGCCGAGCAGCGGCCGCATCGTGCTGGAAGGGCGCGACCTGGCGGAAATGCCGCCGTACGAATGCCCGATCAACATGATGTTCCAGTCGTACGCGCTGTTCCCGCACCTCACGGTGTGGGAGAACATCGCCTTCGGGCTGAAGCGCGAAGGCATGGCCAAGGGGCCGCTGACGGCGCGCGTCGAAGAGATGCTGGCGCTGGTGCAGCTGGGCAAGTTCGCGCAGCGCAAGCCGCACCAGCTGTCGGGCGGCCAGCAGCAGCGCGTGGCGCTGGCGCGCAGCCTGGCCAAGCGCCCCAAGCTGCTGCTGCTGGACGAGCCGCTGGGCGCGCTCGACAAGAAGCTGCGCGAGCAGACGCAGATCGAGCTGGTCAACATCATCGAGAAGGTGGGCGTCACCTGCGTGATGGTCACGCACGACCAGGAAGAGGCCATGACCATGGCCAGCCGCATCGCGGTGATGAGCGAGGGCCGCTTCCTGCAGGTGGGCGCTCCGGGCGAGATCTACGAGACGCCGGCCACCCGCTTCGTGGCCGACTTCATCGGCAACGTCAACCTGATGGACGGCACGCTGACGGTGGACGAGCCCGACCACGTCATCATCAGCTGCGCCGACTGCCGGCACTACGTGGGCCACGGCATCACCGGCACCGAAGGCATGCCGGTGACGGTGGCGCTGCGGCCCGAGAAGATCCACCTCAGCCGCCACCCGCCCGCCGGCGAAGGCGAGTTCAACCGCGTGGAAGGCACCGTGAAGGAGATGTCGTACTTCGGCGCCTTCACCGTGTACCAGCTGCAGCTGGCCAGCGGCGCCATGCTCAAGGTGAGCCTGGCCAACACGCAACGCCACCGCGACGACGCCTTCACCTGGGGCGACCCGGTGTGGGCGCACTGGTCGCGCTCGGCCCACGTGGTGCTGACGCAGTGACGAAGGCCCTGCGCCGTTTGTTCAGCGGCCGCGGCGCGGTCGTCGGGCTGCCCTACGCCTTCCTGCTGCTGTTCTTCCTGCTGCCGTTCTTCATCGTCTTCAAGATCAGCGTCTCCGAGATGGAGGCCGTCACCTTCAAGGACGTGCTGACGCTCAAGGAAGGCGTGCTGCAGCTCACCGTGAAGTTCGGCAACTACGTCTTCATCACGCAGGACGCGCTGTACTTCAAGACCTACCTGGCCAGCCTGAAGTACGCCGCCGCCACCACGCTGCTGTGCCTGGCCATCGGCTACCCGTTTGCCTACTTCATGGCGCGCGCGCGCGCCACCGTGCAGCCGGCGCTGCTGATGCTGGTGATGCTGCCGTTCTGGACCAGCTTCCTGCTGCGCGTTTACGCCTGGCGCGGGCTGCTGGCCGAGGACGGCTGGGTGGCCGAGGCGCTGATCGCCATCGGCGCCGACCAGGCGATGGCCGCGCTGGGGCTGATCGCCGCGCCCGGCAAGCTGCTGCATTCGCCGTTCTCGCTGGTGCTGGGCATGACCTACACCTACCTGCCCTTCATGGTGCTGCCGCTGTACGGCAACTTGGCCAAGATGGACCTGCGGCTGCTCGAAGCCGCCGCCGACCTCGGCGCCACGCCGTGGGTGGCGTTCTGGAAGGTCACGGTGCCGCTGTCCAAGGCCGGCATCATCGCCGGCAGCATGCTGGTGTTCATCCCCTGTGTCGGCGAGTTCGTCATCCCCGAGCTGCTGGGCGGCCCCGAGACGCTGATGATCGGCCGCGTGATCTGGGACGAGTTCTTCAGCAACAACGACTGGCCGATGGCCTCCACCGTGGCGGTGGTGATGATCCTGCTCATCATCGTGCCGCTGGCGGTGTTCAACAAATACCAGGCCGAGGCGCAGGAGGCGCGGCGATGAGGGGCGCGCGCTTCAACGCCTGGTTCGGCCGCGGCTGGCTGTCGGCGGGCTACCTCTTCCTGTACCTGCCGATCGTCGCGCTGGTGGTGTATTCGTTCAACGACTCGCCGATCCCCAACGTCTGGCGCGGCTTCACGCTGAAGTGGTTCGCGCGGCTGCCGGCCGACACCGAGATGGTCAACGGGCTGTGGCTGAGCCTGAAGATCGCCTTCCTCACCGCCTGCGGCGCGGTGGTGCTGGGCACGATGGCGGCGTTCGCGCTCGTCAAGTACCGGCGCTTTCGCGGCCGCACGCTGTTCAGCGGCATGGTCAACGCGCCGCTGGTGATGCCCGAGGTGGTGGTCGGCCTGTCGCTGCTGCTGATGCTGGTGCAGATGCAGCGCGCGCTGGGCTACCCCGAGCGCGGCCTGTTCACCATCTGGCTGGGCCATTTGCTGCTGGGCATGGCCTACGCCACGGTGGTGATCCAGTCGCGCCTGCAGGACCTCAACCCGCAGCTCGAAGAAGCGGCGATGGACCTCGGCGCGCGGCCCTCGCAGGTGTTCTGGCTGGTGACGCTGCCGATGATCGCGCAGTCGATGGTGTCGGCCTGGCTGCTGACCTTCACCATCAGCCTGGACGACGTGGTGCTCTCGGCCTTTTTGTCGGGCCCCGGCGCCACCACCATGCCGCTGGTCATCTTCAGCCGCGCGCGGCTGGGCCTCAACCCCAGCGTCAACGCCGTGGCCACCATCACCGTGGCGCTGGTCAGCGTGGGCGTCATCGCCACCAGCTACCTGATCGCGCGCGCCGAACGGCGCCGGGCGCAGGAAGCCGCCGCCGCCGCGCGCGCCTGAGCGAAGAAGAACCGCCGAAGAAGAACCGCCGAAGAAGCGCCGAACAACCCCGACCACACCCCGAGGAGAACCCAGATGAGACTCGTCGCCCGCACCGCCGTGGCCCTGGCCGCCGCTGCTGCGCTGCCTGCCCTGGCTCAGAGCAACGCCGAGCTGCTGCAGGAGTTGAAGGCCCTGAAGGACCGTGTGCTGGAACTCGAAAAGAAGCTGCAGGCGGCGGCCACGGCGCCAACGCCGGCCGCCGCGCCGGCCACCGCCACGGCCGCGGCACCGGCCACCGCACCGGCCGGCATGACGCCCGAGCAGGCGCGCGAGCTCAACCGCATCACGGTCAAGGCCGAGGCGATGCAGGACAGCTTTGCCGACCTCGGCTACAAGGGCCTGAAGATCAGCGGCGCCATCGATCCCACCTGGATCTACAACCGCCGCCAGGACAACTCGACCTTCGTGCTGCTGAACAACGGCGGCGCCCGCTACACCTACGACAACAGCTACTTCGGCATGGCGGTGCTCGACTTCGAGAAGGAAACCGACAGCGGCACCAAGTGGAAGCTGACGCTGGCGCCGGAGCGCGGCACGGGCTCGCTGTTCAACGGCTCGGTCGTGCACGAGGCCTCGGTCAGCCTGCCGCTGACCGACCTGCAGACGCGGCTGTGGGTGGGCCAGATCCCCGACTGGACGGGCTATGAGTACACCATGCCCAAGGACAACAAGCTCATCACCCACAACCTGCTGTTCGACACCATGGCCCCCACCGCCTACACCGGCGCCGTGCTCGACGTGAAGCGCGGCAAGTGGTGGACGCGCGTGGGCCTGGCCAACATGAACACCGCGCGGCGCACGCCGGGCAACAAGACGCCGGCCTTCATCTACCGCGTGGATTACAGCAAGGGCGAGTTCGAGGGCTTCGGCTTCACCGGCTTGCACGGCAAGGCCACCAACTACGCCGCCGACGGCACCTGGGTCGACGCCGACGGCGTGGAACAAGGCTTTGCCGACGCCGGCCGCGACACCGCCATCAACCTGCTCGAATTCGACGCCTACTTCGTGCGCGGCGACTGGTCGGTGTTCGGCCAGGTCAGCTACGGCCAGCAGAAGAAGGCCGCCATCTACAACAGCGACGGCGTGCTGCGCGACGCGCGCTGGTGGGGCGTGTCGACGACGGCGGCCTACAAGATCACGCCGCGGCTGGAGAGCGTGCTGCGCGCCGACTTCACGTCGAACAAGCGCAACGGCGGCGGCCTGCTCGGCTACAGCTACGACGACTACGTCAACGGCATCGGCCGCGGCCTGCTGGCCGACGGCAGCTACGCCAAGGGCGCCGACGTGGGCAGCAACCGCTGGGCGCTGTCGCTGGGCATGAACTACCTGTACGACGAGTTCACGCTCTTCAAGCTGGAGTTCCGCCACGACGGCGCCAGCCAGCCGGTGTTCGCCTCGATGTCGGGCAACGGCATCAAGGGCTACAGCAAGAGCAACCAGTTGCTGGGCGCCTCGGTGGTCGTGAAGTTCTGATTGCGCGCACACCGGCCTCCCGTCACCGCCGCCTACTTGTCGCTGGCCGCCAGCATGGCGCTGGTGGGCAGCTACGTCGGCCTGTCCAAGCTGCTGGTGGCGGTGTTCCCCGTCTTCCTGCTGGCCTGGCTGCGCTTTGGCATCGCGGCGCTGGCCATGGCGCACTGGGTCCGGCGCACGCCGGCCGAGGCGCCGCTGTCGCGCCACGACCGCTGGCTGCTGTTCTGGGAAAGCTTCCTCGGCAACTTCCTGTTCAGCGTGTGCATGCTGTACGGCGTGAAGCTCAGCTCGGCCGTCGCCGCCGGCGTGGCGATGGCCGGCATCCCGGCCGCGGTGGCGCTGCTGTCGTGGCTGGTGATGCGCGAGCACATCGCCCCGCGCGTCTGGCTGGCCATCGCCTGCGCCGCATCGGGCATCGCGCTGCTGGCGCTGGCGGGCCACGACGGCGCGGCGCCGCTGTCGGCGCTGGGCTTCGCGCTGCTGATGGGCGCGGTGTTCTGCGAGGCCTGCTACGTGGTCATCGGCAAGCGGCTGACGGGCAACGTCGCGCCGCGGCGCATCAGCGCGCTCATCAACCTGTGGGGGCTGGCGCTGGTCACGCCGTTCGGCCTGTGGCAGGCGCTGGCCTTCGACTTCAGCGGCGTGCCAGCGCCGACCTGGGGCCTGCTGGTGTTCTACGCGCTGGCCGCCAGCATGGTGACGGTGTGGCTGTGGATGAAGGGCCTGCAGCACGTGCCGGCAGCGCGTGCCGGCGTCTTCAGCGTGATGCTGCCGGTGAGCGCGGCGCTGATCGGCGTGGTGGTGCTGGGCGAACCCTTCACCGGCCTGCACGCGCTGGCCTTCGCGATGGCGCTGGCCGGGTTGCTGCTGGCGACCTGGCCGGCGCGTGAGTCGACGGCCAGTTGCTGAGTCCGCCGGCGCGTGTGTCGACGGCCAGTTTTTGAGTCGGCCGGCGCGTGAGTTGACGGCCCGTTGCTGAGTCCGCCGGCGCGGCGTTATGCACCGCCTGGCTGGCCGTAGCCGCGAAAGCGCTCGATCACCGCGGCCATCTCAGCCTCGCTCAGCAGCGCCGGCTCGCCCACCGACACCGCGCGCAGGTAGCTGTCGCACAGCGATTCGATCTCGATCGTCACCTTCATCGCCTCGGGCAGCGTGGCGCCGGCGCTGACGAGGCCGTGCGTGGCCAGCAGCGCGGCCTTGCGGCCGTGCATGGCCTGCACCACCGCGGCCGACAGCTCGGGCGTGCCGAACAGGTGGTACGGCGCGCAGCGCACGTCGGCGCCGCCGGCCACTGCCACCATGTAGTGGAAGGCCGGCAGCGGCCGCCGCAGGCAGGCCAGCGCGGTGGCATGCGTGGGGTGGGTGTGCACGACGGCGTTCAGCTCGGGCCGCGCCTGGTACAGCGCCTGGTGGAAATGCCATTCCGACGACGGCGCCCGGGCGCCGCGGCGGCTGCCGTCGAAGCCCAGCCACACCAGGTCGGCGGCGGCGCAATCGGCCGCGCCCATGCCCGTGGGCGTGATCAGCATGCCCTCGCCCCAGCGCTGGCTGAGGTTGCCGGTGCTGCCGCGGTTGAGGCCCAGCGCGTCCAGCCGCTGCAGCGCAGCGATGAGTTGATCGCGCCGCGTGGTTTCGTCGAACGTTGGGGTGTTCATCGGGTCTGCGCGATCAAGGCCACCAGCGCCGCTTCGTCGGCCGCCACCACGCCGTGCTCGGTGATGAGCCCGCTCACCAGCCGCGCCGGCGTGACGTCGAAGGCCGGGTTGGCGGCCGCGCTGCCGTCGGGCGTGAGCTGAATCTCCAGCACGCAGCCGTCGGCCGTGCGGCCCGACAGGTGCGTGACCTCGCGCGCGCTGCGCGCTTCGATCGGGATCTCGGCCACGCCGTCGAGCAGCGCGAGGTCGAGCGTGCTGGTCGGCATCGCGGCATAGAAGGGCACGCCGTTGTCGTGCGCGGCCAGCGCCTTCAGGTAGGTGCCGATCTTGTTGCAGACGTCGCCGCGGCGCGTCACGCGGTCGCAGCCGACGATCACCAGGTCCACCTGCCCATGTTGCATCAGGTGGCCGCCGGCGTTGTCGGCGATCACCGTGTGCGGCACGCCGGCGTGGCCCAGCTCCCAGGCCGTCAGGCTGGCGCCCTGGTTGCGCGGCCGCGTCTCGTCGACCCACACGTGCAGCGGCAGCCCGGCGGCCTGCGCCTGGTAGATGGGCGCGGTGGCGGTGCCCCAGTCCACCGTGGCCAGCCAGCCGGCGTTGCAATGCGTCAGCACGTTGACCGGCTGCCCGCGCGGCTTGCGCGCCGCCACCGCCTGCAGCAGCGGCAGGCCGTGGCGGCCGATGGCGGCGTTGGCCTGCACGTCCAGCTCGGCGATGGCATCGGCCGCGGCCCAGGCCGCGTCGCGCCGGGCGGCGGCGGGCAGCGGGCGCAGCACGGACAGCATGCGCTCCAGCGCCCAGGCCAGGTTCACGGCGGTCGGCCGCGCGCCGCGCAGCGCGGCGGCATGACGCTCCAATTGCGCGTCATCGGCGCCGGCGTTGAGATGCAGCGCCAGGCCGTAGGCGGCGCAGGCGCCGATCAGCGGCGCGCCGCGCACCCACATCTCGGCGATGGCGCGGTGCACCGCGTCGCCGTCGGCCAGGCGCTCGATCCTCAATTTGTGCGGCAGCACGCGCTGGTCGATCACGAACACCGCATCGCGCTGCGGCGCCGGCCACAGCGTGCGCATCGGCCGGCCGTCGACCTTCATCGCGCGTTCACAGCACGCGGCCGGCGATGGCGCGCAAGCGCTCGACCAGCGCCGGGTCGCGGTGTTCCGGCGCGGTGATCAGCGCATGCCGCAGCGCCCTGCGGCAGCGGCAGGCGGCGCCGGACGCGTCGGTCGACAGCGCGGC
>Ga0209794_1000690_pt1 | contig 40496 bp, 36 predicted proteins | sample EBPBio232013_DNA_FD_185869 | JGI IMG/M metagenome (GOLD analysis project Ga0209794, IMG submission 185869) | Wastewater treatment Type I Accumulibacter community from EBPR Bioreactor in Madison, WI, USA - Reactor 1_5/23/2013_ DNA (SPAdes)... | ecosystem: Engineered > Bioreactor > EBPR >... | reverse complement strand
ACCCGTGCTTTCGAACGCGCCGAGCGCAAGTTCGACATTATGGGTGAGCTTGGCACCGATCTTATGCTGATCTGCTCCAACGTTTCGCCCGTCTCGCTCGGTGGCATCGACCGGGCGGCGGCGGATTTCCATGAACTGGGCGAGCGGGCGGCCAAACACGGTGTGCGTGTCGGTTACGAGGCGCTCGCCTGGGGTCGCCATGTCAACGACCACCGCGATGCATGGGAAATTGTGCGACGCGCCGACCATACGCAGGTCGGAATCATTCTCGACAGCTTCCATACACTTTCGCGCAAGATCGACCCGAATTCGATCCGCTCCATTCCCGGCGACAAGATTTTCATCGTGCAACTCGCCGACGCGCCGCTTTTCGACATGGACCTGCTCTACTGGAGCCGCCACTTCCGCAATATGCCGGGAGAAGGCGACCTGCCGGTGGTGGATTTCATGCGCGCCGTGGCGGCGACCGGCTATACGGGGCCGCTTTCGCTGGAGATTTTCAACGACCAGTTTCGCGGCGGACATGCCCGGGCGCTGGCCGAAGACGGCCACCGCTCGCTCGTCTACATCATGGATCAGGTGAAGCGGCAGGAGCCTGACATTCGCATCGCGGTTCCGGATATGCCCGACCGCATCACCGCGCATGGCGTTGAGTTTGTCGAATTCACCACCGCCCCGGCGGAAAAGGCCAATCTCGCCAGCCTGCTCGGCACGCTTGGCTTTAACAGGGTCGCCAGACATCGCACGCGCAGTGTCGATCTATATCGACAGGGCGACATTCGCATCGTCATCAATACCGACCAGACGGGGGACAGTTTTGCGGTATCGTCCTATTCCGTGCACGGCACGAATGCCTATGCCTTTGGCATGAAAGTCGACAATGCCATGGACGCCCTGAAGCGAGCGGCGGCCCTTGGAGCGACCACCTTTTCCGAGCCGCGCAAAGCGGGCGAAGTCCACGTTCCGGCCATTCAGGGTGTTGGCAACGGGGTGATCTATTTCCTCGATGACAGCGCGAAACTTTCCACGATCTGGGACGCGGAATTTGTGCCCGTCGAAGAAGAGGCGGCGCAACCAACGGCCGGTCTCACGCGCATCGACCATCTGGCGCAAACCACCCATTACGACGAGATGCTGACCTGGCTTCTCTTCTACACGTCAATCTTTTCGACCCGGCGCACGCCGATGGTCGACGTGGTCGATCCCGGCGGACTGGTGCGAAGCCAGGCGATTGAAAGTGTGCCGGAACCGACCTTCCGCCTGACGATGAACGGCGCGGACAGCCGAAAGACCTTTGCCGGGAAATTTCTCGCCGAAGGGTTTGGCACCAGCATTCAGCACATCGCCCTTGCGACGGATGATATTTTTGCAACCGCCAACCGGCTGGCCGAACTCGGTTTTGAAGCGCTGCCTATTTCGCGCAACTACTATGATGATCTGGAAGCACGCTTCGGCCTCGAGCCCGCCTTTTCCGATGCGCTGCGCGCCGCGAGCATCCTTTATGACCGCGACGACCGTGGTGAATATTTCCAGATTTACAGCAGAACCTTCGCGGAGGGTTTCTTCTTCGAAATCATCGAGCGGCGCGGTGCATACGGCGGATACGGGGCTATGAATGCCCCGTTCCGGATTGCCGCCCAGCGTCGCCTTTCGGGCCCGGCGGGCATGCCACGTGGATAAGCTCTTAAGCCAGTGGCGACAGGTCCACCTGAACCGACGCGCCGCGTTCAGCCGCCAGTCGAATGGCATCGAGAACAATCAGATTGGCCGTCGCGTCGCGGGCCGACACAAGCGGGTCTCCACCCTTTCGGATCAGCGTATCGAAATGGTCGAGCTGCTGCTCATAGGGGTCCGCATGGGTCACGGGAAGCTGCAAGGGCTTGAGCACTCGGGTCCAGTCCGGCGCACCTTCCGGCTCCCAGAGCGTCAGGTCAGGCAAGGAGAGACCGGCATGACTACCGGCATAATGATGGGCGGTAACGGGGTGAGCGGGGAAGCGCACCGGATTTTCGCCCGCCGACAGATCCCAGGCCCAGGGACCATTGGCGGCATCGGAGATGCAAAGCGTGGCGAGGCCACCGCACACGAAAGTCAGGGCGACGGCAGCGCTGTCTTCCACGGCGAAGCCCCGGCGCGCATGGCTGGCGATCGCCTGAACGCTTTCGATTTCGCCGAAGAAGTGGCGCAAAAGATCGATCTCGTGGACGAGATTGATGAGAAGCGGCCCTCCGGCCCCCGGCGTTCTGCGCCAGGCCGCATCGAAATAGGATGGCGGCTTGGCCAGTGTACAGGTGACGTTGGCCATCACCAGATCGCCGATCCGGCCCGCATGGATCGCCGCATGGGCGGCGCGGATGATGGGGTTATGGCGGCGGTGATGGCCGATCAGAAGCGGCACGCCGGTGCGTTCGCCAACCTCAATCAGACGCAACGCCGAGGTGAGACTCTCAGCCACCGGCTTTTCAAGGAGAACGGGCATGCCCGCTACCAGAAGTACGGCAGAGATCGGCAGATGGGTCTCGTTTGGGGTCGCAACGATAGCGGCTTCAGCCAGACCGGATGCGGTGAGCGCGGCCACATCAGGCAGGCAAGGCACCCCGAGCGACTGGGCAAGCGCCACGCCGCCCGGTGCCGGATCGACCAGTGCACTGAGGCGCAAAGCCTTGGATTTGGCCAGCGTTTCAATGTGTGTGCGGCCAATGGCCCCTGCCCCGATTACGGCAACGCCAATTTTTTCAACCATGGAATCCCTCCCTTATTTGTGTCCGGGATCATAACAAGCAAAAATCAAAACGGAATTAAAGTTTAATCTTGAATATCATTCCATTCTTTGCAATGGTCTGGATCAAGGTTGAGGACAACAGCAAGACCGGGAGGGTCGCATGCGCCGTCAAGCACTGAACCGCACGACCGTCAGCCGGTCAAAACGGGTTTGCATTTTGAAGCCGGGCAAGGAGACCGGGGCATGAGCCGCATCCTTGTCACAGGCGGCACCGGCTTTGTCGGACTGCGCACCCTTGCCGCCCTTCATGCCGAGGGCAATACGCTACGCATTTTTGATCTGATGCCGCGCCCCGAACGTATTGCCGCCGGAATTCCGGTCGAGGTGGTTAGCGGCGACATTACAGACAGCAGTGCTGTTCAAGCAGCAGCGCAAGACTGTGATGGAATTGTCCATCTCGCCGGACTGATGACCGTCGACTGCGCCCGCGATCCGGCGCTCGGCGCGCGTGTCAATCTGATCGGCAGCCTCAATGTGTTCGAGGCGGCAAAGGCCCGTCGCCTTCCCGTGGCCTACCTGTCCACCGCAGGCGTCTTCGGCCCGCAGGATGCGACGCACCCCCTTCCGATGACCATCTACGGCGCGACGAAGCTTGCCGTGGAGGGTGCCGCAAGGGCCTTCTTTATGGATCACGGTGTTCCAAGCCTTGGGCTTCGCCCCTACATTATCTATGGGCCGGGTATCAGCTCCGGCATTGCGGCTGGCCCGTCCATTGCGATCGACGCCAGCGTGCGCCGCGAACCCGCAACGATCCAGTTTTCCGGCCGTGTCGGCTTTGTGTATGTGGACGATGTGGCCCGCCTGCTGGCGACCGCGATGCGCGCACCCTTGACCCAAGCGACCGTTCTGACCATGGCGGGCGACACCGCCGAGATGGATGATTTCGTGGCTGAACTGGCACGCCAATCCGGCTTTGACGGCATATCCGTCAGTGGTTTGCCGCTGCGCATTCCCGCCGATCTGGTGTCCGACCAGGTTCCACCGGTTTTCGGCGACCAGCCGGTGACTTCGGTCGCCAACGGGATTTCGCGCGCGCTGGCCGAACTGAAAAATCTGACTGACGAAAAGTCCAACGTTTCGTCCTCATCGTCCATTTCCCGGATGCGAGGGCCATGATTTTGTCAATCATCAAATGAGGCCCGTCATCGAGGGCGCACCGCTCAGCGAAGTCAGCCTCAAGCTGAAGGCTCATTTGCCGCGACCTTGAACCGTCGTGCATCAGGAGGAAAAGCCTGAACCCAATTCGCAGCCACCGGTGAGGAGACCGGTGGTTGCGTTCCGAAGGGCGGCCCCATCGGGTCGCACCCCAAGGACGATGCAAACGATCATTATCGGGAGGATTTCAATGATCAAGAAACTGCTGTCTGCAACCGCCATGGTTCTGGCACTGGGCGCCATGCCTGCACTCGCTGACCTCAAGGTCGGCTCAATTGTCGAACTGTCTGGCCCGGGCGCTGCTGCCGGGACCAACTTCCGCGACGGCGTCCACATGGGCTTTGAAGAAATCAACGCTCAGGGTGGCATTCTCAAGGAAAAGGTGGAAATCCTTGAATATGACAGCCAGACCGACCCGCAGGTCTCGCGCGCCCTCGTTCAGAAGGCCATTGACGAAAATGTCTATGCCATCATGGGCACCGTCTTTTCCTCGTCTACCGTCGTCAACATGATGGTTGCCAAGCAGTATGGCATTCCGCAGTTCACCGGCTCGGAAGCCCCTTCGATCACGGCTAAGGGCAATCCCTATATCTTCCGCACCGCCTTCGGTTCGCAGAAGGGCGTGCCGAAGCTCGTGAAGTACATGGTCGACAAGATGGGCGTGAAGAAGGTGGGCGTGGCCTGGGCCAACACCGAATTCGGCAAGGGCGGTCATCAGGCATTTATCGATGAAGCCAAGAAGGCCGGTCTGGAAATCGTCGTCGACGTGCCGTCCGAACAGGCGCAGGCCGATTTCTCCGCCGACGTTCTGAAGCTCAAGAACTCCGATGCCGATGCCTTCTTCGTCTACTACACCGAGGAAGAAAGCGCCCGCTTCCTGCGCGAAGCCCGCAAGCAGGGCATTTCCAAGCCGCTGCTCGGCGAAACCACGCTCGTCGGCCACAAGGTGATCGAACTGGCCGGTGAGGCCGCCAACGGCGCTGCCGGTCACGTCGGCCTGACGCCGGATGCCAATGTTCCGGCACTCAAGGAGATGGTTGAGCGCTTCAAGGCCAAGTACAAGTACACGCCGGATCACAACGCCATCAAGGGCTACATCGGCGCCTGGACGCTGAAGTATGTGACCGAACTGGCTGGCAAGCCGGATAGCAAGGCGATCGCCGAAAAGCTGCACGGCCTGACGCTGAAGGCGTCGGAATATCCGGGCGTTCTCATGGATGTCAGCTGGGATGACACGGGTGAAATGTCGCGCGAGAGCTTCTTCGTGAAGGTCGAGAACGGCAAGCAGGTCGTGGACGCCATTCTGCCCCCGAACTGAGCCCCAAATCCTTCAAAAACGGACCGGTGACGGATTTCGTCGCCGGTCTCCCCATCCCCGTTCGCTAAGCCGACCAACAGCCGTTTAGGACATACTCATGGCCGAGCTTCTTCAAATTCTGATTTCCGGCTTGGCCGCCGGTTCCATCTATGCGCTGGCCGCCGTGGGTTTTACCCTGCTCTGGCAGGCATCGCAGACGATCAATTTCGCGCAGGGCGAATTCGTCATGCTGCCCGCGTTCTTCGTGCTGATCGGCATGACCGTTTTCGGGCTGCCGCTCTGGCTCTCCATTTTCCTCGGCCTTGGCCTGGCGCTTCTCATTCTCGGTGTCGCCTTCAAGCGGTTGATTGTCGAGCCAATGCTACCGCATGGCACGCTGCCGCTCGTGATCGCTACCATCGCGCTCGGCCTTCTGATGAAGGAAAGCGTCAAGGAGTTTTATGGCGCGACGGCACAGCCCTTCCCGCCCATCTTCCCGCAGACGGTCTATCATATCGCTGGCGCCAGCGTTTCGGTTCAGGATATCTGCAACTTGATCGTCTCTATGCTGGCCATTGGCGGACTTCAGCTGTTCCTCAGCCGCACACGTACCGGTCGCTGCATGCAGGCTTCGGCCCAGAACCCTGGCGTCGCTGAAATTCTCGGCGTCAACGTCAAGCGCATGGTGCTCTACACCTTCCTGATCAACGCGGCGCTCGCCACCATTGCCTCCGTGCTGATCTCGCCGATCTATCTCGCCAAGTTCTCGAACGGTGAAACGCTTGGCCTCGTGGCCTTCATCGCGGCCATCGTCGGCGGCTTCAACCAGATCCGCGGCGCGCTCGTCGGCGGCCTGCTGATCGGTGTCATCGACAACTTCTCGGCGGTTTACATTTCGGCCCAGTATCGCTCGGCCATGCCGCTCATCCTGCTCATCATCATCATCCTGCTGCGCCCGCAGGGCCTGCTCGGCACCCCGGAAGGGAGAACCGTATGACCCGCCTTCGCCCCGTTCTTCTTGCCCTTGGCATTGCCGCCCTTGTTATGGCTCCCATCGGCCAGGGCAACTACATCGTCTATACGCTGTGCTCGTGGCTTCTCTTTTCCATCGCCGCCATGGGTCTGAACCTGACGCTCGGCTATGCCGGACAGGTGAGCCTCGCACAGGCAGGTTTCATGGGCATCGGTGCCTATATCACCGCACTCATGACGCTTGCCGGTGTTCACTGGATCTTTGCTGTCATCCTGTCGATTACGGCAAGCTTCGCCATGGGCCTTCTGCTGGGCTATCCGGCGCTGCGCGTCCAGCACCACTTCCTCGCCTTCGTAACGCTGGCCTTCAACACGCTGCTGTTTCTTGTGCTGCGCAATGAAGAGGAAATCACCGGCGGCTCCTTCGGCCTCAGCGGCATGGAGCGCCCGATCTTCTTCGGCTTCACGACGGATTCGAACATCGCCTTCTACTACTTCTCGCTCGTCTGCTTCCTGGTGGCAGCCGGAACCCTTTGGTGGATCCTGCATTCGCCGTGGGGCCGCGCTTTCAAGGCGCTGCGCGAAAACCCGGTCCGCGCCGAAAGCCTTGGCCTCAAGGTTCGCCGCCAGACGCTTCTTGCCTTTGCCATTGGCTCGGCCTTCGGCGGTCTTGCCGGAGCGATGCAGGCCCCGCTCGTTCAGTTCATCGAACCGTCGAGCTTTGCTCTCATCCACTCTCTGAAGCTTCTGCTGATGGTGGTGGTTGGTGGTTCTGGCTTCTTCTTCGGCCCGATGCTGGGTGCTGCCGTTGTCATTCTTCTGCCGGAAGTACTGCGCTTTACCGAAGGCTATTACCTCATCATCTACGCCGCCCTGGTCATCGTTCTGATGGTGTTTTCGCCGAACGGACTGATCGGCCTTGGCCAGAAGCTGTTCGACAAGTTCAAGCCCAAGCATGAAGCCCGCCGCGATCTGAAACAGGGAGTCCAGCTGTGAACGCGCATTCTCGCAACACCGACGGACCCATTCTCTCGGTCCGCAATATTTCCAAGCAGTTCGGCGGCATTCGTGCCGTCAACGGGGTCAGCTTCGATGTCCAGCGCGGCGAAATCCTCGGTCTCATCGGACCGAACGGCTCCGGCAAATCAACGCTGTTCAATTGCATTCTCGGCCAGCTTCGCCCGACCGAGGGACATTGCGAGATCAACGGCCAGAACACCGATGGCGTGCGCCCAGCCGACATGTCGCTGATGGGCATTGGCCGCACGTTCCAGCAGCTGTCCGTGTTCCCGAAAATGACGGTGCTCGACAACGTCATCATGGCCGGTCAGGAACATGAGGGGTCGATGCTGTCGCGCCTCTTTGGCAAGCCCGATGCCGGGCTGACGGAAAAGGCCGAACAGCTGATCGAGTTCTTCCGCCTGACCCCTTATCGCGATACGCCTGCCGGTTCGCTTTCTTATGGCCAGCAGAAGCTTGTCGATGCGGCTATGGCCTTCATGGCAGGTCCGGGCATTGTTCTTCTCGACGAGCCTGCAGGCGGGGTGAACCTCACCATGCTCGGCCATCTGAAGGAACGGCTCATCACCTATAACCGCGAGCACGGCACGACTTTTGTCGTCATCGAACACAACATGGAATTCGTCATGTCGCTTTGCACCCGCATCATCGTGCTGGCGCAGGGGGAAATCATTGCCGAGGGGAGCCCGGACGAAATCCGGTCGAACCAGATGGTCATCGACGCATATCTGGGAGGCTGACATGCTGGAGTTGAAGAACATCACGGGCGGTTATGGCCGCATCACCATTCTCAACGGCACGTCCTTCACCATTCCCAAGGCCTCGATCACCACGGTGATCGGGCCGAACGGGGCGGGCAAATCCACCGTCTTCAAGGCGATTTTCGGCCTTCTCAACATCCATGGCGGTGAAATCCTGCTCGATGGCGAGAACGTCACCCGAAAGAAGCCGGCGGAAATGATCGCGCGCGGTGTCACCTACGTTCCGCAGGGTCGCAACGTCGTGCCGCAGCTTTCCGTGCTCCACAATCTGGAACTCGGGGGCATCACCTCCAAGGACCAGACCAAGGTCAAGCAGCGCATGGAAGAGGTCATGGACCAGTTTCCCATGCTTCGCCAGCGCAAGGACCAGAAGGCCATCGAGCTTTCCGGCGGCCAGCAGAAGCAGCTGGAAATCGCCCGCGCCCTGCTGCTTGATCCGAAGCTTATCCTGATTGACGAACCATCGATCGGCCTGTCGCCCAACCTCGTGCAGGACGTTTTCCAGACGCTGATCCGCCTGCGCGACCAAGGTGTGACGATCCTGATGGTCGAGCAGAACGCCAAGGCCGCGCTCGCCATGTCGGATTACGGTCTTGTGCTTGAACTCGGCCAGACGCGTATGTTCGACAAGGCCGACAAGCTTCTGAAAGATCCCCGCGTCGGCCAGCTCTTCCTCGGCGGCCACATCGAGGATGCCGCCTGATCCTCTCTTCCCTCAGGCGCAAAGCAAAAGGCCCGGCGATCATCTCGCCGGGCCTTTCCATTTCACGTTCGGACGATCACCCCGCCGAAGCATCCCCAAAATCGCCGAAGGCCGTCCAGCCGCCATCGACCGGCAGAATAGCACCGGTGATGCCAGACGCAGCGGACGAAGCCAGAAAGGCGACGGCTGCCGCCACTTCTTCCGCCTGGATCAACCGACCGATGGGGGTGCGACGCCGCAGCGTCGGCAGGTCAAGCCGTCCGGCTTCCGCCAGCTTCCTGACCAATGCCGTCTCCACGAAAGCGGGGGCGACAGCGTTGACACGCACGCCCTTGCCCGCCCATTCACACGCCATGGCGCGGGTCATAGCGGCGATGCCAGCCTTGGCGGCGCCATAGGCATTGCGCTTCGGCAGGCCGGTCAGGCCCGCGATGGACGACAGGTTGATGATAGAACCCGCCCCCCGCTCCACCATTCCGCGCCCCACTTCGCGTGACATCAGGAAGGTTCCGGCGAGATGCACATCCAGCACCTTGCGGAAACTCTCCACGCTCTGCTCCAACGTCGGCAGATGCGTGTCGCCAATCCCGGCATTATTGACCAGAACGTCGAAAGGCGCAGACGCGGCTGCCGCCATCGCCTGCGCCTCATCGGTAATGTCACAGGAAAGGCCCTGATGGCCTTCCCCCAGTTCAGCGGCCCGTGCAGCGGCCTTGTCACCATCGAGATCGGCAATGGTGACCCAATAACCCGCAGCGGCCAGCGCCGTGGCAATGGCGAAGCCGATCCCCTCGGCTCCCCCAGTTACCAGTGCATGCCTTTCCTTTCGCAATTCCGGACGCAAAACCGCTTCACACTTTTGCTGGAATTGCTCTTCACGCATAACCCGGCCTCGGCACCAGCCCCATCAGGGTTTGCGACAAGCCGCCATCGACCACAATATCCTGACCGGAAATGTAGGACGCACGGTTCGAGGCGAGGAAAAGGGCGGCGTCCGCCATATCCTGCGGGGTTGCGATCCGGCGCATCGGCACCATGGCCTCGCGCTTGGCTTTCACCGCCTCGTCCCGGTAAAACGGTTCCGACAACGGTGTGCGCACAAGGCCGGGGCTGACCGTGTTCGAGCGAATGCCTTTCGGACCCCATTCATAGGCCAATTGGCGCGACAGCATCAGAATGGCGGCCTTCGAGGCGGAATAGGCCCCGCTGGCCGGCTGGGGATGTGAACCGGCAATGCTCGCCACATGCACCAGCGCACCGCCGCCGCGCGCCATCATACCCTTGCCGAAGGCCTGCGCCGCCGCCAGATAGCCCGTGAGGTTGACGGCCAGCATGGCCGACCAATCGGCCTCGGAAACACTCTCCAGCGGGCCAGGGCGCAAGATCCCGGCATTGTTGACGAGAATGTCGGCACCGCCTGCGGCATCGACCCGTTCAGCGGCGGCTGCAATTTCTCCCGCCTTCGACAGATCACAGACAAGGGTGAAAGCACCATGGCCCAGTTCGGCGACAAGCGGGGCCGTGCGCTCCTCGTCGCGGTCGAGCAAAACGACGCGTGCGCCCTCAGCGGCAAAGGCCCGCGCCAGCGCCTGCCCGATGCCACCCCCGGCCCCTGTGATAACTGCGGTTTTTCCTTCCAGTCCAAGCCAGCTCATGCCACGCCTCCTTCCTGCGTCGATTGTGCTGCGGATGCGGCAAGCGCTCGTCCCGTGATCCAGCCAAAGGTCATGGCAGGCCCAAGCGTGATGCCCGCGCCGGGGTAATTGCCGCCCATGATCGAGGCGCGATCATTGCCCACCGCATAAAGGCCGGGAATGACATCGCCCTGCCGGTCAAGAACTTCACCTGGAACCGTGGTCTTCAAGCCATCGAACGTGCCGAGATCACCCATCTCCATTTTCACCGCATAGAATGGCCCCTGCTCAACCGGTGCGACGCACGGGTTCGGCTTGTTTTCCGGATCGGCGAGATAGCGGTTGAACGAGGTTTCACCACGATGGAAAGCCTCGTCGCGTCCCTTAACCGCACCGCGATTGAACTCGGCAACCGTTTGCTCCAGACCGACCGGATCAATGCCGCAGGCGCGGGCAAGCTCGGCCAGCGTCCGGCCCTTTTTGAGGTATCCCGAGCGCAGCCAGCTGGCGAGCGGCATGGGCGCGGGCTTGGCATGGCCAAGTCCATACTTGCGAATGGTGCGGTGGTCGCAGATCAGCCAGGCCGCCCCTTCCCCGGCGGCAATCATCGCCGCGCCGACATCGTGATAGCTTTCGCTTTCATTGGTGAAGCGCTTGCCGTTCGACAAGACCGCGATCATGCCCGGTTTGTAGCGATCGAGCAGATGCGGAAAAATGCCATGGCCCGGCACGCGGCTCACCGGCATCCAGGCCGCGGGTTCGGAAAATTCAGCGTCAAACGCGCCGCCCACCTCTTCACCAAGACGAATGCCATCGCCCGTATTGCCCTCCGGCACCGGCGAGTAATGCTCTGCCATCTTCCCCGTCAGGTGCTTGTAAACGCCAGCGCGGCGGGCAAGATCATGGGCATAGCCACCGCAGGCCAGAACCACGCCGCGGCGGGCGGTGATTGTGCCGGGTTGATCCCCGCCAATCACGGCACCGGTCACGCGACCATTCTCGGTGGTCAGCTTGAGAGCCGGTGTTTCGGTGAGGATCGGAATAGAGAGATCAAAGCAGCTCTTGGCAAGACGCGCGGCCAGAGCATTGCCGCTCGTCACCTGCACGCCGCGACCATAGCGCACCACTTCACCCGCATGGGCGGCCAGCCGCTTCAGCACGTAGAAAAACGAGGTGACGGACTTGGTGGCGTTGAAGAAGTGCTTGATATCGGCATTCGATGAATTGAACATCATGCCCATGAAGGTGATGGTCGCCAGCGGCGGACGCAGGCGCTTCAGGTTATCGCCGAGCGATGACGTATCGAAAGGGGCTGCCAGCACCGAACGGCCCACATCCACACCACCATCCACGGTCGGGTGGTAATCGGGATAAAGGGTGGGGACGAACTTGACGGACGTTTCCTTCTCGAACCAGTCCAGCATTTGCGGACCGGCATCTAGGAAGGCATCGACGGACTTTGCATCAAACCAGTTGCCGGTTTCGGCCTGCATGTAGCGGCGCGCAGCCTCCCGCGTATCGGCCGGATTGTTGGCCTTGCCGTGGCGATTGCCCGGAATCCATAACACGCCGCCGGAAAAGGCCGTCGTGCCGCCGAAGACCGGCTCCTTCTCGATCACGATCACGGAAAGCCCGTGTTTCTTGGCGGTGATGGCGGTGGCAAGTCCACCTGCCCCCGATCCAATAACGAGCACATCGCAGACACGCTCTTCCTTCTTGTGCCGCTCCATAGGTTCCTCCCTGACTTCTGGCATTGATCTTTGCTAACTTAGGAGAGTGGATCAGACCAATGGACGCACCGGCGCAATTGTTGCACAATTCGCTTGGCAGACATTCGGGAGGAAGAATGGCGAGCGAAGCCCAGAGCGGGATTCCGCATTACTATCTCTATGGCGATCAGGATGCGGACGTTGAACTCGACTTCCTGCACATGGAGCCTATTCGCGACCGCTCCGGCCCGAACGACTGGAGAATTCGTCCGCATGCGCATCCCGATCACATGCAGGTGCTTCTCGTCAAAAGCGGCGGCGGCACCATTCGCATGGAAGACCGGATTCTGCCGATCCCCGCGCCGGGCATTCTTGTTGTGCCCGCTGGTATCGTTCACCAGATCGACTTCAACCCCGGCACGGATGGCTTCGTGGTGACAGCGGCGCTCGGCTGCCTCAAGGCGGCCACCATCGCCGACCCGCGTCTGGCCAAGGCCGCGCAACAGCCGGCGGCCTATCCGCTGGAAGGAACGGGGGTGAACATTGCGGCGGTGCAGGATACGTTTGAATGGCTGCACCGCGAGTTCATCTGGTCAGCACCGGGGCGCCGCACGGCCATCATGGCACAATATATGCGCATCCTCGTGGTGGTGCTCCGGCTTTACGTGACCCATGACGATCCGGGTATGGCGGCCCCCGACCGCGATTATGATCTTCTGGTGCGATACCGCGCCCTTCTTGAAGAACATTTCCGCAATGAACGGTCGCTCACCTTCTACGCGGGTGAAATGGCAGTGACACAGGCCCGGCTCAACGCCGCCTGCAAGGCCCGCGCGGGCAAAACAGCGTCCGATCTGCTCTATGAACGCATCATCATCGAAGCCAAGCGCTACCTCGTCTACACCGAAAGCAGCGTGGCGCAGGTGGCGCACATGACCGGATTTGACGACCCGGCCTATTTCAACCGCTTCTTTACCCAGCGCGTTGGCCTGTCGCCGGGCGCCTTCCGCAAACAAGCCCTGCATCACGACACCTGACGGAGAGCGGACGGCGGCCCTCCGGGTATCGTCCAATCTTTCCGACGCTCCGTCCATTTCCCAAATCGCCTCTCTTGGTCAGTTTGCCGACCATGGGAGGACATCATGATCCATGAATGGCGAAGCTACCGGCTGAAGCCCGGTGCGGCACCGATTTATCTGGCGATGCTGGCCGATGAAGGCCTGCCGCTCGTCACCCGGCACCTGCCGATGACAGGTTACTGGCTGGGTGAAACCGGGCCGCTCAACACCATCCATCATCTGTGGAGCTATGCCGACTGGGCCGAGCGCGAAGCCTGCCGGGCTTCGCTCGCCACCGAGGAAGGCTGGGTCAAGGGTTTCATTCCGCGCGCTTTCGCTCTGGTGGAAGAGCAGGAAAACCGCTTCCTGCGCCTGACCACCTCATCGCCCGCTTTCGACGCAGCACTTGCCGCACGCCGGACCGTCAGGCCTTGCCGCAATGCGGGCGCTCCCTTGATGGCGCGCGAATGCGCCGCGCTGGTTTCCGGTCTGGCGCTCACCGGCTCCGTTGCCGTTTTCGAAACGCTGTCCGGTGCGGCAGGCGGTCCCTTCTCGCTTCTGCCACGCAGTGCCGATCCCGTTCCTGCCGAGCCCCTTTCCGGCGTCAGCCACATTGTGCTGCGCCCGCTTCACTTTTCACCGCTTTGATCATTCTGGGAGGAATACAAGCATGAGACATCAGGTTGTCATCATTGGCGGAGGACCGTCCGGCCTTCTCCTGTCGCTTCTTCTGCGCCGCAAGGGCGTGGACGCCGTGGTTCTCGAACAGCGCACGCGTGATTACGTGTTGGCGCGCATTCGCGCTGGCGTTCTCGAACAGGGCCTTTGCGATCTCTTGCGCGAAGCGGGTGTGGGCAAGCGTCTGGATGCCGAAGGCTTCGTGCATGACGGCACGCTCATCACCGCGCACGGCCAGACCGTCCATATCGATTTCAAGGCGCTGACCGGTTCCAGCGTCACCATTTACGGCCAGACGGAAGTGACCCGCGACCTTTACGATGAACTCGACCGCACTGGCGCGCCGATCTTCCACGAGGCGGAAGGGGTCGAAATCCACGGCGCGGACAGCGATGCGCCCTACGTCACCTTCACGCATAACGGCAAGGGACAGCGCATCGACTGCGACTATATCGCGGGCTGCGACGGTTTCCATGGCGTGAGCCGCCGCACCATTCCCGAAGGCACGCGGCGCGAATATGAACACGTCTACCCCTTCGGGTGGCTGGGCATTCTGTCGGAAACCAAGCCACTGCACGAAGAACTGGTCTATGCCGGGTCGGACCGTGGCTTTGCCCTTTGCTCCATGCGCAATGCGCAACTGAGCCGTCACTATCTGCAGGTGCCGTTGACCGACAAGGTGGAAGCCTGGAGCGATGATCTCTTCTGGGATGAACTGCGCCGCCGTCTGCCCGCTGAACTGGCTGACACACTGGAAACGGGTCCGTCGATTGAAAAGTCCATTGCGCCGCTTCGCAGCTTCATCTCCGAACCCATGAGCTGGGGTCGCCTGTATCTCGCCGGGGATGCCGCCCATATCGTGCCGCCGACCGGTGCCAAGGGTCTTAATCTGGCGGCTTCCGATGTGTATTACCTGTCTCGCGCGCTCATTGCCCGCTATGCCGGAGACGACGGGCTTCTCAAGACCTATTCGGCAACGGCGCTTGCACGTGTGTGGAAAGCCTCGCGCTTCTCGTGGTCGATGACACGCATGCTGCACACCTTCCCGGCGGAAGGCGACTTCCTGCGACGCATGCAGGCTTCGGAGATCGACTATCTGGCGGGCTCGAAAGCCGCACAGACAGCGCTTGCCGAAAACTATGTCGGCCTGCCTTACTGACCCGGACGGACCATCCGTCTGACAGCCCTTTTCGCGGCCCCCTCCTTCGTCATGCCCGGCATCCACCGGGCATCCATGGCCAATTGCGGGCATGGGCCTCCGGTGATCCGGGGGTGACGCAGGACGCGGCGAGTATCCTCACTCGCATGACTTGTTTCCTGCGTCATTTCGCCTTTCCTGCGGATGACCATGGAAAACTCTTGACTATCCGGCACCCTGCGTCAAAAATGGAATGATAATCCAGATTGGAAAACGCATGAGCACGCTCGAAAAATCCCTGTCGATCATCGAACTTCTCGCGGTCAAGCCGGGCGGCATGTCCGTTTCGTCCATTGCCCAAACCGTGAACCAGCCCGCAAGCGGGGTTCATCGCACACTCAACGAGTTGATGCGGCTTGGTTATGTCCGGCAGGTGCAGGATCAGGGCGATTATGCGCTGACGATGAAGCTGGCCGCCATGGGCGTGGGCTTTCTCGGTCGCACCGGGGTTGGCGATGTGGCGCAACCCATTCTCGACCGGTTGGCGCAGACGAGCGGCGAGTTGATCCGCCTTTCGGTGATCGATGGTGACGACCTGATCTGGGTGGCCGTTGCGCAGGGTGCCACCAGCGGCCTTCGCTATGATCCGGGTCAGGAACAGGGTGTCGTCGTGCATCTGGCGTCCAGTTCCGGCGGGCAGGCCTGGCTTTCCTCGATGAGTGATGAGGAAGCGCTGGCCCGCGTCGCGCGTCAGGGACTGACCCGCACCGGCGCACCGGCAAACACCAACTCGCCCAAAACCATTGCCGAGCTTCTGGCGATCCTCGCCGAGACCCGCAAACGCGGCTATGCGGTTGCCGTCAACAGCTACATCGTCGGCATGGCGGCCATGGCGATGCCCGTCGTCAGCAGCAATGGTCAGGTGATCAGTTGCCTGTCGATTGCCGGGCCTGCCGTGCGCATGACGCCGGAACGCATGGCCGAGCTGGCGCCGCATCTGGCACGCGCGGCGGAAGAAATCGGCATGTCGGCCAGCGGTTCACGCTACTTCCCCGGCCTTAACAAGCGCAGTTGAACGAAAAAGGCCCCCATCAACCGATGAGGGCCTTTTTTCTGTCCGGAAAGAGACCTCACTTCAAAGGCGAATTGGCCGTCGGGAAGGCAATGGTCGAGCGCATGTCGGTGGTCAGCCAGTCCGGTCCACCCTTCGGCGGCCAGACGCCCTGCGCTACGGAATCGGCGCGGATCTGACCGCGTTCATTGACCGATGCGAAGGGCCAGATATGCGTCATACGCGGCTTGCCATCGACGCCATACATCGAAATGGTCAGCTTCGAGAGTTCCGTACGGGCCGGAATGGCGGCTTCCCAAGCCTTGATGGTCGGCTCAAGGCCGCCGGTCTTCAGAACATAGGTGCGGAATTCATAGGCCGGACCGAAGGAACCGGTTTCAACCGGCGGCAGGAAGGGAAACGGCGCATAGCCTTCCAGTTCCAACCCGGTCAGCCATTCCGCCGAGCCGAAGGGATTGGCAGCGCGCAGCGTGCGTTCACGCTCGGCATCATAGTCGGCAACGGTCTCGAAGCCACGAAACACCAGCACGCGGTTGAGGACGCCGATGTCAGCATAGAAGATGCCCAGCAGCTTGCCCTTGCCTTCCCGGGCGAAGGTTTCAATAGCGGGGGCTGCCTTGGCGGCTGCACCCATGCTGGTGGAAAGTGTCGCGATTTCATAACGCTGCATGGAAAATCCTTTCGTGAAGCGGGGAGCGCTCAGGCAGCCTGAGCGGAGGAATTGAGCTTGCCAGCGGCATGCTTTGCGATGCGCCAGCCAAACACCATGGCCGGGCCGATGGTGGTGCCCGGTCCGGGATAGGTGCCGCGGAAGATCGAGGCGAGATCATTGCCGCAGGCATAAAGGCCGGGAATGAAAGTTCCCGTTTCATTGAGCACACGACCATATTCATCGCCCGCCAGCCCCGCACTGGAGGCAAGGTCGGACGGGCGAACAGCCATGGCATAGTAAGGTCCGGCCCCGACAGGCCCGAGGCAGGGGTTGGCGCCACCCGCTTCCGCATCGCCGTTGAAGCGGTTCACCACGGTCGAGCCTCGACCGAAGGCCTCATCCACGCCGGACGCCGCAGACCGATTATAGGCATTGACCGTTTCCGACAGCGCCAGCGGATCACAGCCGATTTTGGCCGCCAGTTCGGACAGCGTGCGGCCCGTCACCACATAGCCCGCCTTCAGCATGGCTTTGAGATTGCTCGCTCCGGGCAGGATCATGCCCAGACCATAGCGCTTCATGAAGGCGGCATCGCAGACGAGATGCGCCGGGATCGCACCATGAGCGATCTGCCCCATGGCAAAGTCGTGATAGGAGTTGGCCTCGTTGACGAAGCGACGGCCACGCGCGTCCACGGCAAACAGGCCGGGTTTGGCGCGGTCGAGAATGATGTGCGGCCAGACTGCCATCGAGCCATCGGCACGGCGATATGACGAGCAAGGCATCCACAGCGCAGGGCTGTCGCCACCATCATCGAGACGCGCACCAATCGCGGTTGCGACATTAGCGCCATCGCCCGTGTTGTTCTGCGGTCCCAGCGCATAGTCGCGCGTACCTGGCGGGAAAAGCTTCTCACGGATGGCACGGTTCCAGCAGACACCGCCGGTTGCCAGCACCACCCCCTTGCGCGCCTTGATCCGACGCACGCCGCCGGGACCATCCAGAACCGCGCCGGTGACGCGGCCATTCTCGACGATCAGTTCACGAACACCGGCTTCAAACAGAATCGGCACCTTGGCCTTGCGCAGGCTATACAGCAGGCGCGCCACCAGTGCATTTCCCATCAAAAGACGCGTGCCGCGCTTGTAGGACAGGCGATCAAGCGCATAGCGACCGACGATTTCCAGCGTGGTGCGCAGGTTGGAAAAAGACGCAAAAGGGGAGAGCAAGGCGCCCAGTTCGTTGCGGCCGACCATCATGCCGCCCAGCCCCATGAATTCACGGCGCGGCGGGCGCACGCGGTCGAAATCTTCGCGGCCCAGCAATCTGCCATCGAAGGCCACCGGTCCCAGCGCGCGACCACCATAGGCCGCACCCGGTCCATCCAGATAATCGGGATGGGCAGCGGCGGCGGCAAACTTCACGTCGGTCCTGCGGTCGAGTTCCTCAATGGCGACGGGGCCGGATTCGAGGAAGGCCTCGCGCAAATGCGCACCACCCCGGTTTGCAACGGTCGCCTCCAGGAAGGCGCGCGCATCCTCTATCCTGTCCGGCACACCCGCCAGCTTCGAAAGATGCGTCCCGGGAACCCAGGTCGTGCCGCCCGAGGTCGAGGTTGTACCGCCCACTTGCGCTGTCTTTTCGGCCACGATCACCGACAGGCCTTCAAGGGCCGCAATCAGCGCCGCCGTCATGCCGCCCGCACCGGCGCCGCAGACCAGAAGGTCAACCTCTTCGATCATGTTGCGATTGCTGTCAGACGGCATTTTCTCTCCTCCCGTCAGTGTCTTGCGTCTGCCGCTCGCCCATGGCGATGGTTTCGGCGGCCATAAATCCAAAGGTCATGGCCGGTCCAAGCGTGATACCGCCGCTCGGATAATGGCCGCCCATGATGCTGCTCATATCGTTGCCCGCCGCATAGAGGCCGGGAACCGGCTGCCCTGTGGGGTCGAGCACCCGGGCGGCGGCATCCGTCTCGATGCCCGCAAAGGTGCCAAGGCTGCCCGGCACCACTTTGACCGCATAGAAAGGACCGTTCACGATGGGCGCTATGCACGGGTTCGGCTTGTGGTCGGGGTCGCCCTGCACCCGCTGATAGGGCGTTTCACCGCGATGGAATTGCGGGTCTTCGCCCCGCGCGGCATGGCGATTGAAGGTCTCGACCGTTTCGCCTAGCCCAGCCGCATCGATGCCGCAGCGATGCGCCAGATCGGCCATCGTCGGCGCTTCGATCAGATAGCCGTTTTTCAGGAAGGGACCGATGGAAACGGGTGCCGGTTTGACCGCGCCCAGACCATAGCGACGCAGGAAGCGGCGGTCGCAGATAAGCCACGAAACGGATGGCTCACCCGGCGGGGTGGCGGCAATCATCGCCCGCACGTAATCATGATAAGGCCCGCCCTCATCGGTGAAACGCCGTCCGTTCGCCATCACCGCGATGATGCCCGGCTTGCCGCGTTCCACCAGATGCGGAAAGCGTCCAACACTGCCATCGGCGCGCGGCACGAGCGAAACCGGCGCATAGGCCGCCGCATGGGCAAGCGTTTGCGCGACATGACCGCCGACGCTTTCCGCCAGTCGCAGCCCGTCACCACTATTGTCTTGAGGAGCCGCCGAATAATGCGGTGTGCCTGCCTTAACGTGAGGCAGAAGATCGTTCAAACGCTTGGGATCATGCGGGAAGCCACCGGTGGCCAGAACAACCCCGCAGCGGGCCGTAACCTGAACCTCACCACGTTCCGTTGCCAGGATCGCGCCGGTCACGCGGCTGCCATCGCGCAGCAGACCTTTGGCCGGGGACGCGGACAGTAACATGACACCGGCATCAGCGGCAGACCGTAACAGTCTTGCAATCAGCGCATTACCGTTGACCAGCTGCATGGCGCGGCGATGAACGGCCAGATCCCGGATATGCTTCAACACGCGGCGGGTGACATAGGCAAATGCCTTTACGGACCGCATCGCCGTCAGGAACATGCGCATATCCACGCCGGAGGCGATGCCCATACCCAGAAATGTGGTCTCAGGGATGGGTGGGCGCAGCCGCGTGATCAAGGCTCCCAGATGCCGGCCATCATAGGGTGCCGCCACCACCGAACGCCAGCCGGTGACCGCCCCGGGCAAATGACCGTAAAAATCCGGCACACCACTGCCCACATTGAAATGGACCTCGGTGTTTTCCTCGAAAAAGGAGAGCATACGCGGACCAGCGTCGAGAAACGCGGCAATTTTCGCCTCGTCATACTGGTTGCCAAGCACGGCACGCAGATAGGTTCGCGGCCCTTCCGGGTCTTCGCCATGACCAGCCGCAACGGCGTGGGGCGCATTCGGCACCCACAGCCAGCCGCCGGAATAGGCGCTGGTGCCGCCAAAGGTGTCCGCCTTTTCCGCAACGATGACCTTGAGGCCGCGATGCGCCGCAACCACCGCCGCCGCCAGGCCACCCGCACCTGAGCCAATGACCAGAACGTCACAGGTAATCACCGCACCATGATCCGCAAGAGCCGCATCCTTATCCTTCATTCGACGCCTCCTCCAGAAGCGCAAGGGTTCGTTCCGCGCCAGTGGGCGTCGGTGCAACCTCTTGATTGTCTAGACAAGGCGCGCCACTCCTCGTCAGCGCGCCACTCTGCTTATTCGCAGCATCTTATGCACAAAATGGAATGACATTCCATATAATAATTGTATTCCGTTTATGCTTTTTCGATGATCCGTCGTGCCGCAGCCAGCGCCTGCTCTGCCCGCTCACGCGGCGAAAGCCGTTTCATCATTTCGCTTGAGGCAATCTCGACGCTGATCGGCACCGTTTTCGGAAGCGCGCGGACGAAGGAGACAAGATCGATGCCACCATCGCCGGGCAACAGGCGACCGCCACGGGCAATGGCAATCAGACCGGCATCACTTGGGTCATATTCGGCGGGCGCATCGCAAAGCTGGAAGTAGTGAATGCGGTCGGGGGCAATGGCCTTCAGATCGGCCACCTTGCCGCCGGTGCGATCCCAATGCAGCGCGTCGGCCAAGACACCGCCATTCGGCTGGCTTGCTGCCTCGACGATGCGACGGGCCTCTTCGGCATTTTTCACCCCCGTCCAGGGCATGAATTCGAGATCCGCGGTGAGGCGATACCGGGCCGCGAGTTCAGCAAAGGCCGCAAAGGTCTGCGTCAAACGCTCGTGGTTTGTGTCATCGCCCGCCACCAGAATATTGGAAGCGCCCAGTGCCTCTGCACACTCAAGGAAGGGCAGGAAATCACGCACATCGGTTTCGGCTTTCAGCCGCACGATCTCCACATCACCAACCTTGATACCGGTCTCGGCAAGCGCCTTTTGCGCTTCGACCAGCACGCTCCGGTCGCTCATGATGGGATAGGGGCCCTCGCCGCTCGCCGCAGCCGGCAGAAGGCGAAGGCCCACGCTGGAATAGCCGGTTTCCGCTGCCAGTCGAATGGCTTCAGCCGGGGCAAGATCGGCCACCGTCAGGAAGGCCAGAGCAAAATGTCTCGTCATGGCACCCTCAGACCGCGCACATGTAATCGACCATCAGGTCGCGCACCTCAACGAACATATCGACGCCGGTAATCGCGCCGCAGCCGATAGCACGCGCCCGCGCGACAAGCGGCGAAACGGCGGGCTGGGTAATCACTTCACCGATGAACATATTCGGCGTCAGCTTGTCACCGTCAAACGGGAGCGGGTCGCCATCACGCATGCCTGCGGGCGTCGCGTTGACCACCACATCAAAGCCGGTCGGGTCTGCACTTCCAGCCGTAACCTTCGCCTTGCCCAAGGATGCAAGGCGCTGCATGAGGCTCGAGCGGCGGGCCTCGTCCATTTCATGGATCGCCAGTTCCGAGACACCGGCAAGAACCAGCGCATGGGCAATGGCACTCCCTGCGCCACCGGCACCGGCCAGAATGGCGCGCTTGCCTTCCAGCACGCAGCCCGCCTTTTGCAGCGCCGCGACATGGCCTATCCCGTCAAACATATCGCCTTCCCAACCGGTGGGCGTGCGGCGAAGGGTATTGACCGCGCCCAGAAACGCAGCCCGCTCCGAAAGCCGGTCAGCCATGGTGATGGCCGCAATCTTGTGCGGCACGGTGATGATCACGCTGTCGAGATTCTGAACCGCCTTCAAGCCCGCCCAGCACGCTTCAAGGTCTTTTGGAGCAACGTGACCGGGAATACAGACGGCATTTTTGCCGCGCGCCTGCAACATCTCGCTGACGCCTGCCGGTGACTTCACCTGCGCGATGGGATCGCCGATCACCATGCACAGACGCGACGCACCGTTGAGTTCCAGATTCATCGTCTCCTCCACAAAATCTGAATGTCATTTCATATTTGAATACACATCCATTTTATTTTCGTCCAGTGGATATTTTGCGACGAGTCATGGAAAAGCCGCCACGTCTGAACGGACGGGCGGCTTGAAAGGGCTCAACGAAGATGAGGGCCGTGCCTTTACAGAGCGGCGTTGCGGCCTTCCTCGGGCGACACAGACCGGGCGGCAAAGGAAAAGGCCGGGGCGCGGTTCAGCCGGTCGGCGAAGGCATAGCCCTCTTCCCAGCGACCGAAGCCGCTGGCGATGTTGATGTGGCCGACCGCGCCGAGATTGACGAGCTGGCTTCCCCAGCCGTCCACATGGCGGGAAAGATCGGCCACATCCATGTAAGGATCGTTCAGGCTGCCGATGACGAGGCTCGTAAACGGTAGCGTCTGAAGCGGCTTCACACCAAAACTGACGACGCAGGGGTGGAGCGCCTCCACCTTGTCGAGATCGGCGGGAGCGACGAGAAGCGCGCCCCTGATCTTGCGTGCCGAGGGGCGGTTGGCAAGGCTTGCGGTCAGCACGCAGCCGAGACTGTGCGCCACGATGAAGGCGCCCTCGTCCACCGCATCCAGCGCGGCTTCCAGCCGGGCCTGCCATTCATCGAGCACCGGGCAGTTCCAGTTGTCCTGATCGACCAGCCGTGCGTCGGCCCTGTCGCGCAGCCAGTGCTGCTGCCAGTGGCCCTCGGGCGACCCGTTGAGGCCGGGAACGATCAGGGTGGGGATACACATGCCATGTCCTTGAACTTGACTGAACATGGGCAAAGTGTGCCGTAGCGCAGAGGAATAATCGACTAACGGCATTGCCTTACGAGCGGCCAGAGCGAAAAGCCCGCCTCAATCTTCGTCTTTTCGTGGAAAATTCACCCGTCTTGTCAGGCGCGACGCTGCTGGGCGCGGGTAATGTCACGGGCCGCTTCTTCCGAGGCATTGGCAAGCTGGCGCATTTCGGTGGCGAGCACGGCAAAACCCGCACCCGACGTTCCGGCCCGCGCCGCCTCGATGCCCGCATTGACGGCCAGAAGCTTCAGATAGCGCAGCGAATGCAGGATTTCCCCGGTCTTTGACGCCGTGACGCGCATCTCCGAGGTCTGCTCGTCGAGGCGCTGGTAGAGCGTATCAATCGAGATGATCGAGCCTTCGAGATATTGCAATTCGCCATCAGCATCCCAGATGCCGCCGCCGGTTTCGGCCACCCAGATCAACCGCCCGTCGCGATGGCGCATGCGATATTCCATCGACCAGTTGGTTTTCTTCTCCAGCGCCGCGCCCACCGCCTCGTCCATGGCGGCTAGGTCATCCTCATGCACCAGCGAGGAGAAGGTGCGCAGCCGGTTGCCGACGATCTCATCGACCGGATAGCCGAAAACACGGTCGATACCGTTGGTCATGGCGAGCATGGTATAATCCGCATCGGCCCGGCAACGGTAAAGAAAGCCGTTCATTCGCCCTAGCACACTTTCCTGAAAATCCATCGGTCCGCCCTGTCGCCGGGAGTTATCTTGAATGACGGGAACAATAGTTTCGTGAAATGGTTACGGCTTGGTGAATTTCCGGTTGCGAATTGTCAAATTTGCTGCGCCGCACCATCACAGAATTGCGAGGCGCTGCACGCTGAAGCCTAAAACGCCAGCGGACGGCCGGGGGGTGGCCCGGTCGTCTGCCAGTCGCCTCACCCTGAAGGTCAGGATCAGTTCTTGAGATAGGCTTCCATGGAGTCGTCCAGCGCATCCTTCCACGGGGTGTGGTGGATGGGGGCCATGGTGCCGGTCATCAGCGACTTGTAGCAGTTGTTGCGGAAGCCCATGATGTCGTCGATCTTGTGCTGCTTCCACTCGAAGAAGGCCTTGCAGGCACCATCGACGTCGAAGCTCGGATAGTCGGTATCGGCGATCAGTTCCTTGACGTAAGCGCCCTGATACTTGATCGCGTACTTCACGTCGTCGGAGGCTTCTTCGCGGGCTTCGCGCTCGGCCACGTCATCCAGCAGAACCTGCTTGTCAGCCGGCACGTCGATGCGGCCGAGGATGATGTCACGGACATACCAGGCCTGCGCGTCGAACATGTTGAAGGTGAACCACTGGTCCTGCATGCCGAGGAAGAACATCTTCGGATTGTGGACATAGACGACGCCCTTGTAGAGGTCGTGCGTGGCCAGACGGTTCTTCGTCTTCAGGCGCAGGTCATCCGGCAGGAACGGGAAGTAGTGCTTGTAGCCCGTGCACAGGATGATGGCATCGACCTGCTTGGACGTGCCGTCCTTGAAGAAGGCGGTCTTGCCTTCGACGCGCTCAAGCGCGGGCTTTTCTTCCCAGTTGTCCGGCCAGTTGAAGCCCATCGGAGCGGAGCGGTAGGAGGTCGTGACGGTCTTGGCGCCATACTTCCAGCACTGCGAACCAATGTCTTCAGCAGAGTAGGAAGCGCCCACCAGCAGAACGTCCTGACCGGCGAATTCGCGGGCGTCACGGAAATCGTGCGCGTGGACGATGCGGCCATAGAACTGGTCGAAGCCCGGATATTCCGGAACGTTCGGCGAAGAGAAATGGCCCGAGGCGCAGATGACGTAATCGAAGCGGTCCTTGGTGACCTTGTCGGCCACCATGTCGTGAACCGTCACGGTAAAATCATTGGTGGCTTCATTGTACTCGACCCAGCGAACGACGGTGGAGAAGCGGATCCAGTCGCGCACGTTGGCCTTCTTCACACGGCCTTCGATGTAATCCATCATCACGGCGCGCGGCGGGTAGGAGGCGATCTGCTTGCCGAAATGCTCTTCGAAGGAGTAGTCGGCGAATTCGAGACCTTCCTTCGGACCGTTGGTCCACAGGTAGCGATACATGGAGCAATGAACCGGCTCGCCGTTTTCATCGACGCCGGTGCGCCAGGTGTAGTTCCACAGGCCACCCCAATCGGACTGCTTTTCGAAGCAGACGATTTCCGGGATTTCGGCACCCTTCATCTTGGCGGACTGGAAGGCGCGCAGAGCCGCGAGGCCGGACGGACCAGCCCCGATTACAGCAATTTTCGTCATTTTCGTTCCCCTTTTGGTGAGTTGAGCGGTTCCGTTTCAGCGGGTTGGAAAACGCTCTATCTCTTTGCTTTCTCGCAATTCCGGTCGGAAAGCCGCAAAGTCGCGCCTTTCCGGGAATGGTTGGTTCCGGTTCAAGGCTCTACGGTCTTAATCCGGGAAAGTGCCAGCGCTGGTGGGAGCGCCGTCATCATACTTCGACAGCCACTCAACAGTGACGTCGCGGTAGCGGGTAATCCCCTTGTAATCGACAAGCTCGGTCGGCAGCGAGCCGAGCACGCGGTGGAAGCGGTTGGCCCACTTCGGCACCGTCACCAGCTCGCTCATGTTCATGAGGTAGCAGCGGATGACGAACAGGAGAGCATTGGAGCGCGGCAGACGCCACAGCGTCTGCACCTCGACGCGAAGGTGAACCTTGTCGCCGACATTCTCGGGCGTAACCGTCGTGCGGTCCTTGCCCCATTTCGGGTAGTTTTCCGGGCTGGTGTCGAGACGCGGGTTGATCGTCATCGTCCAGTTGTAACGGCGGATCGGCTTGCCGAGCTGCATGTTGAGCAGGAACTTCAGCGCGCGTTCGAATACACCCTGCTGGTGGGCAAGCGGCACCGGGCCATGCCATTCCATGAAGTTCATGCCCACGTCGAAATCGAGCGACCAGTCGGCCTGGGTGGTGACCATGCCGGCATCCATCCAGAGATTGTTGTCACGCTGGTCGACGATGGTGATATCGCCCTGCGTCTGGCGGGAGATATATTCAAGCGGCTCCATCGGCAGCGTGGTCAGATCACCGAAGGTGAACGTGTCATCAATGCCGAGCGGGCGGTTGATCCAGCGCCAGCGGTCGCCGTTCTTTTCCAGCGTGAAGTGCTCGGGATAACCGGCCGCCTGCTGTTCCATCAAAAGTTCCAGCGTATCCCACTGGGCCTGCATCATGTGCGGCAGGGCCTGATAGCGCAGCGGATCGGCTTTCAGAACCAGCGCGCGGTCGGCCATTTCCGAGATGTAGTGCTCATCCACGTCGATGAGGTTCTCGAACACCGTGCCAGCGGCACCCTTCACATGCGGCTCCATGTTGACGGAGTACATGTAGTTGTCGTCCGGGAACGGGAACGGAAAGCGCCGGATGTTTTCCGGGCTGTTGCGATAGGTGAAGTCGTCGCGGAAGGTTTCCTGCCGGAATACAATCGCCATTTCCATCATCTCCTGTCTTGGGTGCGGCTTCGGGCGGTTGGGAGGTCCGCCCGGCACACCGGGACGCGTTAGAGTTCGAGTGCCACGCGCTGCCCCTCGAAACGGGACACGCAGATCATGATCTTCTTGCCGGACGCCTTTTCGTCGTCCGAAAGGAAGAGGTCATTGTGGAGGAGGATGCCTTCGCAGGCCGCGACCCCCGTTTCGCACTGGCCGCAGGCACCGCCGCGGCAGAGGTAAGGCGCATCCACGCCGGCAGCTTCCAGCGCTTCCAGAATGCTCTCGTGCTCGCCAACCGCCACCGTCTTGCCCGAGCGCGTCAGTTCCACCGAGAACGGCTTGCCGGGCGGCGGGGTCAGGAAGTGTTCGGCATGCAGATTATAGTCCGGCCAACCGGCATCACGCCCCGCATCCAGCACACCGGCAATCAGGCGATCCGGGCCGCAGACGTAAAGATGCGTGCCAAGCGGCTGACGGGTCAGGATGTCTTCCAGCGGAATGCGGGTGCCTTCCTCGCTGACATAGGTCTTGACGCGGGCAGAACCGTAACGGGCCACCAGATCCTCAAGATAGGCACCGCGGGCACGTTCCCGCACGGCGTAGTGCAGTTCAAAGGCAACACCAGCCTTGTCAAACTGCGCCATCATCGACATGAAGGGCGTAATCCCGATGCCACCGGCAATGAGGATATGCTTGCGGCCGCGCCAATCCGGCGAGAAGAGGTTGACTGGCGCGCTGATCGTCAGCACATCGCCGACCTTCACCTTCTCATGCATGAAGACGGAACCGCCACGGCTTTCCTCGGCCTTGGCGACGCTGATTTCATAGCCCGACGGGTCTGCCGGGTCCGACATCAGCGAATAGGCGTTGCGGCGGGTGACGCTGCCATCCTTCATCGACACGACGATATGGGCACCACCGGAAAAGATCGGCAGGGCCTCCCCGTCAACGCGCTCGAAACGGAAGCGCTTGATGGTTTCGGCAACGGGCGTGACGCTTGCCACGCGGACGGAAAAATCGGTTTGGCTCACAGGTACAACTCCTCCGGCTCAGGCACATTGCCCGGTTCTTCCGCATCGATGATGACGCCCTGGAAGGCGCCGATCCGCCGCGAATAATGATCGCGAACGAAGAGCGAGAGGCCGCAATGGGTGCAGGTGAAGGGGCTGGTGGTGACGTTTTCGGTGATGCCCTTGCAATGGACACACTGAACGCGTCGCGCCAGCGAACCACGATGTTCGGTGGGAATGGCCGAATAGTCCATGCCCGCATCAAGCGCGATCTGCATGGCCTGACCGATGAAACCTTCGGTTCCGGCGATATAGAGGCGGGTACCCATATCCGCCGAACCCAGAACCACCTTCAAGCGAAACAACAGGGTTTCGACCGTCGGCGCCGTCCAGTCGGACCCGGCATCAAGGGCGGCAAGGGCCTCTTCATAGCCGCGCCCGACAGAGCCGCGCGCGACATAGAGAATATCCGTTTCCGCCAGAATGGCGGGCGTGAGCTTGTCCTTCTGCTCGAGGAGGGCGTTGGCACCCTCCCCTTCGAGGACGAAAATGTGCCGGCGGGCGCGGGGATCAACGGTGATCCCCTTGTAGACGGGCCGGCTTTTAATGGGTTCAACCAGCATGTCCGTCTCCCTTAGCCGATGGCCGTGCGCTTCTTCTTTTCCGGATCGTCGAACGGCAGCGTATGCGCGATCGCCGTGGCGGAGAGCGACTTGCCGCGTACTTCGAGCGGCGTACCCTGAACGGCCTTGTCCACATCGAGGCGAGCGATTGCCATCGATTTGCCCGTCAGCGTCGAATAGCAGGGGCAGGTGATGACACCGACCTTCTTGCCATCGGCATAAACCTCGTCGCCGAGATCAGCCGGACAATCCGCATCGATCAGCATGCCGAAGATCTTGAAGCGCTCCTTGCCCTTGAGGCGGTAGTGCTCTTCCGCACCGCGGAAGCCCGTCTTGCCCTTGGAGACCGTGAAGTCGAGGCCGAGTTCCCACAGCGTGTCGCCCGGAGCCTGATCCTCAAAGGGATACATCTGCGAGTTATCGTAGGGGAAGAACAGCAGGTAGCTTTCGACGCGCAGCATATCGAGAACGCTGAAGCAGCAGGGGATGATGCCCATATCCGCGCCCTCGGCGAGGATCGTATCCCAGACCAGCGGCGCATCCTGGCCGCGAACGAAGATTTCGTATCCGCGCTCGCCGGTGTAGCCGGTACGCGAGATCATGACCGGCACACCGAAGAGCGTCGTCTGGATGTGGTGGAAATACTTCAGGTCGCGAATGCCCGGCACGTATTTGGCAAGGAAATCAACGGCGAGCGGACCCTGAAGCGAAAGATCGTGGAGATCGTCATCGAACAGGACGGCGCAGTTGCGACCAGCGGCCTGCTTGACGATTTCCTCATGGCCGGTGCCGGAGCCGTGGACGAGCATCCAGGAATTCGGGCCGGTGCGGTAGATGATGCAGTCATCGGTAAACTGGCCGCGCTCGTTGAGCATGGCAGCATAGACCGACTTGCCGGGATAAATCTTGGAAACGTCGCGGGTGGTGACGTAATCGAGCACGGCCAGCGCGTGCGGGCCCACCAGATGCACCTTCTTGAGGCCGGAAACATCCATCAGGCCAGCCTTGGTGCGGATGGCAACATGCTCGGCGTAAATGTCCTTGTCGTAGGTCCAGGCGGTCTGCATGCCGCTCCAGTCTTCGAGCTTGGAACCCAGTGCGCGATGCCGATCGGCAAGCGCGGTGAAGCGCCAGGTAGTCGTCATATCTGTTCCCCTTTTTGGTCCGAACTTTCTTGTCCGGAATATTTATTTCCCAACTATAGCGGTTTTCCTTTATCTGGCAAGCCCTGGTTGCGCTGCAATGTCGTACTTGCCATTCGTCATTTTGAATGCCGTAGGCCTTTGAAAAACAGTGGGAGTTGCCTTCAAAAAGACCCGTATTCAGCATTTCGGGCGGGAATTTTCATTCACCGCCCGAAATATTTTTCACTCAAAAGACCGGAGGCTTTTCAGCGGCGGCCCGATAGGCGGCAATCACGGTGTTGGCCATCAGCATGGCGATGGTCATGGGACCGACGCCGCCGGGAACCGGGGTGATGGCACCGGCAATCTCGGACACTTCCGTGTAAGCAACATCGCCGACCAGCTTCGACTTACCCTCGCCCTTTTCAGGGGCGGCCACGCGGTTGATGCCGACATCGATGACCGTTGCGCCGTGTTTTACCCAATCGGACTTCACCATTTCCGGGCGGCCGACAGCGGCGACCAGAATATCCGCCGTGCGGCAGATGGCGGCGAGATCCTTGGTGCGCGAATGCGCCATGGTGACGGTTGCATTGGCGTTCAGCAGCAGCTGACCCATCGGCTTGCCGAACAGGTTCGAGCGGCCGATGACGACGGCGTTCAGCCCCGACAGATCAGCGCCATGGACCTGACGGACCAGCAGCATGGACCCGGCGGGCGTGCAGGAAATGAGGCCCGTGTCGAGATCGCCGGTCGCAAGCTTGCCCGCGTTGACGACATGCAGACCGTCCACGTCCTTTTCCGGCAGGATCGACTGAATGACCGGCTCGCTATCGAGATGCTTCGGCAGCGGTAGCTGCACGAGAACACCGTGGATCGCCGGATCGGCGTTGAGTTCAGCGACCAGCGCCATCAGCGCCTCTTGCGTCGTGTCTTCCGGCAGCGTGTGCTGCACGGAGGTGAAGCCACATTCCTTGGCCATGCGGCTTTTCGCGCCGACATAGGTGTGGCTTGCCGGATCATCGCCGACGATGACGACGGCAAGACCCGTCTTCACGCCTGCTTTTTGTTCCAGTTCGGCGCTCGCACCCTTGATCTTGTCGATCACGGACGCAGCAACCTCCTTACCATTAATGATCATGCTCGTTCTCCTATCCTTGCGGGCGCAAATCTGCTCCACCCGGCGTGAAGGCACCGGGCGTTTCTTGCAAATGCCCGGCGCACCGCATGGCTTCGCGCGTTCGTCGCTGCTGCCCGGCCCTTCGCTTACGCTCCGGGCGTTCGACTTTTTCAAGTCACCCGGCGCTACGCATGGCTTCGCGCGTTCGTCGCTGCCATCGATTCACTGGATCGATGGCTCGGGCCTTTCGGCCCGACCGCTCCTCACCCCATCCGCTCGGACGCATACGAACCCGGAGATGCCGGGAAGACGACCGTGCGGTTGCCGTTGATGAACGAGCGGTGGTGGATATGGGCGTGGATGGCGCGGGCCAGAACCTGGCTTTCGACATCGCGACCAAGCGAGACGTAATCGTCCGGCGACTGGGCGTGCGTGATGCGAACCGTGTCCTGCTCGATGATCGGGCCTTCATCGAGGTCCGAGGTCACGTAGTGAGCAGTGGCACCGATCAGCTTCACACCGCGCTCATAAGCCTGCTTGTAGGGGTTGGCGCCCTTGAAGGACGGCAGGAACGAGTGGTGGATATTGATGATACGGCCCGACATCTTCTGGCAGAGCTTATCCGACAGAATCTGCATGTAACGGGCGAGAACAACCAGTTCCGTGCCGGACTGCTCAACGATGTTGAGAAGCTGGGCTTCGGCCTGCGGCTTATTCTCCTTCGTCACCTTGATGTGGTGGAAGGGGATGTCGTGGTTGACGACAACCTTCTGGTACTCGAAGTGGTTCGACACGACGCCGACGATCTCGATCGGCAGGGCACCGATGCGCCAGCGATAGAGCAGGTCGTTCAGGCAGTGGCCGAAACGCGACACCATGAGCAGAACCTTCATCGGCTTGTCGGCGTCATAGATGTTGTATTCCATCGCGAACTTGTCCGCGATCGGCTGGAAGCCCTGCTTCAGATCATCGATGGTGACGCCTTCTTCCGAACGGATCGAGACGCGCATGAAGAACTTGCCGGTCTCGAAATCGTCGAACTGCGATGAATCGGCGATGTTGCAACCTCGACCTGCCAGATAACCGGAAATGGCAGCGACGATGCCGCGCGTGGACTTGCAGGTGACGGTGAGCACGTAATTCGCAGTCGTGGACATTGCATCTCCTTGCGTCATGGTCTGACGCATCCTTGTCGTTCATATCGGTTATGGCGGACCCAATGACGGTGCGGGGCGGACCGCACCCGTTACAGGGATGAACCACGAACGCCCTGCCTCTGCCGCTTCATTGCGGCGCGGCATGCTGACGCATCGCGCGTTTCATGGCTTGACTGAATATCACCCACATGAAACTAAATCAACTAGGGCGAAACTATTTTTCTTCCTGTGAAGCGATTTTATTTCATGCCGATATATTGGTTTCTGGCAAGGGAAAAGCGGCTTGGCTGCCGCTGACCGGAACCGTCATTTTCACTTAAGTCAATGAAATCATTATAGAGACTGTGTTTTCAAATTTGCGGGAGCTGTCCGGAAACGGCCCCCGCAGTCATGTTCAAATTCTCTTCACCCTCAGGAAATTCCGCAGCGCATCAATCGGCGAGCGGTTCCACTTCACCAGGCTTCAGGTAAAGTCGTGCGACCTGATCGCCAATCCGCCGCCCGCCAACCGTTCTGTCGGCGGCGATTTCGGCCAGCGGCACCAGCACGAAGGCGCGGTTAAACATCTCCCGGTGCGGCAGGGTCAGCTCCGGCCCTTCGATCTCCACATCATCGATAAAGAGAATATCGATATCGATGGCGCGCGGTCCCCAGCGCAGCGTCGGCACACGGCCCACGTGGAATTCCACCCGCTTGAAGGCTTTGAGTACATCCTGCGGGGTCAGCGTCGTCCAGCCGATGGCGCAGGCGTTGACGAACCAGTCCTGATCTTCCAGCCCCCAGGGCGCGGTGCGGTAAAATTTTGAAATCGCCTCGAACTCGATGACGTTTTCGGTGCGCAGCAAGGACAGCGCCGTTTCAATATTGGCGACCTTGTTGCCCATATTGGAGCCGAGCGACAGGCCGATGCGGCGGCGGCGGCGGCGGCGGATTTCAACACCCACCGCGTCGAAATTGTCGGGCATCGGGGCAGACGGTTTGCGCACGCGCACCACCACCTGATTGACGATATAAAAGCGCTCCAGCACCGCCTCGGCGACGCGATGCGCCAGCGTTTCGATCAGCTTGTAGGGACCGGCATTCGAGACTTCGCGGGCGATATTGCACAGCGTGTCGTAACCCACCGCCTTCTCGTAATCATCGGACAGCGCCGCCGGGGCCAGATCGAGATCGCATTCGATATCGAAATAGAACTTCTGACCGAGGCGCGTTTCTTCCGGATAAAGCCCGTGAAAGCCGTGCAGGCAGAGATTGGAAACGAAAACGCGGTCACTCATGCGATGTCCCTTTCGGGGTTGCGCCAGGCACGCGCCATGGCAAAGAAATTGGCCAGAAGATCATGGCCATGATCGGAAAGAATGGATTCCGGATGAAATTGCACGCCATAGGTCGGGTGGCTGACATGCGACAGCGCCATCACCTCCCCTTCCGGTGAAAAGGCGTTGAAGGCGAGCGGCGTGGCGGTTTGCGACGGCGCGACGATCAGCGAGTGATAGCGCCCGACGCTGAGCGGCTGCGGCAGACCGGCAAAGAGCCCCTGCCCGTCATGGGTAATGCGCGAGGCACGGCCATGCATCGGCACTTTCGCCCGCACGACGTCAGCCCCAAAGGCCGCCCCGATGCATTGATGGCCAAGGCAGACGCCGAGCAGAGGAATGCGGCCGGAAAAGGTGGCGATCGCCGCAAGCGAGATGCCCGCCTCCGCCGGCGAACAGGGGCCGGGTGAAATGAGAATGGCATCCGGGGCCAGCGCCTCAATCCCCGCCACATCGATGCGGTCGTTGCGCACCGCCTCAACCGTCTCGCCCAGTTCCTCGCAATAGCGCACCAGATTGAAGACGAAGGAATCGTAATTGTCGATGACGAGCAGCATCAGGCATCGCCTCCGGCATGGCGGCGGAACGCCTTGAAGATGCGGTCGGCCTTGACCAGCGTTTCGGCATGTTCGGCGGTCGGGTCGGAGAGAAGCGTCACCCCGCCGCCCGCCGAAAACTGCGCCCGGCCCGGCGTCAGCGTCACGGTGCGGATGGCGATGTTGAAATCGAGGTCGCCATCAAAGCCGATATAGCCGATGGCCCCGCAATAGACGCCGCGGGCCACGCCCTCGATCTCGGTGATAATATCCATGGCGCGCAGCTTCGGCGCGCCGGTGATCGAGCCGCCGGGGAAGGTCGCGGCTAGAAGGTCAAGCCCATCCAGCCCCTCGCGCAATTCCCCCTTCACCACCGAGGTCAGGTGATGCAGGCCCTCATAGGTTTCCAGCCCGCACAGCGTCGGCACCTTCACTGTGCCGGGGCGGGCCACGCGCGACAGGTCATTGCGCAGAAGATCGACGATCATGGTGTTTTCGGCGCGATCCTTTTCCGAGGACAACAGGCCTGCCGCCACCGCCGCATCCCGGGCCGGGTCAGGGTTGCTCCGCGCCGTGCCCTTGATCGGGCGCGCCTCCACCTGGCCGTTGCGGCAGCTTAAAAACCGTTCCGGCGACGAGCAGGCAATGGCCGCTTCGCCCGAACGCAGGAACGCCCCGAACGGGGCCGGATTGGCCGCCCGCAACGTCTCATAAAAGGCAAAGGCATCGAACCCGTCGGCGAGTTCGCAGGTAAAACGCTGGGCGATATTGGCCTGATAGATATCCCCCGCCAGAATGTAATCCTTGACGCGGGAAACAGCGGCTTCATAAGCCTTGGGCGTGAAGTTCGATTGCCAGGGGCCGATCAGGCGCGAACCGCACTCACCTTCCGGCGCAGCCTCGCTCAACCATCCAATCAGCGCTTCGGCACGGAGCTTGGCGCGCCGTGCACGGGCCTCGTCCCCGGTCTCGGGAAAGCCGGAGGAAAAGAGGCGTACTTCGCCGCTCAGCCGGTCGAAGCCGAGCACCAGATCGTAGACATCGAAGCGCAGTTCATCGAGACCGTGATCGCTCCGCGCCGGTTCGTCCAGCTTTTCGAGGCGCTTGCCGAAGTCATAGGCGAGATAGCCGATCACCCCGCCCCGGAAGGGAAAGGCCCCGTCGCCACGCGGCAAATCATACGCACGCAGGCGTTCGCGCAACAGCGCCAACGGTTCGCCGGCAAGCGGTTCGCCGTTCCAGTGGGCAATACCATCGATCACCTGGAAGGTCGCGAAAGGATCGACGCCGATGAAGCTGAAGCGCGCCAGATCGCCATGCTCACCCGTGCTGTCGAGCAGCGCAAAGCCCGGCCTGTTCGCCAGTCTTTTCGCCGCGTCTGCCACGGTGATGCGATCCATCGCAAAATCCAGCATGCCTTTTGAGGCTCCATCCGCCAGAGGGGTTTCCAGCAAGAGGGCCACGCGCCCTATCGCGGCACGATGCCCGCCAGATAGAGCGACCCGGTGACCAGCACCCAGCGCCCGCTCGCAGCAGCTTCATCGAGGGCCTGCTTATAGGCGAGAAGCGGATCGGCTTCCAGCCTGTGCGCAAGGCCTATTTCATCGGCGATGCGGGCGAGTTCGAGCGGGTCGCGTGAACGCACCGTCGCGCGTGTCAGCGTGATATCGGCGTCTTCTTCCAGAAAGACGGAGAGAAGGCCGCGCGCATCCTTGTCGGGCGCCACGGAAATGAGCGTGAAGAAGGGACCGGCCAGACGCGCATCACGACGAAGATCGGTGAGCACGGCGCGCAGATTGAACGGCACATGCGCACCATCGATGACAACCGGAACCGTTTTGACGCCTGCATCCGTCTCGACCGCCACATCGAGCCGCTCCATGCGGCCGGGCAGACGCGCGTCTTCCGGCGCAAGCGCGTCAATCAGCCAGCTGCCGACGCGGCGATGATAGGGCGCATTTTCCTTTTCCCAGACGCCGCGTTCGCCGAGCGCATCGAGGGCGGCGCCCACCACCAGCGCATTGCGTTCGGCAATCGTCGCATCGCGCGGAATGGCAGGCACCACAAGCGACGCGCCCATTTCCAGCGCCTTCACCGCAATGGTCGCGCCCGCCTCGTCCAGTTCGGTCAGCGGTGTCACGGCAACACTTCCGGCCTTGATGATGCCCGCCTTTTCAAAGGCAATCTTGCCGCGCGTATCGCCCAGCACTTCGGTGTGTTCCAGCTCGACATTGGTGATGATGGCAATATCACTATCGACGATGTTGGTGGAATCGAGACGCCCGCCAAGCCCCGCCTCGACAATCGCCCATTCAACACCCTGACGGCGAAAGAGTTCGAAGGCGGCGATGGTCAGAATATCGAACCACGTCGCATCCTGTCCGGCGGTTGCGGCGCGGCGTGCCGTGCGAAAAGCATCCAGCGCGCTTTCCAGCACTTCGGCCATCAGCGCCTCTTCAACGGGCGCGCCGTCAATCGTCATGCGTTCGCCGATATGTTCGACATGTGGCGAGGAATAGCGGCCCACGCGAAAGCCCGCCTTTTTCAGCGAGGCCTCAATGAGGGCGCAGGTGGAGCTTTTGCCCTTGGTGCCGGTCACATGAATCGAACGGAAATAAAGCTCGGGAAAGCCAAGGCGTTCGGAAAGATCGCGAATGCAATCGAGGCTGACGCGCATGCCGCCGCGCGGACGGTTTTCCCAGTTGGTCAGCCGGTCAAGCTCGCCAAGCACGCGGTCGAGTGCTGCGTTTTTCACGCCATGGGCAGGCTTGTCGACGATCAGCCGCAGCGAACGCTCACCGCTTTGCGCGGTCTCGAGACGGGATGTCGGATTGGGCACAATTTTCTTTCCCGCAAGCATGGCAACGCACTCCCCGGCAAGACCTTGGCCGGCAAAACCTTGGTTGGACCTGAAGCATGGGCCGACAGGAACCGGGCGACGTGCGGGCCACCCGGTTCCTTTTCTATCAATCGCTTACACGTCGAGCGTGGTGTTATGCTCCCACGCGCTGAACTGGGCGCAATAGGTATTCCACTCGTTGTGCTTGAGCTTGAGGTAAGCTTTGGAGAAGCTGGTGCCGAGGGCCTTTTGGAGCTCGGTGTCGGCCTCGTAGGCGCGAAGGGCGTCGAGGAGGTTCAAGGGCAGCTTCGGGGCGTTGGTGATGGTGTGGCCTTCGGCATACATGTCGATGTCGGAGTAAGGACCCGGATCGGCATTGGTCTTCACGCCGGACAGACCTGCTGCGATGATGATGGCCTGCAGGAGGTAGGGGTTGACGGCACCATCGGGCAGACGCAGCTCGAAGCGGCCGGGGCCGGGCACGCGCACCATGTGGGTGCGGTTATTGCCGGTCCAGGTCACGGTGTTCGGCGACCAGGTCGCGCCCGAGATGGTGCGCGGCGCGTTGATGCGCTTGTAGGAATTGACCGTCGGGTTGGTGACGGCGGCAAGCGCTGACGCGTGCTTCATGATGCCGCCGAGGAAGGTCTTGCCCTCAGCGGACAGACCAAACGGCATGGCCTTGTCGGCGAAGGCGTTGACCTTGCCATCGACATCCCAGACCGAGATATGGGCGTGGCAGCCATTGCCCGTCAGGCCCTTGAAGGGCTTGGGCATGAAGGTGGCGCGAAGGCCATGCTTCTCGGCAATGGACTTGACCATGAACTTGAAGAAGGAGTGCTTGTCGGCGGTCGCCAGCGCATCGTCATACTCCCAGTTCATCTCGAACTGGCCGTTGGCGTCCTCATGGTCGTTCTGGTAGGGCTTCCAGCCCAGCTCCAGCATGGCATCGCAGATCTCGGCGATCACATCATAGCGGCGCATCAGCGCCTGCTGGTCGTAGCAGGGCTTGTCGGCGGTGTCCTTGGCGTCGGAGATTTCCGAACCATCTTCCGAGATCAGGAAGAACTCCGGCTCGACGCCGGTCTTGACGCGCAGGCCCTTTTCAGCGGCCTCGGCGACCAGCGTCTTCAGCATGACGCGCGGCGCCTGATCGAGCGGCTTGCCATCCATGTGAAGATCGGCGGCAACCCAGGCCACATCCTTCTTCCACGGCAACTGGATGACGGACGAGGCATCGGGAATGGCAAACAGATCGGGATGGGCGGGCGTCAGATCAAGCCAGGTGGCAAAGCCCGCAAAGCCCGCGCCATCGGCCTGCATCTCGGCAATGGCGGCGGCGGGCACCAGCTTGGCGCGCTGCGCGCCAAAAAGGTCCGTATAGCTGATCATGAAGTACTTCACGCCCTTGTCGCGGGCGAAGCTTGCGAGGTCTTGTGTCATGTCCCGTTCCCCTTTGTGGTTATTATGGACAAGATGTGGGTCAAGGCGGTTCCCTTGTCTGGCAGGCCGGCCTTGGGAGGGAACCGGACTGCAGGAACCGCGGTTTACAGGCAGTCTCTGCCGGGGCAGAGGAAAGCCCGCGAGACGTTCGCGGGCTTCGGGTCTTCAAACGGTGCGCCTCAGAAGGGCGTGGTGCCGGGCACCCAGTTGGTGCCAGCCAGCGGCACGCGGGCCATGGCGGCAGCCTCGATGGTGAGCGCCACCAGATCTTCCGGCTCGAGGTTGTGGACGTGATTGTGGCCGCAGGCGCGGGCAATCGTCTGGGCTTCGAGCGTCATGACCTTCAGATAGTTGGCGAGACGACGACCGGCGACAACCGGGTCGAGGCGGCTTGCCAGGTCCGGGTCCTGCGTGGTGATGCCGGCCGGGTCCTTGCCCTCATGCCAGTCGTCATAGGCGCCGGAGGTCGTGCCGAGCTTCTGGTATTCGCTTTCCCAGTGCGGGTCGTTGTCACCGATGGCGACCATGGCCGCCGTGCCGATGGAAACGGCGTCAGCGCCGAGCGCCAGAGCCTTGGCCACATCCGCACCGGAGCGAATGCCGCCCGAGACGATGAGCTGCACCTTGCGGTGCATGCCGAGGTCCTGAAGGGCCTGAACGGCGGGACGAATGCAGGCAAGCGTCGGCATGCCGACATGCTCGATGAACACGTCCTGGGTGGCTGCCGTGCCGCCCTGCATGCCGTCGAGAACGACCACGTCCGCACCGGCTTTGACGGCCAGCGCCGTATCGTAATAGGGGCGTGCGCCACCGATCTTGATGTAGATCGGCTTTTCCCAGTCGGTGATCTCGCGCAGCTCGCCGATCTTGATCTCCAGATCGTCCGGGCCAGTCCAGTCCGGGTGACGGCAGGCCGAGCGCTGGTCGATGCCCTTGGGCAGGGTGCGCATCTCGGCGACGCGGTCGGAGATCTTCTGGCCGAGCAGCATGCCGCCGCCGCCGGGCTTGGCGCCCTGACCGATCACCACTTCAATGGCGTCGGCGCGGCGCAGGTCCTTCGGGTTCATGCCATAGCGCGACGGCAGATACTGGTAGACCAGCGTCTGGGAATGGCCGCGCTCCTCATCCGTCATGCCGCCGTCGCCGGTGGTGGTCGACGTTCCGGCAATCGTGGCCCCACGGCCGAGCGCTTCCTTGGCCGGGCCGGACAGCGCACCGAACGACATGCCGGCAATGGTGATCGGGATCTTCAGTTCGATCGGCTTCTTGGCAAAGCGCGAACCGAGCACCACCGAGGTGTCGCAGCGCTCGCGGTAGCCTTCCAGCGGATAGCGCGACATGGAGGCGCCAAGGAACAGAAGGTCGTCAAAGTGGGGCACCTTGCGCTTGGTGCCGCCGCCGCGAATGTCGTAGATGCCGGTGGCCGCCGCACGGCGGATCTCGGCCATCGTGTAATCATCAAAGGTCGCGGACTTGCGCGGCGGGGTATGGGGGTTCTGGTAGCTCATGATCTTGGCCCTTCCGCGGTCACTTAGTATGCATCTGCATTGTCGATGTTGAAGTTGTAGAGCTTGCGGGCCGAACCGTAGCGCTTGAACTCTTCCGGCTTGACGTCGGTGACGCCCGCCTTGTCGAGAAGTTCGGCAAGCTTTGCGATGTGCTCGGGACGAAGCTCCTTCTCGATGCAGTCCGCACCGAGGCTCTTGACCGTGCCGCGCACGAAGAGCTTCGCTTCATAAAGCGAATCCCCCAGCGCATCGCCCGCATCCCCCAGCACCACCAGATGACCCGACTGCGCCATGAAGGCCGACATGTGGCCGATATTGCCGTGGACGACGATATCGATGCCCTTCATCGAGATGCCGCAGCGCGAGGCCGCATTGCCCTTGATGACCAGAAGACCGCCGCGACCCGTCGCACCGGCGTACTGCGAGGCATCACCCTCGACCACCACCGTGCCGCTCATCATGTTCTCGGCCACACCCGGACCGGCAGACCCATGCACCGTGACCGTGCCGCCGTCGTTCATGCCGGCGCAGTAGTAACCGACCGAGCCCTTCACATCGACGCTGACCGGCTGGTCGATGCCAACCGCCACCGCATGGCTGCCGCGCGGGTTCACAACCTCAAAGGCAAGATCGTTCTTGCCCGCATCAATCGAATGCAGCGCCGAGTTCAAATCGCGCAGCGTCTGGGTGGAAAGATCAAATGTTGGCATCACAAAAATCCCTGGAGAATGTCCTGGCCATCGCGCCGCGCGGATCACAAGACCCGCGAGACCGCGCCCTGGCCGTTTGAATTGGTTAGGCCGCCTGCTCGTGGTCCCAGAAGTAGACGGTGGCCGGCTCCGGCTCCCACACCCGCGCATTCTCGATGCCCGGAAGGTTGACCAGCGCGCGGTATTCCGAACCGAAGGCCACATACTGGTCCGTCTCGGCCATCACCGCAGGCTTGCAGGCAATCGGATCGCGCAGAACGCCAAAGCCCGACTTCGTGCCCACCACGAAGGTGAAGAAGCCATCGAGATCGCCAATCGCGTGGTCGAGCGCTTCGCCCAGATTGGCGCCCTTGTTCATCTCGGCCGTCAGATAGGCGGCGGCGACTTCCGAGTCGTTCTGGGTCGCAAAGCCCATGCCCGCCTTGATCAGCTCACGGCGAAGGTTGTTGTGGTTCGACAGCGAGCCATTGTGCACCAGGCACTGGTCGGACCCCGTCGAGAACGGGTGCGCACCGAGCGTCGTCACGGCACTTTCGGTCGCCATGCGGGTGTGGCCGATGCCATGCGAACCCGTCATCGCCGATACGCCGAAGCGGGCGACCACATCCTTCGGCAGGCCCGTTTCCTTGTAGATCTCGATCGTCTCGCCGACCGACATCATGCGAAGGTTCGGACGCACCGCAGCAATCGCTGCCCGCGCCGCATCCGCAAGACCCGCATCGACCGTCACCACCGCATGGGTATCACGAACCGAGACCGAAACCTTCGACCCCAGTTCCGCTTCCAGCGCACCTTCCAGACCGACAAAATCCGTCTCCGGCGTCGCAGACTGAACCGTCAGCTTCACCTTGCCGGCATCGCCCGAGCCGTAAATCGCAATGCCAGCCGAATCCGGACCGCGGTCCGTCATCGTCACAAGCATCTCGCTCAACA
>Ga0209794_1000688_pt1 | contig 40529 bp, 37 predicted proteins | sample EBPBio232013_DNA_FD_185869 | JGI IMG/M metagenome (GOLD analysis project Ga0209794, IMG submission 185869) | Wastewater treatment Type I Accumulibacter community from EBPR Bioreactor in Madison, WI, USA - Reactor 1_5/23/2013_ DNA (SPAdes)... | ecosystem: Engineered > Bioreactor > EBPR >... | reverse complement strand
TCATCGCCACCACCACCAGCCGCGCCAACCTGCGCGCGCTGCTCGCGGCGGCGCCGGCGCTGGGCGGCATCGACGGCTTCGACGCCGTGGTCTGCGGCGAGGACGTGCAGCGCAAGAAGCCCGACCCCGAGGTCTTCCAGCGCGCGCTGGCGCTGCTGCAACTGCCGTCGCTGCAGGCGTTGGCGATCGAGGATTCGCCCGGCGGCGCCGCCGCCGCGCGCGCCGCCGGCGTGCCGGTGGTCGTGACGCGCAGCCACTACTTCGCGCAGGCCACGATCGAAGGCGCCGTCGCCATCGGCCCCGGGCTGGACCGCCGCGACGGCTGGCGCCCGGCCTTGACCGAGCGCGGCGGCGGCGGCGAAGGCCGCGTCACGCTCGCCGACCTGCAGCACTGGTGCGCGCTCGGCGACTGCGTGTCCCAGTTCACCTGACCCATCGAACCGAAAGACCCACCCCACCATGGCCTTCATCGCCTTGCGACAACTGCTGGACCACGCCGCCGAGCACGGCTACGGCGTGCCGGCCTTCAACGTCAACAACCTGGAGCAGATCCACGCCATCCTGCAGGCGGCCGAGGAGACGCAGTCGCCGGTCATCCTGCAGGCCAGCGCCGGCGCGCGGAGCTACGCCGGCGAGCCCTACCTGCGCCACCTGGCGCTGGCCGCGGTGGAAGCGCACCCCGACCTCCCGCTGTGCCTGCACCAGGACCACGGCGCCACGCCCGCAGCGTGCCAGCAAAGCATCCGCTCGGGCTTCACCAGCGTGATGATGGACGGCTCGCTGCGCGCCGACGGCAAGACGCCGGCCGACTACGACTACAACGTCGAAGTAACGCGCCAGGTCTGCGGCATGGCGCATGCCGTCGGCGTCTCGGTGGAAGGCGAGCTGGGCTGCCTGGGCTCGCTGGAGACCGGTACCGCGGGCGAGGAAGACGGCGTCGGCGCCGAAGGCGTGCTGGGCCGCGAGCAACTGCTGACCGACCCGGCGCAGGCGCGCGACTTCGTCGAGCGCACCGGCGTCGACGCGCTGGCGATTGCCATCGGCACCAGCCACGGCGCCTACAAGTTCAGCCGCCCGCCCAGCGGCGAGACGCTGGCCATCGAGCGCATCGCCGCCATCCACGCCGCGGTGCCCGACACGCACCTGGTGATGCACGGCTCGTCGTCGGTGCCGCAGGAGTGGCTGGAGATCATCCGCCGCCACGGCGGCGACATCAAGGAAACCTACGGCGTGCCGGTCGACGAGATCCGCCGCGGCATCGCCAGCGGCGTACGCAAGGTCAACATCGACACCGACATCCGCCTGGCGATGACCGGCGCGATGCGGCGCTGCTTCGCCGAGCGGCCCGCCGAGTTCGACCCGCGACAGGCGCTGAAGGCGGCGACGCAGGCCGCGCGCGGCGTCTGCAAGGCGCGCTTCGAGGCCTTCGGCTGCGCCGGCATGGCGCCGCGCATCAAGCCGCTGCCGCTGGAGGCGATGAGCCGACGCTACGCCGCGGCGTGACGCGGCGGCCCTGAAAAGCCAAAGGCCACCCGGTCAGAGGTGGCCTTGAAGCTACCGAGCAGGCAGCGAAGCCTGACGGGCACTGGCGCCGGGTACGGGTTCCGGGGGTCCGCCCATTGTTGCGGCCGGTTGTTGCCAGAGACGCTGCGCATCGTACGCTCGGCACGATGACACGATCGTGTCAAAAGCGCCGGAAAAGCAGGGCTGTTCGCGGCGCCTCAGCGAAACACCACCGACTTGTGCCCGTTGACCAGCACGCGGTGCTGCGCGTGCCAGGTGACGGCGCGGGCCAGCACGGCGCATTCGATGTCGCGGCCGATGTGGGTCAGCTGCTCGGGCGTGCAGGCGTGGTCGACGCGGGCGATGTCCTGCTCGATGATGGGCCCTTCGTCCAGCGTCGCCGTCACGTAGTGCGCGGTGGCGCCGATGATCTTGACGCCGCGCTCGTGCGCCTGGTGGTAGGGCTTGGCGCCCTTGAAGCTGGGCAGGAAGCTGTGGTGGATGTTGATGGCCCGCCCTTCCAACGCGCGACACAAGTCGTCGGACAGCACCTGCATGTAGCGCGCCAGCACCACCAGCTCGGCCTGCTCCTGCTGCACGATGTCGAGCAGCCGCGCCTCGGCCTGCGCCTTGGTGGCCGCCGTCACCGGGATGTGGTGGAACGGGATGTCGTAGCTGGCCGCCAGCTGGTAGTAGTCGCGGTGGTTGGAGACCACGGCGCGGATGTCCAGCGGCAGCAGCTGGCTCTTGTAGCGGAACAGCAGGTCGTTCAGGCAATGCCCCAGCTTGCTGACCATCAGCACCGTGCGCATGCGCGCCTGGGCCTCGTGCAGCTGCCACTTCATCTGCATGGCGTCGGCCAGGCGTGCCACGTCGGCGCGGATGGCTTCGTGCTGGTCGGCCGCCAGCGAGAACTGCACGCGCATGAAGAACTGGCCGGTGCTCTGGTCGTTGAACTGCGCGGCATCGGTGATGTTGCCGCCGCGCCCGGCCAGCGCGCCGGTGATGGCGTGGACGATGCCGGTGCGGTCGGGACCGGCGAGGGTGAGGATCAGCGAGTCGGGCATGGCGTGGGAGCGAAGGCAGGGCAGGGCAGCGCAAGAGCGGCGCAAGAGCGGCGCAACAGCGGCGCAAGAGCGGCGCGCATTGTCGCCGAGCGCCGCGGCGACATCAGCCTTCGGCCGCGGCGACGATCTCGGCCACCTGCTCGCCGATGGCCAGCGAGGCGGTGAGCCCGGGTGATTCGATGCCGAAGAGCTGCACCACGCCGGCCGCGCCGTGCTGCGCCGGGCCGGCGATGTGGAAGTCGGCCGCCGGCGCGCCGGGGCCGCTCAGCTTGGGGCGGATGCCGCTGTACGCCGGCTGCAGGCTGCCGGCCGGCAGCGCGGGCCAGTAGCGGCGGATCTCGGCTTCGAAGGCCGGCAGCCGCGCGGGGTCGACGGCGTAGTCCAGCGCGGCGTCGTCATCGTCGGTAGTGTCCGGCAGCCATTCCACGTCCGGCCCGAAGCGCGCCTGTCCGCCGAGGTCCAGCGTCAGGTGCACGCCCAGGCCGCCGTCCACCGGCATCGGGTAGATCAGGTGGCGAAAGGGCGCGCGGCCGCTGAAGCCGAAGTAGTGGCCCTTGGCCAGATGCCGGCGCGGGATGGCGGCGGCCGCAAAGCCCTGCATGCGCGCCGCTACGGCCTGCGCCTGCAGCCCGGCGCTGTTGACCAGCCAGCGGGCGGCCAGCTCGAAGGGTTCGCTGTCGTTGTGGTTGCCGGTCCGCACGATCCAGCGGCCGCCCTCGCGCCGCGCGCCGGCGAAAGGGCTGGCCACCGCGAACAGCGCGCCGGCCTGCTCGGCGTCGCCCAGCAGCGCGGCCATCAGGCCGTGGCTGTCGACGATGCCGCTGCTCGGCGACCACAGCGCGGCCACGGCCTGCAGCTCGGGCTCCAGCGCGCGCAGCGCGGCGCCGTCCAGCGGCTGCAGGTCGTGCACGCCGCAGGCGGCGGCGCGGCGGCGGATCGGCTCCAGCTGCGCCACGTCGGCCGCGCGCGTGGCCACCAGCAGCTTGCCGCAGCGCTGCGCGGCCACGCCGCGCGCGGCGCAGTAGTCGTACAGCATCTCGCGGCCGCGCACGCACAGGCGCGCCTTCAAGCTGCCGGGCTCGTAGTACAGCCCGGCGTGCACGACCTCGGAATTGCGGCTGCTGGTGCCGCTGCCGAACTGCCCCGCCGCTTCGACGATGACGACCGCGCGCCCCTGCAGCGCCAGCGCGCGCGCGCAGGCCAGGCCGACCACGCCGGCGCCGATCACCAGCACGTCGACTTCATCCATGCGCGAACGCTGCGTGCAGCGCCTGGGCCAGCGCCTCCAGCTCGGCGCGCGTGTTGTAGCCCTGCACCGAGACGCGCACGAAGCTGCGGCCTTCGTGCTGCGTCACCGGCACCTCGATGTGGTGCTGCTCGAAGAGCCTGCGGCGCAGCGCCTCGGCGTCGCAGGGCGGCACCGGCACCGGCACCATCTGCGCGAAGTGCGGGTCGCTGCCGATCACCGGCAGCGCGAAATGCGCGGCCAGCTCGTGCATCAGCGCCAGCGCCAGGCGGCGGCAATGCGCGCGCACCTCGGGGCCCAGGTGCTGGCGGTGGAAGTCGATCGCCGCGCCCACCGCCAGCCAGCCGCAGATATCGCGCGTGCCCTGCCATTGCAGCCGGCGCTCGAACAGCGTGCGCCCGGTGTAGGCGTCGAAGCCGGTGTGGCCGCCGCTGCCGGCGAGGTAGCCCCAGCTCACCACGCTGGCTTGCAGCCGCGCCTGCTGCTCGGGCCGCGCGTGCAGGAAGCCGCTGCCCTTGGGCGCGCACAGCCACTTGTGGCAGTTGCCGGTGTAGAAGTCGGCGCCCAGCGCGTCGAGCGACAGGTCCAGCTGCCCCGGCGCGTGCGCGCCGTCCACCAGCACCGGCAGCCCGCGCTCGTGCGCCGCGGCGACGACGGCGGCCACCGGCAGGATCAGCGCCGTGGTCGACGCCAGGTGGCTGATGAAGACCAGCCGCGTGCGTGGCGTCACGCCGGCCATGATCTGCCGCACGCAGGCCTCGTCGTCGAGCGGCAGCGCGATGGGGGTGCGCACGTAACGCGCTTGTTGCTGCGCGCAGATGAAGTCCCAGGCGGCGTCGCAGGCGCCGTATTCCAGCGTGGTGCCCAGCACCTCGTCGCCGGGCTGCAGGTCCAGCGAGCGGGCGACGCAGTTGACGCCGGTGGTGGCGTTGGGCACGAACACCAGGTCGTCGGCCTGCGCGCCGACGAAGCCGGCCAGTTGCTCGCGCGCCGCGCGCAGCAGCGTGGCCGAGCGCCGGCCGAGAAACTCCACCGGGTTGCGCTCCATCTGCGTGTGCCAGTCGTGCAGTGCCTGGCGCACCGGCTGCGGGCAGGCGCCGTAGGAGCCGTGGTTGAGGAAGACCAGGGCGGGGTCGAGGTCGAACAGCTCGCGCATGCGGCCGATTATCGGCACCGGCTTTGCGCTTGATGGCGATCAACGCGCGCGCCGCCGGCCGGCCTACAGTGATCGCCAGCGCGGTGCCATGTCCGGCGTCGCGGTCGAGCCCGGCGATCGAGACCGGAATGGAAGGACACCGTCGTATGTACACCCACCTCCTCGTGCCCGTGGACGGCAGCGAACTCTCCGAGCGCGCCGCGCAGGCCGGCCTGGAACTGGCGCGCAAGCTGGGCGCCAGCGTCACCGGCTTCGTCGCCGAGCCGATGCCGCCCATGCCCACCATGGCCGCCAACGTCACCGCCTACCAGCGCGACAGCGAAGCCCACCAGGTGCGCACCGAAGCGCACGCCAACGAGGTGCTGGCCAGGTTCGCGGCCAAGGCGGCCGAGGCCGGCGTGCCCTTCAACGGCAAGTACCAGCGCACCGACGCGGTCGACGACGCCATCGTCAAGGCCGCCGAGGAGTTCGGCTGCGACCTGATCGTGATGGTCACCCACGGCCGCGGCGCCTTCGGCGAACTGCTGTTCGGCTCGCACACCAAGAACGTGATGTCGCGCAGCAAGCTGCCGCTGCTGGTGCTGCGCTAGTCGCTCTCCGGGGCGCGCCGGCTTGCCCGGCCGCCGCTTCGATGCGAGCATGCGGGGCCCCTTCTTTCACACCCGCATCCACACCGAGGAGAGCCCCGATGGTCACGAAGTCCCTGATCGATGCCGACACGCTGGTGGCGCAGTTCCAAAGCGCCACCGCCCAGCAGGGCGAGCAGCTCCGCAAGGCGGTGGCCGTCGCCACGCTGCAGGCCTTGCAGGGGCGTGAGCTGACGCTGAAGAACATCCGCAGCGCGCTGAAGAGCGTGACCGACGCCGTCGGCAGCGGCATGGCGCGCAACCCGCTGGCCGGCGCCGACGCCGAAGGCCTGCTCGACAAAGCCGTGGCCGGCATGGACGACGCGCTGCTCAAGGCCGTGGAAGCCAACCGCGTGGCGCTGGGCCAGTTGATGGCGCAGGGCGCCGACCTGCGCGAGAAGCACCTGAGCAAGGCGCTGGCCGACCTCGACAAGTTCGAGGACACGCTGATCAGCACCGTGCGCAAGGCCGCCGGCGGCGCCGGCGAGCAGATGGCCGCCGCCTGGGGCCCCGTGCTGGAGAAGATGCAGGCCGGCGGCACCGTGTCGGGCAGCCGCGCCAGCGAAACGGCCGAGAAGCTGATGGACGACATGCAGGCCGCTGTGCGCCAGTCGCGCGCCGCCGGGCTGAAGGCTGCGCAGGCCATGGCCGAGAGCTACGCGGCGATGGTGGGCGGCGTGTTGCTGGGCATGTCCGAGGCGCTGCAGCAAGGCGGCAGCGGCAGCAAGTCGGCGGCGGCGCGCAAGAAGGGTTGACGACGCGCGAGGTGTCGGCGGCGGGTATCGTTGCACGATGCCCGCCGACACCTTCTTCTGGCACGACTACGAAACCTTCGGCCGCGTGCCGCGCCGCGACCGCCCGGCGCAGTTCGCGGGGCTGCGCACCGACGCCGCGCTGAACGTCATCGGCGAGCCGGTGATGCACTACTGCAAGCCGGCGCCCGATGCGCTGCCCGACCCCGAAAGCTGCCTGCTCACCGGCATCCTGCCGCAGCATTGCCTGCAGCACGGCGTGGCCGAGCACGCCTTCGCCGCCGCCATCGAGGCCGAGCTGGCGGCGCCGGGCACCATCGGCGTCGGCTACAACAGCATCCGCTTCGACGACGAGGTCACGCGCCACCTGTTCTGGCGCAGCCTGATCGACCCCTACGGCCGCGAGTGGCAGAACGGCTGCAGCCGCTGGGACCTGATGGACGCCGTGCGCTGCACCTGGTCGCTGCGGCCCGAAGGCATCGAATGGCCGCGCCACGACGACGGCCGGCCCTCGTTCAAGCTGGAGCAGCTGACGGCGGCCAACGGCCTGGCGCACGAGGCGGCGCACGACGCGCTGTCCGACGTGCGCGCCACCCTCGCGCTGGCGCGGCTGGTCAAGGCGCGCCAGCCGCGGCTGTGGGACTTCTGCCTGAAGCTGCGCGACAAGAACGCCGTGCGCGCCGAGATCGGCGTCGGCCGGCCTTTCGTTCACCTGTCGGGCCGCTACCCGGCCGAGCGCGGCTGCCTGGCCGTGGTGTGGCCGCTGGCCGCGCACCCGACCAACAAGAACGAGCTGATCGTCTGGGACCTCGCGCACGACCCCGCCGAGCTGGCCGCGCTGGACGCCGAGCAGGTGCGCCAGCGCCTCTTCGTGCGCCAGGACGAGCTGCCCGCCGGCGTGCAGCGGCTGCCGATCAAGACCATCCACGTCAACAAGAGCCCGGTGGTGATCGGCAACCTCAAGACCCTGGGCGCCGCGGCCGAGCGCTGGGGCATCGACCTCGGCGCCGCCGCGCGCCACGCGCAGCAGGCCGCCGCGGTGGCGGCGGCGTCGGCGGCGCTGTGGCCGCAGGTCTTCGCGCGGCCGGCGCCGGCGCAGCCCGTGGACGTCGACGAAGACCTGTACGGCGGCTTCGTCGGCAACGAAGACCGGCGCACGCTGCAGCGGCTGCGCACGCTGTCGCCTTCCGCGCTGGCCGAACGCCACCCTGCCTTCGCCGACGAGCGGCTCGACGAGCTGCTGTTCCGCTACCGCGCGCGCAACTTCGCCGACACGCTGAGCGACGACGAGCGCGCGCGCTGGCGCGCCCATTGCGCCGCGCGGCTGCACGACGGCGCCGGCGGCGCCACCACGCTGACGCAGTATTTCCAACGCATCGACGAACTCGCCGAAGGCGCCGACGAGCGCCAGCAGGCCCTTCTCGAAGCGCTGTACGACTACGGCACCGAGATCGCGCCGGAACGCTGAGGGGCTACAGCTGCTGGGGTATCGTCGGGGCATCGTCCTTGCCGGAGCCCGATGCCCGTGGCAAAACCCAACTACGCATTCGAGAAGCGCCAGCGCGAGCTGGAGAAGAAGCGCAAGAAGGAAGAGAAGGCGCAGCGCAAGGCCGCCGGCCACGTGCCGGCGCCGGGCGAGCCCGGCGACGCGCCGGCCGACGACACGCCGCCGCCGCCCGCGCCGCAACCCTGACGGCCGGCCGCGGCCGCCGCCGCCGCCGCGATCAGCGCGAGGCGGCGTTGGCGGGCGGTACCGGCGGTACCGGCGTTACGGGCGAGACGGGCGGCACCGGCGTCACCGGCGTCACCGGCGGCGCTTGCGTAACCGGTATTCCCGGCGGCATCGCCGGCGACCCCGGCGTCATCCCCGGCACGCCCGATGCCGCTTCGGGCAGCAGCCCCGGCGGCGCGCTGGCGGCGCCTTCGGGCAAGGTCGGCAGCGTCGGCTGCGGTGCCGCGATGCGCGCCACGAAGGGCTGCGCATCGTCGCCGGCCAGGCGCCAGTCGCCGCCCTCGACGTGCACCACGCCGGGCGGCGGCACCAGCGGCTGCACCGGCACCCCTTTCAGCGCCACGCGCATGAACTCGATCCACGGCGGCAGCGCCAGGCCGCCGCCGCTTTCGCGCTCGCCCAGGCTTTGCGGCTCGTCGTAGCCGATCCAGCCGACCGCCACCACGCTGGGCTGGAAGCCGGCGAACCAGGCGTCCACCGCGTCGTTGGTGGTGCCGGTCTTGCCGTACAGGTCGGGCCGGCGCAGCGCGGCCTGCGCCGCCGCCGCGGTGCCGCGCCGCGTGACGTCGGCTAGCAGGCTGCGCAGCAGGAAGACGTTGGTGGCGGGCACGGCGCGCGTGTCTTCGCTGAAGGCGGCTGCCGGCGGCGCCTCGAACAGCAGCTGGCCGCGGGCGTCGACGATCTTCTCGATCACCACCGGCGGCACGCGCCAGCCGCCGTTGGCGAACACCGCGTAGGCGCCGGCCAGCTGCAGCGGCGTGACGCTGCCGGCGCCCAAGGCGAAGGTCAGGTTGTCGGGCTGGCGCGCGGGGTCGATGCCGAAGCGCGCCACCCAGTCGCGCGCCGCCGGCAGGCCGATCTGCCGCAGCAGCCGGATGCTGACCAGGTTCTTCGATCGCACCAGCGCTTCGCGCACGGTGATCGGGCCGTCGAATTGGCCGTCGGAGTTCTTCGGGTTCCAGTCGTCGGTGGCGCCTTCGGCCACCGTCAGCGGCAGGTCGTCGACCACGGTCTCGGGCCGCACGCCGTGCGCGAAGGCGGCCGAGTACAGCAAGGGCTTGAAGCTCGATCCCGGCTGCCGCCAGGCCTGCGTGGCATGGTTGAACTGGCGCTGGCGGAAGTCGAAGCCGCCGACCAGCGCGCGCACGCGGCCGGTGTCGGGGTCGAGCGCGACGAAGGCGCCTTCGGCCTCGGGCCATTGCACGATGCTCCAGCTCGTCGTGCCGTCGCGGTTGCCGTCGGCCAGCACGCGGATGACGGCGCCGCGCGTGATGGCCAGCGTCGCCGGCGCCTTGGGCGCCAGCCCCGGCTGCGCCTGGCGCAGCCCGCCGCTGCCGATGCGCACCGCCTCGCCGCTGGCCAGTTGCGCCAGCACCTCGCGCGGGCCGGCCTCCAGCACGATGGCCACGCGCAGGTCGTCGTCGTCGGCATGGTCCTTCAAGGCCTGCGCGGCGGCGCGCTCCAACTCGGCGCCGCTCGCTTTGGCCGGCAGGTCTTCGTGGTCTTCGGGGCCGCGCCAGCGCTGCTTGCGCTCGTGGGCCAGCAGCGCGCGGCGCAGCGCAGCGTGGGCGGCCTGCTGCTCGGCGGCGCGGATCGAGGTGACGACGCGCAGGCCCTGGGTGTAGGCCTGCTCGCCGAAGCGCTCCACCACCGCCAGCCGCGCCATCTCGGCCACGTACTCGGCGTGCAGCGCCGCGCCGCGGGCGTTGCGCAGCACCAGCTTCTCGGCCACCGCCTGGTCGTATTGCGCGGCGCTGATGCGGCCGAGCTTGCGCATGCGGTCGAGCACCAGCAGCTGGCGGCGCCGCGCGCGTTCGGCGTTGACCACCGGGTTGGCCCAGATCGGGTTCTGCGGCAGGCCGGCGAGCATGGCCGATTCGGCCAGCGTCAGCGCCGCCAGCGGCTTGCCGAAGTAGACCTGCGCCGCGGCGCCGAAGCCGTAGGCGCGCTGGCCGAGGTAGATCTGGTTGAGGTAGAGCTCGAGGATGCGGTCCTTGTCCAGCTCGTGCTCGATCTGCAGCGCCAGCAGCGCTTCCTTGATCTTGCGCTCGGGCGTGCGCCGCGTCGACAGGAAGAAGGTGCGCGCCACCTGCTGCGTGATGGTGGAGGCGCCCTGCGGCATGCCGCCGCCGAGGTTGGCGATGAAGGCGCGCAGCAGGCCCTTGGGGCTGATGCCGAAGTGCTCGTAGAAGCCGGTGTCCTCGATCGCCAGCACGGCGTCCTTCAAGGCCGGCGGGATCTGCTCGATCGGCACGAAGATGCGCCGCTCGCTGCCGAAGGTGGCGATCTCGCTGCCCTCGGCCGTCAGCACCTGCAGGTGCTGGCGCGGCTGGTAGTCGGTGACCTTGGTCAGCGGCGGCAGGTCGCGCCAGTACCAGGCGGCGGCCAGCGCCAGCGCCAGCAGCGCCAGCGCCGCCGCGCCGGCCAGCAGCAACAGCAGCGTGGTGATGACGAACCCGCGCGGGCGCGCCGCGCGGCCGGGCCGCAGACTCACGGCGCGATCTCGTAGAGCACCGAGCCGTCGCCGTTGTCCTTGACGGCGCGGATGCCGGGATAACGTGGCAGCTGAGCGACACCGCCCTGGCCCGAGAGGAAGCGCAGCTGGATGCCCGGCACCGGCGCCAGGCGCCAGTTGCCGTCGGCGCTGGGGTCGAAGGTCTTGGCGGCGGCCAGGTACTGCGCCAGCGCCTGGCGGTTCTCGTCCTGCGCGTCCAGCACGATCTGCGTGCCGTCGAGCCCGGCAAAACCGCCGCCGCCGCCAGCGCGGTAGTTGTTGGTGACGACGAGGTACGCCGCCGCGTCGTCGACCGGCTGGCCTTCGTACTGCAGATCGCGGATGCGGTGCGCCGCCGGCGCCAGCAGCTTGCCGTTGGGGTCGTAGCGCGCCGGCTGGGTGACGTCGATCGCGTAGCGCAGGCCGTCGATGACGTCGAAGTTGTAGGTGCGGAAGGCCTCGTTGACGAGGTTCTGCTCGGGCGGCCCGGCGGGGTCGATGCGGTTGAACTGGCCGGCCGACATCTCCAGCCATTCACGCAACTGGGCGCCGCTGACCTTCACCACCTTGATGGTGTTGGGGTAGATGTAGAGCGAGGCGATGTCGCGCAGCGCCACCGGGCCGGCGGCGATGTCGGTGTAGTAGCGCCAGCCCATGCGGCCGCCGGCCTTGAACGGCGCCGCCGCCGACAGCAGCGGCAGCCCTTCGTTGGGCGTGCCCTTGAGCGCCGCGCGCGCGTAGGCCAGTTGCGCCTGCGCGACGAGCTGCACCGAGGGGTCGTCGGCCACCAGTGCGAAGTAGCTGGTGATGGGCGCCGTGGTGCGCGCGATCTCGGCGCCCATGTGGGCACGGGTGGCGGCGTGCTCGCGCTCGATCAGCGCGGCGATCGGCGGGTCGGGCTCGGCCAGCGGCTTGCGCGTGGCGCGGTCCCACACCGGGCGCAGCCGGGCGCGGCCCTGCGTCACCTGCCAGCGGCCGCTGCGGTCGTCGAGCACGAGGTCGATCACGCCCAGGTGGCTGCCCCAGGCGCCGGCCATCACCGCGGGCACGCCGTTGATCGTGCCCTGGTCGAGGTCGACCTTGGGGTGCTTGCTGAAGAAGCCGCCGGGAAACTCGCCGTGCGAATGGCCGAACAGGATGGCGTCGATGCCCGGCACCTCGGCCAGCCTGGCCACCGTGTTCTCGGCGAACAGCACCGTGGTGCCGAACTCCAGCCCCGAGTGCGGCACGGCGACCACCACGTCGGCGCCGGCGGCGCGCATCTGCGGCACGTAGCGGCGCGCGGTCTCGACGATGTCGAGCACGCGCACCTTGCCCAGCAGGTGGGAGCGGTCCCACAGCATGATCTGCGGCGGCACGAAGCCGATGACGCCGATCTTCAGCGGATGCACGGCGCCGCCGTCGTCGACGAAGCGGCGCTCCAGCATCACGTAGGGCGTGAACACGGGTTCGGGCTTGTCGTCGCTGCGGGTGGCGCTGACGACGTTGGCGTTGACGTACGGGTAGCGCGCGCCGGCGAGCACGCGCTTCAGGTAGGGCAGGCCGTAGTTGAACTCGTGGTTGCCGATGTTGCCGGCGTCGTAGCCCAGCGCGTTGAGCACCTTCATCGCCGGGTGCACGGCGCCCTCGGCCAGCGGCTGCACGGTGGCCACCTGGTCGCCCAGCGGGCTGCCCTGGATGAGGTCGCCGTTGTCGAACAGCAGGCTGTTCTTCGCTTCGGCGCGCGCCGCCTTGATGAGCGTGGCGGTGCGCGCCAGGCCGAATTCGTCGCTGGGCTTGTCGAGGTAGTAGTCGAAGGCCAGCAGGTTCATGTGGATGTCGGTGGTCTCCAGCAGCCGCAGTTGCAGCGTGGCGGCCGTGGCTGCGGGCGCGGCCAGCGAAGCAGCCAGAGAAACCACCAGAGAAGCCACCAGAGAAGCCACCAGCCCGGCGGCGCTGCGCAGGCGCGCGATGAAAGTCGTCATGGCAGGCTCCCGGCGATCAGGGCGCGGCCGGCGCCAGCGCGCGCACGGTGTCCAGCAGCGTGTGCAGGTCCACCGGCTTGGTCAGGTAGGCATCGAAGCCGGCGGCCTTGCCGGCGGCCAGGTCGGCCGGCATCGCGTTGGCGCTGACGGCCACCACGGGGATGCGGCGCGTGCGCGCGTCGGCGCGCAGCCGGCGCAGCACCTCGTAGCCGTCGATGCCGGGCAGCTGGATGTCCAGCAGGATCAGGTCGGGCGGCGCCGCATAGGCGTCTTCCAGGCCTTGCAGCGGCTCGGCGGCGGTCGCCAGGTCGAGCTCGTCTTCCAGCAGCGCGGCCATCAGCATCAGGTTGACCGGGTTGTCTTCGATGTACAGCGCGCGCCGGCGGCGGCCGGCCGGCGCGGCGGGGATGGGCGCGGCCAGCGCCGGCGCCGCCTCGGCCAGCGGCAGGCGGAACCAGAAGGTGCTGCCCTGGCCGGGCTGGCTGACGACGCCGATGCGCCCGCCCATCGCCTCCACCAGGTGGCGGCTGAGCGCCAGGCCGATGCCGGTGCCGTCGGTGCCGTGGCGCGCGGCGTCGAGCCGCTCGAAAGGCTTGAACAACCGCGCCTGCTGCTCGGCGCTGAGGCCGGGGCCGTTGTCGCTGACGCGGAATTCGATCTGCCCTTCGACGGGCTCCACCGTCACGCCGACACGGCCGCCGCGGTGGTTGTACTTGACGGCGTTGGACAGCAGGTTCAGCAGCACCTGGCGCAGCCGCTTGGGGTCGGCCCAGGCGTGCAGGCTGCCGTCGCCCACCGCCGGCTGCAGGTCGACCGCGAATTCGGCGGCCTGCGTCTGCATCAGCGCGATGCATTCGTCGACCAGCGCCGTCGCGGCCACCGAGCTGGGCAGCACCTCCAGCTCGCCGGCCTCGATGCGGCCGAGGTCGAGCAGATCGCCGATCAGCGCCAGCAGGTGGTGGCCGCCGCGCAGGATCTCGCCCACCTGGCGCTGCTGGCCGGGGTTGAGGTTCTGCTGCTGCGCCAGCAACTGGCCGAAGCCCAGCACCGCGTTGAGCGGCGTGCGCAACTCGTGCGACATGCTGGACAGGAACTGCGACTTGGCCTTGTTGGCGCGTTCGGCCTCGGAGAAGGCGTCGATCAGCGCGGCCTGCGCGCGCTTGCGCTCGGTGACGTCGATGCCGAAGGCGTAGACCATGCGCGTGCCGTCGGCCTGCGGCCGGCCGGCGACGTGGGTGATCTCCAGGTCCACCGTGCCCTGGCCGTCGACGCCGGGGTACTGCGTGCTCGCCGTGGCCTGGCCGTGGCGCGCGGTCTGCTCCAGCGTGACGCGCAGCTTGCGCCAGCGCAGCGGGCCCAGCACCTCCTCCACCGGGCGGCCGATGACGTGCTCGATCGGCAGGCCCAGCAGCCGCGCCATGCGCTCGTTGAGGTACTGGTAGCGCTGGCGGCCGTCGAGCACGGCGATGTAGCCGGGAAAGTTGTCCAGCAGCGCGCGCTGCTCGGCGGCGGCGGACTCGCGCACCGCCTCGGCGGCGGCCTCGGCGGTGATGTCGCGCGTGCTCCACACGCGCAGCTTGCGGCCGTTCACCGTCGAGCAGGCGAAGCGCAGCGTCAGCACGCGGCCGTCGCGCAGGTGCAGCCGCTCGGCCACCGGCACGCCGGCGGCGACGATGGCCTCCATGCGCGCGATCTCGGCCTCGGCGTCGATCAGCAAATGGCGCGTGCGGTCGAGCAGCTGCCGCGTCGTCAGGCCGGCGCGCAGCGAATCGTCCAGCCCCCACAGGCGGAACAACTGATCGTTGGCGAAGCGGGCGGGCTCGTCGTCGTGGTCGGCGTCGGTCGCGAAGATGCCTTCGCTGGTGGCCTCCAGCGTGCCGCGCAGGTACTCGGTGGCCGCCACCGCGGCGAGGTGCTGCTCCTCCTGCTGGGTGACGTCGCGCGTGACGATCGTGGCCATGCGCGGGCGGTCGCCGTCGGCCGCGATCGGGTAGTACGCGGTCTGCAGCACGCGCGGCGGCAGCCCGGGCAGCAGCAGCTGGTCGCGCACGTGGGTGATGCGGCCTTCGTGCAGGCAATGCGCCAGCGCTTCCACGCGCGCCAGCGTCAGCACGCCGGGCGCCAGCTCGTGCAGCCGGCGGCCGATGACCTGCTCGCGTCCCAGGCCCATGTAGCTGCACCAGGCGTCGTTGACGCTGTGGTAGATCTCCAGCTCGTCGATCACGCTGATCAGTTCGGTGCTGGAATTGATCGCGAACTGCGCGACGCGCAGCGCCTCCTCGGCCTGGTGGCGGCGGCTGACGTCGGTCCAGGTGGCGATCGAGCCGATCATCTGCTCGCGGCCGTCGAACAGCGGCGAGGCCTGCACCAGGCAGCGGCGCAGGCTGCCGTCGGGGCGGCGCACGGTGAGCGCGGTGCCGTCGTCGCCGGGCTGTTGCTGCTGGCAGCTCTGCAGTTCGGCGGCGAGCAGCGCGCGGTCGTCGCCGTCCAGCCAGTCCACCGCGCGGCGGCCCAGCAGTTGCTCGCAGGGGCGGCCCAGCAGCTCGGCCATCGCCGGGTTGAGGTCGCTGCAGCGGCCGTCGCTGTCGAGGAACACGAAGCCCTGGCGCGCCGTGCGCAGCAACTGCAGCAGCAGCAGCCGCTCGTCGGCCAGCAGGCGGTCGGCGTCGTGGCCGTGCGTCACGTCCTGCACCGCGCCGTCGAGGCCGACGATGGCGCCGCCGGCGTTGCGCCGCACGTCGCCGCTGGCGCGCAGCACGATGTCGCGGCCCTTGGCGGTGCGCACGCGGCCGACGGCGGTGAAGGGCTGGCCGTCGCGCAGCGCGCCCTCCATCGCGGCGCGCGCGCCGTCGCGGTCGGGCGGGTGGAACATGTCCAGGCAGGCGTCCATCGCGATCGGCGCCGCGGACGGCAAATCCAGCAGGCGCAGCGTGTGCGGCGACAGCGTGAGCTGGCGCGTCGCCGCGTCGAGCGACCAGCCGCCGACGCCGGCGATGGCGCCGGTGCGGTCGAGCTGCTCGGCCACGCGGCGCAACTCGGCCGTCTGCTGCGCCTGCTGGCTGCGCAGCGCGACGGCTTCGACGAACAGGCGGTGGCCGCGCCGCATCAGCAAGCCGCTGATGACCAGCAGCGCCGCCATCAGCGGCAGGCACGGCGGCAGCGGCCGCGCCAGCGCATAGGCCAGCACCACCAGCACGCTGGGCAGCGCGTACAGCGCGGCGGCGGTGCGGTCGAAGGCCAGCGAGATCAGCGCGCCGGCGGCCGCGCCGAGCAGCGCCACCACCAGCAGGTCGAGCTGCCAGTCTTGTTGCAGGCGAAACAGCAGCAGCCCGCCCAAACCCCAGGCCAGGCCCTGCGCGCCCAGCGCCCAGCGGTAGCGGTCGCGCCAGCGCGGGTTGGCAGGGTCGGCCGCCAGCGGCACACGCAGGCCGCGGCGCACCGCCAGCCGCAGCACACTGGCCGCGGCCAGCGCCGCCAGCCACAGCGCCAGCTCGTTGCCGCGCAGCGCGTCGCGCAGTTCGGCGCAGACGATCAGCCCCAGGCTCCAGACGACCAGCAGCGACAGCGGCAACGCCCGGCCGTGCAGGCGGTTCTGCTCCGCGCACAGTGCGTGCTCGGGAGGGGCGGCGATGGCCTGGGACACAGTGGGGCGGGCGAAGGTCGGAGCCGGAAACGGCGGCCACGATACCCCAGCCGACCGTGCCCCGACCGCCGGGCTTGCCCGGGATCAAGCCTGACAAACGACAAGGCCCGCCGAAGCGGGCCTTGTCGTTTGTCATAGTTGTGCTGCCAAGGCAAATGGAGGGCGACGAGCGCCCCGCCCGGGGTCAGGCCGGCGATGGCACCCAGCTGGCAGGCGTCCGACCCGCATCCTGGCGCGGTCTTGCGGACTTCCGGCGGATACATGTCCACGGCGAAGGTCGCCATGACGATCGGCATCGCGCGAGTGCCGGATCCGTTGCCGCTCAGTGCCCCGAGCTGAGCGGGTGCCGCGGCAGCGGTCCGGATACCGTCACATCCATGCGGCCGACCACGTCCACCTCGAATGTGACGACCTCGCCCTCTCGCAGCCAGCCGCGAAAGTTGTCGGGGTCGAGTGCGCGCTGCTCGAAGAGGCACCCCTTGCCGACGGTTCCGAAGCCGATGACGTCGCCGGTTTGCAGATGCGTCCCCCTGGAGGTGTAGGCGACGACATCGTCAGCTCCCCAGTTGATGGTCGACCAGTTCCCGGTGCTGATCGGGACGCCGTCGATCGCGACACGCATGTTCACGTCGAATCCCTTGCCTGAGCGCAGCGGCTCGAACTCGTCTGCCGACACCAGCACGGGGCCGAGGGTGGTGGCCCCGTCCTTACCCTTGGCCGGGCCGAGCCGCACGGTCATCTCTTCCCACTGGAGATCGCGTGCGCTCCAGTCGATGTACATCGTGTAGCCGATGATGTGGTCGAGCGCGTCCTCCGGCCTGATGTTGGATCCGGGCCGGCCGATCACCGCGGCTACCTCGAGCTCGTAGTCGAACTGGTTGCAGCCGGGCGAGATCGGCACCGCCTCGGCAGGTCCCAGTACCGCCGCGGGGTTTGACAAGTAGAAGGCCGGGAACTTCTTGTGCAGGGGGTCGACGGCCCCCATGCAGTTGACGATGTGCTCATGGAAGCACATCGAGTCTCGCATCGATGGCGGCCGCAGCGGCGCCTCCAGCCGGACCTTATCCAGAGGCACCGGGGTCGCCGAGCCCAGTGCACGTTGCCCGGTCGCAAGCAGGCTCTGCAGGCCGTCACCGATGATGTCGAGGACGCTCTTGGCACCGACGATCGGGTAGAGCAGGCCGTCCTGCAACACGGCCGCGCCCATCGTGCCGGTGGCGTCCGAATAGGTGGCGAATTTCATGATCGGTCTCCAATGGCGCAGGCCTCGCGCGTTCAGCACCCGCGAACTGGCCGCGCGCATTCGGGGCCTGTCGGGAAGCCACCTAGCCTGCGGCGTACCCTGGCCGGAGTTCAAGGGTGCGGCACGGCTCCCACGAGGATCGCCGCCACCACGCAAGGCTCGGTGCCGCGCACGCTCCACGAGTGCACGGTGCCGCGCTGCACCAGCACGTCGCTGGTCTTGAGCAGGGTTTCACCGGTATCGAGGATGGCGTATATCTTGCCCTTCATCACGATGATGTAGTCAACCGTGCTGGTCTTGTGGCGCATCGGATCGTCGGAGTGCGCGTCGGGCGCGTGGCCTGCGCCGATGGAGGCGAAGGCCTTGGCCGCATCGGCGCCCTTCCACTGCTGGTCGGGGGGGAACTCCACGATGCGCAGGATGCTGCCAACCGAAGGCGGCTCCAGCCGTACCGGACGCGTCACGGCATCGGCGCGGCCGGTGTTGTCGGCCGGCGCCGTAGCGGTCTCCCACAGGTCGGTCAGGGCCACGCCGGGCATCGACTCCATTTCCTTGATGTTGGGAGCCAGCCCGTCCATGATGAAGGTGGAACGGTTCTGTGCGTCATGTCCCGTGACGACGCGGCGGATTTTCCAGACCATGTGCTTTCTCCTTGGGCTGTACTGATGGAAAGTTCGCGCGATCAACCGATCGTTCGCGAGATCGGGCGCCGGCAGCCCCAGAACCGCTTCCGGCATTGAGGGCGTGCTGCGCGGTCTTGAGCAGCTTGCCGCAGTGGGTCTTGGGCAGGTGGTCCACCAAGCCGACCAAGGCGCGGCCGCTAGAAGCACGCGATCCGCTGCACGCACGCACAACTGGTTGAGCTCGGCCGTGTCTTGAGGGCGACGAAGCCAACGGCATCGGGCTGGCCCACGTCGCCGGTGAGCAGCCGGCAGCCCTGCGGCGCTTCGCCGCTGGCCTCGGGATTGCGCCAGGAGCCCGGCATGATCGAGTCGCCGCGCAGCATGCGCGCCAGCGCGAGGATCTCATCGGGGTCGACGTCCGCGAAGTCGCGCAGCGTCATCGACATCAGGCTGTGCTGCGTCTGCATCAAGCCATTGGGCCGCATGGTTGTGCCCGAGGTGTCGAACAGCCATGCATTGAAGTGGCCGAGGAATACGGCGTCGGTGTCGGCCGGCGCGATCCCGGCCGACATGATGGCCTCTCGCGAGGCGGCCAGCATCATGCTTGCGAGGCCCTGCCCATTCAGGCGGCCGAACGGCGCACGTGCCCATTCGACGATGCTTGCGTCCCTCATATGCGGCCGTATCGCCCCGGATTGTTGAGGCGATGACTTGGTCGATGCGCCATGGAATCAGCTCGCGATCTCGATGCCGAGCGGGGGCAGGATGGTGCTGTAGCGGCGGATCTCGGCGTTCGCGTAGTCGCGGAAGGCGGCCGGCCCGAGCAGGGCCAGCTCCGATCCGTCGAATTGCAAGAGCGCATCGAAGACGGGATGCTTCGCGGCGACGGCGAACTCCTCGAACAGCCGGTTGGCCACGTCGGCGCTCATGCCCTTGGGCCCCCACAAGCCACTCCAGCCGGGCACGTCGGCGACCGACAGGCCCAACTCCGCATAGGTGGGCATGTCGGGCAGCTTCGCATAGCGCTTCGTGTCGGAGATCCCCAAGCCGCGCATGGCGCCGGAACGGAGATGGTCAAGCGTGACGTTGGGCGGGACGAAGGTGCAGTCGATGATCCCGCTGATCAGGTCGACGAACACCGAGCCCTTGTACGGGACGTACAGGAGCTCGATGCCGGCCGCCTTGGCGAACAGGGCGGCCGCCACGTGTGTCGTGCTTCCGACCCCGGCCGTGCCGCAGCTCACCTTGCCGGGGTTGGCCTTGGCATGATCGATGAGCTGTGCGAGCGACTTGTACGGTGTCTTGCCACCGACCAGGAGTGCGAACCCGGGGCTGCGCGAGATCCGAGCCACCGGCACCAGATCCCGCTCGACGACGAAGGGTGCATTCTTCATCAACGCCGGGTAGGTGGTGACGCTGCCCGTGAAGTAGAGCAAGGTGCTCCCGTCGGGCTTGGAACGCACTGTCTCCATGATGGCGATCGTGCCGCTGGCGCCAGGCCGATTGTCGATGATGCAGGTCCGCGCCGAGGTCTTGTGATATCCCTCCGCCAAGGGTCGCGCGCTGACATCCAGCGGGCCGCCGCCAGGCGACGGCACCACCAGCCTGACCGTGCCCGCGCTCTGCGCCTGCGCCAGGCTCGAAACCGCGGCCGCGGTAGCGGCGGCCGACGCAACGAAGCTTCTGCGTGAAAGTGGCATTTCAAATCTCCTGTATCGACCGCATCACAACCTGACCGTGCGGGCCATAGCCTGGCGCTTCTTTTCTGGATAGACCGACGCGATGTCCACGCGCCCTTCCATTTGCCGCAGGCATTCCAGCACCCCCGGCTGGAACGGCTTCCAGCCGAGCGCCTGCCGCGCCTTCACGCTCGACGCCAGGAGGTTGACCTTGAAATCGCCGGGCGAGAACGGTCCGTCGACCGCTGCAAGCTGCTGCTCGGACAGGCAGTCCACCCGCCCGCTGAAGCCGCAGACACGGCTGACGGCTTGCGCCAGTTCGAACGAGGGCACCGTGTCGGTGGTGCCGAAGTAAATCTCGCCGGCCTTGCCGTGATCCAGCGTCAGAAGAACGAGGTCAGCCAAATCGTCCACATGCACATACGCGATGGCGCCGCATTGGCCTGGCGGCAGCGCGTAGATCGCGCCGTGCTTGCGCGCGCAGTCGAAGCGCCGAGCCACCGGGCCGATGTAGCCGCCGTCGCGTCCGTAGACCTGACCCGGCGCCACGATGAGGCTGCGCACACCGCGATGTGCCGACTTGAGCATTGCATCGTGGGGCGCCAGAAGGCCCGCGTAGAAGTAGGGAGGCTGCGGCGGAATGTCCTCGGTCAGCACCAGCCCGGGGCTGGCCCAGGCATTGCCGAACCAGAACCCGGTGCCACTGATCTGCATGTACGGCTTGCCCGAGCCTTCCAGCGCATCGAGGATGCAGGACACGGTGCTGCCATAGCGGTCTGCAGCACCTGGGGCCATGGCGCTGGTGAGAAAGCCGCCCGTGGAGAAGCCGAGGACCGCGTCGGCGGTGCGCGCTGCGTTCCCGATGGCTTGCACGTCGCCCAGCGTGCCGCGAATGGGTTCCACGCCGACCGCGGTCAGTTCCTGGGCGGCGGTCTCGCTGCGCGCCAGGCCGCAAACCGAGTGCCCGGCCGCATGCAGCTTCTCGACCACGACGGAACCGATGTAGCCCGTCAAACCAATACCGAAGACCTTCATAAGAACCTTAATTAGGTCAAATGACCTATAAAAATCAGCATTCTGCTATAGGAAGAGATTGAAGAGATCAAAGAATATTAGGTCTGTAGACATATGAGTGTCACAGCAAATACCCTGATGTGGCTCGCTGCCCTGGACATGTTTCGAATAAAATAGGTCATTTGACCTAAGCATTGAACTCAATGGAGCGCCACCATGGCCAGATCCAGCGCGGACGACACTCGTCAGCGAATACTTGACGCCGCCGAGGCGCTGTTCGCCGAGCGCGGCTACCACGGCGCTGCGCTGCGGCAGATTGCCGAGGGCGCGGGCGTCGCAGTTTCGGTCGCGCAGTACCACTACGACAGCAAGGAGACGCTCTACTGCGACGTGGTCGAAAGGCGCATCGCGGTGCTCAACCACGAGCGCCTGGGCCTGCTGGACAAGGCCGAGCGGGCCAGCCCCGACGGCGCGCCCCCCCAGCTGTCAGCCGTGCTGCAGGCCCTGATCGAGCCCATCGTGCGCTTTTGCCGCAGCAAGCGTCCGGGCGCCAAGGAATTCGCCCAGATCCTGGGTCAGGTCAGCAACGACCCGGGGCCCCATGCCCGCCGTGTCGCGGACACTCATTTCGACCCGATCGGGCGCTACATGATGAAGGCCCTGGCGGCGGCCTTGCCCGGCCTGCCTCAGGACACGCTGGCGCTGGGCTACATCTTCGTGATCGGCAGCATCGCCGCCGTCGTCTCGCCCACAGGGCGGCTGGCCGGCCTGGCCAACGGCGCTGCCGGCGTGGAGACGGCCGATGCGATCCTGCAGCGCCTGCTGCCCTTTGCGACGGCGGGATTCCTGGCGATCGCCGCCCCGACCGCCGGGCTTGCCCGGGATCAAGCATGACAAACGACAAGGCCCGCCGAAGCGGGCCTTGTCTTTACGCGGCGCGCGAATGCGCCGGCGCGCTGTCGCGTGCGTGGGTCAGACCGCCACGCTCTTGGCCGTGTGCGCGTATTCCTCGATCTGGTCGAAGTTCATGTACTTGTAGATGCTGGCGGCGTCCTTGTTCACGATGCCCATGGCCTCGTGGTACTCGGCCACGGTCGGGATCTTGCCCAGCTTGCTGGCGATGGCCGCCAGCTCGGCCGAGGCCAGGAACACGTTGCTGTTCTTGCCCAGGCGGTTGGGGAAGTTGCGCGTGCTGGTGCTGATCACCGTGGCGCCTTCGCGCACCTGCGCCTGGTTGCCCATGCACAGGCTGCAGCCGGGCATCTCGGTGCGCGCGCCGGCGGTGCCGAAGGCGGCGTAGTGGCCTTCCTTGATCAGCTCGCTCTGGTCCATCTTGGTCGGCGGCGCCACCCACAGCTTGACCGGGATGTCGCGCTGCCCGCCCAGCAGCTTGGCCGCAGCGCGGAAGTGGCCGATGTTGGTCATGCAGCTGCCGATGAAGGCCTCGTCGATCTTGGTGCCGGCCACGTCCGACAGCAGCTTGGCGTCGTCGGGGTCGTTGGGGCAGCACAGCACCGGCTCCTTCAGCTCGTTCAGGTCGATCTCGATCACCGCGGCGTATTCGGCGTCCTTGTCGGCTTCCAGCAGTTGCGGGTTGGCCAGCCAGGCCTCGACCTTCTCGATGCGGCGCTTGAGCGTCTTGGCGTCCTGGTAGCCCTCGGCGATCATGTTCTTCATCAGCACGACGTTGCTCTTCAGGTACTCGACGATGGGCGCCGGGTTGAGCTTGATCGTGCAGCCGGCGGCCGAGCGCTCGGCCGAGGCGTCGCTCAGTTCGAAGGCCTGTTCGGCCTTCAGGTCGGGCAGGCCCTCGATTTCGAGGATGCGGCCGCTGAAGACGTTCTTCTTGCCGGCCTTGGCCACCGTCAGCAGGCCTTGCTTGATGGCGTAGTACGGAATCGCGTGCACCAGGTCGCGCAGCGTCACGCCGGGCTGCATCTTGCCCTTGTAGCGCACCAGCACGCTCTCGGGCATGTCCAGCGGCATCACGCCGGTGGCGGCGCCGAAGGCCACCAGGCCCGAGCCGGCGGGGAAGCTGATGCCGATCGGAAAGCGCGTGTGGCTGTCGCCGCCGGTGCCCACGGTGTCGGGCAGCAGCAGGCGGTTGAGCCAGCTGTGGATGATGCCGTCGCCCGGGCGCAGGCTGACGCCGCCGCGGTTGCTCATGAAGGTGGGCAGCTCGCGGTGCGTCTTCACGTCCACCGGCTTGGGGTAGGCGGCGGTGTGGCAGAAGCTTTGCATCACCATGTCGGCGGAAAAGCCCAGGCAGGCCAGGTCTTTCAGCTCGTCGCGCGTCATCGGGCCGGTGGTGTCTTGTGAACCCACCGTGGTCATCTTCGGCTCGCAGTAGGTGCCGGGGCGGATGCCTTGCCCTTCGGGCAGGCCGCAGGCGCGGCCGACCATCTTCTGCGCCAGGGTGAAGCCCTTGCCCGTGTCCTTGGGCGCCACCGGCAGGCGGAACGCGGTGGAGGCCGGCAGGCCCAGCGCTTCGCGCGCCTTGGCGGTGAGGCTGCGGCCGATGATCAGGTTGATGCGGCCGCCGGCGCGCACCTCGTCGAGCAGCACGTCGCTCTTGAGCTTGAACTCGGCGATGGTCGCGCCGCCCTTGGTGATCTTGCCGGCGTAGGGGTGGATCTCGATCACGTCGCCCATCTCCAGGCGCGAGACGTCCACCTCGATCGGCAGGCTGCCCGAGTCTTCCTGCGTGTTGAAGAAGATCGGCGCGATCTTGCCGCCCAGCGTGACGCCGCCGAAGCGCTTGTTGGGCACGAAGGGGATGTCCTGCCCGGTGGCCCAGATCACGCTGTTGGTGGCGCTCTTGCGGCTGGAGCCGGTGCCCACCACGTCGCCGACGTAGGCGACGACGTGGCCCTTCTTCTTGAGGTCTTCGATGAACTGGATCGGCCCGCGCTTGCCGTCCTCTTCGGGCTTGAAGGCGGCGTCGGGGCGCGTGTTCTTCAGCATCGCCAGGTAGTGCAGCGGGATGTCGGGGCGGCTCCAGGCGTCGGGCGCGGGCGAGAGGTCGTCGGTGTTGGTCTCGCCGGGCACCTTGAAGACGGTGGCGGTGATGGTCTGGGGCACCTCGGGCCGGCTGGTGAACCACTCGGCGTCGGCCCAGCTCTGCATCACCTCCTTGGCGCGCGCGTTGCCGGCCTTGGCCTTGTCGGCCACGTCGTTGAAGTAGTCGAACATCAGCAGCGTCTTCTTCAGCGCGGCGGCGGCAACGGGGGCGACCTCGGCATCGTCGAGCAGTTCGATCAGCGGGTGCACGTTGTAGCCGCCGACCATGGTGCCCAGCAGCTCGGTGGCCTTGGCGCGGCTGATCAGGCCGACCTTGAGGTCGCCATGCGCCACGGCGGCCAGGAAGCTGGCCTTGACCTTGGCGGCGTCGTCCACGCCCGGCGGCACGCGGTAGGTCAGCAGCTCCAGCAGGAAGGCGTCCTCGCCAGCGGGCGGGTTCTTGATCAGCTCGATCAGTTCGGCCACCTGCTTGGCATCGAGCGGCAGCGCGGGAATGCCGAGCGCGGCGCGTTCGGCGGCTTGTTGGCGGTAGGCGGCAAGCATGGTGGCTCCTTGGGGGGTCGGAAAGGGGAAACGTCGTCGGTCGAGTGTGAGGGCTCAGGCTTTCGGTACGATGACCTTGAGGCCTTTGAAGTAGTCGCGGAAAAAACCCGCGTCACGGGTGATCAGGCCCTGGCATTGCAGCAGCGCGTGGGCGCCGATCAGGAAGTCGGGCACGCTGCGCCGCGCCGGCGGCGCCTCGCCGCTGCGGCGCAGCCGGTCTTTGTAGCGGCGCTGCATCTCGCCGGCGCGCACGGCCGAGCGCAGCTCCAGCGGCGAGAAGGCGATGCCCACGGCGTCCAGCGTGTCCATCACGATGTCGCTGTGGCCGAGGCCGGCCACCACCTCGCTGACCACCACCGCGCAGGCGACCACCGGGCCCGCCGACAGCGCCGTGCGCAGCGCGTCCTCGGCGTGCTCGGCGGCCGGCCCGTCGCCGATGTAGTCGACGAGCACCGAGGTGTCGACGGCGATCACCGTTCGTCGCCCGGCGGCGGGTAGGGGTCGCCGGGGGCGCGGCCGCGCAGCTCGCGCATGATGTCGTCGGTGGTCACGCCGGGCGGCAGCTTGATGCGGCCGCGCAGCTTCGACAGCGCATCGCCCACGTCCTTGCGCAGCACGATGCGGCCGTTGTCCAGCTCGACCTTGAGCTTGGTGCCCTTGGTCAGGCCCAAGGCGTCGCGCACGGCCTTGGGCAGCGTGATCTGGCCTCGTTCGGCGACGGTGGCTTCCATCGGCGGCCTCCTGGGTTCTGGGACGATGGGGGCGAGGGCCGAATCTGAACGATTCGGTATGCATGGATTCTACATACCGATTCGATCGGAATCAAGGTTAACCCTAGGAGCCTGGCTGCGACGCCGCTGACGCGGCGGCGGCGGCCGGTGCGGCAGCCGGTGCGGAGGCCGACGCGGCGGCGGCCGGTGTCGCCGCCTTGCTCGGGTCGATGCCGATCGACTCGCCCGGCGGCCGGTTGCGCATCGCCTCGCGCTGCATCTCGTGGACGCAGTTGTCGACCAGGCGCTGGCCGATCTTCACGTCCATCAGCATCGACTTGTTGGCGATCTGCAGCATCAGCGTGCGGCCCTTGACGTCTTCCAGCCGCAGCGCGCCGGTCTTGGACAGCACCGGCTTCATGGTCCACAGGTTCTTGCGGTGCTTGACGTCGAGGTAGCCCTCGAAGCGCGGGTTCTTGGCGATCACCACCTTCTCGTCGAACTCGCACTCGTAGTCGCCCAGGTGGGCCAGCGCGGCGGCCACCTTTTGTTCGTCGTCGGCGGCGGGCAGCGGGGCCGCCGGGGCCGGCGGCGGCGGCGCCGGCGCGCGCCGCTGCTGGCGCGAGGGCGAGGTCTGCGCGGCGCAGGTGCCGGCGGCGGCAACGAGCAACAACAGCAGCAGGCGATGGCTGGCAGGCTTGGCGGCAGGCGTCATCGGGTGGTCGCGGGGGGTTCGGAAGCCGGTGATTGTGAGCCTGGCATGGCGCCTGCCGTCCCCGCCCCGCGCCGCAGCCGGTACAGCACATGCCGGCTCATCGGATGCTCGGGCGCCAGCCGCGGGTGGGCGAACGGCAGCGCGCCGGGGATCTCCAGCGCCCAGGCGCCCCAGCCGCGGCGCTGCAGCGTGGCGCGGATGCGCGCCGCCTCGGCCAGCGCTTCGTCGCGCGTCAGCAGGCCCGGGAAATGGCGCCGCACCGCGAGGTCGGCGTTCATCGCCACCCAGGGCTCGAGGTCGCTGTCCATCCAGCCGCGCAGCAGCGTGCGCGCGGTGCGCAGCTCGCGCACGCCGTCGAAGGTGGGCAGCACCAGCGCGCCGCCATGCGCCGTGGCCAGCCGCGTCATGCGCCGTCCGCGAACCACGCCGCGCGCACTTCGGCGGGCAGTTGCGCGCCGTCGCTGAACGAGGTGCGGTGCGCGCGCTCCAGCAACTGCCAGAAGTAACGGTAGCTGGCGCGGTCGTGCAGCACGTCGTGGTGGCGGATCGGCGCCCAGTGCGCGGCCTGCGCGGCCTGCAGGATCTCGATGGCCTGGTCGATCTCGGCGACGGTGGGCGTGAAGGCGTCGACGATGGGGCGGATCTGCGCCGGGTGGATGCTCCACATGCGCGTGTAGCCGAAGCGGCGCGCGGCGATGCCGGCGGCCTCCTGCAGCGCCGCGGTGTGCTTGAACTCGGTGACCACGCAGTGCGACGGCACCTTGCCTTCGGCGTGGCAGGCGGCGGCGATCTCCAGCTTGGCGCGCACGATCAGCGGGTGCTCGAACTGCCCCGGCACGCCCATCGCGCTTTGCGGGATGGCGCCGCGGTGCGCCGAGACGAAGTCCATCAGCCCGAAGCTCAGCGACTCGATGCGCGGATGCGCCGCCAGCGCGCGCACGTCCTGCAGCGCGCCGTGCGTCTCGACCAGCGCGTGCAGCGGGATGTCGGCGCCGCCGCCGGCGTCGATGGCGGCCGCGGCGCGGTGCAGCTCGGCCGCGTTGCGCGGCTTGGGCAGCATGATGTAGGCCGGGCGCCGGCGCGCGGCCAGCACGATGGCCGCCACGTCGGCGAAGCGCGGGTGGTCCACCGGCAGCACGCGCACGCCCACGCGGCCGAAGCGGTTCAGCGGCCCGGCCAGCAGCTCGGCGATGAGGTGCGCGTGCTCGACCTCGGCGCCGATGGGCGCGCCGTCTTCGTTGTCGAGCGTGACGTCGAACACCGGGCCCAGCTCGGCCTGCAGCTCCAGGCTCTTGCGCATGCGCGCCTCGACGCCGCTGTAGTGGTCGCAGACCGGCAGCGCCGGCACGGTGCGTTCGTCGGGGTCGAACAGGGCTTGGCGGGGGTGCGGGGCGTTCATGGCGCCATTGTCGGTCGGCGCCGGATCGTATGATGATTGCCGACCAAGGGCACTTGAAGACGGCGGCACGCATGGCGGTGAAGGAAGACAGCGACTTCGGCCTGATCGGCCTGGCGGTGATGGGCCAGAACCTGGTGTTGAACGTCGAGAGCCGCGGCTTTCGCGTCAGCGTCTACAACCGCACGGCGCAGGTCACGCGCGACTTCGTGGCCGCGCACCCGGGGCTGCGGCTGGCGGGCTTCGACTCGCTGGCCGACTTCGTGGCCAGCCTGAAGCGGCCGCGCAAGATCCAGCTGATGGTGCAGGCCGGCGCGGCGGTGGACGCGGTGATCGAGCAGCTGTTGCCGCTGCTGGCGCCGGGCGACATCGTGATCGATGGCGGCAACAGCCTGTACACCGATACCGAACGGCGCGACGCCTGGCTGGCGGCCAAGGGCCTGCGCTTCGTCGGCGCCGGCATCAGCGGCGGCGAGGAAGGCGCGCGCAAGGGCCCGAGCATCATGCCCGGCGGCCCGGCCAGCACCTGGGACGAGATCCGGCCGATCTACGAGGCCATCGCCGCGCGCGTCGACGGCCAGCCCTGCGTCATCCACATCGGCCCCGGCGGCGCCGGGCACTACGTGAAGATGGTGCACAACGGCATCGAGTACGGCGACATGCAGCTGATCTGCGAGGCCTACGCGCTGCTGCAGGCCGCCGGGCTGGACGCGCCGCAGATGGCTGCCGTGTTCGACGAGTGGAACCGCGGCGAGCTGCAGAGCTACCTGATCGAGATCACCGCGCGCGCGCTGGAGCAGGTCGACCCCGAGACCGGGCGGCCGCTGGTCGACCTCATCCTCGACAAGGCCGGCCAGAAGGGCACCGGCCGCTGGACGCTGATCAACGCCGCCGAGCAGGCGGTGGTGGTGAGCACCATCAACGCCGCGGTGGAGGCGCGCGTGCTGTCGTCGCAGCGCGCCTTGCGGCTGCAGGCGTCCCAGGTGCTGCAAGGCCCGCCGCAGCGGCTGGCGGTGGATGCGCAGGCGCTGCAGGGCATGGTGCGCGAGGCGTTGTATGCCTCCAAGATCATCAGTTATGCGCAAGGCCTGGACCTGATGCGCAGCATGAGCGAGAAGAAGGGCTGGAACCTCGACCTCGGCGGCATCGCGTCCATCTGGCGCGGCGGCTGCATCATCCGCGCGCGCTTCCTCGGCCGCATCACCGAGGTCTGGCGCGCCGACCCGCAGCTGCCCAACCTGGTGCTGGCGCCGTATTTCAGCGGCCTGCTCAACCGCGCGCAGCAGCCCTGGCGCGAGGTGGTGGCGCTGGCGGTGCGCGCCGGCATCCCGGTGCCGGCGTTCAGCGCCTCGCTGGCCTACTACGACAGCCTGCGCAGCGCGCGGCTGCCGGCCAACCTGCTGCAGGCGCAGCGCGACTTCTTCGGCGCCCACACCTACGAGCGCATCGACCGGCCCGAGGGCGAGTTCTTCCACACCCAGTGGCCCGAGGTCATCGGCTGAGCATGGCCTTGCCCCACGTCGCCACCGCCGACGTCGCGCATGCGATCCAGCTCTCGCTGGCGCCGGTGTTCCTGCTGACCGGCATCGCCGGCATGCTCAACGTGATGGCCGGCCGGCTGGGCCGCATCATCGACCGCGGCCGCCGCCTGCGCGAGCCGCCGCTCGACGAGCTGGTGGCCGGCGACCCGCTGCTCGAACTGGAGCTGCAAAGCCTGGAGTACCGCCGCCGCCTGGCCAGCACCGCGATCACGGCGTGCACGCTGTCGGCGCTGCTGGTGTGCCTGGTGATCGCGGCGCTGTTCGTCGAGGAGCTGTTCGACCTGCCGCTGCGCTGGCTGGAAGGCGTGCTGTTCACGGTGGCGACGCTGGCGCTGACCGTCGGGCTGGCCTATTTCCTGCGCGAGGTGCACCTGGCGACGCAGACCGTGCGCACGCACCCGCTGGCGTCGTCGGCGCGGCCGCCGATGGGGCCCGACGCCTGATTGGCGAGGCTTCGGCGGCCGGCGCGGCGCCGGGCGCCGTGGCGCGGGGCTGCGGTGCTGCGGTTCACGCCGGCCCGCCGCCGCTTCGCGCCCGCCAGCCGCCAGCCGTCGCACGGCGCGCGCGGCGGCGACGGTGGCGGCCGACACTGGCCGCACTGTCCACCACCGAAGCCGATCATGCTGTCTCAAGTGCCGCTCTGGGTTCCCGCCGTCTTGCTGCTGCTGGTCGGCCTGGGCGTGCGCCAATCGCGGCCGCGGCTGATGGCGCCGGCCACGGCGCTGGGCATCGGCGCGCTGATGGTGGCGCTGTCGCTGGTCGGCCTGTGGTCGACCTTCGGCGCCGACCCGGCCACGCTGCTGTGCTGGGCGCTGGGCTTGGGCCTCGCGCTGGCGGCCGGCGGCCGCTGGCTGGCACCGCGCGGCATGACGCTGGCCGCCGGCGCGCCAGCCGGCGTGCGGGTGCGGGTGCGGGTGCCCGGCAGCTGGCTGCCGCTGGCGCTGATGCTGGGCATCTTCGCGCTCAAGTTCGTGCTCGGGTACGAGGCGGCCACCGGGCATCCCGTGACGGCGCATTCGCTGGCTGGCGCGGCGGTGGCGGGCTTGCTGGGCGGCTTCAGCGGCAGCTTCCTCGCGCGTGCCCTGGCGGTTCGCCGCTTCGCGCGGCGCGTGCCGGTCACTGCACCGTGACGGTCTGGTCCAGCGCCTGCCAGGGCAGCAGCTGGATCGCCTGCGCCGCGCCGTCCACCAGGTAGGCCGGCAGGTCGCTGGCGTCGGCGGCGGCGCGCAGGCGCAGCGTGCCGGTGGGAAAGTTCTGCATCAGCTCGAACTGGAAGCGCACCGTGCCGGGCTGGCCTTGCACGCTGCGCTGCAGGCCGCGCAGGATGACGCCGCCGGCCGCCACCAGCCCGGGCTCGCCCAGGCAGTGGGTGCTGGCGCCGGCCTGCACGCAGGCGCCCCCGTCGGGGCGCACGAACAGGCTGGCCACGGTGCCGAACAGCCCCGGGATCAGCGCCGACGGCCGCTGCAGGTCCAACCGCTGGCCTTGCACCGTGCCCAGGCTGGCGCCGAAGTTGGCGTCCAGCGTGTGCACCATGCTGCGCGCCAGCGCGCCGCCATTGACCGCGGTGAAGCTGTTGGTCTTGGCCGCCAGCGCGGCGTTGACGGCCACGCCGGCGGGCGACTGCAGCGTCTGCGCGACGAAGCCGCTGAGCTTGGCGGCCTGGCCGCCGGCGTTGAAGCCCTGCACCTGGATGCCGAACTGGAACAGGTCGTCGGCCATGCCCAGCGTGGAGCAGCGGCGCTCGAAGGCGATGGGGCTGGACGCCGGCGTCACCGGCGTATCGAAGCTGGCCGTGTAGCGAGTGACGAGGCGCGAGCGGAAGATGGTCTGGCCGAGCGGCGTGGTGACGCGCTCGATCACGGTCTGGCTGGTCTCGCTGAGCGCCTGCGGCGCGTTGTCGATCCAGCCCATGCCGTCGGGGCAGACGTTGCGCTTGACGGTCAGCGTGGCCGCCAGCCCCGGCGGCAGGCCGCTGATGGCGACCGTCACCGGCACGGCCTGCGCGCCGCTGGCGGCGAGCAGGGCGAGGGCGGCGGCCGCGGTCAGGCGGCGAATGTGGTGACGAGCGAGGTGACGAGCAAGCGGGCGGTTCACGAAGCGGGTGTTCATCGGGCATCTCCTGTGCGGGTGGGGCGGCAACGGCGCCGCGCATCGCCCTGACGGGCCCGACCCCGCGCCGGATGCAGCACGTGAAAATTCACGTCGCGCCAGAAAAAAGGCCGGCCGCCCTCAACGGGCGGCCGGCCTTGCGGTGAAGCTTGCAGCGCCGCGCTTACAGCAGGTGCTTGACGCCGTCCTGCTCGCCCTGCAGCTCGGCCAGCGTCTTGTTGATGCACTCCTGGCTGAAGGCGTCGATCGGCAGGCCTTCGACGATCTTGTACTTGCCGCCCTCGGTGGTGACCGGGAAGCCGAAGATCACGTCCTTGGGGATGCCGTACTCGCCGTTGCTGGGCACGCCCATCGTGACCCATTCACCCTTGGTGCCCAGCGCCCAGTCGCGCATGTGGTCGATGGCGGCGTTGGCAGCGCTGGCCGCCGACGACAGGCCGCGCGCCTCGATGATCGCGGCGCCGCGCTTGCCCACGGTGGGCAGGAAGACGTCCTTGTTCCAGACCTGGTCGTTGATCAGGTCCTTGACGCTGGCGCCGTCGATGGTGGCGAAGCGGTAGTCGGCATACATCGTGGGCGAGTGGTTGCCCCACACGCACAGCTTCTTGATGCTGGCCACCGGCTTGCCGGTCTTGGCGGCGATCTGGCTGGCCGCGCGGTTGTGGTCCAGGCGCAGCATGGCGGTGAAGTTCTCGCGCGGCAGGCTGGGCGCGCTCTTCATCGCGATGTAGGCGTTGGTGTTGGCCGGGTTGCCGACCACCAGCACCTTGACGTTGCGGCTGGCCACCTTGTCCAGCGCCTTGCCCTGGGCGGTGAAGATCTGCGCGTTGGCGGCCAGCAGGTCGGCGCGCTCCATGCCGGGGCCGCGCGGGCGGGCGCCGACCAGCAGCGCGTAGTCGGCGTCCTTGAAGCCGGTCTCCGGGCTGCCATGCGCCTCCATGCCGGCGAGCAGCGGGAAGGCGCAGTCTTCCAGCTCCATCATCACGCCCTTCAGCGCCTTCTGCGCCTTCTCGTCGGGGATCTCGATCAGCTGCAGGATCACCGGCTGGTCCTTGCCCAGCATCTCGCCGCTGGCGATGCGGAACAGCAGGGCATAACCGATCTGGCCGGCGGCGCCGGTGACGGCCACGCGGACGGGTTTCTTGCTCATGGAAGGCTCCTGAAGGAAGGGGGGAGTGGGCTGGGCTCGGCAGGCGCCGCAGACGGCCGAAATTCTAGTCGCCCCCACCTGACTCGACTCTTATGTCTTATGTAAGACAATGGTCGGATGCCCGTGCTCGACGCCGTCGCGGCCGCCCCTTCGGCCCCTGCCTTCAGCCCGCTGTACCAGCAGATCAAGGCGCTGCTGCTGCAGCGGCTGCAGGCCGGCGAGTGGAAGCCCGGCGAGATGATCCCCAGCGAGATGGAGCTGGCCGCGCGCTTCAAGGTCAGCCAGGGCACGGTGCGCAAGGCGATCGACGAGCTGGCGCAGGAAAACCACCTCGTGCGCCGCCAGGGCAAGGGCACCTTCGTGGCCACGCACGCCGAAGAGCGCACGCAGTACCGCTTTCTGCGCCTGATGCCCGACGACGGCGGCGGCAACCCGCCGCAGACGCGCTTGCAGCGCCGGCTGCTGGAGTGCCGCCGCATGCGCGCGCCGGCCGAGGTGGCGCGCGCGCTGGAGATCAAGTCGGGCGAGGCCGCGGTGCAGATCCGCCGCCTGCTGCTGCACGCCGGCGAGCCGGTGGTGCTGGACGAGATCTGGCTGCCCGGCCCGCTGTTCAAGGGCCTGACGGCCGACAAGCTGTCGAGCTGGCGCGGGCCGATGTACGGCTTGTTCGAGGCCGAGTTCGGGCTGCGCATGGTGCGCGCCGAGGAGAAGATCCGCGCCGTGGCCGCGGCCGGCGACGACGCCGCGCTGCTGGCCGTGGCCGCCGGCACGCCGCTGCTGCTGGTGGAGCGGCTGTCGCACACCTACGGCGACCGCCCGGTGGAGCTGCGCCGCGGCCTCTATCGAACCGACCGCTTCCACTACCGCAATGAGCTGCAGTAGGCGCCGGCCACGCGCTGCCATCGGCGTCGCCACCAGTTCCGCGTAAGCCAGTGGCGTTGCAATAAACTCAACTGGTTGTACGCACCCTCTCAGCCAACCCAGCAGTGCCCACCATGACGACCTCGATGTCCAAGCCGCGGCCCGGCCCGATGAAGCTGACCGACGCCCTGCAATACCGGTTGCCGCTGGCGGGGTGGGTGTCCATCCTGCACCGCGTGAGCGGCCTGCTGATGTTCGTGCTGCTGCCCTTCATCATCTGGCTGTTCGACACCAGCCTCAGCTCCGAGGTCTCGTACGAGCGCTTCAGCGCCGCCTTCACGGCGGGCATCGGCTTCGTGCCCGGCGTCGTCGTCAAGCTGGTGGTGCTGGCGCTGATCTGGGCCTTCCTGCACCACCTCATCGCCGGCGTGCGCCACCTGTGGATGGACGCCATGCACAGCGTCGGCAAGGAGCAGGGCCGCACCACGGCGCTGTTCACGCTGGTGGTCAGCATCGCGCTGACGCTGCTGCTCGGCGCCAAGCTGTTCGGCCTGTACTGAGCGGCGACCCAAAGCAAGAAGAAAAGAGGACTCTGCACCATGTCGGTCAACTATGGATCCAAGCGCCTGGTGGTCGGCGCGCACTACGGCCTGCGCGACTGGCTCAGCCAGCGCATCACCGCCACGCTGATGGCGCTGTTCACGCTGGTGCTGCTGGTCCAGGTGCTGGTGCTGCCCGGGCCGATGGGCTACGACAAGTGGGCCGGCATCTTCGCCATGCAGTGGATGAAGGTGCTGACCTTCGTCGTCATCGTCTCGCTGGCCTGGCACGCCTGGGTGGGCATGCGCGACATCTGGATGGACTACGTCCACCCCGTGGGCCTGCGCCTGGCGCTGCAGGTGGCCACCCTGGTCTGGCTGGTCGGCTGCGTCGGCTGGGCCCTGCAAGTGCTGTGGAGACTTTGAACGATGGCCACCTCTTCCTCCAAGCTCTCCAAGCGCAAGTTCGACGTCGTCATCGTCGGCGCCGGCGGCTCCGGCATGCGCGCCTCGCTGCAGCTCTCGCTGGCCGGGCTCAGCGTGGCGGTGCTGACCAAGGTCTTCCCGACGCGCAGCCACACGGTGGCGGCGCAGGGCGGCATCGGTGCCAGCCTGGGCAACATGTCCGAGGACAACTGGCACTACCACTTCTACGACACCGTCAAGGGCTCTGACTGGCTGGGCGACCAGGACGCGATCGAGTTCATGTGCCGCGAGGCGCCCAAGGTCGTCTACGAGCTCGAACACTTCGGCATGCCGTTCGACCGCAACCCCGACGGCACCATCTACCAGCGCCCCTTCGGCGGCCACACCGCCAACTACGGCGAGAAGCCGGTGCAGCGCGCCTGCGCCGCCGCCGACCGCACCGGCCACGCGATGCTGCACACGCTGTACCAGCGCAACGTGGCGGCGCGCACCAACTTCTTCGTCGAGTGGATGGCGCTGGACCTGATCCGCGACGCCGAGGGCGACGTGGTCGGCGTCACCGCGCTCGAAATGGAGACCGGCGAGATCCACATCCTGGAGGCCAAGGTCACGCTGCTGGCCACCGGCGGCGCCGGGCGCATCTTCGCGGCCAGCACCAACGCCTTCATCAACACCGGCGACGGGCTGGGCATGGCGGCGCGCGCCGGCATCCCGCTGCAGGACATGGAGTTCTGGCAGTTCCACCCCACCGGCGTGCACAACGCCGGCGTGCTGCTGACCGAAGGCTGCCGCGGCGAAGGCGCCATCCTGCGCAACGTCAACGGCGAACGCTTCATGGAGCGCTACGCGCCGACGCTGAAAGACCTGGCGCCGCGCGACTTCGTCAGCCGCTGCATGGACCAGGAAATCAAGGAAGGCCGCGGCTGCGGCCCGAACAAGGACTACATCAACCTCGACATGACCCACCTGGGCGTCGAGACCATCATGAAGCGGCTGCCCAGCGTGCTGGAGATCGGCCACAACTTCGCCAACGTCGACATCACCAAGGAACCGATTCCGGTGGTGCCGACCATCCACTACCAGATGGGCGGCATCCCGACCAACATCCACGGCCAGGTGGTGGTGCCCAAGGACGGCAACCCCAGCAGCGTGGTGGGCGGGCTCTATGCGGTGGGCGAATGCTCTTGCGTCAGCGTGCATGGCGCCAACCGGCTGGGCACCAACTCGCTGCTCGACCTGCTGGTATTCGGCCGCGCGGCGGGCAACCACATCGTCGAGAACGTCGGCAAGCGCGAGGCGCACAAGCCGCTGCCGGCCGATGCCGCCGACCGCACGCTGGCGCGCGTGGCGCGGCTGGACGGCAGCACCAGCGGCGAATATGCGCAGGACGTGGCCAACGACCTGCGCAACATGATGCAGCACCACGCCGGCGTCTTCCGCACGCAGAAGGTGCTGGACGAAGGCGTGCGCGAGGTTGCGGCCTTGCGCGAGCGCGTCAAGGCCATCACGCTGAAGGACAAGAGCCAGGTCTTCAACACCGCGCGCATCGAGGCGCTGGAGGTCGAGAACCTGATCGAGTGCGCGCAGGCGACGATGGTCTCGGCCGCCGCGCGCCACGAATGCCGCGGCGCGCACACCGTGGAAGACTACGAGCGCGGCGCCGACGACCCCGAGTTCCCGCTCGGCCGTAACGACCGCGAGTGGATGAAGCACACGCTGTGGGACAGCGCGAGCAACAGCCTGTCGTACAAGCCGGTGCAACTGCAGCCGCTCACCGTCGCCTCGGTCCCGCCCAAGGTCCGTACCTTCTGATCCATGCCGACGCCAACCACCATCTCACGGAGCGCGCGGGCCGAGCGCCGGACCGCTCCGCAGCCGGACGAGGGGCTCCAATGACCAAGCGCACGTTCCAGATCTACCGCTACGACCCGGACAAGGACGCCAAGCCCTACATGCAGACGCTGCAGGTCGAGCTCGACGGCAGCGAACGCATGTTGCTCGACGCGCTGATGAAGCTCAAGGCGCAGGACCCGTCGATCAGCTTCCGCCGCAGCTGCCGCGAAGGCGTGTGCGGCTCCGACGCGATGAACATCAACGGCAAGAACGGCCTGGCCTGCCTGACCAATCTGCGCAGCCTGCCGGACACCATCGTGCTCAAGCCGCTGCCGGGGCTGCCGGTGATCCGCGACCTGGTCGTGGACATGACGCAGTTCTTCACGCAGTACCACAGCATCCGGCCGTACCTGATCAACGACACGCCGCCGCCCGAGCGCGAGCGGCTGCAAAGCCCCGAAGAGCGCGACGAGCTCAATGGCCTGTACGAGTGCATCCTGTGCGCCAGTTGCAGCACGAGCTGCCCGAGCTTCTGGTGGAACCCCGACAAGTTCGTCGGCCCGGCCGGGCTGTTGCAGGCCTACCGCTTCATCGCCGACAGCCGCGACCTGGCCACCGGCGAGCGGCTGGACAACCTGGAAGACCCGTACCGGCTGTTCCGCTGCCACACCATCATGAACTGCGTCGACGTCTGTCCCAAGGGCCTGAACCCGACGCGGGCGATCGGCAAGATCAAGGAACTCATGGTGCGCCGCGCGGTGTGACATGCAAGCGCTGCTCGACGCCCGTTCGCTCAGCCGCCTGAAGTGGCGTTGCCGCCGCGGGCTGCTGGAGAACGATTTGTTCATCGAACGTTTTTTCCGCCGACACGAGGAGACGATCACGACAAGGCAGGCCGCGGGGCTCGAGCTCCTGATGGACCTGGCCGACAACGACCTGCTCGACCTGCTGCTGGCCCGCCGCGAGCCGCAGGGCGATGTCGACCGACCCGAAGTGCGCGAGGTGCTGTCGCTGATGCGGCGCCCTCGGGCGATCGAGAACCCGATCTGATCTGCGAAAGGCCTGAGCGATGACCCCCTCCGACGTGAAAGCCACCCTGTCGTTCTCCGACGGCAGCCCCAGCATGGAGCTGCCGCTCTACAAGGGCTCGATCGGGCCCGACGTGATCGACATCCGTAAGCTCTACGGCCAGACCGGCAAGTTCACCTACGACCCCGGCTTCCTGTCCACGGCCTCGTGCAACAGCAGCATCACTTACATCGACGGCGACAAGGGCGAGCTGCTGTACCGCGGCTACCCGATCGAGCAGCTCGCCACGCAGTGCGACTTTCTCGACACCTGCTACCTGCTGCTGTACGGCGAGCTGCCCAACGCCCAGCAGCAGACCGACTTCCACAAGCTCGTGACCAACCACACCATGGTCAACGAGCAGATGCAGTTCTTCCTGCGCGGCTTCCGCCGCGACGCGCACCCGATGGCGGTGATGACGGGGCTGGTGGGCGCGCTGTCGGCCTTCTATCACGACAGCACCGACATCAATAACCCCAAGCATCGTGAGATCGCGGCGATCCGGCTGATCGCCAAGATGCCCACGCTGGTGGCCATGGCCTACAAGTACGGCGTCGGCCAGCCGTTCATGTACCCGCAGAACGACCTGTCGTACGCGGCGAACTTCATGCGCATGATGTTCGCCACGCCGTGCGAGCCGTACACGCCCAACGACGTGCTGGTGCGCGCGATGGACCGCATCTTCATCCTGCACGCCGACCACGAGCAGAACGCCTCCACCTCCACCGTGCGGCTGTGCGGCAGCTCGGGCACCAACCCGTTCGCGGCCATCGCCGCCGGCGTGGCCTGCCTGTGGGGCCCGGCGCACGGCGGCGCCAACGAGGCGGCGCTGAACATGCTCAAGGACATCCAGCGCGAGGGCGGCGTCGAGAAGATCGGCGAGTTCATCAAGAAGGTCAAGGACAAGAACAGCAACGTCAAGCTGATGGGCTTCGGCCACCGGGTCTACAAGAACTACGACCCGCGCGCCAAGCTGATGCGCGAGACCTGCCACGAGGTGCTGGACGCCACCGGGCTGCACGACGACCCGCTGTTCAAGCTGGCGATGGCGCTGGAGAAGATCGCGCTCGAAGACGACTACTTCGTCAGCCGCAAGCTCTACCCCAACGTCGACTTCTACTCGGGCATCGTGCAAAGCGCGATCGGCATCCCGGTCAGCCTGTTCACCGCCATCTTCGCGCTGGCGCGCACGGTCGGCTGGATCGCCCAGCTCAACGAGATGATCAGCGACCCCGAGTACAAGATCGGCCGCCCGCGGCAGCTGTACGTCGGCGCCAAGCAGCGCGACGTCAAGCCGGTCTCGCAGCGCTGATCCGCGGGCGCGGCGATGGGCTGGCTGTCGAAACTGTTCGGTAGCCAGCCTGCCGCTCCTGCGGCGCCGGCCGCGCCTGCCGCTTCGGCGATCACACGGCCGGCCCCCAACCCGGCCGCGTCCTCGGGCCCGGCGGCGGCTGCGGCCCCGGCCTCTGCATCGCCCCCCGCCGAACCCGAGGCCCCGCCCGGGCCGCCGCTGCTGTGCTGGCTGCTCGACGCCGGCGAACCCACGCAAGCTGCGCTGACCGAGGGCGAGCGCCAGGCGCTGCAGGTGCTGGACCGCGTGCTGGCCCAGCCGGCGCTGCCGGCCGAGTTGCTGCCGCGCGCCGCCAACGTGGTGCCGCAGCTCATCGCGATGCTGCGCCAGGACGACCTGCCGGTGGCCGTGCTGGCCGAGCGCATCGGCAAAGACCCCGCGCTGGCCGCCGAGGTGCTGCGCATGGCCGGCAGCTCGTTCTATGCCTCGGCCGGCCCGGTGCAAGACCTGGCGCAGGCCATCCAGCGCTTGGGCGTCGAAGGCCTGCAGATGGCCATCTCGCGCGTCGTGCTGCGCCCGCTGTACCAGGCGCGCGAAGGCTCGCTGACGGCGCAGGCCGCGCCGCGCCTGTGGGCGCATGCCGATGCCTTGTCGCGCCACAGCGCCGAGGTGGCGCGCAAGGCCGGCCTGTCGGCTTTCGACGGCTACCTGGCCGGGCTGCTGCACGACGGCGGCTGGACCGTGCTGTTCCACGCGCTGCAGCGCGCCGGCGTCGGCAGCCTGGCGCCGCTCAGCAGCGAAGGTGCGCAGGCCATCGAGCAGCGGGCCCACCACCTGTTCGGCCGCGCCGCGGCGGGCTGGGCCATCACGCCGGGCTTTGCCGCCTTCGCCGCCGAGGCGCAGACCGTGCCGCTGCGCGCCGCGGCGCATCCGCTGGCCATCGTGCTGCACGCCGCGCAAGGGCCTTGCATGGCCGAGCTGGCGGCCGGCGGCTAATCTTAGAAGTACGTGGTCACCGCGTCGATCACGCGGTAGTCGTCGTCGACCAGCGGCATCCAGCGCCACTTGTCGAAGGTGGTGCAGGGGTGCGAGATGCCCAGCGCCACCAGGTCGCCCACCTGCGGCTGCAGCAGCGCGTCGTCGAAGCGCAGGTGCGCGTGGTGGTCGTTGAGGCCCTTGATGCGCCAGCGGCCGTCGGCCGGCAGCGGCTGCACGCGGCCGGCGCGCGCCAGCGCCAGCGGCTGCGGCAGTTCCATGTCGAACGACAGGTCGCGCCGGCCGCCGGTCAGCAGCGCCAGGCCGGGCTCGGGCACGCTTTGCACGGTGGTCCACACCTCCAGCGCCGGCTGCAACTGCTCGGCCAACGCGCAGCGCGCGGCCACGCGCTGCACCAGGCGCTGGTAGTGGCCATGGTCGTGCGTGACGTAGCAGCCCGAGCGCAGCAGCGCGCGCACCGGGCGCGACAGCGTGGGCCGCAGGCGCGCGGCCACCAGGTCGAACAGCGCCGAGCCGCCGGCCGAGACGATGACCTCGTCGCCCTGGAACCAGCCGGCCTCGTCGCAGGCCAGCGCCAGCGCCTGCACGCGGGCCATCAGTGCGTCCACCGCGGCGGTGTCGGCGGCATCGTCGCCGCTGACGGCCAGGCCTTCGAAGCATTCCACGCCCACCAGGCGAACGGCCGGGCTGTCGTGCAGCGCGCGGGCGAGGTCCAGCGCTGCCTCGTGCTCGCGCACGCCGGTGCGGCCGCCGGGCAGGCCCACTTCGAGCAGCACCTCGAACACCGGCGCCTGGCGCTGCGCGGCGCGCCAGGCCTCGATCTGGCCTAACTGCGAAATCGAGTCGACCAGGAAGGCGACGCGCAGCCCGTCGGTCTGCGCCAGCAGCCGCGCCAGGCCGGCCAGGTCGGGCGCCGTCTGCACCTGGTTGGCGATCAGCGCGCGGCGCACGCCGGCGGCCACGCCCAGCCGCAACTGGAAGACGCTGGCGAAGGTGATGCCCCAGGCGCCCGCTTCCATCTGGCGGGCGAAGAGCTGTGGCGACATGGTGGTCTTGCCGTGCGGCGCCAGGTCCAGCCGGCGCTCGCGCGCGAAGGCCTGCATCCACGCCAGGTTGTGGCTCAGCGCGCCCGCCTTCAGCACCGCCAGCGGCAAGGGCAGGTGGCCGGCCAGCACGTTCCAGCCCTGGCGCGCCAGGCGCGAGCGCCGCACGGGTTCGGCCGCCGGCGGAAAGCCCTTCAGCCAGGGGCCCAGCAGCGGGTCGTCGAAGTTGGGGGCGGCGTCGGCCGCATCGGCAAAAGCAGGCATGGCGCGATTCTGGCGCGGCTCGGGGCCGGGCCTTCGCGCCCGCGTTCAGCGCTCAGATCAAGCTCTTGAGCAAGCGCCCCATCTCCGAAGGATTGCGCGTGACGGTGAAGCCGCACTCTTCCATGATGGCCAGCTTGGCATCGGCCGTGTCGGCACCGCCCGAGATCAGCGCCCCGGCATGCCCCATGCGCTTGCCCGGCGGCGCGGTGACGCCGGCGATGAAGCCGACCACGGGCTTCTTCATGTGTTCCTTGCACCAGCGCGCGGCTTCCGCCTCA
>Ga0209794_1000687_pt1 | contig 40754 bp, 36 predicted proteins | sample EBPBio232013_DNA_FD_185869 | JGI IMG/M metagenome (GOLD analysis project Ga0209794, IMG submission 185869) | Wastewater treatment Type I Accumulibacter community from EBPR Bioreactor in Madison, WI, USA - Reactor 1_5/23/2013_ DNA (SPAdes)... | ecosystem: Engineered > Bioreactor > EBPR >... | reverse complement strand
TGAATTCGCCGATGCCGATCAGCACATAGGTCAACCCGAAGGTGGCCATGAAGAGGATGATATCGGGCTGGTTGACCAGCGGGCGCAACACCACACGCTCCACCGCGATAGCCAGCACATACATCACACCAAGGGTGAGCAGCACGGCGATCCAGGCGGGCACGCCCTTTTCATGAAGGCCAACCAAGGTCAGGCCCGCGAACACCACCATGATGCCCTGCGCGAAGTTGAACACGCCCGAGGCCTTGAAGATGAGCACAAAGCCCAGCGCGATCAGCGCATAGAGCACGCCCGACACAAGGCCTTCCCACAGGGTCTGCACGAAGAGATCCGGCGAGGCACCCATCTGCACGAAGGGGTCGATGAGAATGTTGTAAAGCATGGTCTTCTCCCCCGGACCTTAGTGCGCAACGCCGAGATAGGCGTCGATGACCTTCTGGTTGGCCTTCACCTCTTCGGGTGTGCCATCCGCGATCTTGAGGCCATATTCGAGCACGCAGACACGGTCCGACAGATCCATCACGACGCCGATGTCATGTTCGATCAGCGCGATGGTGGTGCCGTACTGTTCCTTGGTGTCGAGGATGAAGCGGCACATGTCCTCCTTCTCCTCAAGGTTCATGCCGGCCATGGGTTCGTCCAGCAGCAGCAGTTCCGGCTGCATCGCCAGCGCACGCCCCAGCTCCACGCGCTTCTGCAAACCATAGGGCAGCTTGCCGACCGGCGTTTTGCGGATGTGCTCGATCTCGAGGAAGTCGATGATTTCCTCGACAAACTTGCGATGCTCGATCTCTTCCTGCATCGCCGGACCATGGCGGAAGACGTGCCAGAAGAACGGCTTCTGCATCTTCAGCGTGCGCCCGACCATGATGTTGTCGAGCGTGGTCATGCCCTTGAAGAGCGCGACGTTCTGGAAGGTGCGGGCGATCCCCTGCGCCGCAGCCACGTGCGGACGCATCTTGGAGCGGGTCGCCCCGCGATAGGTGATGCGGCCTTCCTGCGGGTGGTAGAACCCGTTGATGACATTGAGCATCGAGGTCTTGCCGGCACCGTTCGGGCCGATGATCGCGCGCACTTCACCCTTCTTGATGTTGAAGGACACATCCGTGATGGCCTTCACACCGCCAAAGCGCAGCGTAACGTTCTCGACGTTGAGCAACTCCTCGCCCGGGGCGATGGTCTTGAATTCCTTCATGGCTATGCCCCCCTCACGCCGCCTTGACCGCCGAAGCCGGGAAGGTCTTGGCATCCATGACCTTCACGCGTCCCTCGATCTTGCCCTTGCGTCCATCCTCGAAGGACACTTCGATCGAGATGTCGGCCATCTCGGAGCCATCGTAGAGCGCTTTGACCAGCGGGTCGTAGCGATCCGCGATAAAGCTGCGGCGAACCTTCTGCGTGCGGGTGAGTTCCCCGTCATCCGCATCCAGTTCCTTGGGCAGGATGAGGAAGCGATGCACCTGCGAGCGCGACATCATCGGTTCGTCGGCCAGCTGGCGGTTCACCTCGGCCACATGGCCCGCGATGATCTCATAGACCTGCGGATGACCGGCGAGTTCCTGATAGGAACCGTACGAGACGTTGTTGCGCTCCGCCCAGTTGCCCATCGCGGTCAGGTCAATGTTGATGAAGACGGTGACATTGTCTTCCGCCTGCCCGAAGGCCACGACCTCGCGGATATTGGGGAAGAACTTCAGCTTGTTCTCGATGTATTTCGGCGCGAACAGCGAGCCGTCCTTGAGCTTGCCCACGTCCTTGGCGCGATCGATGATCCTGAGCTGGCCGTCTTTTTCGAAGAAGCCCGCGTCACCGGTGCGCACATAGCCATCCGGCGTCATGGTTTCGGCCGTCTTCTCCGGCTCCTTGAAGTAGCCGACGAACTGCCCCGGCGACTTGTAAAGAACCTCACCGTCATCGGCGATCTTGATCTCGGTGTTCGGCGCTGCCGGGCCCACGCAATCGCAGCGCACGGCGTTGTCGGTCTGGCAGGTGACGTAGAGGAAGGCCTCTGTCTGCCCGTAGAGCTGCTTCAGGTTGATGCCGATCGAGCGATAGAACGCGAAGAGTTCCGGCCCCATGGCCTCACCGGCGGTATAGGCCACGCGCACGGTGGTGAAGCCGAGCACGTTCTTGAGCGGACCATAGATCAGCGCCTCGCCGAGCGCATAGTTGAGGCGCGCCAGCAGCGGCACGCTCTCGCCGTTGAGGATCTTCTCACCCCACTTCTTGGCCACGCCCATGTAGTAATGGAACAGACCACGCTTGAGCGCACCGGCATCTTCCATACGGATCATGATGCGGGTGAGCATGCCCTCATAGACACGCGGCGGCGCAAAAGCGAAGGTGGTGCCGACTTCGCGGCGGTCTTCCACCGCCGTTTCAGGGCTTTCCGGGCAGTTGATCGTGAAGCCCGCAATCATCGCCTGCGCATAGTTCAGATAATGGTCGCCCACCCAGGCCAGCGGCAGGTAAGCGATAACCTGATCGTCTTCGGTCAGCTTGTCGAACTTCACCGTGTCACGCGCCGCATTGATGCACCCCTGCGCCGAGAGCATGACGCCCTTGGAGCGACCGGTGGTGCCCGAAGTGTAAAGCATCACGGAAATATCCGAGCCCTTGCCCTCGCGGATCGCCGCTTCGAGACGGTTGAACGCCGCCGGGTCGGAGAGCGTCATCGCCTCGCCCTGCGAGATCACCTCGTCAATCGGCTGGAGGCGCGAATGATCGTAATCACGAAGGCCGCGCGGCTCATCGTAGAAGACCATCTGGATTGCAGCGAGGCGATCATCGACGGAGAGGATCTTGTCGACCTGTTCCTGATCCTGCACGCAGGCAAAGCGCACCTCGGCATGGTCGAGCACATAGGCCATCTCTTCGGCCACGGCATCGGCATACACCGGCACCGGTGTCGCCCCGACCATCTGCGCGGCCATGATCGACCAGTACAGTTTGGGCCGGTTCGTCCCGATGATCGCGATTTTCTCGCCGCGCTGCACGCCATGAGCCATCAGGCCCAACGCGTAGGAGCGTACGATGTGGGCAACCTCGGCCCAGGTCCATTCCCGCCAGATACCGAGATCCTTGTGGCGCATCGCGGGGCGGTTCGGACGAACACGCTCGTGATGCTGCAACCATTTCGGAAAAGTATCCAGGTTTGCGGTGACGTCTTGCGACACGCGCGCTCTCCCCAAGTCTGTTTCCACCGGCAGGGTCCGTTTTTTTTGGAGGACCCATTTCTTGAGGGCAACGTTCGCAGTTACCCCCCCGGATAGCAAGATAGGCCTTGACAGACATATGGAGTTTTTGCTTTTAAGCTCGGCGCGGAACGCTTTTTTCAGTCGTCCGCCCCTCCCCCAAAAGCTTTAAATCCCCTTAAACCTGCGTCTCCAGCGCGGCGAGCTTACGCCATTGGCGGGCGCTGTCGCCTGCCTGACACAGATTTCTTCTTATACCTTTGTCTAATTCTATTGAGGATCTGTCAGCGCGTCTCAACGACCGAGCTGGAACAGGTCACGCCAGTCCTTGATCGAGATGCCGCCGCGCTCCACCTGAAGAAGCCCGCGCCCCTCCAGAATCTTCAACGACTGGTTGGTGACCTGACGCGACAGGCCCGAGAGCAACCCGATCTCTTCCTGCGTAATGGCAATCTGCCGTCCAACCCCCGGATTCGTGCGCGGATTGAACAAAAGCGCCAGCGTATGCGCCACACGGCCCGTCGCATCGAGCATGCGATCATTCTCGACCTGCCCGATGAATTGCCCCAACCGCTCGTTGAACTGGCGCACGAGATAGCGGTTGAACCCCACCGAATGCTCCAGCAACCAGTTGAAGGTCGCGATATCCATGAGCATCAGACGTGATTCGCGTAAGGCCACGATGTCGTAGCGGCGCGCCTCGGACTTGAGCAGAGAGCCCTCGCCGAACCACGCGCCATTGGTGAGCCCCGCGAGCGAGACCTGCTTGCCCAGATCAGAGACGGTGGCGAGCTTGACCAGCCCCGTCACCACCCCCGCCCAGCTGTCGAAGCGGTCACCCTGATGGCAGATATAGGCACCCTTGCCGTAGGTTTTCTCTGAAATGCCCTTGCGCGCGCGTTCGCGCTCTTCATCGGTCAGATCATGCGACCAAACGGCGACCTGTTTCAGCGTATCCAGAGAAATCACGACACAGCACCCCTGCCCCGCCGCAAGAACGCGGGGGGCATTCTTATCGCCCCGCGTTCCGGCTCATGCAAGTTCATCCAATGGTGAATTACTCCGCAGCCTGACGAACCGGCGGGTTCTCGAGCTGCCCGAGCAGAAGACGCGCCTGCGCATCCGCGTTCTGGGCGTTTTTGGCGCGCACCGGACCATAGCCTCGAATCGTGAGGGGCAGCTCGGCAAGCTGCGTGACCACCGCAAGGTTGCCCGCATCAAGCTTGGGCAGAAGCGCATCGATCTGCGCCATGAAGGCGGCGATGCGGGCGCGCTCGTCACGCCGTTCGGCGCTATGACCAAAGGGATCGAAGGCGGTGCCGCGCAGCCCCTTGAGTTTCGCCAGCACCCTGAGCGCGCGCATCATCCACGGCCCATAGGTGATCTTGGCGGGGCGGCCGGTCGCCGGGTTTTCGCGTGCCAGCAGCGGCGGCGCGAGATGGAAGGAGAGCGTCAGGTTCTCGCCCTCGAAGGCATCCTTCAGCGCCGCCATAAAGGTTCCATCGGTGTAAAGGCGCGCCACCTCGTATTCGTCCTTATAGGCCATCAGCTTGAAGAGGCTTTTCGCCACGGCTGTCGTCAGCGCTTCGGAGCCCGGCTGCACGGCATGCTCCTTGGCACGAACCTTGGTGATGAAATCCGCATAGCGCTGCGCATAAGCCGCATCCTGATAGCCCTTGAGGAACTGGATGCGCCGCGCGATCACCTCCTCCAGCGTCTGGGACACCTGATGCCCGGCATCATGATCCGCCCCGGCCAGAATCTGCTCGCCAAGGCTTGGCTCCAGCGCGACCGCGCGTCCCCAGCGGAAGGCATCGCGGTTCATGACAACGGCTTCCCCGTTGAGGCGAATCGCCTCCTCGATGGAAACCGCATGCAGCGGCACCGCCCCCTTCTGATAGGCATAGCCGAGCAGGAACAGGTTGGCCGCAATCGACTGCCCGAAGAGGGTGGTTGCGAGCTTGGTCGCATCGAGGAAATGCGCGTTGCTGGTTCCATCAGGACTAGCACCGGCTGCATCCCCAATCGCTTTCTTCAGGCGCGCATTAGGCAGCGAGAAATCCGGATTGCGGGTAAAGTCACCCGGCAGAACCTCTGTGGTATTCACCACAAAGGTCGTGCACTCGCCGTTTTGAAGACCGGACTTGGCGCTTGCCAGCACCTTCTTGGAGCCGGAAACAACCAGATCACAGCCCAGTACGAGGTCTGCCATGCCGGCGCCGACGCGAATGGCGTGGATATCCTCCGGCGTCTTGGCAAGGCGCACATGCGAGAACACCGCGCCGCCCTTCTGCGCGAGGCCCGCCATGTCGATCATGCCGCAGCCACGCCCTTCAAGATGCGCCGCCATGCCGAGGATCGCCCCGATGGTGACAACGCCCGTGCCGCCGATGCCGGTGACGATGCAGGCCCACGGGGCTTCATCAAGGCTGGGGACCTTCGGCTCGGTCAGCTTGGGCAGTTCCAGCCCCTTGGCCGAACCCGCCTTCTTGCGCGGTTTGGCGCCAGAGAGGGAAACGAAGCTGGGGCAGAAGCCTTCGACGCAGGAGAAATCCTTGTTGCAGGAGGATTGGTCGATGCGCCGCTTGCGCCCGAACTCGGTTTCCACCGGCTGCACCGAGACGCAGTTGGACTGCACGCCGCAATCCCCACAGCCCTCGCAGACCAACTCATTGATGAAGATGCGGCGATCCGGGTCCGGGTAAAGCCCGCGCTTGCGGCGGCGACGCTTCTCGGCGGCGCAGGTCTGATCATAGATCATGACCGTGACACCCTCGGTGCCCGCCAGTTCCTTCTGAACCAGCATGAGTTCAGAGCGATGGTGGAAGCTCACGCCGGCGGGCCAGGAATATTCCGGCCCGTATTTGTCGGGTTCATCGGAGACCACCGCGATGCGGGCAACGCCCTCGGCGCGCACCTGCCGGGCAATCATGTCGGGCGTGAGGTTCCCCTCGTGATGCTGCCCGCCGGTCATGGCCACAGCATCGTTGAAGAGGATCTTGTAGGTGACGTTGGTTTTGGTGGCGATGGCCCAGCGCAGCGCCAGCACGCCGGAGTGATTATAGGTGCCATCGCCGAGATTCTGGAACACGTGGTTGCGGGTCGAGAACGGGCTTTCGCCGATCCAGTTGGCACCCTCGCCGCCCATCTGGGTGAAGCCCTCGGTCTCGCGGTCCATCCACTGCACCATGTAGTGGCAGCCGATGCCCGCATAGGCGCGCGAGCCTTCCGGCACCTTGGTAGAGGAATTGTGCGGGCAGCCAGAGCAGAAATAGGGCGTGCGCGATGCAATATCCGGCACCACGGTGAGCTTGCCCTGCGCGGCGCGGATGCGGTTTAGGCGCGCTTCCAGCCCCGGCTCCTTCTGGTGCTGAAGCAGCCGCTCGCCAATCGCCAGCGCGATGTCATTGGGGTCGAGCGCGCCTTTGACGGGGAAGAGCCAAGCGCCCTTCTCGTCCTTCTTGCCGATGACCACCGGCTGGTGCTCCCAGCCGTAAAGCTCCTCGCGCACCTGCACTTCGATGAGAGAGCGCTTCTCCTCCACCACCATCAGCAGGTCGATGTCGCGCGCGAAATCCTTGAGGTGCTCCGGGTCCACCGGCCATGGGGACGCCAGCTTGAGCAGCTTGAGTCCGAAGCGATCAGCCTCGGCCTCATCAATGCCGAGCATCTCCAAGGCCTGCATCACATCGAGATAATTTTTCCCCACTGTGATGATGCCGAGCTTCGGTTTCGCGCCGCCGGAGAAGATGAGTTTATCCAGCCCGTTGGCGCGGAAATAGGCCAGTACCGCCGCGCGCTTGTGCTCGTGCAGGCGCTCCTCCTGCGCGAGGAAACTATCGCCCCGGCGGATATTCAGCCCACCCGGCGGCATCTCGAAATCGTTCGGTATAGCAATGGAGACGCGGTCGATACGCCCATCGACCGAAGCAGTCGATTCCACATTGTCTTTGACGCCCTTGAGCGCCACCCAGACCCCGGCATAACGGCTGAGCGCAAAGGCGTGCAGGCCGAAATCGAGAATCTCCTGCACCCCGGCAGGGTTGAGGATCGGGATCATCGTGTCGATGAAGTTGAACTCGGTCTGATGCGCGTTGGTGGAGCTTTCGGCCGTGTGGTCATCGCCCGAGAGGCACACCACACCGCCAAATTTGCTGGTGCCCGCCATATTGGCGTGGCGGAACACATCGCCGGTGCGATCGACCCCCGGCCCCTTGCCATACCAGAGCGCGAAGACGCCCTGATGCTTGCCCTCCCCGCGCAGTTCCGCCTGCTGCGTGCCCCAGCAGGCCGTGGCGGCCAGATCCTCATTCAGCCCCGGCTGGAAGACAATCTGATGGCGCTGCAACTGCTTGCCGGCCTTGAACATCTGCTGATCAAGCCCGCCCAAGGGGGAGCCGCGATAGCCCGAAACAAAGCCTGCGGTGTCGATGCCGGCGCGGCGGTCGCGCTCCTGCTGCATCATAAGAAGGCGGACAATCGCCTGCGTGCCGGAGATGAAGATCTCCTCGGCGGCAAGATCGTATTTGTCGTCGAGCGCAACGGGGCGCAAGACGGTTGCCTGACCTGTCTTCTCCGATGCCGAGACCATGGTCATTCCTCCAGTTCGCTTCGCCTTCTCACTACATGATGCAGGGGGCGGATTAGGCGATGATATGTCAGCAATGCTGACATTTCTAGCAGCCTCAAGACGCAAAAGACGCAACAAGGTTGCGCTGATCCGCATGGCTTGGCAATCACGCTGCAAGCTGGTTGATCACCCCGCGCGGCGCTGCCCCAAATTTCGGCCCCAATTGCGTTGGAAAGATTTTCCAGCAAAAAACGCTGGCATTCATTTCACAGGTTGAGTCGTCATGCTGCGCCGCGTCGCCCAAGCCCTGCCTCTCGCCCTGCCTCTGAGCCTTGCCGCCACCGCTGCATCGGCGCATCCCCATGTCATCGTCAGTGTGAAAACCGTGGTGGTGGCCGATGCCTCCGGCACCATCAAGGCGCTGCGCCACGCCTGGACCTTCGATGAAGCCTTCTCGACCTTCTCGACCCAGGGGCTGGACAAGAACAAGGATGGTAAGCTCGATCGCGAGGAGCTGGCGGAGCTGGCCAAGGTGAACGTCGAATCCTTGAGCGAGTACGGCTATTTCACCGACATCAAGTCCGGCAAGACCAAGGCAGCCTTCGGCCCCGTGCAGGATTACTACCTGAGCCACGACGGCAAGGCTCTGACCCTGCATTATACCCTGCCGCTCGCGCCGGAAGCCGCGCAGAACCTGCGCGAAGCACGCCTGAGCGTGGATGACCCAAGCTATTTTGTGGCCTTTTCACTGGCGAGCGACACCCCTGTCAGCGTCGAAGGCCCGGCATGCAAGGCCAAGGTGAAAGCCCCCAAGGCGGAAACCACGCAGCGCCTCTCCCAGCTCTCCGAGGCTGATTTTGCCTCCGGCAAGCTGGGCAATGCCGATTGGTCGAGCAGCATCTCGTTCGAGTGTCCGTGAGCTTGCGCGTGTTTTCGACCTTGCGCATGCCGGTAACGCCACGCCGCCTCAGGCCTGCGCTGGCGGCATCCTTTGTGCTGTTCCCGCTCATCGCGCTGGCGCAAAGCCCGTTCGGCCCGCGCCCCGGCACGGCGGCACCGCCCCCCGCGAGCGGCATTGCCGCTTGGCTCCTTCAGAAGCAGGCGGAATTCCACCTCGCCCTCACCAAGGCGATCAGCGCTGTTGCGCAGGATTCGAGCGCCCTGCTCACCCTGCTGGGTCTCGCCTTTGCCTATGGTGTTGTGCATGCCGTCGGCCCCGGCCACGGCAAAGCGGTGATCGCGGCTTACCTTGTCTCCTCCGAGCGGGCCGCCCGACGCGGCATCGGGCTGGCGTTTGCCGCGGCCGGCGTGCAGGCGCTGATCGCGCTCGCCATCGTGCTGATCGTGGCCGTTGTTATGGGCGGCACAGGCAGGCAGATGGATGAGGCCGCCCATTGGGTGGGCCAGGCGGGCTATGCCATCATCATCGCGCTGGGGCTATACATTATCTGGCGCAAGGGCCGCGCACTGATCGGCACCGCCCCCGCCGATTGCGGGCCAGACTGCGGGCATGACCACGGCCCAGCGCCGGAAACAGCCACAACAGGGCAACTCGCGCTCACCGCCATCGGCGCGGGCATCCGCCCTTGCTCGGGGGCCATCATCCTGCTGGTCTTCGCGCTCTCGAAGGGCCTTTATCTAGCCGGGGCCGCGTCTGTCGCCGCCATGGCGCTGGGCACCGCGCTGGGCACATCCCTGTTCGCGCTGCTTGCCCTCAAGGCGAAGGCGCTGTCCCTGCGCTTCATTTCCGGCCGGGGACAGCTGGTCTCCAGACTGGTGCTGGGGGTGGAAATGCTGGCCGGGTTGGCACTGGCGGCTTTGGGCGTCCTGTTGTTTACCGGGGCCATGGCCACACCGAGTTGAGGCGAGCCCGTTGCATTCCCACGCCGATCCCGCTAGCGAGAACACAAGACAAGAGGTTCTGATATGGCCGAAAAGCGTTTCAACCGCGACAATGCCCTCACCGTGATCTGCGCCGCGATCCTCGTCGGCACCGAGATCATCGCCGCCGCGCTGGCGCTGGGCTGGGCTGTGGGCGGGCTGCTCGGCTGGGGCGCCGAGGTAACCTATGGCCTCATCGCGCTTTCGCTCGCGGGCGGCGTCTGGATGACCTGGCGCTTCGTCGTCAACGCCGCCAAGGCCGAACCGCTTTACGAGTGATACGGCAAAACGCGTAACCCGCCGCTCTTGCTGCGCAGCAGATGTTACAATATAACATCTGCATGACCCCTGCTGCTGCCGCCCCCGTCCACAACCATCATGAGCATGATCATGCACATCATGATCATGCGCATCACCATGCGCCGGCTGCGGCCCCTGTCCCGGCAGGATTTTCACTGATCGCACTGTCCGCATCGGCGCGTCTGGCGCTTGCGCTGCCGCCGATCGCGGCGCTTTGGCTTCTCACCGCTTGGGCGCTCGGCAATGGCTGACGCGGCCCTCACACTCCATGATGTCACGCTGGGGTATGATCGCCACCCAGCCGTGCACCACCTCTCCGGTACGGTAGAGAAGGGAGACCTTCTCGCCATCGTCGGGCCGAACGGGGGCGGAAAATCCACGCTTCTCAAAGGCATTGCAGGTCGGCTGCGTCCGCTCTCCGGCAGCATCCGGCACGGCGCGAAGCCCCTCGCCTACATGCCCCAGGTCGCAGATCTGAGCCGGGATTTTCCCGTTTCGGTGCTCGATCTTGCGCTGACGGGCCTTTGTCCGCGCCGCGGTCTTTTCGGTGGCATCTCGAAAGAGGATCGCGAGCGCGCCCGTACCGCACTGGAGCGTGTCGGCCTGACAGGGTTTGAAAGCCGCGCCATCCGCACGCTCTCGGGCGGGCAGCTCCAGCGCCTGCTGTTTGCACGCCTGATGCTTCAGGATGCGCCGCTCATCCTGCTCGATGAGCCCTTCACCGCCATTGACGCCCGCACCATCGAGGATCTTCTCCACATCATGGCCCATTGGCATGCCGAGGGTCGCACCGTGGTTGCCGTGCTCCATGATCTGGTGCTGGTGCGCGATCACTTCCCCAAGACGCTGCTCCTTGCGCGGGATCCGCTGGGCTGGGGTGCAACCCGCGATGTGCTGAGCGAAGCCAACCTCGCCCGCGCCCGCCAGATGGCCGAAGCCTTCGACCGCTTCGCCGCCGAATGCGGCCGCATCACCAAGGCGGTGGCGTGATGTCGCCCTACGATCTGCTGCTCGCCCCCTTTATCGAATATCCCTTCATGAAGCGCGCGCTGGTGGGTGGGCTGGCGATCTCACTGGGCGCGGCCCCCATCGGCGTCTTCCTGATGCTGCGGCGCATGTCGCTCATCGGCGATGCCATGGCCCATGCCATCCTCCCCGGCGCGGCCCTCGGCTTTCTGGTCGGCGGCCTGTCGCTGGGCGCGATGACATTGGGGGGCATGGTCGCGGGGCTCACCGTCGCGCTGCTCTCGGGCGTTGTCGCGCGCTCCACGCTGGTCAAGGAAGATATGGCGCTGGCGGCCTTCTATCTGATGTCGCTGGCGCTGGGCGTCACGCTGGTCTCGGTCAGCAGCGCCAAGATCGATGTGCTGAGCTTCCTCTTCGGCTCCATCCTCGCGCTGGATGATGCCACCTTGCTGCTCATCGTTTCGGTCGCCAGCCTGACATTGGCCCTGCTGGCACTGGGCTATCGCGGCATCCTGCTCGAATGCCTCGATCCCGGCTTTGCCGCCGGCGTCTCACGCCATGGCCCGCTGTTTCATCTCGGCTTTCTCACGCTGGCAGTGCTCAATCTGGTTGCGGGTTTTCATGCGCTCGGCACCCTGCTCGTGGTGGGCATCATGATGCTGCCCGCCGGCACCGCGCGCCTTTGGTCGGATGATGTCTCCGGCATGATCGGCATCGCGATTCCCACCGCCATGAGCGCCAATATCCTCGGCCTCCTGCTGTCCTATCATTTCGGGCTGCCCTCCGGGCCTGCCATCATTCTGGTCGCCGGCGGCATCTATCTCGCCTCGCTGATCCTCGCCCCGCATGGGCTCATCCGCCCGCTGCTGCCCCAACGCCACCTCGAAGCCTGAACCGCCGGAAGGGAGTTCCGCCATGGCCTTGCTGCGCCTTGCTGCTGTTACGTTGTTACATTTTCTGGTGTTCGCCCTGCCGGCCCATGCCGCCCCGCTCAAGGTGGTCGCCTCGTTCTCGATTCTGGGCGATATGGCCAAGCGCGTGGCCGGGCCGGACGCCACCATCACCACGCTGGTGGGGCCGGGCGCAGATGCCCATGTCTATCGCGCCACCCCGCAGGATGCCAAAGCGGTAAAGGAGGCCGATCTTGTCCTCGTCAATGGCCTCGGCTTCGAAGGCTTCATGGAACGCCTCATCAAAAGCTCCGGCACCAAGGCGGTGGTTGTGGTCGCAACCAGCAAGGTCAAGACGCTGCAAGCCGCGGCCGATGAGGGCCGGGGGCATAGCCATTCCCACTCTCACGCCGGAGACCACGGCAAAACAGACCCGCACGCCTGGCAGTCGATTGACGCCGCCAAAGCCTATGTCGCCAATATCCGTGACGGTCTGGCCAAAGCCGACCCGGCCCATGCCGAAGGCTATGCCAGCCGCGCCGCGACATATATCGGCGAGCTGGAAGCGCTCAAGGCTGAAATGGAGGCAACCTTTGCCCCCATCAGCCGTGACAAGCGCGTCATCGTGACCTCGCATGATGCGCTGGCCTACTTCGGGCGCGATTTCGGCTTCGACCTGCACCCCATTCAGGGCCTTTCGACCGATGCGGAACCCAGCGCCAAGGATGTCGCGCGCATTGTGCGCCTCTCGAAGGGCAAGAAAGCGCGGGCCATCTTCGTGGAAAGCATCAAGACCCCGAAGCTCGCCGAGCAGATTGCCCGCGAGACCGGCGCGAAACTGGGCGGCATGCTTTTTTCCGACACGCTCTCCGATGAAAAAGGCGAAGCGCCGACCTATATCGCCATGATGCGCCACAACGCGCGCACCATTGCCGCCGCGTTGAAGGACTGAACGTTTTTCCCTTGAAGCCGCTCCCGCTTTTCGATTTCTAGGGCGGCAGCGCTTCGCAAGAGGTACCCATGCTCGACACACCCGAGAAAATTCCCGTCACCGTGCTCACCGGCTACCTCGGTGCCGGCAAGACCACCTTGCTCAACCGCATCCTGAGCGAGAACCACGGCAAGAAATACGCCGTGATCGTCAACGAGTTCGGCGAAATCGGCATCGACAACGATCTCGTCGTCGGCGCCGATGAGGAAGTCTTCCAGATGAACAACGGATGCATCTGCTGCACCGTGCGCGGCGACCTCATCCGCATCATCGAGAACCTGATGAAGCGCAAGGGCCGCTTCGACGCGATCATCGTCGAAACCACCGGCCTTGCCGACCCCGCGCCTGTGGCGCAGACCTTCTTCGTCGATCAGGATGTGCAGGCCAAATCGCGCCTGGATGCGGTTGTCACGGTGGCCGATGCCAAGTGGCTGGCCGCGCGCCTGAAAGATGCGCCCGAAGCCAAGAACCAGATCGCCTTTGCGGACGTGATCCTGCTCAACAAAACAGATCTCGTCACCCCGGCGGAGCTGGCGGCGGTTGAGGCACGCATCCGCGCCATCAACCCCTATGCGACCCTGCACAAAACAACCAAATGCGCGATCGAGCTGGAGAAAGTGCTGGACCGCGGCGCCTTCGATCTCGACCGGATTCTGGAGATCGAACCCGCTTTCCTCACCGGTGACGATCATCACCACCACGATCATGATCATGACTGCGGCCCCGGTTGTACGCATGAGAGCCACGCCCACCATGATCACCATCTGCATGGCCACCATGACGAGGAGATCAAGTCGGTCTCCATCGCGCATGACGGTGACATCGACCCGGAAAAATTCATGCCGTGGATCAATGATCTCGTGCAGGTGGAAGGGCCGAACATCCTGCGCTCCAAGGGCATCCTGAGCTTCAGGAACGAGCCGAAGCGCTTCGTCTTCCAGGGCGTGCACCAGATCCTCGATGGGGATGTGCAGCGCGAATGGAAGCCGGACGAAAAGCGCGTCTCGCGCATCGTCTTCATCGGCCGTGAGCTGAATGAAAAAGCCCTGCGCGAAGGCTTTCTGGGCTGCGTTGCCAAATGAGCGCCTCTGCCGCCCCGATGCAATCGCTGAGCGACCGCGTGCAGCCCTACACCTTTCCTGAACACGTGCTGCGGGCCGGGTTCATGGGGCTGGTGCCCTTCTTCGTCCTCACCGATGGTGCGGTGATGCTGGGCGAGGAACCGGTGGAGCATCGCCCCCATGGCGGCGCGGGCATCCTCTGCGCCCTCTCGGATGGCCAGCGGCTGGTGACGGGCGGCGAGGACGGGAAGGTGGTTGAAACGCTCCCCGACGGCACCGCAAAGGTGCTGGCGGAGGAGAAGGGGCGCTGGGTGGAAACGCTTGCGCTGGGACCGGATGGCGCGGTGGCGTTTGCTGTCGGCAAAAAGGTTGTGGCGCGTGACGGCAAGGGCAAAATGCGTGACTGGAGCGCGCCTTCCACGCCGCAGGGGCTGGCTTTCGCGCCCAAGGGCTATCGCCTCGCCATCTCCCATATCGACGGCGCGAGCCTCTGGTTTGCCGCAACCGACGCCGCCCCGGAAAAATACGAGTGGAAGGGCCCGCATCTCGATGTGACCTTCTCGCCCGACAATCGCTTCCTGGTCACCTCGATGCAGGAGAACCAGCTCCACGGCTGGACGGTACAGGACAAGCGCCACATGCGCATGTCGGGCTATCCGGCCAAGACGCGCTCGTTCTCGTGGTCGCATGACGGGTTGTGGCTCGCCACTTCCGGCGCGGAAGCCGCCATCATCTGGCCCTTCGCGAAGGATGGCCCCACCGGCAAGGCCCCGCGCGAATGCGGGGTGCGCCCCGCCAAGGTGACGCAGGTGGCCTTCCACCCCAAGGCGCTGGTGCTCGCCATCGGCTATGAGGATGGCTTTATCATGCTGGTGCGCCTGACGGACAACGCGGAGCTGCTCGCCCGCACGCCGGGCGAGGATCGCAAACCCGTGACGACAATGGCGTGGGACGCGCCGGGCAAGCACCTGATCTTCGGGCTGGAAAACGGCGAGGCGGGGCTGCTCGCCCTGCCGATGTAAGCCCATGCCGCGAAAAAGTGGCATCCGGTTTTTCGATTCAAGGCATGGGCAATGAATTGAAAATGGCCCTGTTCAAGAACCCTTTCCGCAAGAAGCCCGATGCGGCAGCGGATACCGCGCGCGCCAATATCCGGGCTTGGGCAGAAGAGGTGCTCGGTAGCCCCGAGGGGCTGGCGTTGACGATTTCGGAAGTCGAATGCCCCGACCCTGCCTGCCCCGGCTTTGAAACCTTCATCCTTGTGATGCGCGAGGGCGAGGCGACACAGGCCGTGAAGGTGAAAAAGCCGCTTGCCGAAGTGAGCGAGGCCGATGTGCGCGAGGCACTGAAGTTCCTATAAAAAGGCCGGTTTCCCGGCCTTTGATCATTTCACATCAATACCTTGCAGGGCCATACACTGCTTGTAAGCGGCTGTGCCCTGCTTATGGCCCTTGCTTTCGCAGTGACGCCGCGCCCTGGACGACCCCTTCACACTAGACTTGCCGGGATCTTTCCAGCCCGCAGCATAAGCATCGGACGCCGCAAAGGACGCCGGAACGACAAACAGCCCGAAGACCAAGCCTCCAAGCAACAAGATTTTTTTCATTTTGTATCCTCCCGTGCTTCTTCCCATTGAAGAAGCACGGACAAGGAATACTTTCCAGAAGCCGGTGTCAACGCACCGCTAGGCATCCCCTTCGGGGGCGCCAGCCTTACCCCTGCACAAGCACGTTGCGGAACTGCCACGGATCGTTGCGGTCCACATTCTCGGGGAACAGCTTCTCGCGGTCCGCCAGCGGGTTCCAATCGGTGTAGAAGCCGTTGACCGGGCCGAGGTAGGGCATCTGCACTTCAAGGCAGCGCTTGTAGTCCATCTCGTCCGCCTCGACGATGCCCGCCTCCGGGTTCTCCAGCGCCCAGACCATGCCCGCGAGCACCGCCGAGGTCACCTGCATGCCGGTGGCATTCTGGTAGGGGGCGATACGGCGCGTCTCTTCAATCGAGAGCTGCGAGCCGTACCAATAGGCGTTCTTGGCGTGGCCATAGACCAGCACGCCGAGTTCATCGATGCCGTCGACGATCTCGTTCTCATCCAGAATGTGGTGCTTGGGCTGGATATGCCCGCCGTTGCCGAACAGCTCGTGGAGCGAGAGCACGGCATCGTTCGCCGGGTGATAAGCGTAATGGCAAGTGGGGCGGAAGGTCGCGTTCCCCGCGCCATCCCGCACGGTGTAGTAATCCGCAATCGAGATGCTCTCGTTGTGGGTCACGAGGAAGCCATACTGCGCGCCGAGCGTGGGGCACCATGTGCGCACGCGGGTGTTCGCGCCGGGCTGGAGCAGGTAGATCGCCGCGCCGCAGCCAGTCTCGTGCTTGCGCCCGTTCTCCGGCATCCAGGCCTCATGCGTGCCCCAGCCGAGTTCGGCCGGCTGCATGCCTTCGGACAGGAACCCTTCGACCGACCAGGTGTTGACGAACACATTGAACGGCTTGGCCGTTTTCGCGCGCTGGGTATCGCGCTCGGCGATATGCACGCCCTTCACGCCCAGATCAGCCATGTATTTCGCCCAGCCCTCGCGGGTGGTGGGCTCCGGGGCGGTGTGGCCAACGTCCTTGGCAATGTTCACCAGCGCCTGCTTGAGGAACCAGCTCACCATGCCGGGGTTGGCGCCGCAGGTGGACACCGCCGTGGTGCCGCCCGGCTTGCGACGCTTGGCCGCCAGCAACGTCTCGCGCAGGGCATAGTTGGTGCGCGCAGCAGCGCCACCCGAATTGTCCCAGTAGAAGCCCAACCACGGCTCGACAACGGTGTCGATGTAGAGCGAGCCGATCTCGCGGCAGTACTCCATGATATCGACCGAGGAGGTATCGACCGAGAGGTTCACACAGAAGCCCTGCCCGCCGCCATTGGTGAGCAGCGGTCCCAGCAGATCCTTGTAGTTATCCTTGGTGACCGCCGCCTGAATGTAGCGGATGCCGCGCTCGTCGAGCAGCTTGCGATCGGTATCAACCGGATCGACCACCACCATGCGCGATTTGTCGAATTTGAAATGACGTTCGATGAGCGGCAAAGTCCCGCGACCGATCGAGCCGAAGCCGATCATCACGATAGGGCCGGAAATCGTGGCGTAAACAGGCCAGTTGCTCATCGCTTTGGCATCCTTTCACAACAAAAAATCACGCGCGTCTTTTGGTTGGCGCGCGTGACAAGGTCAAGACATCCTTGGGTTTTCAGGCGGCTTTACGCAGCTTCCTGTTGACCGCCGCCCGCAGCGGAACAGCACCGGTCGCCCGAACGCGGCCTGAAGCCGAGGCCAAAGCCCCCTGCTCCAGCTCCAGCCCAAGGAAACGCTCGTTCTCCACCGGCCCCGGCATGACAAGGCGGCGGGTGTGGCGCTGGCTGAACCCCCAACGCGCATAATAGGGCGCATCCCCCACAAGGATCACGGCCTTGTGGCCCAGAGCCTGGGCGACCAACAGACCATGCTCCATCAGCATGGAGCCGAAGCCCTGCCCCTTGAGCATAGGCTCGACCGCCAGCGGGCCCAGCATCAGCGCCGGCACACCGCCGGCATCCACATGCCAGAAGCGCAGCGTGCCCAGAACGCGGTCCCCGCCGCGCAGCACGAAGGCGAGCTCCTGCGCCGGCAGACGCCCCTCGCGCAGACGTTCACAGGTCTTCTGGTGGCGGGTTGGCCCGAAGGCACGGTCCAGAAGCGCCTCGCGCTCGGCCACATCGAAGAGTTTCTCGGTTTCAATACGGATCATGGCGGTTCTCCCCAACGCTCAAGTTGGCCAAGAGAACCCTCGCACCATGAGGCAAGCCTCACGCCGGACGGGAGATTATGCGGGAAAACCCGCGCGCTTGGCGCGCGGGAACACCAATCAGGCAACAGCCTCAGATGACGATCTGACGCAGGCCGGACATGCCGTTGAAGTTCTGAGAGGAATAGGTTGTCGTGTACGCCCCGGTGCCTTCGATCAGCACCTTGTCGCCGATCTCGAGGCTGAAGGGGAGCCAGTACGGGTCCTTCTCATACATCACGTCAACGCTGTCGCAGGTCGGGCCGGCGAGCACGCAGGGGATCTTCTCGTCGCCATCACGCTCGGTGAGGATCGGATAGCGGATCGCCTCATCCATGGTCTCGGCGAGGCCATGGAACTTGCCGATATCGAGGTAGACCCAACGGATATCCGCCGGATCGTCCGACTTCTTCGAGACGAGCACGACCTCGGCCTCGATGATGCCGGCGTTGCCGACCATGCCACGACCCGGCTCGATGATCGTCTCCGGAAGACGGTTGCCAAAATGCGCGCGCAGCGAATCCGAGATGGCGCGGCCATAGGCCTGCACCGCCGGAATGTCCTTCAGGTACTTCGTCGGGAAGCCCCCGCCGAGGTTAACCATCGAGAGCGTGATGCCGCGCTCAGCCATCTCGCGGAAGATCGAGGCGGCCGAAGCGAGCGCGGTGTTCCATACCAGCGGGTTGCGCTGCTGCGAACCGACATGGAAAGAGACACCATGCGCAACCAGCCCGAGGCGATGGGCCTGCTCCAGCACGCGCGGCGCCATTTCCGGCACGCAGCCGAACTTGCGCGAGAGCGGCCATTCGGCATCGGCACCGTCGCACAGGATGCGGCAGAACACCTTCGATCCCGGAGCAGCCCGCGCGATCTTCTCGACCTCGGCTTCGCAATCCACCGCATAGAGACGCACGCCACGCTCATAGGCACGCGCGATATCGCGTTCCTTCTTGATGGTGTTGCCGAAGGAGATGCGATCCGCGGTGGCGCCCGCCGCCAGCGCCATCTCGATTTCGCCGATGGAGGCGCAATCGAAGCAGGAGCCGAGCGTGTTGAGCAGCTCGAGGATTTCCGGGGCCGGGTTCGCCTTCACGGCATAGAACACACGGCTGTCCGGCATGGCCTTGGTGAAGGCAATGTAGTTGTCGCGCACAACCGAAAGGTCGATGACAAGGCAGGGGCCTTCATCACGGCGGGTGCGGAGGAATTCGCGAATACGATCAGTCATGGCAGCATCCCCTTCACGCGGGGGTTTTTCCCGCATTGGCGATGAACGTGGAGGGAAGCAAAAGCCCTTCGTCCCGCGCGGTGGAGGCGCGACACGCTGAACTGCTGCATCCCGCGCCGCGCGAACCCCGGAGAGGGGCCGTTACGGCAGTGACGCTGCGCCGTCGGCAAAACCGCGACCAGAGATGCGACGCATCCCGGCGTTGGAAGAGCCATCGTTTGGAAGGGATGATCCCCACCGCACGCCCGGCAAGATGGACAAGCCTCTTCAGTTCGCCGGACTTGGAACCCGGCTGAGACCAAAAAAGCCCGCTCCGTCGTTGCTTTGAGCTGCGTCACCCGCTTCGGGCGGGGCCGCCGGTTTTCGCCTCCGGCTGCTGGTCCGTTCTTCAGGGTAGAGGCGGAGAGCCTCTCCCCAACGACTGGCGCTTATCCGGCCTCTTGTCCGGAGATTCGCCGACCAGCACGCAACCACAGGCACGTGCGAAATTGGGCAAGGCGTATGTATGCCCAACGCCCCCCCGATGCAACAAAAAATCGCCCCCCGGCCCATGAATTTTTTATGACGAAATTCACGTTGAGGACCAATCAGTTAACTCGCACTCAGAAATGGGCTACCCGCGCGAAATCCTGAGCGCATTCAAAGCCACCGACAGCGATGAGCAGGCCATGGCCGCCCCCGCGATGGCAGGCGAGAGTTTGCCCGCAAAAGCCAGCGGCACCGCGATGCCATTGAAAAGAAACGCGAGGATGAGGTTTTCGCGGATCCCGGCGCGCGTGCGCCGCGCGATGCGCACGAAATCCGCCACCAGTTTGGGGTCGGGCCGGGCGAGAATCACCGAGGCCGCGCCCTTGGCGACCTCCGTGCCCGAACCCATGGCGATTCCCACCTGCGCCGCGCGCAAGGCGGGACCATCATTCAACCCATCGCCCACGAAACCCAGCACCGCACCGGATTTGACCAGCCCTTCCAGCGCCGCCAGCTTGTCCTCGGGCTTGAGGCCCCCGCGCGCATCCGCAATGCCGAGCCACGCCGCCACCGGACCAACCACGGCATCGCGATCCCCCGAAAGCATAACCGGCACGACCCCCTCCGCCTTGAGAGCCGCAATCGCCTCCGCAGCCGTGGCGCGCAGCGGATCGCCGAGCACGAAAACCGCCCGCGCAGCGCCATCCACACTCAGGTAGCTCGCAGGTCGCGCACGCTCCTCATCGCTCAATTCCGATTCAAGGGCGATGAAGCCCGCCTCATCCCCGGCAAAAACCTTGGAACCCAGCCTGAGCGAAGCGCCTTCATGCTGGCCGGAAAGCCCTGCCCCGGCCTGCGCGGCAAAACCCTCGACCGCATCACGAAAAACACCCTGCGCTTTCGCCGCCTGCACGATGGCACCATCCAGCGGATGATCGGAATGCGCGGCGAGGCGGCCCGCCGTTGAGAGCGCAGCCTCAGGCTCGGCACCCGCAATGCGCACCAAGGCGGGCTTGCCCTCGCTGAGCGTGCCTGTTTTGTCGAAGGCAACGTGAGTGAGACGCGCCCCGGCTTCCAGCGCCGCATGATCCGCCAGCAGAATGCCGCGCCGCGCAGCATTCGATGCCCCGGCCACCAGCGCAATCGGCGTCGCCAGCCCCAAGGCACAGGGGCAAGCGACCACCAGCACGGAGGTCGCGACAATCAGCGCACGCTCGAAGCCCGCCCCCTGCCAGATCCAGAACACGGCAGCCGCCACCGCAATCAGAATGATCACGGGGACAAAAACGCGCGAGATGCTGTCGGCCAGCGTCGCAGCCGGTGCGCTCTCCAGCCCCGCGTCCTCGATGAGCCGGGCAAGGCGCGCGAGACGCGTCTCGTCATTCACCCCGCTGGCTTTGACCACCACGCGCCCACCGGAAACGCCTGAGCCCGCGCGCACCGCATCCCCCACGCCGCGCGCCACGGGGAGGCTTTCGCCCGTGAGGCTGGATTCATCGAAAAAGGCATGGCCCTCGATAATCTCGCCGTCCACCGCCAGCACCGCGCCGGGCTTGGCGACGACCTTCATGCCGGGCCGCAGCGCCTCACGCCCGATCTCGCGGGTGGCATCCCCCTCGATAATCTCCACGCGCGGCGGAATGAGATCGGCCAGCGCGGAGAGCGCAGCACTTGCCTCGCGCTTGGCCACGCGCTCGATCAGCTTGCCGAGCAGCACGAAGGCGATCACCGCCACCGAGCCCTCGAAATAGAGCGGTGCGCCGTGATGCGCCGAACCGTTGAGCACATGCCAGAGCGAGAGCCCATAGGCCGTCACCGTGCCCAGCACCACCAGCACATCCATGTTAGACGTGCCGTCCCGCAGGGCGGCGAGGGCGCGCCCGTAGAACGGCCACGCACAATAAAGCTGTGAGACGCTCGCCAGAAGCAGCTGGGTCGAGGGCGCAATCAAATGGCCATGCGCGCCCGAGAAAACCTCAACACCCATGGCGATCATGAAGGGAGTGGCGATCATCAAGGCAATGAGCGCCCGCACCTGCAAACGGCGCTGCTCGGCCTTGAGGGCTGTGGCGCGCGCATCCCGCATCGCGCGGCGCTCTTCAAGGCTGCCGCCCTGCGCATAGCCGTGATAGCCCGCCCCTTCGATCGCTTTGAGCGCGGCAGCGGTCGCGGCATTCGCCGTCACGCCCGCAGCAGGCACGATGGCGACCCGGTCCTGCCCCAGATCGACATGTGCCTCACCGATTTCCGGCCGGTTGCGCAGCACTTTTTCGATGCGTGCGGCGCAAGCCGCGCAGGTCATTCCGGAAATATCGATGGCAATGCGCTGATGTGTCATGAAACCGGTCTTATTGGTCGGCTAGGGATCCGCCCTTGATGCACGACAAGGGAAGAGAAGCCACGTTTTCCCTTGCCGCCCGCGCAGCTCAACTCCATCCTAGGAGATAGGGAGTATTTCCGTGAAGTCACCCGCGCCCACCTCGCTCGGTTTCCAGATCACGCTTGCCGCGCGGCTCTACCGCACGCGCCTTGCCCGCGCGCTGGGTGAAATCGGCCTTTTTCCGGGGCAGGAGCAGGTTCTGCGCGCCCTTGGCACCGCGCCGGAGGGGTTGCGTATGGGCGATCTCGCCCGCGCCCTGCATGTGCGCCCCCCTACGCTCACCAAAACCATCCAGCGCCTGCAGTCCCAGGCGCTGATCGAGCGCAGTACCCTGAAGGAAGATGCCCGCGTCGTGCGCCTTGCGCTGACGGAAGCCGGCCATGAAAAGCTGGCGCTGGTCGTAAAAGCAGAGGATGCGCTGGAGGTGGAACTTTCCGGCATATTCAAATCCAAGGCAGGGGCGCGGCTGCGCAAGAGCCTGCGTCGCCTCTCCCGCCACCTTGCCCCCGCGACCCCTGTCGAGGAAGATGAACCCCTCGACGATTCAGACGAATGATCAGGACCGTGCCTTGACCGATTTCCCGACGCTGCTGCTCGCCCCACCCCTGCCGGTCGTCTCCGATGGCCTTTCCGCAAGGGTAAGTGTGCACAAGCTCTACGAGGCGGCAGACCCCGAAGCCGAGCTGGCGCGGATCGCCCCCACCATAAAGGCGGTCATCTCGGGCGCGAGCGCGCCGAAGGTGGATGCCGCGCTGCTCAAGCGCCTGCCGAACCTCAAGCTCGTGAGCAATTACGGGGTGGGCTACGACACCGTGGATACCGCCTACGCCAGCGAGAACGGCATCATCGTCACCCACACGCCCGATGTGTTGACCGATGAGGTGGCCGATCTCGCCATGGGTCTGCTGATCGCCACCGTGCGCCGCATTCCGCAGGCCGATCGTTACCTGCGGGCCGGCCATTGGGAGGATAAGCCCTTTCCGTTCTCCGCCTCGCTGCGCGAGAAGAGCATGGGCATTCTGGGCCTTGGCCGCATCGGCATGGCCATCGCCAAGCGCGCCGAAGCCTTCGGCCTCAAGCTGGCCTACCACTCCCGCACGCAAAAGCCGGATGCCCCCTGGCCCTATTACGCCTCACTGATCGAGATGGCGCGCGATGTCGATATTCTGATGGTCATCGCGCCGGGCGGCCCGCAGACCTATCACCTCGTCAACACGGAGGTGCTGCACGCGCTGGGTGCTTCAGGCACGCTGATCAATGTCGCGCGTGGCTCGCTGGTGGATGAGCAGGCTCTGACCACGGCCCTGCAAACCGGCACGCTGGGCGCGGCGGGTCTCGATGTCTTTGAGGATGAGCCGCGCGTATCGGAAACACTGCGCGGTCTCGATAACTGCGTGCTGCTGCCCCATGTCGGCTCGGCCTCGCATTACACGCGCAACAAGATGGGCCAGCTGGTGGTGGAGAATGTGCTGGCCATGGCAGAGGGCAAAGCCCCCCTGACCCCGGTGCCGGAAACGCCCTACAAGGGGTAAGCACAGGCGTGGCGCGCGCATCAGCGTTGTGGCCGGTCCAAGCCCGGCCGCAACACCTCACCCCCTGACCCCGGTGCCGGAAACGCCCTACAAGGGGTAAGCACAGGCGTGGCGCGCGCATCAGCGTTGTGGCCGGTCCAAGCCCGGCCGCAACACCTCACCCCCTGAACGCCTCCAGCCGCCGGATCTGCTGCCCATTGGCGTCAAAGTTCTCCGGCGCGAGCCAGCCTTCAAAGGCGGCTTTGAGACGCGGCCATTCGCTATCAATCATCGAGAACCAGGCGGTATCGCGGTTCTTGCCCTTCTGCACCATGTGCTGGCGAAACAAGCCTTCATAGGTGAAGCCGAAGCGCAGGGCCGCCCGCTTGGAAGGCTCGTTCTCGTTGTTGCACTTCCACTCGAAGCGCCGATACCCCAGATCTTCGAACACATGGCGTGCAAAGAGATAAAGCGCCTCCGTTGCAAGGCGGGTGCGCGCCATCGGCATCCCCCAGAGGATCGAACCGATCTCGATGACCCCGTTGGCAGCATCGATCCGCATGAAACACTGACGCCCGGTCACCGCCCCGCTCGCCTGATCGATGACCGCAAAATAGAGCGGATCGCTCTGCGCGCATTTGGCCGTGAACCAGGCGTGGAAGGCGCCCGCATCGCTCACGCCCTCAAACAGCCAGCGATGGCGCGCCTCGGCATCCCCCGCCATAGAGACCACAAACAGCGCCGCCTCATGGGCAGGGGAAAACGGTTCAAGGCGGCAGTAACGCCCGGCCAGGGTCTGTCGTTGCGGCAGCGGGCGCGCGGTCCATGTCGAAAGATCCATCAGGCGTTCTCCGGGCCGAGGCCCTTGGGCGGCACATACTCAACCTCAGCCCCCAGCTCCCGGCGGATCAACGCCGCAAGCGCTTCCCCTTCTGCAACGAATGCGGCATGCGCCTGCCGGCTCTCGAAACGGGAGGCGGGCGGATCATCCTCATCGAAGATCGAATCAAAGGTATCGGTCCAGTCCTCAAGCCGGTCCGCCAGCGCCTCGGAAAGGCCGATCTCCTCGGCATCGACCGGCCAGTAGCCGCCGTCCGCGGCATCGAACCGCCAGAGCCCGGATTGTCCCAGCCATTCCGGCATCAGCTTGAGTTTGAGCGGCTCGAAAGCGCCCCGCGATTTGCCCATGATGTCCTGATCTCCCGGTGTGAGGGCGGCAACAATGTCACCTGCCTGACATCCCGCCCCCTGCCCTGATCCTATCCTGCCACAAACGCTCGGCCAATCCGGCAAATGCCATGCGCTGGGGGGAGCCGAAAGACCATAAGCCGCCCTGAAGAGGCGCACCATTCGCGGGGAGCGAAACGATGACGACCCATTTCGATGCGAGCGAAACCCGCGCGCAGGACCAGCGTGATGCCGCAGATCTGAGCGCGCTCCGGGCGCTGCTGTCAGAGGTGGCGAGCGCCGCACCGGGCCTGAAGCGCCAGCTCGAAGGCGTCGATATTGCCAGCCTCAAGACCCGCGACGATCTTGCCCGCATCCCCGTGCTGCGCAAATCCGACCTCGCGGCCCTGCAAAAGGCCGAGCCGCCGCTTGCGGGCCTGACCGGCGTTGCGCCGGGTCTGCTCAAGCGCATCCTGATCTCGCCCGGCCCGATCTTCGATGCGGAAGGCCATGGTTCGGACTGGTGGGGCACCGCGCGCGCGCTTTATGCAGCGGGCTTCCGCAAGGGCGAGGTCGTGCTCAACACCTTCGCCTATCACTTCACACCCGGTGGCCACATCATGGAGTCGGGTGCCCATGCGCTCGGCTGTGCCGTCATCCCCGCCGGTCCCGGCCAGACCGAGCAGCAGATCGAGGCGATCCATCTGCTCAAGCCTGCGGGTTATGTCGGCACGCCGGATTTCCTGAAAATCCTCATCGAAAAGGCGGCGGAAGCGGGCAAACCCGCGGGTTCCATCACCAAGGCGCTGGTATCCGGTGCGGCCTTCCCGCCCTCGCTGCAGGCTTGGGTGAAGGATCAGGGCGTGGATGCCTACCAGTGCTATGCCACGGCGGATCTGGGTGTGGTGGCCTACGAGACCGGCGCGCGCGCGGGCCTCGTGGTGAATGAGGGCATCATCGTCGAGATCGTCCGCCCCGGCACCAATGAGCCGGTGGCCGAGGGCGAGGTCGGCGAGATCGTCGTCACACGACTCAACAAGGAATATCCGCTGCTGCGTCTGGGCACCGGCGATCTCTCCAAGTTCCTGCCCGGCACCTCGCCCTGCGGGCGCACCAACCGCCGCCTTGCCGGCTGGCTGGGCCGCGCCGACCAGCGCACCAAGGTCAAGGGCATGTTCGTGGACCCCGCGCAGGTTGATGCTGTGGCGAAAAAGCACCCCGGCCTTGGTCGCCTGCGCCTCGTCGTCACGCGCGAGAACGAAGCGGATGAAATGACGCTCCATGTCGAAAGCACGGATGCGAGCATCGCCGATGCGATCGGGGCGAGCCTTAAGGCCGTCACCAACCTCAAGGGCAAGGTGAAGGTTGTCGCCCCCGGCTCGCTGCCGAATGACGGCAAGGTCATCTCGGATGAGAGGCCGGTTGGGTAAACCCGACATGGAGCCGTACTCGCGAAACATCGGGGCTTAACAAAATCGTGGCGCGCGGTATGTGAGGGGGCATGAGCACCAACGCCTCCGACACAGCCGCCGCTTTCCGCGCCATCCGCCTTCCCGAGGGGCATCCGCCTGTCAAGAAGGGCAAGGTGGGCGTGCTCCTGCTCAATCTCGGCACCCCCGATGCGACCGATTACTGGTCGATGCGTCGCTACCTGAAGCAGTTCCTCTCGGACCGCCGCGTCATCGAGGTGCCGCGCCTGATCTGGTGGCCGATCCTCAACCTGATCATCCTCACCACGCGCCCCGGCAAGAAGGGCAAGGATTACGCCTCGATCTGGAATAACGAGCGCAACGAAGGCCCCCTGAAGACCATTACGCGCGATCAGGCCGAAGGGCTTGCAGCCCGCCTCGCAAAAGCAAAATCAAGCGAAGTGGGAACCGGTTCGCGTGAAGATTTTGCGTCTGGCAATAATGCCTATGACAATGTCATTGTCGATTGGGCGATGCGCTACCAGAACCCTTCGACCGAGGCACGCATCAAGGCGCTGATGGCTGAGGGCTGCGATCGTATCCTGCTAGTGCCGCTCTATCCGCAATATGCAGCAGCCACCACCGCCACCGCCAATGACGAAGCCTTCCGCGCGCTGATGAAGATGCGCTGGCAGCCCTATGTGCGCATCGCCCCCGCTTACGCCGATGAGCCCGCCTATATCGAGGCGCTGGCCAAATCCGTGCGCGCGCATCTGGCAAGCCTCGATTGGGAGCCGGAAATCCTGCTCGCGACCTTCCACGGCATGCCGCAGAAGTATCTGGAACAGGGCGACCCCTACCACTGCGAATGCATGAAAACGGGCCGCCTCCTGCGTGAGGCGCTGGATTGGCCTGCCGAGCGCTACCGCATCACCTTCCAGTCGCGCTTCGGCAATGACCCGTGGCTCCAGCCCTACACGGATGAAACCGTCAAAGCACTCGCCGAGGGCGGCACCAAGCGGCTCGCCATGATCGCGCCGGGCTTTTCGGCCGATTGCCTTGAGACGCTGGAGGAACTCGACGTGGAAAATCGCGAGATCTTCGAGCACAACGGCGGCGAGAAGTTCTCTTATATCCCGGCGCTCAACGCTTCTCCGGAAGGCATCGACGTGATCGAAGCTGTGGTCCGGCGGGAATTGCAGGGCTGGGTTTAATACTCTTCACGACCCGGCAATAAATTCTGCTGCGCGCGCCTGCACGCCCTCGTCAAACAGGATGCGGCGGTGCCCCAGCCCCGGGGCGGCATGCAGCTGGACATGCGCCCCCACACCGGCCATGGCCTCCGCATCCGAAAACGGGATTTCCTTGTCGTCCGGCGCGTGGATCACCAGCGTCGGCTGGTGCAGGTCTTGCAGATAGGCGCTTCCGTTGAAGCTCTCCATCGGGCGCCCTGCCACCGCCAGCACTTCACCCTCGAAAGCGGCATGCGCCCGCTGCCCAAGGCCCAGCGTTTTCGAGAAAACGCGGCCATAGGGCTGCATGGCATTGGGCGCGGCAATCGTGACAATGCGCTCAACGCCCAGCTTGGGAAACAGCGGCACGCCCCCCGCTGCCGCAGCCAGCGCAACGGCACCGCCGAAAGAGTGTCCGATGATGCCCGCAAAGGCCTCCCCGCTCTCACGCGCCAGCGCACTCAGCGCCTCAATCGCCAGCGGAAAGTTGAGCCTGCGTCCGGAAGAGCCGCCATGGGCCGGTAGATCGATGGCCTGAACCTCATAGCCGCGCGCCACCAGCTTTTCGGCAAATCCTGCCATAAAAAGCCCCTGCCCGAGCCAGCCATGGACCAGCAGCACACGCCCGCGGGCCGGGCCTTCCGGCGCGAGGCGCGCAACACGAACGCTACCGCAGCCATGGGTCAAATGGCGATGTTCGGCCTGCGCGAAAATGGTCTTTGCCTTGGCCAGCGCCGGGTTCTTCTCATCGATCCGCGCATGCCCGAAGGGGGTGCAGAACAGATGGAAGGCCGCCCGCCCCACCGTGCGCGGCGCGATTCTACTCGAAAGGCGAACGACCGGGCGGATGACCTTGAGCGCAACCTGTGCCATGGTGATGGAGCCTTATGATTGTTCAACTTTGAACATTGTTCGTTCAAAACTGAACAATGTCAACCCCGCGTATCCGGGTCGATCCATGTCGAGTGCGCCTCCTCCGAAAATGCCGGGTCTGGAAAAGACCCCCTGGGCACGCCCGCGCTTCAAGAACTGGCTGGCGGTGGCACGCTGCCACGCGCTTTATGCGCAGCGCTTGCAACTCATCCTCGCCCCGCTTGGGTTGCGCATCGCGCAGTTCGATGTTCTCGCTAATCTTGTTTATGAGCCGGGCATGACGCAGCAGCGTCTGGCCGGAAAGCTCTTCGTGGGACGCTCGAACCTCTCCATGGCCCTCTCCGAAATGGAGAAGATGGGCTGGGTCCGCCGTGAGAGCGACCCGCAAGACAAGCGCATCCGCCGCCTGTTTCTCACTCCACAAGGGCAGGCCTTGGCGCTTCAGGCGCTGGAGGACGAATGCGTTCTTTTCGATGAAATGATGACGGCGCTCTCGGAAGAGGAGTGCAATGCGCTCGGCGATTCGATGCGCCGCCTGGGCGACTACCTGAAATCAGGCCTGCCACCGAAGGAAGGGTGAAACCGCAAGAGACCGTGACTTTGCACGCCACCCTCCCGCTTTTCCCCCTCAGGCAACCCCGATGCGCAGCAGATCGTGAATATGCACGATCCCCACGGCCTTGCCGCCGGAATCGCACACGAAAAGTGCCGTGATCTTGTTGCGGTTGAGCGCCTCAAGCGCCTCGACCGCCAATGTCTTCGGCGTCACCGTCTTGGGCGAGCGTGTCATCACACTGGCGACGGGACGGGTGATCAGATCCGCCCCCATGTGACGCCGCAGATCGCCATCGGAGACGATGCCGACCAGCACGCCGGCATTATTGACCACAGCCACGCAGCCAAAGCCATGCGAGGTCATCTCGACAATCGCCTCGCCCATGGTGGCGCCTTCGCTCACCAGCGGCAGCTCCTCGCCCTGATGCATGATGTCGCGCACGAAGCTGAGCTTGGCCCCCAGCTTGCCACCGGGGTGGAAGGTGCGGAATTCCTCGGGCGTAAAACCGCGCGCTTCCAGCAGCGCAACCGCGAGCGCATCCCCCAGCGTGATCTGCATGGTGGTGGAGGTGGTGGGGGCCAGCCCGTTCGGGCAGGCTTCCTCCACTTTGGGCAGCACGAGCGCGACATCGGCCTCGGTCGCGAGCGTGGAGTCGGGGTTCGAGGTGATCGCCACCAGCCCCACATTGAAGCGGCGCGAATAGGCGATGATATCGCTCAGCTCCGCCGTCTCGCCGGACCATGACAGCGCAAGAATCACATCCTCGTCACGAATCATGCCGAGATCGCCATGGCTGGCTTCGCCGGGGTGCACGAAATGCGCCGGGGTGCCGGTTGAGGCCATGGTTGCGGCGATCTTGCGCCCGACATGGCCGGATTTGCCCATGCCAGTGACGATGACACGCCCCTTGGCCGCCCCGATCTGCGCCACGGCACGGGCGAAAGGTTCGCCAAGGCCGTTGCCGATGGCGTGCGAGAGGGCTTCGAGGCCCGCAATCTCGGTCTTGATCGAACGCAGCGCGCTTTGCACCGCAGCTCCAGCCGCCTCACTCATTCAAAAGTCTCCGTGAGGGACGCCATGCTGGGGGCATAAAATGCCGCCTCGGCAAGAAAGCGTTAACCCTCCTTCTTTACTTCTCGATAACGGGCCGAGGGATCGGCCTGCCCTTCGTTCGCCAAACAGGACCACAGGATCCGGGAATCCAAGCCCCTTGACGCGCCGCTCTGATACGCCCTTCCGCCTCGAATGGATAGCCCGTCTTGGGCTGACGACGGCGCTCGGGCTTTTTCCGGCGCTTCTGGTAGGAAATTCCGCGCAATCCCAGGTGCTGGGCGATCAGACCCCCGGCACGCCCGGCGCTGTTGCGGGCGAGTTCCGCACCCGCCCGCTGGCCGTGCCGCCCCCGCGCCGCGAGGCGCCCTTCCGCGCCACCGATGTCGAGCAGGAGGGCGATGCCAGCGCCCGCTCCAAGCTCGGCCTGCGTCGCACCCCCAACACCACGGTCAAACGCCAGCTCGCCTCGGGCCAGACCCGTCCGGGGGGCTTCGCCGGGGCCTCTCCCACTGGTGGCGGCGTGCCCGGCGGCATGGCGCCCGCCCCCCGTTCCACCGATGCGCTCACCGGCACGCGGTTTTCCAACACGAGCCGGATGGCGACGGGCACCAATGCCCCGCCCGCACGCCCCTCCGTGCCGCAAACCATTGCGCCCGGCCTTGCGCCCAAGCCGATCTCGCCCCAACGCCGCGCCCCGCAGGAAGATGATCCCTATGCCTCGCTGGGCCTGCGCAGCGGCGGCATGATCTTCCGCCCCGGCATCGAGGTAGATGGTGGCTATGACACCAACCCCGCCCGCGCCAGCGGCACCAAGAAGGGCAGCACCTTCGTGCGCACCGAGGCCACGCTCGATGCAACCTCCGACTGGTCGGCCCATCGGCTCGATGTCGCCCTGCGCGGGGCCTACACCGGCTATTCCTCGGTCTCCTCCGCCAACCGCCCCGAAGGCGATGCGCGCATTGCCTTGCGGCTCGATGCCACGCGCGATCTGACGATCGAATCCGGCATAACCGCCCGCCTCGACACGGAGGCCGCCTCCTCGGTCAACCTGCCGGGCGGGGCCACCCGCCGCACGCCCTATTACAGCTACGGCGCAACCCTCGGGGCCACACAGCGCGTCGGCTATGCCAGCCTCAACCTGCGCTCCAGCATCGACCGTTACGACTTCGCCGATGTCACCACCGCCACCGGCTCCTCCAGCCAGCAGGCGCGCAATTACACTGCCTATGGCCTGCGCCTGCGCGGCGGCTATGAGGTGACACCGGGCATCACGCCCTTCGTCGAAGTGGGGGGCGATCGCCGCGTCCATGATCTAACGCGTGACGCCAACGGCTACGCCCGCGATTCCAACGGCCTCACCGCCCGCGTCGGCTCCACCGTGGAACTGGCCCGCACGCTCACCGGCGAGGCCTCCATCGGTTACACCGTGCGCGGCTATGAGGACCAGCGCCTGCGCACCATGCGCGCACCGCTGCTGGCCAGCGCACTGACATGGTCGATCTCGCCGCTCACCTCGCTCACGCTGCGCGCCGACAGCGACGTGACGGAAACGACCGTGGCGGGCTCGTCGGGCGCGCGCACCTATCGCGCCACGGCGGCGCTGAGCCATGCCTTCCTGCGCCACCTCACCGGCACCGCCACCCTCGGCATCGCACGGGCGGATTACGACGGCGTGACGCGCACCGAAACAACGCTGAACGGCGGGTTGCGCATGGAATACAAGTTCAACCGTTCGACGGCGCTGCGGGGCTCCTACACCTTCGAGAAGTTCCACGCCTCGACGCCGGGCAGCAACTACATCAGCCATGCCTTCATGGCGGGCCTGCGCTACACGCCATAAAAAAAGGCGCCCCAAGGCGCCTTTTTCAAGGTGAAGGCCAGGCCAATTTCAGCCCAGAATGTCCTTGATGACGGCGCGGAATTCCGGCGCGAGCTTCTCATCCGCCAACCCATAGGCGACGTTGGCGGCGAGAAAGCCGATCTTGGAACCGGTATCATAGACCTTGCCGTCAAAGCGCACGGCATAGAAGGGCTCCGCCTCCGCCAGCTTGAGCATGGAATCGGTCAGCTGGATTTCCCCGCCCGCACCGCGCTCCTGTGTGGCCAGCAGCTCGAAGATCTTGGGCTGAAGGATATAGCGACCCGAGATCGCAAGGTTGGACGGCGCGGTGCCCCTAGCAGGCTTTTCCACCATCGCCTTGATCTTGGCGACCTTGTCGGCCGAACCCGCGACATCCACGATGCCGTACTGATGGGTTTCATCATCACGCACCGGGTAAACGCCGATATGGTTGCCGCCCTTGGCCTCGTAGGCCTTGATCATCTCGGCCATGCAGCCGACCTTGCCATGGTGCAGCATGTCCGGCAGCAACAGCGCGAAGGGCTCGTCGCCCACGATATCGCGCGCGCACCACACCGCATGGCCAAGGCCCAGCGGCTCCTGCTGGCGGGTGAAGGAGGTGGCACCGGCAGCCGGGGTCTGCTGCTCCAGCTGGCGCAGTTCCACGGTCTTCCCGCGCGAGCGCAGCGTGGCTTCCAGCTCGAAGTGCTTGTCGAAGTGCTCTTCGATGACACCCTTGTTGCGCCCGGTGACGAAAACGAAGTGCTCGATGCCGGCGGCAATCGCCTCATCGACGACATGCTGGATCACGGGCCGGTCGACAACGGTCAGCATTTCCTTCGGCACCGCCTTGGTGGCGGGAAGGAAACGGGTGCCAAGACCCGCGACGGGAAAGACGGCCTTGCGAATACGCTTCATGGTCTGGTCCGTTCAATGGCGGGAGGCCCCGCAAAATACCGCGCTCCTGCGGCGTCTCTTACCTGCCGGGCGCAAGATTAACGCTCCTTGAACCGGATCAACCTAAAGGAATTATGGCAAATTTTCTCGAAAGGAATTCGGCATGGCCATTCTTGTCACGGGCGGTGCGGGCTACATCGGCTCCCACATGGTGCTGGCCCTCGCGGATGCGGGCGAGAAGGTCGTTGTGATCGACAATTTCTCGACCGGTTTTCCCTGGCTTCTCCCCCCCAATGTCGCGATCCGTGGCGGCGATGTCGGGGACGCCGGTTTTGTGACCTCGGTGATCGAGGAGTTCGGGATCACCGAACTGGCCCATTTCGCCGCGAAAATCGTTGTGCCGGAATCGGTATCGAACCCGATGCTTTACTACGGCAACAACACCGCCAAGAGCCGCACCCTGTTCGAAACCGCCATCAAATGCGGTGTGGAGCGCGTGATCTTCTCCTCCACCGCTGCTGTCTATGGCGATGTCTCGGGCGATCCGGTGAGCGAGGATATTCTCGTCAACCCTGTCTCGCCCTATGGCCGCTCCAAGCTGATGACCGAATGGATGCTGGAAGATGCCGCCAAGGCTCATGGCCTCTCTTACGTCATCCTGCGTTACTTCAACGTGGCGGGCGCGGACCCGAAGGGGCGCTCCGGCCAGTCCTTCCCCATCGCCACGCATCTGATCAAGATCGCGGTGCAGGCCGCGCTCGGCATGCGCGCCAAGATGGACATTTTCGGCACCGATTATGCCACCCCTGATGGCACCTGCGTGCGCGATTACATCCATGTCACCGATCTGGCGCAGGCCCATGTCGATGCCCTGAGCTACCTGCGCTCGGGTGGGCAGAACGCCATCCTCAACTGTGGCTATGGGCGCGGCTTCTCGGTCAAAGAAGTGGTCGATGTGGTCAAAGCCGTGACCAAGGTCGATTTCCGGGCCGATATCGGCCCGCGCCGCGCGGGTGATCCGGCCACCATCGTCGCCAAATCCGACAAGATCCGCGCGACCTTGGGCTGGAAACCCAAGCATGATGACCTCGAGGAAATCGTGGCCGCCGCCTACGCCTGGGAAGCCAAGCTCAAGGCCCGCAACGCGTAAAAAGGGATACCCGATGAAACCGCTTCGCCCGCTGGCCCTGTGCCTTGCCGCGCTGCTCAGTGCCTCGGCGCTGGCCCCCGTCGTGCTGCCCACGCCGGCGCGCGCCGAGCGGGGCGCGGGTTTTGCGGGCTTTGTTGCCGCGCTCTGGCCCGATGCCAAGGCGCGCGGCGTCTCACGGCAGACCTTCGATGCAGCGTTTTCGGGCCTCACCCCGGATGCCTCGATCATCCCGCTGACCAAGAAGCAGAGCGAATTCGCCAAGCCGATCTGGTCCTATCTCGACAGCGCGATTTCCAGCGCGCGCCTGTCGCGCGGGCAGGCGGCGGCGAGCCAATATGCCAGCGAACTTGCCAGTGCCGAGCGCAAATACGGCGTGGAACGCAGCGTCATCCTCGGCATCTGGGGCATGGAGACGAATTTCGGCTCCTTTTCCGGCAGCAAGGATGTCATCCGCTCGCTCGCAACCCTCGCCTATGTTCGCTACCGCGATGATTTCTTTCGCGATGAGCTGCTCGCGGCGCTGCAAATCCTCGAAGACGGGCATATCGAGCGCAGCCAGATGAAGGGCTCCTGGGCCGGGGCCATGGGGCAGACGCAGTTCATGCCCACGAGCTTCATCAAATACGCCGCCGATGGCGATGGCGACGGCGCCAAGGACATCTGGACCTCTTATCCCGACGCGATTGCTTCCACCGCCAATTACCTCAAGCAGCATGGCTGGCAGGCCGGTCTGCCCTGGGGTGTCGAAGTGAAACTGCCCGAGGGGTTTGATCTTGCCAGCGCGCAAGGCTGGGCGGATTTCTCCAGCTGGCGGCGCGCCGGGCTCACCTCGGCGGATGGCGAGCGCCTGCCCTCCTCCGGCAAGGCGATGCTCTATCTGCCGGCGGGCATCCATGGCCCGGCCCTGCTGATCACCGAGAATTACCGCGTCATCAAGAAATACAATTCCTCCGATGCCTATGCGCTGGGCGTGGCACATCTGGGCGATCGTATTCTGGGGGGCGACGCCTTTTCAAAGAGCTGGCCGCGGCATGAAAAGCGCCTGTCCGGGCCGGAACTGATGGAAGTGCAGCGCCGTCTCAAGGCCATGGGCCTGCCGGTGGGCAACAAGATCGACGGGCGCATCGGCGAGATCAGCCGCGAATCGGTAAAAAAGGCGCAGGTGAAATTCGGCCTTCCCGCCGATGGTTACCCCACGCTTGCGCTGCTCACCCGTTTGCGCCAGAAACCCTGATCGCCCTTTTTTGGCCCCCTTAGCGCGGTTTGCTCCGGGCGTCCGGGCTTACCGGGCTAGGGAGGTTTTCAACGTGCGCGCGTCCTCGCTCCTGCTGCTGCCCGCCTTGGCGGGGCTTGCCGCGCTGGCTTCACCAGCCCGCGGCATCGCGCAGGAAGAAAGCCCCATGCGCGTCATCATCTACAATACCTCCCCCAGCGCACGCCCCGCAGCGCCCCCCAAGCGGGCCTATCGCCCGCGCCAGCGCTACGACGACAAGAAGATGGTGCCGGTGCCGGAGTTCCTGCCCGACGGCACCCCCAACCCGGACTACAAGCCCGGCGCCATGATGCCCGCGCCGACTCCCCCCGGCACTGAGGCCGGCGCCACCCCGGCGCAGCCTGTGATCCCGCCCGCACAGCGCCCCGCCATTGCGCTGGTGGGCGACAGCCTCGCCGAAGCGCTCGCCTTCGGGCTGGAGGCGGATGAAGCCTTCCGCAACGAATTCAACCTGCGTCAGAAGACCGTCAGCGCCTCGGGTCTCGTGCGTGATGACTTTCACGATTGGCCGAAAAGCATCGAAACCGCACTGCGCGAAACGCCCTCTCCGGCCGCGCTCATTGTCATGTTGGGTTTGAACGACCGCCAGATCCTCAAGGCGGGCAGCGAAACCCTGCAGCCGCTCACCCCGGCCTGGCGCGATGCCTACGCCAAGCGCATCGAAGCGGTCATCAACGCGGCCCGCACGGCCAAGGTGCCGCTGGTCTGGGTGGGGCTGCCCACCATGCGCACCGCGTCCCTTTCCACCGATCTCGCGCAGATCAACGCCATGATCCGTGAACGCGTCACCGGCGCGGGCGAAACTTTCATTGAAACCTATGATGGCTTTGCCGATGCCTCAGGCGGCTTCACCGCAACGGGGCCGGATATCATCGGCGACACCGTGCGCCTGCGCGGCCCGGATGGTATTCACTTCACCCCGGCGGGCCAACGCAAGCTGGCCTTCTTCGTGGACAAGCCCCTGCGCAAGCGTCTTGAGCTGACCCTGCGCCCCGTCGCGCCCGCCTTGCCGGAAAAACGCGATGGCGAGGTGAGTGCGCCGCCCCCCGCCGCCAAGCCTGTCGTGGTGGCACCCCAGATTCCAGCCCGCATCCGTCCCGATATCGGGGAGATGCGCGCTCTCGGCCCCGCGCCGAGCGCACCTGCGCTGACCGGAACCGTGCCCCCGCATCAGGATCCGGTGACGGAATCGCTGTTTGCACAAGGCGTGAGCCCTGTTCCGCGCGCCGGACGCGCGGATGACCATCGCTGGAAGTAAGCCCTCCCGCCGGCGGACGCGCGACAAGCAGGAAATCAAGCTAGGGCGCGTCGCAGCCCGGCCTCACGCATTTACACTGTGACCTGCGTGCCCAGCTCCACCACGCGCCCGGTCGGGATGTGGAAGAAGTCCGTCGCATTGGCCGCCGTGCGCGACAGGAAGATGAAGAGGTTGTCCTGCCAGAGCGGCATGCCGGATTCGCGCGCGGGCTTGATCGTGCGTTTGCCGAGGAAGAACGATGTCGCCATGATGTCAAAATCGAGCCCCCGGCGCCGGGCCAGCGCGAGGAAATGCGGCACGCGCGGGCTTTCCATGTAGCCCACCTTCACGGTGATGCGCTTCACATCCTCGGAGAGTTCGTCGATCACAAGACGCTTGTCATCCGGCACGCGCGGGGACGGCACGGTGTTGATCGTCATCATGATATTGCGCTTATGCAGCACCTTGTTGTGCTTGAGGTTATGCAGCAGCGCGCTCGGCGCGGTATCGGGGTCCGAGGTCAGGAACACAGCGGTGCCGGCCACGCGCGTCGGCTTGGACTTCTCCAGCATCTTGATCAGGTCGAGCAGCGGCACGGAGTCCTTCTTCGACTTCTCGAAGACGATGCGCGAGCCGCGCACCCAGGTCCACATCATCAGCATCAGCAGCGCGCCGAACAGCAGCGGCATATAGGCGCCATCCGGGATCTTGAGGCAGTTCGCGCCGAAGAACACCAGATCGATCATCAGGAAGGGGATGCCGAACAGCGCAACGCGCCACGGCTGCCAGCCCCACACCAGCAGCGCCACGATGAAGAAGAGGCCCGTATCCGCCAGCATCGCACCGGTCACCGCAATCCCGTAAGCCGAGGCCAGCGCGGACGAGTTCTTGAAGGCGAAAACGAGCGCCAGCACGCCGATGGCCAGCATGCGGTTGACCTGCGGGATATAGATCTGCCCCAGCGTCGTCTCCGAGGTATGGCGGATCTCGATGCGCGGCAGCAGGCCCAGCTGCACCGCCTGCTGGGTGAGCGAGAACGCCCCGGTGATGACCGCCTGCGAGGCGATGATGGTGGCCAACCCTGACAGGATCACCAGCGGCAGCAGCGCCCATTCCGGCGCCATCAGAAAGAAGGGGTCTGCCAGCAGCGCCTTGTTGTCGATGTTCTTGAGGATCATCGCGCCCTGCCCGAGATAATTGAGCATGAGCGAGGGCATGACGAAAAGCAGCCAGGCTGCCCGGATCGGAAAACGACCGAAGTGGCCCATATCGGCATAGAGAGCTTCAGCGCCGGTCACCGCCAGAAACACCGAGCCGAGCACCAGCAGGCCGATCAGGCCGTGGCCTGCCACGAACTTGCCCGCATAATACGGGTTGAAGGCTGCCATGATGCCGAAGTCATCGGAGATATGCGAAACCCCAAGCACCGCCAGAACCGAAAACCACAGCACCATGATGGGGCCGAAAAAACGGGCCACGCTCTCCGTGCCACGGCTCTGCACCGCAAAAAGCCCCAGCAGAATCGCCACCGCCAGCAGGATGACGTTCCACTGGTCCTTGAAAACGGGCGTGACGAGCTTGAGCCCTTCCACGGCCGAGAGCACGGAAATCGCCGGCGTGATGATGGAATCGCCATAAAACAGCGCCGCACCCAGTACCCCGAGCAGAAAAACTGACAGCGAGCGCTTTCCGAAGGCCTTCTGCGCCAGCGCCATGAGCGAGAGCGTGCCGCCCTCGCCCTTGTTGTCCGCGCGCATGATGAAGAACACGTACTTGATCGTCACCACGACGATGATGGCCCAGAGCAGCAACGAGACGATGCCGATGACATCACCGCGCGTCAGGTTGCCATGGGTGGCATGGTGGAGCGATTCCTTGAGCGCATAGAGCGGCGACGTGCCGATATCGCCATACACCACGCCCACAGACCCCACCGCCATGGCGAAGTTGCGCTTGAAGCCCTTGGGCTCGCTGTGATGATGCTCTTGAAACTCGGAAGACGCTTCGGGGCTCGCCGTCTGGCTCATGCCTGTCTCCATCCGGTCCCGCACGCGGGCCATGCTGCCTCATCCCCCGGCCTTTCCGCAATGCGAAAAAGGTCCGTTGAGGCGGGCGGCTTATACACCCGGTCGAATGCGCCCGATAGCGGGATCAGGCGCGATTTCCGCCCCCTGTTGCAAAGCCGCCATGCTGCGAGCGGACGAGCGAAGTCCGGAGCGAGCAGCACGAGACAAAAAGCAGGCGCAAGCAGACGCCCACCTCAACCTATTCACCCCCATCAGAGCCAGCCTGCGCGCCACACTCAAAAAGAGACTGGAAAGGCGCGCGCATCTCGCTTAAATGCCCCCTTCCAAAGGGCTTGATGAGCCCGTGACAGGTGGGGCCGCTGTGGGCAGCGCCCCTCAGGAGATGCAAGATGAGCGCGCCGAAGACCCTTTACGACAAGATTTTCGACGATCACGTGGTTGATCGTCAGGCTGACGGCACCTGCCTCCTCTATATTGATCGCCACCTCGTGCACGAAGTGACCTCGCCGCAGGCCTTCGAGGGGCTGCGCATGACGAACCGCAAGGTCCGCGCGCCGGAAAAGACCCTCGCCGTGGTCGATCACAACGTGCCGACCTCCGATCGTTCGAAGGGCATTCAGGAGGAAGAAAGCCGCATTCAGGTCGAAACCCTGGCCAAGAACGCGGCTGATTTCGGCGTGGAGTATTACTCCGAGCGCGACAAGCGCCAGGGCGTCGTGCACGTCATCGGCCCGGAGCAGGGCTTCACCCTGCCCGGCACCACCATCGTCTGCGGTGACAGCCACACTTCCACCCACGGCGCTTTCGGCGCGCTTGCCCATGGCATCGGCACCTCCGAGGTAGAGCATGTGCTCGCCACCCAGACGCTGATCCAGAAGAAGGCCAAGAACATGCTGGTGCAGGTGAATGGCACCTTGCAGAATGGCGTCACCGGCAAGGACATCGCCCTCGCTGTCATCGGCAAGATCGGCACCGCCGGCGGCACCGGCTCGGTCATTGAGTATGCGGGCTCCGCCGTCGAGGCGCTCTCGATGGAAGGCCGCATGACGCTGTGCAACATGTCGATCGAGGGCGGCGCGCGCGCCGGTCTCGTCGCGCCGGATGAGAAGACCTTCGAATACCTCAAGGGTCGCCCCAAGGCCCCCACAGGTGCCCATTGGGACAGCGCTGTCGCCTTTTGGCGCACGCTGAAGTCCGATCCGGGCGCTCATTTCGACGAGATCATCACGCTCGACGCCGACAACCTGCCCCCGATCGTCTCCTGGGGCACCTCGCCGGAAGACGTTGTCTCCATCGAAGGCGTCGTACCCGATCCCACCCTGATCGAAGATGATGTGAAGCGCGAATCCAAGATCCGCGCGCTGGCCTATATGGGCCTGACCGCCGGCACCAAGATGACCGACATTGAACTCGATGTGGTCTGGATTGGCTCCTGCACCAACGGCCGCATTGAGGATCTGCGCGCCGCCGCCGATATCCTCAAGGGCAAGAAGATCTCGAACCGCCTCGAATACATGATGGTGGTGCCGGGCTCGGGCCTCGTGAAGGAACAGGCGGAAGCCGAAGGCCTCGACAAGATCTTCATCGAAGCGGGTGCCCTCTGGCGCGAACCGGGCTGCTCCATGTGCCTCGGCATGAACCCGGATCAGCTCAAACCCGGCCAGCGTTGCGCCTCGACCAGCAACCGCAACTTTGAAGGCCGTCAGGGCTTCAAGGGCCGCACGCACCTCGTCTCGCCGAAGATGGCCGCCGCCGCCGCGCTCGCGGGCCGCTTCGTCGACGTGCGCACGCTGGGCTGACATGAAGACGCCGCCGGATAACGAACCTGGCGGCGTCTTTTCGTCGCATCTGGCGCGTGCCGCCAAGCACCTTGCGGCCGATGACGGCCCGCAGGACGAGGCCGAGCGCTGGGGCAAACGCATCGGGCGGGCGTTATCCGCCCTCGCGCTTCTGGCCTTGGCGTGGTATTTCGGCCATCAGTTGAAGTGGTGGTGACGAGTATGAGCGCAACGGCGCGTTTTCCCGCCTCGAACTGGGCGCCCATGACCGCCCCGACGCTCGAGGATTTCGAACAGCTCGCAGATGCGGCCTTCGCCAGCCTGCCCGAGCATTTCCGCAAGCTGACCGGCAATCTCATCATCCGCATCGAGGATTTCCCCGATGAGGACGTGGTGGAAGCCATGGAGCTGGAAAGCCCCTTCGATCTGCTGGGTCTTTTCACCGGCCTCGGCCTGCCGGAAAGCCCCGCTGTGGCAGAGACCGGCACGCAGCCCAACATCATCTGGCTCTATCGCCGCCCGATCCTCGACTATTGGGCCGAGCACGAGGAAACGCTGGGCGCTGTTGTCACCCATGTTCTCGTTCATGAGGTGGGCCACCATTTTGGCCTCTCGGATGCCGACATGGAAAAGATCGAGGCCGAGGCGGGTTAACACCCAGACCAACCCTGTTTCCGGCGCTTGCGCCGCGCAACGCTTGCGTTAAAAAGCGCCCCAAGGAGTTTTCACATGCAGCCCTTCACCAAGCTTACCTCGACCCCCGCGCCGCTGAAAGTGGTCAATGTCGACACCGACATGATCATCCCCAAGCAGTACCTGAAGACCATCAAGCGCACGGGCCTTGGCACCGCGCTGTTTTCGGAAATGCGCTACAACGAGGATGGCTCGGAAAACCCCGAGTTCGTGCTCAACAAGCCGGCGTACCGCAAATCCGAGATCCTGATCGCGGGCGACAACTTCGGCTGCGGCTCCTCGCGTGAGCATGCGCCTTGGGCCCTGCTCGATTTCGGCATCCGCT